>Ga0247838_1006392_pt1 | contig 11138 bp, 7 predicted proteins | sample LaCruzMarch2015__5_FD_189097 | JGI IMG/M metagenome (GOLD analysis project Ga0247838, IMG submission 189097) | Freshwater microbial communities from meromictic Lake La Cruz, Castile-La Mancha, Spain - LaCruzMarch2015_15m | ecosystem: Environmental > Aquatic > Freshwater > Lake | place: Spain... | reverse complement strand
GAAACCCATGGCATCATGGTGTTAAAGCATCCGCCAAGCAAATACCCCAGTTCATCTTCATGCAACCCACCGGCTACGGCCCTTATCAAGATTCAACAAAAGGCCAACGGAAGCGTTCGAAATTGCGGCAGGCATTAATCCGGTGGCTTGGCGGACCCAGCGCAGCTGAATCTATGGCAACCACTCCTAGCTCTAGTTTTGAACAGCTCTATGGCCATGAGCTGGTATTACCAAAACCTGATCCAACTCGGCTGGCCAGCAAAGCTGCTGAATATTTTGCCCAAGCTGAGCAATTAAATCGTTGCGGTGCGCCAGATATGGCCTCGCCCTTATATAGGCAGGCCTACACGCTCTTACACGGCGCTGTTGCTAAAAATCTTGAGATTTCCCCTCTCCCGCAAGGCCAGCAAAACAATTCCTTGGATTTGCCGCCAAACCTTGTGGAAATCAACTCAGTTTCGTCACAAAACACGATTGCCCATGAAGCTGCTCAACCAATAACTCAGGGCTCTGATAACACTTTAAATACAGCAACCGATAGCTGGCTTAGGGAGCTGCCGGCTTTACGGGCGCGTTTATCAGTTGAATCAGCAGGTGAAATAGCCGCCCGTTTAGCCAGCTTGCGTGAAGCCGGCCACAGCCATGCCGAATTGCATCGGCTAGAGGGTTTAACTGCTTTGGTTCTACAAGACACAAACACGGCAATGCAGCGCTTCCGTGAAGCCCTTGGCCTCAATCCAAATCACTATTCAAGTTTAGTAAATCTTGCTGGCCTGCTTCTACCAGAGGGTCGCCATGAAGAGGCCACAGCACTACTGCAAAGGGCCTTAGATCAAACAAATAGTGAAAGCCTTGAGGCTGTGCCTGCCCTCACCAATCTGTCCCTTGCCCATCAGTTGGCAGGAAGGCCCATGGATGAAGCTTTGTTAGTTCTCAAAGTTCATCGGCTCAAGCCAGGCCATCTGCGCAATGAGCGGCTGCTGCTGGCCGCAAACAACCTTGAACAAATGGGCGAAGATTCCGCTGCTATTGAGTTGCTCAGCTGGTTGCAACAGCAGCAAGCAACCCCTGAGATACTACGGGCCTTAGGTACTTTGCTAGAGCGCCGGGGCGATTATCAAGAAGCTGCCTTGGTTTATCGGCAACTGCTCCAACCGGTTAATCCCGCAAGCCCCGTTTCATGAGTTCACTGCCGGATCATCTCCAGAAGTTGGCCCATCAACTGCCATTGCCGGAGATTGCATCGCTCTCCCTGCTTGCAAAAGCTGAATTGCTTAGGCCATACCTACAAAGATTGCTGCTTAATGCCCTCTGCAAGGAGATTGAACCTGCAAACCAAAGCCCAGAGGCATTACAGCTACTTTGCAAGCGTTTGAGGTTAGCTAACCAAGCTGAACTGGATGTTTGGCGCCAAGCGCTGCGCCTTGAGCTTGCTGATATTGAAGCAATGGCAGGATTTGATACCAGTTTGCAGTTGGCAACCGAAAAGATTTGGGGCCATGAGATCCCAAGCCGTTTTTTGGAGCAACGCTCCCGCTACGACCAAGTAGTTCTCAGCTTGCTCCGCTTTGATGATCCCGATCTAGCACAGGAACTTTATTTTCAGGTGCGCGAAGGCGAATGCAGTTTTGGCGATCTCATTGATACATACTCCGCTAACAATCCCCAACTTGTTCGTGGTCAGATGGGTCCGGTTGCCCTTCATCGCTTAAATCCACTCTTAGCAAGGGTGGTGGAACGCTATGGGCCAGGCGAGATCACACCCCCTCTCGATTTAGATGGAATGGTGCACTTGATTAGGGTGGAATCGGTTCGCAAGGCGCAGCTAGATGAGGCAATGCGTTCCCAGTTATTACAGGAATTACGTTTTGAATGGTTAGAGGAACAGCTACAGCAACTTCAGGCCCGGATCACCGCTCAGCAGCAATTTGAGGAGATTGATTAACCATGAGCAACATCCGCAACCTACTGGAGAACTCATCACTACTTAGCGGGGTTTCGAACGATGCGATTTCTGCCCTATGCCGCCGGGCTGAATTGGTTGAACTGTCTGTGGGCAAACCATTCCAACGCAGTGGTCAATTAGCCCCGGGGCCGGCCTTAGTGCTGCAGGGACGATTAAGACGGATCTATCAACAGCCAGGTTCACCACCCCTAAGCCTGGGAAGTGTTGAAGCCAATGATTGGGTGGGCTGGGCAAGCGTAGTTAGAGGTGAACCCGATCTCACCTTGATTGCCTCGCAAATCACGGTTCTGCTGCTGGTGCCCTTTAGTGATGCAATTGAGGCCCTGCGCGCTGATCAAAGCCTGCAGCAAGCTCTGGCAATGCCTCTATTTGAGGAAACTGCAGTGTTGTTGCTGCAGGAGCTAGAACGCAAGGGGCGTGCGGTTGCGGAACCAAGGCAACTAATTGAAGAATTGTTTGGGCATTGGTCGCTCGCGGATCCAGCAGCTGATCCCAGCCATGGTGCTATCGAACTATTGAGTGGCCCAAGGCCTGCCTCGGCAATGGCAATTGGTGCCTTCTTAGATCAAAAAAGCAGAATCGATTTACCGCTCCATGTAAATCAACTACCCATCCGCATAGTTAGCCTGCCTGAAGAAGAGCTATCCCAAGCTTTAGGGGATGTAAATCAAACTGATAAAAATTCAACCAATAGAAATTCGAACGCTTTGGCCTTGCGGCCTGAACAACGGCCTGTCTTGTTGGAGCGTTCTGGGGCAGAAGCAGCTGAAAATTACGGTTTCCACCGCCCCGAAGGGGAAGCAACAGCCTTTGCCACAGGCGCTACAAGCAGGCTAGAGCAGGCCCTTGCCTGCATCAGCCACCTTGCTGCTTCAAAACAGCTGGCCTATTCGGCAGAGCTGGTTAAACGCAATTTAGAAGATGTGGAACAGCGGTTGGGGGCGCTGAAATTAGCTCAGCTGGGGCTTCAGTTGGAGGCGATGGGGTTTGACACCAGGCCGATGCGAGCCCGTCCCTGGGACCTCACTCGCCTGGAGCCACCTGCCCTAATTGATTTGGATGGCGCTTTTGTGATGTTGCTGGTGGCAGCTGGTGGCAGCGGTGTACTGATTGGCGATCCCCGCGTTGGCTTGCAACGCTGGAGTGTTAAGCAACTGGAAGAACGGTTACCGAGTGGGGTGGAATTACTGGTGATTCGCGAGGGTCGCGCTGGTCGCGTCCAAGAAGAAGCCTTTGGGTTGGGCTGGTTTCTGCCTGCCTTCTTGCGTTATCCAGGCTTACTTAGCATGACCCTGATAACTGCATTTATTTCACAACTACTAAGCGCCGTGTTTCCCCTCGGGGTGCTTGCAGTGATCGACCAAGTAATTGGCCGCAACAATCTCTCATTACTGGCTCCCCTTACAGCAGTGTTAGTGGTAGCCGCCATTGCAGCCGGAATAACCTCAGCAATGCGTGCCTTAGTAAGCGCTGATCTTTCCGACCGGGTTGACGTGCGGCTGGGATCCACTGTAGTTGAGCATTTAATGCGTTTGCCATTGCCATATTTTGAGCAACGGCAAGTGGGAGGGATTTTATTCAATGTAAATCAACTATATGAAATTCGCAAATTCATCGTGGATCAACTTCTAGGCGTGGGCCTAGATGTGATTTTTGCAATCCTATTCCTGGCGGTTTTACTAACTATCAGTCCCACCCTAACGCTTGTAGTGGTTGGTGTTGCGCCAATCTTAATGCTGATCAATATTATCGCCTCACCGGTATTAATTAGGTTAATAAAGCAGAGCAACGGCTTTGCCTCATCAGCATCTGCTTATCTTTATGAGGTTGTTAGTGGTATCCGAACGGTAAAAAGCCAAAATTTTGAGGTTGAAGCTCGCTGGCAATGGTTAGAGCGCTATCGCAAATACACAAACAGCCGTTTTCGCCTGAGCCAGCTAGCAAGTTTAATTGGAGAAACAGCAAGGCTTGTTAGCAATCTAGCCGATGTTATTTTAATTTGCCTCGGGGCAATGTTGATCATTGCAAATAAGCTAACCCTTGGCGCTTTATTTGCTGTTAAAATTCTATCTAGCCAAGTAGTTGGCCCCCTTTTGCGGCTTTCATCACTTTGGCAAGGCATACAAGAGATGAGGATTGCTGTTGCATGTTTAAGTGATGTGATGCTAGCAATGCCTGAAGTTGGTGAAGAAGATCTTCAGGCCCTACCAATACCAACCATCAAGGGTTTAATTAGATTTGAAGAAGTGAGCTTTCGCTATGGCCAACGGGGGCCACTTATCCTTGATCAAGTAGACCTAATTGTACAACCGGGGCAATTTGTGGGCTTGGTGGGATTAAGTGGCAGCGGCAAAAGTACTCTTGTGCAGATGATAGATCGCCTCTATCGACCCAAAAGTGGCCGGATCTCAATTGATGGTTACGACATAGAAAAACTTCAAATTGCAGGCCTCAGGCGACGCATCGGCTACGTTCCCCAAGATAGTTTGTTATTTGAAGGCACGGTTTTAGATAATATTCGTTTAAACAGCCCAGACGCAAGTATTGAAGCAGTTATGGAAGCAGCGCGAACGGCAGCAGCCCATGAATTTATTTTAAATCTTGATAATGGTTATGCCACAAGACTAGGTGAAAAGGGTTCAGGGTTAAGCGGCGGCCAAAAACAGAGGGTTTGCCTTGCCCGCACGGTGCTGCAGAATCCAAGCCTATTAATATTAGATGAAGCAACATCAGCCTTGGATGCGGAAACAGAGCGCATTGTTTGCACAAACCTTGCCAGAAAGTTTAATGGTGTCACAGTTTTATTTATTACCCACAGGCTCACCACACTGCGGAATGCAGATCGAATATTATTTATGAATAAGGGTCGAATTTGTGAAGATGGTACCCATAACGAATTGATCGATCAACAGGGTTCATATGCAACACTATATAAACAACAAGTTCAAGAAGGAGGTGCATAAGCTATGGCTTTCCCATGGTTAAGCAAATTCAAAACACATAATGCCAGCCGGGCTGGGTCGCTGGCAAAATCAAATTTAACTGCTGGTAATTTTGATACCCGTTTGGAGAGCAGGCCCACTCCATGGTTTCCCTTGATTGTGGGTGGCGCAATGGCGGCCCTTGTGGTTGTTTGCTTAGGCGCCGCTGCCCTAGTAAGGGTTGATCAAGTTGTTAGTTTAGCTGGAAAGCTACAACCAAAACGCTCCACGGCTGCAATTAGATCCACGGAAGCAGGGGTGATATTGAGCGTATTGGTAAAAGAAGGTGAATCAGTGAAACAAGGTGCCGCTATGGTGCTATTGGATCCCACTATTCTTCAAGGACGGCAAGCGGCCTTAAAGGATCAAAAACAAGAGCTATTAATGATGGCAAACTCGGAATTAAATCGTATAAGCGGCGCCGTTGGAGAGCTTAAAGCACAAAGAATCGGCCTTGAACAGAGCCGTCGTATTACAAAACATCAACTTGATCAATTGGTTTTGCTTGAGTCCCAAGGGGCTGCTTCCAATTTTCAAGTTCTAGATTATCAAAAGCAATTAAGTGATCTGGATTCCCGTTTAGCTGCCAATAATCAACAACAAAATAAACTTGAAGCTGAATCAAGCCAAAAAGCAGCTGAACTACGCCAACAAGAAGCTCAAAATACTGCCAACCGTGTTGAAACAGGCGAAAGGCTGCGTCGTATAACCTTAAGGGCACCAGTTGCAGGCACTGTACTAAACCTGCAAGCTAAAGATGGAATGGTAGTTAATGCAAGCCAAGATCTATTACAACTCGTGCCAACGGATAGCTTGGTGGGTAGTGTATTTGTTTCTAATCGCGATCTTGCTTTTATACGCCCAAACCAACCAGCTGAGGTTGCCGTTGCCGCCTATGATCGAAATAAATATGGCACCTTAGCTGCCACTGTTACTACGATCGGCACCGATTCCTTGCCGCCCGACCAGAATTGGAAGGAGCCCCATTTCCCGATCGGCCTTAAATTAGCTCAGCAGAATATAAATAGTCTTGGCAAAAAGTTTCCCCTGCAAGCTGGTATGGCAATAACCGCAGATATAAAACTAGAAAAACGTTCATTATTAGAGCTTTTCTTTAGTAACATCGCTGGTTCAACACTTTCAGTGCGGGAAATGCGCTAGATAGCTGTGCGGGTGCTGCTTATTCATCAGAATTTTCCTGGCCAATTTCGCCAGCTTGCACCCGCCTTATTAGTAGCCGGCCATGGGGTGATTGGTATTGGCGCTAGACAAGCACCATGGGCAGATACAGGTGTTATCTATAAATCATCTGGAGGTGATCCGTATCAACAAATGCGCCAAACAAATCCTGAAATGCGCCTTACGGCACAGTTAGCTCAGGGCAGAAGAGTTGCATTACAGCTGAGAATGCTTATGCAGGAGGGTTGGATTCCAGATGTGGTGGTAGCTCACCCGTTCTGGGGTGATATTTTATTTCTAGACGATGTATTTCCAACCGTACCCTTAGTTGCATTATTAGAACTTGATTTCAGTAGCCTTAATTTAAATAATTTTGATTCAGAGCAATCAATAAATCACCAGGAAGATTTTGGAGCCAATTTAAGCCTGAGGCAATGGGCGGATCTAATGGCAATTAAGCGGATGACAGTGGGTCTTACAGCCACTAATTTCCAACAAAGCAGTTATCCAAGCTGGCTACAAAATCGAATCAAAGTGATTCATGAGGGGGTAGATCTAGATTTATGCAAACCAAATCCCCTAGCATGCTACACCTTGCCTGATGGCACACGAATCCGTAGGGGTGATCCGGTGGTGAGCTTTGGCAGCAGAAGCTTGGAGCCCTTGCGTGGATTTCGCACATTTATGCGGGCCTTACCTGCTTTACTAGATGCCAATAAAGAGGTAATGGTTGTGATTGTGGGTGAAGATGGCAGTTGCTATGGGCCAGTAGCACCCGATGGCAAGAGTTGGAAGCAATTAATGCTAGAAGAACTTAAAGATCAAATTAATTTAAGCCGCATACATTTCACCGGTCATTTACCCTATGCGCAATTAATAGAAATATTTCAGATAAGCCAAGCCCATGTATATCTCACCTATCCATATGTGTTGAGTTGGAGCATGCTAGAAGCAATGGCCTGCGGCGCATTAGTGGTGGGATCTGCTACCGCACCAGTTGAGGAAGTAATCAGTAATGGAGTAAATGGTTGGCTGGTGCCATTTTTTGATAGCACTGCACTAGCCAAACGGTTGCTGGCAGTGCTGGCTGATCCGCTGGGGCAGGAGCCGTTGCGCATGGCTGCACGGCGAACAATTGCCGCTAAATTTGAAAAAAATAAATGCACAAAGCAACAAATTGCCCTGCTTGAAGCAGTGGTTGCAGAAAAATCTATGTTGAGCTGAAATCAGAACATCGATTCTAGTCTCCTTATAAATATTGTGCTCGCTGCCAATCAGCGCAAAGTTGATCTGCGCATAGAGTTTGATAGAATGCCATTTAATACAAGCATTTCATGAAGATTATCGGCAGTTTTATATTTAGCTAATGCCTAACAACATACGAGACATTTCTTTGTTTTGAAACAACTCATAGGCAAGTCTTGAGAAACCAGAATACCAGTTACCCCGATGTTTGGCTATAATCAAATGAGATGAGAATGCAAGGGCAAATAAGTCACAAAGCGATGCAATTGTTGCATCATCCATTTCATTAAGATCCCGGTAGTTTTCTCGGCAATGTAGGCTCAAATGCCCTGAGGTGTAAGAAACTTTGTTATTTGAATAGATGGTTGATTCAACGAATACATCCTTAGCAACTGCTATTACATGTGAATCATCACTGCAAACAAGTACATTTCTACCACGAAGATTGGGCGCAGTCGCCTGGAATAATGTGATAAAATCTGTTTTTATGTCAGTATTCCTAATGTGAAAGGCAATATAATCTAACGGTAGGGAGCTGAGATAACTAAGAATCCTACCTTTAATTCGTTGAGTAATTCTTAAGCAGGGAATTAGGGAGTGCGACGCTATGCCCCCTCCACAATTAAGGTGAATCAATAAATCTTCCATGTGATCACTGCTGAAATCAAATGATGTTGGCTTACCTGAAGTAGAAAATGTATATCCTTTGTATTCAGGAGTTGTGACATGCCTTAAGGCCACATCGCGAATCATTCCTTTAAATTCAAAAGGCTTAACACTTAGACATGAATTTAGTCTGTCAAAAATATCGTCATTAATGACAGTTGTAACTTTACAATCAAGTTGAGGATTGAGTTCAAAATAGAGCCCAAAATCAAGGAAAATGCCAGACCTAGATGTATCAATTAAAAGACGTCGCTTATAGCTTTCAGCATATTCATAACATTTTGCAATTTGAACAAGCGTATCATTGAGCCCGCCGTATGGAATGCACAAGAGTTCTTTCAACATTTCTTGAGGAAGTAAAAATACATGAAGTTTGCTGCATTAAAAATCATACCTTAAAAGAATGCCATGTCAAATGTGCTTCTCATGGGTTCAATTAATTACGAATTATTTGTTTTGCAGTTATTGACTAATTGCCAGTATTCCGCGGCCTCTGTCCAAGAGCAGTCATCTTCCAGTGCAACTGCAATTGCCCAATATCCCCAAGTCCCGAGATTTGCTTCCTCCGCCTGTTTTGCTAGCTTGCAAGCCTCATGTTGTTGACCCATTCTTGTAATAGATTTTATGTAGTGCCTTTCAAAATAAAATGGATTACCTCTGCATGAACAAGATCCCCATTTCAAAAGAGCTCGTTCGGCAATCTTCTTGCAGATATTAAAACGACCTGCCACATATGCTTCTTTGCAGGAATCTGAATAAAATTCTAAGTGAGATTTAAAGAACTGATCCTCTTGATGCTTACGGAGCATCAAATGGTATTTTTTGCAGGAATCAAGTATTTCGTTGCTGCTGGCAGCTAGCTTTTCTTCCTCACGTTGGTTCCATCCCAAGTCTTTAAATATATCATGGTTAAAACTTTCCCCAACCACTCCAATGTATTTGCCAAATACTCCTTTTGTAGCAACTTGTATAAATCCTTCCGAATGAAGAGCCATGGCAAGAAAACTATCACAGCCAGCAGCCTGTGGCTCAAATCCCCACTCGATCGCAAGTTCAAGACATTGATCAAGGGGCGGGTATTGATTAATTCGACCGGCTTGATATTTGATTAGGATATCGCGGTATGACAGCATTTTAGCTTGGGTTTTGATATATGCCTTCTTTGTTAAAGCATAAGCCCATAGCTGACCCATAGGACTTATTACTCCAGCTTGCAGGTCTTGTATGTGACCAGCAGCAGAAACTGCCCCTATTGGAAATCCATTTTTTTCAAGTTTTAAAAGCCTATCAATGCAGATTAATGTAGATTTATTGGGAACAAAATCATCTTCAAGGAAAAAGGCAGCAGTATTATGAAATTTTTCCACTCGCTCTTGAAATGCCCATTCTTCGGCTCTTGCATAATTTAAAGCTGTGCCAAGATTTGAAGATGCTTCGTATACCTCACCTTCTGGAAAAATGAAATTAAAAACATCTACACAATCTTTTGATAATTTTAACGATAAGGCATTATTTTCCCCAAATTGCATATCCTGAAAGAGTCCGATTGCATAATTAATATCAGCTTCAACAATAGCGGCGCGTAGACCACTTAATGTTTGAGCTAAATACGCAGGCCTATTGCAACTTATAACAGCTATTGGCAGGAACAAAGGTTCGCCCATAAAACTCATTTGCAAATTCAATCAGAACTTACTATCTGGTTTCCTACAGTGTAACACATATATATACTTCTGAATGCACACCATTCGACGTGGATTCTTGTGAAATTCAAGGTGGCCACGAATTGACACCTATGGTATTATTGCATAGATATTTAGTATACTGGAAAAACTTTTCTCGTTTTTTAATGAAAAACTGTTTACTAGATTTAAAAGGGTTTAATGAATACTAGTCAAGGCTGGTGGCAGGTTATTCAAGAATCCCTGCAGCAGCAAAACTGGCCTGTGGCGGAAGGAGCTCTTAGACGGCTGCTAGAGGTAAATCCTGATCATCTAGAACTATTGGATTTGTTTGGTTATTCGTTACTCATGCAAGCTCGCTACAGCGAAAGTGAATTATGTTTACGTAAAGCATTGGAAAATCCAAGCCATAATTTCTGGACACCCCATAAATTAGGAGATGCCTTAAGAGGTCTACAGCGTATGGAGGAGGCAGTTTATTTTTATGAGCAAGCATTACTTAAAGGAAGTGATAGTTCCCTAACAATACGAAATTTACTGCAGGTGCTTGATGGTTTAAACACAGAAAGTGCACTAATGAGATTACATTGCATGGCTACAGAAGCAAAAATCTCCTGGGAAGAAGGTGCTATTCAAGCTGCACTCACCTCATCTTCAAGTGCGCTTGCAAAACTTCTTTGCGAATTAGGATGCATGCATGAAGCTGTTAGAGCTAAAGCTTATATGCAAGCAATCAGTGAGTTAAATCTTGTTAGCCTTAAGGAGTTACTTGCTAATGGTGACGACAATTTCTCCCAGCTGATTAAACAACGTTTAGCCTACTTATCATGCTAATTTGTCTAATATTTGATAGGGGTGCATGAGTGGCAATTCCCTGAGCACTTCTGCGCGTCCGGGCTTGCCAATAAGACAACCCAATCGTTCACGTACAATATTACTGATTTTAGTGATATTCAAATTGCTCTCCACAGCTTTTCTTCCACTTTTGGCCAGCTCTTTTCGATATTTAGCATTCTTAGCAAGATTACGCAATGCTTTTGCTGCTTGATCTAAATCTGGTTCTGCCCAAACTTGACCGGCTCGATAATCCCCTTCAGTTTTATTTAATTTAGTGAGTTGATAAGGGATTAGCTCAGCACTTCCTTGGGGCATAAAATCCAGATTGCCGCTGTATCCTGTAGCTATTACCGGTAATTCGGCTGCCATTGCTTCTGCTATTGATAACCCAAATCCTTCAGCTCTATGTAAACTAATTAAGACATCTGCTTCAAGATAAAGCTGATCAAAAGCCTGATTGTTTAAATGTTCATTAATTATTTTGATGCGTGGATCTGCTATGGCTCGTTCACTCAAAGCATGGGCGGCATCAGGAAATTGACTGCTGCTAGAAAGTTTCAGCACAAGACGTGCTTCTGGAGT
>Ga0247838_1006380_pt1 | contig 11152 bp, 6 predicted proteins | sample LaCruzMarch2015__5_FD_189097 | JGI IMG/M metagenome (GOLD analysis project Ga0247838, IMG submission 189097) | Freshwater microbial communities from meromictic Lake La Cruz, Castile-La Mancha, Spain - LaCruzMarch2015_15m | ecosystem: Environmental > Aquatic > Freshwater > Lake | place: Spain... | reverse complement strand
TCCACATCCGTGATCCAAACGGCCTTCATGCGCCGCAAACTTGAAGACTGGGAACGCGCCGAGGAGCTGGCCACGCCCTATGTACGAGAACAAGTTGAGCGGTTCAGCCCACGGTCCAAAGCGATCCTTGAGATTCAGTCGCAAAGCGAACTAGAGACAATCCAAAGGATCTATAAGGGCTCCGTGCTGCTTGGCGACGACAGCGACGAAGGATGGGAGATCAAATATGCGACCGAGTTCCACATGACTAATGACTCTAAGTTTTTCCCGCCGCGCACCAAGTGGGAAGAGCTAGGGTATCGACCGGACGAGTACAGCCGCTGGGTCAAGGGCGAATGGCGCCCGATCAATGAATTATGGCAAGAACTGGGCATAAATACCGACAATGTGGAGGGGATTAGCCCAGGGCTCAACGAGGTGGTTTACGAAGCCAGTGCGACCGTGGATCGACGCTCTGCCAATGGATGCATTGCTGGCGGCCGTTTCCTCAACCCAGGCGACGTGGCAAAAACCTCTGGAGGTTTGCGCTGCGCACCAGCTCCCTACAACACATTGCCGATTCCTCGGGCAGAGATTCCTGAGGGAATCATCCTCTCCAGAGCAGGAGATACTTGGATCAAGGAAGACAGGATTGCAAAAGTGGAGTTTACGGATCCACGCGGCAATCCACTGATCATCAAGATTGGTCGCGGTAGGAATGCTGTCGAACTTCCCGTTCGGGGGCCTGCGATTGGACTCCCGCTGTACGAAGGCCGGATGATCGGCCAATTCGATTTCAGCGAGAAAGGTTGGGTCTCCGGAAGTGGACGCTCAGCGGTTTGGCAAGAAATGCCCCCAGAGGAGAAAGTCCTTGATCCTCAATTCATCATGGGCTGTCGAACAGCCGAACTCGCAGGGCTTGCCAAGCACCTACAGGCGGTGAAGGAGAATCACGGAGATGAGGCTTTTGAGCAGGAGCTGCAACGCCTAACCAGTAGCGATTCTGATACACAACTCCCTAGTCCGGTTGATCCGCGAGTTTCGTTCATGGACGTCACCTCTGCAACAAACCAGAGGACAATTATCGCGGCTGTAACACCGCCAATGCCCAGCGGCAACAAGGTACCTCTTTTTCACTTGCGCAACGCATGCAAGGAGACGCTTTGCACGCTCATGAACTCCTTTGCTTTTGATTATGTCATGCGACGCCGGATGTGCGGCCTTAGCGTCAATTACTTCATCATTGAAGAGGCTCCACTTCCACCGCTTCGATCAATACCGAAGAAACATTTTGTTTCGCTATCCCGCGGCCTTTGTCTTCCTGGCGTCGTGTTCGCCCCTGCATGGTGCAGATCGGCTGACGCCTTATCTGCAGAGCCATGGAGATCCAGCCAAAAGCTTTGTCCTGCTGAGATATTGCGGTGCCGCATTGTTCTCGATTGCGTGTGCGCTGTATTGCTAGGGATTTTGAACAATGCCAGCTTTCGCATGGTCCTTGAAGGATGTGATCACCCTGCGGGCTACACTCATTCAGATCCAAAGGGATTTTGGCGGATTGACCAAGACAAGGATCCCGAGTTAAGGCATACGGTGTTGACGCTGGTCGCCTTCCACGATCTGGAGGCAAAGATCCGCGAGCATGGTGGTGATCGCGAAGCTGGTATTGAGGCCTTCCTGACACAAAACAATGGTGAGGGTTGGCTCCTCCCTGATGCCGTGCGCCTCGCTGATTATGGCCTCGGTCACGATGAGCGAGCACTGGAGCATCAACCCGTCGCCAGCCGCCTGGGTCCCCGCTTCTACGATTGGCAGCTGAGCCAATCCGCAGAGGAGTCCTGGCGCGAATGCCATCTCCACGCCCGCAATCTCCTCGGCGAGAAGGGCTACCAAAACCTGCTCGCCGAGATTGAAGCCGAACGCAGTGGCCATGCAGTCGCGGCTCCGCCACCTTCGGTGGCAGAAATCCCGGTCAGCGACGACCAGCAGATGCAGCTTTTCTCCTGAGGACCCGTCATGGCGCTCAACCCCGTTGTCTTCACCGAAAAGATCGTCCGCAGCTTCCTGCGTTATCAGCTCACCGCCTACCCATTTGCCGATGAGCGGCTGCTCGCTCAGATGCGGGAGCTCCTCTCACTCGATGCCACGCGCAATTCACCGCTACTGAAGGGGCCCTTCGTCAGCGTCTCCCGCCCGTTTCGTCGCGGGGCCGCGGTCGACCAGCTGATCGCTGAAGGGGTGTTTCACCCCCACATGCGTCAGCGCATCCCGGCCGAGATCACCCATGTCTACGGCCACCAGGATGAGGCGATCCGCGCCATTTATGCAGGCCAGACCACGCTCGTCTCCACCGGTACTGGCTCGGGTAAGTCAGAGTGCTTCCTCTACCCCATCACCAGCAAGGGCCTCACGCTGCGCGATGAGAACGCGCCGCCGGGTATTTCAGCGGTCATCGTCTATCCGATGAATGCCCTGGCTGAAGACCAGCTCGGCCGCTTGCGGTCGTTGCTGGCCGGCACGGGCATCACCTTCGGCATGTATGTGGGCAAGACGCCGGAAACAGAAGCTGAGGTGGCTGGGATCCGCTTGCCTCGCGGCGCATCACGTGCCGACTACGAAGCAAAACTGAAGGAAGTCCGCGACGAGCGCCGCAGCGACACGGTTTATCCCCCGGAGGAGGTCTGCTCGCGGGAGGAGATGCGCAAGCCCGGCGGGCAGCCACGCATCCTGCTCACCAACGTCAAGCAGCTCGAGCTGCTACTCACCCGTCAGCGCGATAGGGAGCTGTTCAACGGGGCACGCCTCGACTTCCTGGTGTTCGACGAGGCCCACACCTTCACAGGGGCCCAGGGTGCGGAAACCGCCTGCTTGATCCGTCGCCTTCGCGCCTATTGCGGACGCGCCGCGCAAGACACCGTCTGCGTCGCCACCTCAGCCACGATCGTCGACAGGGAGAACCCCAACGCCGCCCTCGAATTTGCCTCACGGTTCTTCGGGGTGCCGGCCGATGCCGTCACCACCGTGGGTGAGGCCTATGAGCGGGAGACCTGGGGGGCTTCCCGCAGTGTGACGCCGGCTCCGAAACAGGATCCAGCCGAACTACTCGCTGAGACGGTCAAGGCGGTTGAAGACCCTTCAGGCGAAAAGGTGCGTGGGGTGTACCGCAAGCTCGCCGGCCAGCCTTTACCGGAGGGCGACTGGGCCGCTGAGCTCTACCAGGCCCTCGCCAGCAACGAAATCGCCTGGCAGCTGGCCGAACTGCTCGCCACGCCCACCGCCCTTGACCAGTTGCCACAACAACTTCTGGAGCGGGTGCAGCGGCCCGTGGGTGAGGAGGAGGTGCTGGCGTGGCTGACCCTTGGTGCCGCTGCCCGCAGCGACAACCGACCCCTGTTGCGTCCCGTCGTGCATGCCTTCGTCAGGGGGATTAGCGGAGCCGTCGTCACGTTCCCCAAAGGGGACGCAGACCCCAAGCTCTGGCTGGCTGCAGAAGACGAGCTGCACGTCAGCGGGGAAGATGACCGGCACACGCACTTCCCCGTCACCACCTGCACCACCTGCGGCCAGCACTACTTCATCACCTTCCTCAAGGACTTCCAGTACACCCAGAGAAGACCTGGTGGCGGGGAGGCAGCAGACGACACCTCCTTCTGGGAGCCACTGGCAGAAGCGCAGGGGGGTAAACGCGTCGTCCTGCTGGATCGGGTCATCGGTGGCAGCGGTGATGACACAGACGACGAGCTCGAAGAGCACGAGCGAACGACACCTCTCCATTTCTGCCGCAGTTGCGGCGCCGCGCACCCCGAGCCCGCAGTGCACTGCCTGCACTGCGGGGCTGGTGGGGAGATGGTGAGGCTCTATGCAATTCGGCAGAACCCCGACAACCCTGGCCACCTCACCAGTTGCCTCTCCTGCGGGGCTATTGGCCGGCGCAGCGGCAGCTACTACCGAGAACCTGCCCGTCCAGTGCGAGCCACCAACGTGGCCGACGTGCACGTCTTAGCCCAGGACATGGTGCACCACTCCGAGCGGCCAAGGCTCCTGGTGTTCTGTGACAACCGCCAGGACGCGGCCTTCCAGGCTGGCTGGATGAAGGATCACGCCCGACGCTTCCGCCTACGGGCGCTTATGGCCCAGGGGCTCAGTGAAGGGCCGATTTCCGTTGGCGATCTGGCCCGCTTTGTCGACGACCAGCTCGAACGAGACGAATCCCTGTCGAGAGCCCTCGTGCCTGAGGTCTGGCAGGTGCAGCGCAAGGAAGGTGGTGGTGGGCGCCACGAACAGGAACGGCGCAAGTTTCTTCGCATCCAGGTGTTACGCGAGGTCACCCTGTCCTCACGCCAGGCGATCGGTCTTGAACCCTGGGGCCGCATGAAGGTGGAGTACGAGGGCCTCAATGCTGCGTTGCCATGGATTCAACGCGAGGCGGCCCATCTGGGGATGCCGCCAGAGGATCTGCGAGACGGTGTCGCCAGCGTTCTCGACTATCTCCGCCGCAAGCGCGTGCTGCACGATCCGGAACGGGAGATTTTCAGCAAGTACTGGATGGACGGCGACCTCGAAATCCAGCAGGGGTATCTGCCGCAGCTCGGGGCCCCCAATGGCACCAAGCTACGGCGCGACGCCCAGGAGAAATCGGAACTGGTCACCCAGTGGTTCAGCGACCGTGGTGACACCGTGCTCAAGCAGGTGGCGAAGAAGTGGGGCGTGGACCCCGACGATCTCGAAGACTTCCTTGAACGTCTCTTCCGCTTCCTGGTCACCCAAAAGCTCCTGCTGCCGGTGACCCTGAAAGGCTCCAAGGGCAGGCCTCTGCCCCAGGTGAGCGGGGTCTACCAGGTGGACGCAGACAAGCTCCGCCTGCAGGGCAACCACGGCATCTGGCGTTGTTGCAGCTGCCGGCGCCGCAGCACCCGCCGCACCCCGCATAACGCCTGCATGGCCTGGCGCTGCAACGGCACGCTGGAGTTCATCAGCGAAGACAAGGACAACTACGACCTGCAGCTGCTCGATGAGGGCTACTCGATGCTCAGGCCCGAGGAGCACACGGCGATGGTGCCCCACGACGAGCGCGAGCGCCTGGAGAACCTGTTCCGCGGCGAGTCGGATGCGATCAACGCCTTCGTCTGCACCCCCACGCTCGAGTTGGGAGTGGACATCGGCCAGCTCGATGCGGTGCTGATGCGGAACGTGCCGCCCCTGCCCGCCAACTACTGGCAGCGGGCTGGCCGTGCAGGGCGTCGGCACCGGATGGCGGTGGACATCACCTACTGCCGTCCCGTCTCCCACGACCGTGCCTATTTCACCGATCCACCGAAGCTGCTCGCCGGCCGAGTGGATCCGCCCGCCTTCAACCTCCGCAACGAGCTGATGGTGGGCAAGCACGTCCACGCCACGGCCATCACCCGGCTGCATCAATACACCCGGGACATTTCGCGCACACCGGCAGAATGGGAGGCGGTGGACGGCGTGCTCAAGACCTGCCTGCCCGATCGCGTGTCCTCCTACCTCTTTGATGGCGGCCTGCTTCGCACGACTCCCTTCGATCTCACGCCCCTGCGGCAGTTGATCGAAGCGAACCTCGACGATCTCTCCAGCTACGTGCGGCTGGCATTCGGCCAGGGTTGGCCATCCCAGGACGCCGAAGTCGCTACGCCCGAGGCCCTGCGCCGGCATGTCGCCGAGATGGTGCCTGGTCTTGAGCTCGTGTTGGGCCGGCTCAACCGCCGCCTGCGCTGGGCGCTCGACCAGATCAAGCGCCTCAATGCCGTGCGAGAGGAGCAAGGCACGCTTGAACCCGAAGACGACGCGCTCTTCCGTCGCTGCGATGCACTGGTCAAGCGCCTCAAAGGCACCGCAAGTCGAGGACGGCGTGAGGCAGAGGGCTACGACGACGTGAACACCTTCGGCGTGCTCGCTGCCGAAGGGTTCCTGCCGGGCTATGGCCTCGAAGTGGGTTCAGTTCTCGGCACGGCCGAGATCCCGTTCTGGCGCACCGGAGCGATGGCTTTCACCCTGCCGCGTCCACCGAGCGTGGCCCTGCGGGAATACGTCCCCGGCAACCTGATCTACGCCAACGGCAACCGATTTGTTGCACGGCGCTTCCACCGTGACGCCGACGAGCAGACCTCCGAGGTGCCGGTGTTCGAGGTGGTGATCGATCGCCAGGCTGTGAAGCCCACAAACCAATCGGCGGCAGCGACAGGTCTTGGGTCCCAGCGTGTTCAGGCGATTTCCGTCTGCGATGTCGACCTGGTGCATCAATCGCACATCTCCGATGAGGAAGATCTGCGTTTCCAGCTGCCGGTGGCTGTCTTCGGGCTGGAGCGTGATCAGCACAACGGAGGTCGTGCCTTCCAGTGGGGCGAACAGCCGCTGCAGCTGCGCCGTGGCGTACGCCTGCGCCTGGTCAATGTCGGAGCGACCCGCGCGATTGAGAGAACCGGCAACTTTGGTTACCCCGTTTGCACTGTCTGCGGCCAGAGCATCTCGCCCTTGTCATCGGACCGGCAGCGCACACTGTTCGACCAGAACCACAAGGAGCGCTGCGGCAGGGAAATCTCGCCCCTGGGGTTCTACGCCGATGTGGTGGCAGACGCACTCACCCTTCCAGGATGCCCCGACCAGACAACCGCCTACAGCGTGCTGGAAGCCCTGCGCTTCGCGGCTGCGCAGGTGCTCGATATGACCATGGATGACCTGCAGGTGCTGGTTCTTGGCCATGTCGACCGCGATGACGTAGATGCCGTCCTGTGGGATCCAATGCCAGGTGGCTCAGGACTGCTGGATCAGATCTGCGAACGATTCAGCGAAATTGTTGCAGCAGCGAAAGCAGTCGTGGATGGTTGCCCCTCAGGATGCGACACCTCCTGTATCGACTGCCTTCAGACCTTCCGCAACGGCTACTACCACAAACATCTCGATCGCAAGCTGGCCTCGCAGAAGCTCATGGCATGGGGCGAGCGACTCTCCCTCTCCCACGACATCCCGGCAGTCCAGCCCTCGCAGGCACCTGGAGAAGGCAGCTATCCGGTCAATGAGGTTGAGCGCCGGCTGCGGTATCTCCTACTCGCCGCAGGCTTCGAGGAAGGAACCCGTGGCGAACAGCTGCAACTTGATCGTGCCATCGGCACCACAACACCAGATGTGATCTATCGCGGACCACACCATGACCCCGATGAAGGCGTCTGCATCTATCTGGATGGCATGAGTGGTCACCTCCATGGTGATCCTGCAACGGCTGAGAAAGACGCGCAGATTCGTTCCTGGCTGCGCAACAACGGCTATGACGTGATCGAGATCGCGGTCAGTGATCTCAGCGATGAAGGCGCCATGACGCGGCACTTCCGAAAGCTGGCGGGGTATCTCAATGCCATCGATCTGAAAGGGCGACTGCGCTCCGACACCAGTTGGTTCAGTGCCAGTGAGGGGGCTTCGGCTCCACCTGAACAGGCGATACTTCGGGTTGTGGATCCCAGACCTGAAGAGCGTTATGTGAACTGCCTGCCGCTGATCCCGCTGAAGGCCGCCGCCGGCCTGTTCAGTGATCCCCAGCAAGTACCAGAGGATTCCGAGTGGAATCAATGGGTTGTCGTAGAGGCGGGCCGGAAGCTACGCAGAGGCATGTTCGTTGCCCAGGTTGTTGGCAAGTCGATGGAGCCACGAATCCCGGACGGCTCCTACTGCCTTTTCTCCACCCCGGTCGAAGGCAGCCGCCAAGGGAAAATCGTCCTTGTCCAGCTCCGCAACGAGACCGATCCCGAGAGTGGCACCCGCTACACCGTAAAGCGCTACGAAAGCGAGAAGTCTTATGGGGAGGATGACACCTGGCGGCACGTCAAAATCACCCTAAGGCCGCTTAACACATCCTTCAGTCCAATCGTTCTTGCTGAAGAGGATGAGGACAACCTGGCTGTGATTGCAGAGTTCCTGCAAGTTCTTTAGCCAGTAGCAGCATTCACAATGGATCCTTGCTACGCGACGCAAGGCAGCAATGCGCGGCAGTCCTCCCACCTGCTGGCCACCCAAACATTCTTGGCTTGAGCTATGCAGCGCAACCCTTCCTATTCTGGCATCGCCTCTGTCCAACTAAGACAGTCTAACCTTGTCGGCTTCTGAGTCGAAGGTGATCTTCTGATTGCCTGCCCACCCCTTGAATGCGGCGTAGAGCTCATACGGGCAACCCATTACGTCTTGGGCCACCTCTTGGCCCGCTGTCTTGTATTGAGCAGAGATAACAACATCGCGCAATTCTTCCAGTGAGAAATCAAAGCCAAGCCCGATTGCTGGTGGTCGAAATCCTTGTGGCGCGCTTTCGGAAATGACGTAGTCGGAACGCTGCTTCAGGATCTTGGCAAGTTCCTCAATGCTTACTTCGGTCACTTGGCGGAAAGGCGTTTAACGTCATACTAAGCATTGTTGTTGGCAACGCTTACCTCAAATCAGCGTTGAGGTGCTCAGCGTGGCTGGGCACTGCGCCAGATCGGCCACCGACTCGCAGAACTGCCGCACCAGCGCTGTGTTGCTCACTCCCCCGTCTGTGCTTTGGCGGGCTTCCATCCTGCTGCATCTGGGGTGTCGACAGTGACTGAACAGCCGGCTTGACCTGGCCGCAAGCAGGGCACGTGACAACACGGGTTGGGTGTCCGGCTCAGGTCAGAAGGGGTTTGCCACCAGGCCAGCGCACAGCCACCGCATCCCTCGGCCAGTCCTCACGCCGCGTCAAGGATCGGGCCAGGCGCCCTCCGATGTCGGGCGTCCTTGCCGTGGCGCTGCGGCCGGCCGGTGGGGGTGGGGTTCTCCGCCGTCCCTCGATGGCTTCCCTCGCTTCTCCCTCCCGCAGCAAGCAGCAGCCCCCAGCCCTCAGCCGTTCTGCTCTGCGTGCCCGCAATGCCCTGGTGCTGGAGCACCTGCCCCTGGCTGATGCCATTGCCTCAGCCACTGCCCGGCGCCTGTTCCCGCTGGTGGAGCGGGAGGATCTGATCCAGGTGGCCCGAGAAGCCCTGGTCCTATCCGCTCCCCGCTGCAGGGCAGGCGAGCCCGCTGGGCCCTATCTGCGCCGCTGCATCACCGGGGCCCTGCAGCACCACCTGCGCGATCGGGTGCGCTTGGTGCGCATTTCCCGCCGCGAGCACGAGAAGGGCACCTGCCCACTCGGCCACATCAGCCTTGATGCCAGCGCTGATGGCGAGCCGTGCCTGCTCGATCAGCTGGCCTCTCCTGAGCCCGAGCCGGCTTCCAGCTGGGCCGAGCAGCAGCTGGTCGAGCAGCTGCCAGCCGACCAGGCCACGGCCCTGAGGCTCACGCTCCTGGAAGGCCTGTCGCTGCGGGCTGCAGCCGAGCGGCTCCAGATCAGCGCCATGTCGGTGCAGCGGGCCCAGAAGAAGGCCATTGCTGCCCTGCGCCAGCAGCTTGCAGGTGGGGGCTGAGGCCCCTTCCCTCAGCTCTGCTCAAACACCAGCGTGGAGAGCGGCCACCAGCCACTGCCGCCCTCGTCGTAGGCCAGCTCCACCATCGGATCGGTGTCGCTGCTGTCTGCCGCCAGGTTGAGCACTGTGGCCCCGGTCTCTGGGCTGATCAGGTCGCGCCAGCAGCGCGAGCCAATCTCCGGCAGGGGTGTCGTGGTGTCAGGCATCGGTCAGGGGCTCACCATCAACCGGTTGCCAGCACCGCTGTTGCTCACTGCCGCAAACTGCCTGTGCTGGGGCGACCAGCAGAGCGAGCGCCACCCCAGATCGGCGGGGGAGCTGCGCACCGTCCAGTTCAGGCCGTCTGGGCTCGTCATGATCCGGTTGCCGGTGCCGCTGCTGCTCACCGCCACCAGCAGCTCCCGCTCGGGCGCCCAGCAGAGGGCGGTCCAGGCGTTGTCGGCCGCCGAACTGCGGCTGCTCCAGCTGATGCCGTCCGGGGAGGTCATCAACCGGTTGCCCCGGCCGCTGCTGCTCACCGCCACCAGCAGCCCCAGCTCAGCCGCCCAGCAGATGGCCACCCAGTTGTTGCTGGTTGCCGCGGTTCGCAGCCTCCAGGTGCGGCCATCGATGGAGGTCATCACCCGCTGGTTCCTTCCGGTGCTGCTCACCGCCACCAGCAGCCCAAGTTGAGGTGCCCAGCAGATGGAGCGCCACTCCTGATCCGCCGCAGCCGGGCCGGCCGTCCAGGTGAGGCCATCCGGGCTGATCAACACCCGGTTGCCCGTGCCCGAGCTGGCCACGGCCACCAGCAGGCCCAGCTCGGGTGCCCAGCAGATCGCGGTCCAGCTGTTGTCGGCCGGTGTCTGGCGCAGGGTCCAGCTGCGGCCATCCGGTGAAGTCATCACCCGCTGGCCCGTGCCGCTGTCGCTGACGGCGACAAACAGGCCCAGCTCGCTGGCCCAGCAGAGCGCCACCCAGTTCTGATCCGCAGCAGCAGGACCGGCTGTCCAGCGGATGCCATCGCTGGAGGTCATCACCCGGTTGCCGCTGCCGCTGTTGGCGACGCAGGCGTACAGGTGCAGTTCCGGCGACCAGCAGACGGCCTGCCAGCTGTTGTCTGCCGGCGAGCGCACGCTCGACCAGAGCAGGCCGGTGATGCCCAGCAGCGGCGGCGGGCTCAGAAAATCTGTCAGCGCCGCTGCCGGCAGCTGGTAGGTGCCGGCCTGGGGCCCGGCGGGGCGGGTGATCGCCAGCAGGTCGCCTGGTTGGAGGGTCATCAGCTGCGGCGCTCAGGGCAGGGCCGGCAGGGTGCTCAGGTCCAGCGGCATGTAGTCGCCGGCCGGCTGGGCGGTGGCCATCGCCGCCTGCAGCTGGGCCGCGTCCACCACCCGCCCGGGGGTGCCGTCCGCCAGGGCCAGTTCATCGGCCAGCTGCACCACCCCGGCAGCGGCGGTGGTTGCGGGCTCAACGCTCAGCAGCGGTTGGGCGGGATCGCTCTCATCGACGGCCAGCGGTGCGGCCACCTGGATGCGGATCACGCCGGCGCCATCGGGGCCCAGGGCGGCGTTGGCACTCCAGTTGCTGCCGTCAAACAGCAGCAGATCCCCCTGGGCGATGTCCGCTCCGGCGATGCCGCTCCAGCTCGCCAGGGCAATGCCGGAGCTGCTGGCCAGGTACACATCCCCGACTGCAGCGGCAGCCGGGGCCTCGGTGGTGGTGGGGTCGATCGCACCTCGGTAGGTGAGGGCACCGGAGATTGCGGCATG
>Ga0247838_1006373_pt1 | contig 11160 bp, 12 predicted proteins | sample LaCruzMarch2015__5_FD_189097 | JGI IMG/M metagenome (GOLD analysis project Ga0247838, IMG submission 189097) | Freshwater microbial communities from meromictic Lake La Cruz, Castile-La Mancha, Spain - LaCruzMarch2015_15m | ecosystem: Environmental > Aquatic > Freshwater > Lake | place: Spain... | reverse complement strand
CGAAGCCCACACCCCAGGCAACAACAGCGTTACCCAAACCGCATAAAGGGGTACAAATAAAACCGCCCCCAAGGGGGATTGCAGCAAGGGCAGCACCTGGCTAAGCCAGGAAGATGAATCATCCATGGTTAACCGCAATCGGGGTGTTCATGCCATGGTGCGTAGGGAACTGATTCCATAAACAACCATGCAGAAAGCAGCTAGCAATGCCGAAGGCTTTGAACCCTTTGAATATACATTTGAACAGCATGTAAGAGCTGAGAAGCTTGATAGCTATTACAAATTCAGCGAACAACTGCACCTCTTAGCTAGCCAGCAACCCGGTTACATCTACCACGAGAGGCGCTTGTTGGCGGGTGACGGTGAGATTCGCAACTTTCAAACCATTCTGCGCTTTGATAGCCCAGACAATTGCATCAATTGGCTAGAGCATCCTGAAAGGCGCAGGCTTTTGCGCCAAGAGGAAGAACAAAATTATTTTCAATACAGCGGCCATGGAAACTGGCAAAGCTATTCACGCTGGCTGGCACGCAGCATTACTAAACCCACGCCGAAGTGGAAGGTAAACCTGCTGGTTTTGCTCACTCTTTATCCCACAGTGATGGTGCTAACACCATTGCTGCATCTCAGCCTTAAGGGGGTTGCTTATCCGGTTGTGATGTTAATCAGTAATTCCCTATGCGTAGCAGCAACTTCTTGGATATTAGTTCCCATTTTAAGCCGCATTTACAGTAATTGGCTCCAGGGAAACCTCGGCCGCTGGCAACGTTGCTTTGCGCTTTCATCGCTGATAATTCTTTTTATCCTGCTGCTCAATATCTTCCTGGCCCTGCCGAAAAGCCTCTGGGGTTAATTATAATTTGCAATCGCGAATAGGCCTGAAAACCGAAAAAGCCTGGTGATAGCCATTGAAAATACATCAATCCAAATCCCCTAAACGCTTGCGTGCCAGATCAGCCTGGGCTTCTGCTTCCATCAGATTTGCGCCACATTCAAGCACCACCTCAGCTGGCGCTTTATCGGCAAAATTTGGATTAGTAAGGCGGCCCTTAAGGCCAGCAATTTCTTTTTCTGCCTTGCTCAAATCCTTTTGCAAACGCCCCCGCAAAGCATCCATATCCACCAACCCTTCAACGGGCAACAGCACCTGTAATTCACCGCTAACTGCAGCTAAACAGCGTTGGTTAGCACTGGCCTCAAGCTGCTCTGGGCTCAACACCTGAACGGATTCAGCCCTGGTTTGGGCGCTGATATCAGCGCTGGCTTGCTGCAGCACTGCCGCTAGGGCTGGCCTGCTGGTTATGAACAAAACAGGGGCCCCTTGGGCTGGTTTCAAGCCAGCTAAGGCGCGCAAATTGCGCACCACCCGAATCGCTTCGATTAATTCAGCGAATGTGAGCTCTAAGTTGGGATCAAGGGCTGCAACGTCTACCTGGGGCCATGGCTCGAGGGCTAATAAGCGCTCTTCCCCATTAGCCGTTAGCCCATGCCATAACTCCTCCGTGAGGTGCGGCATCAAAGGATGCAACATCACAAATAACTCAGTTAATACCTTTGCCAACACCTGGCGGGCAGTGCGCTGCTGGGCTGGATCCTGCAGGCGCCTCTTAAGCAATTCGATCGTCCAATCACACACCTCATTCCAAGCGAATTCATACAAACCCTTGGCCGCTTCACCGAGGGCGTAGCTGCCATAGCGCTGGGCTGTTTCTTGATTTACCCGCGCTAGCCGCGCCAGGATCCAACGATCGGCAAGTTGCAGCTGGGCTGGATCAGGCGCACCAAGGCTTTGCGGCGTTTCACCACCGAGGTTTAGCAGGGCAAAGCGCGTGGCATTCCACAACTTATTGGCGAAATTACGGGCCCCTTCCACCGTGGCGGAACTGTCGGTTTTGCGGTTGTAATCAAGGCGGATATCTTGGCCGGCACCCGCCACTTCACGCACCACAGCAAAACGCAGGGCATCAGCGCCGTAGCGATCAATCAACAGCAATGGATCGATGCCATTACCAGCTGATTTGCTCATCTTGCGGTTTTGTTCATCCCGCACCAGGCCGTGGATATAAACATCAGCAAAGGGAATCCAAGCTTCTTCTGCGCCGCGGGGATTTAAAACAGCGGCCAGCATCGTCATGCGAGCCACCCAGAAAAAGATGATGTCGAAACCGGTTACCAACACGCTGGTGGGATACCACTTAGCTAAATCAGCTGCCGAGCCATCGGGCCAGCCAAGGGTGGAAAAGGGCCACAACCCACTGGAAAACCAGGTATCGAGCACATCTTCATCCTGCTCGATTTGCACATCGGCGCCGTATTGAGCCATGGCCAGCTGCAGGGCCTCCGTTTCATCACGGGCCACCACATAGGGGGTGGCATCGCTTACCCGGCCGGCAGTTTCACTGATCACAAACCAGGCGGGGATGCGATGGCCCCACCAGAGCTGGCGGCTGATGCACCAATCGCGAATATCGGTGAGCCAATCCAGGTAAACCTTGCTCCACCGCTCCGGCACAAACTGGGGTTTGCTTTGCGCTAACGCCTCGCGGCAACGGGCCGCCAATGGTTCGGTTTTAACAAACCATTGGGTTGAAAGCAGCGGCTCCACCGGCACCTTGCCCCGCTCTGAATGGGGCACCGCATGGCGATAGGGCTCCACCTTCACGAGGAAGCCCTCCGCTTCCATGGCAGCTACCACCGCCTTTCTGGCCTCAAAGCGATCTAGCCCCGCAAATTGAGCAGCGGCGGCATTCATGGAGCCATCTTTAGCCATCACAGTGATCAATGGCAGGCCATGGCGTTTACCGATGGCGAAGTCGTTGGGGTCGTGGGCGGGGGTTACCTTCACGCAACCGGTGCCAAAGGCGGGATCCACATGGCTATCGGCAACGATTGGAATTTCCCGGCCCACCAAGGGCAGCGTGAGGGTTTTGCCAACTAGGGCGGCATAACGGGAATCATCGGGATTCACCGCCACACCCGTGTCACCCAAGAGCGTTTCAGGCCGGGTGGTGGCCACCTCGAGGAAACCATTGCCACCGGTGAGTGGATAGCGGAAATGCCATAGGAAGCCATCCACCTCCTTCATCTCCACCTCTAGGTCGCTAACGGCCGAACCGGAAGCCGGGCACCAATTCACCAGATATTCACCCCGATAGATCAAACCCTGCTGATGCAAACGCACAAAGGCTTCAACAACAGCGCGATTGAGCTGGGCATCCAGGGTGAACCGCTGGCGCTGCCAATCAACGGAATAACCAAGCCGCTTTAGCTGGGCAACGATCCTGCCGCCACTCTCCTCTTTCCAAGCCCAGGCCCGGCCGAGGAATGCCTCGCGCCCCAGCGCTTTCCTACTGCTGCCTTCTTCTTTTAGTTGCTTCTCGAGAATTGATTGCACCGCAATGGATGCGTGGTCGGTGCCGGGCAGGCAAAGCACGTTTTTGCCCTGCATGCGCTGAAAACGCACGATCGTGTCGATCAGGGCGGTATTAAAGGCATGGCCCATGTGCAGGCTGCCGGTTACGTTTGGCGGTGGGATCACCACAGCAAAGGGCTCGCCCGGGGCCAAGGGATCGGGGTGGAAGGCACCCTGTTGCTCCCAGGCCTGCTGCCAACGGGCTTCTGTGCTGATCGGGTCGTAGATCTTGGTTAAAGCTTCAGCGGGCGACTGGTCCTCAAGCACGGCATAAATATGGCGGTGGGGCCATCGTGGCAAAGCAAGGTTCGCAGCTTCTGAAACCAGCCTTAATCACAGCCTTAAATAATTGATAATCTGCACTTTTTAGCAGTTAAAAATACGCCTTTTTGGCAGTGGATCTCACACCCCACCTAGCGCTGTTGCAGGAGCGCAACCAGGCAATTATTGAATTGATCAGAGGGGAGTCGGTGGTGCTCTGCCTCGGCGATCAGAATTTATTGATCAGCCATAGCTTCAACCCAAGCCATCAAGCACTGCTCAAGGGGCTGTGCAGCGCCGAGGCGGAAGCGGTGCAGTTGGTGAAATTGCACAGGCCGAAATTCTTGGTTTGCCACGACAAATTGCTGCCAGGTGATGGCATTGAACTGATCAAACGCTGTAAAGCAAGCCAGCCCAGCCTAAAAACCCTGCTGGTGGTGTGCCAGCCAGGTAATTTCCAGCTGCAGCTTGCCCTTGCCGCTGGCGCCGATGCAATTTGCGCCGCCGATCGCATCGGCCAAGGCACGGTGCTGCAGGCCCTGCAATGCCTTAAGCAGGGAAGTTGCTACATCGATAAAGGCCTGCGGGATAGGGCTGCGTTTGAGCCAAATAAGCTTTCGCCCAGGGAGCTAGAGGTGCTGCAAGAACTGCATCTCGGCTTTGATACCAAAGGAATTGCAAACCGTTTAGGCATCAGCCCAAACACCGCCAAGGGTTATCAAAAACAGCTATTTCAGAAACTTGGCGTTAGCAGACGCATGCATGCGGTGCTTACAGGCATACAGATGGGCCTATTGCAGGCACACTAGGAAGGCCGAGCCGTGCACCAATGGCCCTAGACCTCAACGATCCAGATCTCGAGTTTGCCGATCTGGTTTACGCATACCAAAGCTGGGTGCTAGCCGTTTTAAACGACGAAAAGCTCAACCCAGAGGGCGACAAGCTCAACAATGAAGACATCGCCGAAGACGCCATGAACGCCCTGCGCTTCCTGCCATCGGAAGTGACCTCTGCGGTGGAAACCACCCTCGCCCGCGCCTATGAAGTGGATGCGGAAGAACTAGCTGATCTGCTGTTCCCTGAGGATTAAAGGAAAGTTTTAACTCTGGGGGGTTGTTTCTAACGATCCCACTAAAACTTCAAATTCCTTTTGCTGGCCAAGCCATAGGGCCTCCTCCCTAGCGCTTGGCAGTAATTGCAGCAGCTCGGCAGTTAAACGCTCTTCTGTTTGCGCCAAACGGCGAAATTGCTTCAGGGCCGAACTTGGGCTAAATAACAAACAAACCAATAGGGCTAATCCGCAACCAAGCAAATAATCGATCCAGCGGGTTGGGATATACCAATCGGTGAGGGCCTGATAACCGGCAAAAGTAACGCCGCTTGAGATTAATGCTGTTTTTAAATGAGCATAAAAACCAAATAGCATCATCATCGAAACCGTTCCGCCCATAACTAGAGCCAAGGAGATACTATTAATGCCAAAAGTATTAAAAACAATCCACGGCATCAAGATGCCAATGCTTACGCCAACCATGCGATCACGCACCTTGCCAAGGGTAGCTCCAATGCTGTCGTTTAATAATAAAACAACTCCAAAATAAACATATTTTGGATTAACTGCACCCACCCCTTGACCAATCGCTAAAGCCAAAACCGAAAATATCAATTTGCGCCAAAAATAATAATCACTAAACCGCTCGCCCACGGATCGGGAGAATTCTAGTTTTGGTGAATTATTTGAAACCGCTAGCTGTTGGCTGTGCTTATCCACGGCGGTACGAAAAATTGCCTGCACACCAACAGCAACGCCCAGGCCAAGCATCACCGCCACTAATTGTTGCCATGCCGCCAACCAAGTGCTGCTTGAGGAAAGCAGCGGCAAAATAGCAAGAATTGGCAAAAGATTACGCAACATTGCCAAACGATCAGGTAACAACTGCCCTATCAATTGAGCCATTGCTGTTACCACTGCGAATTCCCACACAATTGGCGCAGCAAGTAAGGGTTTAAGCCAGGTGCCTAACGAAAGGCCGATTAATACCACTAGGGGCAATGCAATATATAAACGAGTTGGCCAAGCTTGGAAATCTGGCCGAACTACAACAGCTGCTATCACCACTCCATAGGCTGCCGCTGATGCCAAACCCAAGGCATTGCAAATCGACCAAACCAAGCCGGCAGCGATCGCCACCACTAGGGGCAATCGCCAAGGAAAAGCAGCACTCACCGGCGTGAACCCATGGCCTGCAATAAACCAACAAATAAGCTGATTAATAACAGCGCCAACCAAAACCACAAACGGGGCGGCTCCGTGCGGCTACATAAAATCAATAAAACTAAACTTATCCAGGGCCACGGTTGGCGCCAAGGATTGAACAACCGTTGCAATGCTGAATTTTTATTCATGGCCTTGCCCCTGCAAGCCAACGCCAAAATGGAAGTGCATAACTAAATAATGAACGCCGCTCAACCTCTGCCTCCGCCTGCAGGGGAGTGCGGGGGGGCAGGGGCGCTGCAGGCCCCTTGCTGCTACTCCAAGCCAAGCCGCTGGGGGTGGCGGCTTGTTGCAATCGCACCACCCCAAACACCAAGGGGGCGCCAACCCTGCCGGGCAGTTGGGCCGTGAGATCACCGCCATCACCAAAAGAGCGCTGCCGGGCATTCGCCATCAAATTAGCTGCCTCCTCTTGGCCTCCCACCTGGGCGGCCACATCAGCACTATCAACGCTGGCGCTGGATAATTGAATTAATTCAGCAGCTAAAGTTCCATATCGCTCTTCACTGCCGCCAAAACTATCGCGGCTAAGCAACTGGGGATCAAGGTTGATTTGATCACCGATTTTCAAACGGGTTGCATCAGCTGCTGTGAATAAAACAACAGCCAATACGCCAGCCCTGCGGTTAGTTAATGCCAAGCTACCTAGCCTTTGGCCAGGTGCCACTGCCAAACCTGGAAATACGGCAAGATCAAGAATTTTGCCAGCCCCAGGACTGAACACCTCCTGGGACAAACTATCTGCCGCTAGGGCTGCTATTTGAGCTTGTATTTGACCTTTTTTTGCCGCTAATTCAGCCCGTTGAGCCTTTAATTGAGCTTGTTGAGCATCAATACTGGCTATTTCAGCGCGATTGCGCAGAAATAAATCCTGGGCTCCAACCCATAGGGGGCTATAGCGGGCAACCACATCATCTTTACGAAGGGCTTCAAGGGCTTGTAGTTGCTTTTGCACCGGTTCGTTGGTGGTTTGCAATTCAAATTTTCGCTGTATTAAGGCAGTGGCCTGGGAATCAAAAGCTTGCAGTTGTTGATTTAAACCCGTTGTTTGTTGGCTAAGGGCCCGCAGCTGGGCGGTGGTTACCTGGGGATCTGGCGCAGCAACCAAACCGCCCCCTGGAGCCGCTTGCCCCACTCGATTAAGGCTCAGCAGTAGTTCACCTTCCTGCACCAAATCTCCAACTTTTACTTTTACCTGTTGCACCTCACCCGCACCTCTTGCATAGATCGGCCTACGGCTTTCAGGGCTAGTGAACAATCCACTGCCACGCACCTTCACGGGAATATTCGGTTGCGCCCCCCACAGCACAGTGAGCATGGCAACAAAGGCAATGGGCCATAAACGCAGCCACAGGAGCTGAGATTCTGGGCTGATCGGCTCGGCAGACGCCATGGTGGCAATGCTTGCTGCTGCTTAACATAGGTTTCTTCGCATGCCTTGGAGTGGGAACTGGGTTGCGGCTGATATTTGCCATGGGATTTTGGCTATTGCAATCCGCAAAGGTTTACGGCGCCCCATACAGCCTCAACCAAGTGCTGGAACAGGGATTAACTCAATCGGCCAGCCTGGAAGTTGCTAAAAAACAATTGGAGCGCAATGAAGCCATCCTTGGCTTCAATAAAAGCCTTCGATTACCCCAGATAAACATTATTGGCCTCACAAGTTTCACCCAAGTTGGCACTTCCATCGGTGTAATTAGCAACCTATCCACCATGGGTGATCTCAGCATTGCCCTTGGTCAAAACGGCTATGCCCTTCTGCAGAGCAGCTTTGCCGGCGGTGGTTTAGCCCTTGAGGCAAATCTGCTGCCAATTAAGGAAACAGCCCTAGTGGCCGCCGCAAAACAAAACACAAAAGCAAGCCAAGCCAGCTTGCTGGAAAGTGAAAGGCAAGTGCGTTTTAACCTTGAAAGTGCCTACCGCGACCTACAACTGCGCCAAGCCCTAATTCCGGTTTGGGAAGCTGCTTTAAATGCATCAACAGCCCTTGAACGAGATGCTGCCCAATTCAACCGGCGCGGTCTTTCAGCACGAATTGATTTATTGCGTGCCAAAGCATTACGGGCCGCCGACCAACAGGGCTTAGCCCAGGCAAAAGCCCAACTGGCTTCCGCCCAATTCAAATTGGCTGAATTGTTAGCCATACCCCTAAACCAGCCACCCAGTGCCAGCGATCCAATTCAAAGTTTGTTAGATCCTTGGCCTTTGGATCTAGAAACCACCATTGATCGGGCCCTTGCCCAACGGCCCTTGCTTGATGCCTTGGCTTTACGGCAGCGCGCCAGCCAAGCCCAAGCCCAAGCAGCAAGAGCAGGCCTATTACCAAGCCTGAATTTGATTGCTGGTGCAGGTTTTAATGGCAATCGCATCAATGGTGTGATCAATAGCCAAGCTGGCTTTGCGAGCAACGGCAATCTGCAGGGTTCTTTTTACGACTGGGGTGCTGCTTTATTACTGCGTCAACCCCTATTTGATGGCGGCAGAGCCCAAGGGGCAGCGATGGTGGCAGAAAAAGAAGGCGCTGTGTTGCAAGCCGATGCGGAATTAACTAAACAACAAATACGTGAAACCGTTGCCAGCAGCTGGCAAAACATAAAGGCTTCAACAAGTGTTATTAAGGCGGGGCTAGAAGCTGTTAATGCAGCCACTAAGGCATTGAACGATGCCCAGTTGCGCTATCGCGCCCAGGTGGAATCCCTCACGGAAGTGTTGCTGGTGCAAAGGGATCTGCAGGCAGCTAGGGCAGCTTTATTGAGCGGCCAAATCCAACAGGCCTTAAATCGTGCCCTGCTCGTGAGAGAAACAGGTTCGGAGCCCTAAGGCAACACACTAATGAGCACAGTTCCAGCCATCCGCATTACAGCGCCATATGTAGGCATGCTGATGTTATCGGCTTTTCTGGATTTATTTGGACTGCATAATCGCTTCCTGGTGGATCTGGAACTTGCCCACAAGGCTTCTTTTAGTGCGGTATCACCCTACCTGGGCATTCTCTCAGGGATGCTATGGATTACAGGCGCTGGATTTTGGATTTATTTCATATTAAAAATTCTTCCTGCAATCATCGGCCGCACAAACCTAAACAGAAGGTTATTAAGAACAATTGGTTTACTCGCAACCTTTCAGTTTCTTGACAATCTTTTGCTTATTTTTATAGACACCATGAATACAAGCGTCAAGTCTTATCACTTGCTTATGGAGGGTATATTGCTATATTTTATGATCGGATTTATATTTGTATTTTGGTATTGGTTTTTCGACTACCCTTCCAGAAGCATAGGTTTATCCACAGATGTTCAGGCAAGGTTAATCGCATATCTTTCCCCGAAGAAATGGGATCTTCAGTAAATAATTGGCAGCCTGGCCTGCTTGATTATTTTTTCTTGGCGATGGTGGCAGGCATCAACCTAGGTATTGCAGAGGGACATTTTCTAATGGGTTCTCGCCTCAAGGTGGCCCATTTATTTCACACCCTGTGCATGAGCGCAATTTTTATCATTATCGTTGCTAGGGCAATCGACACAATGTTTTGATTAATGCCCGGTGCCGCGGAATATGATAACTTTAATCTAACTAACTACAACTAGTTCAACATTTGCACAATCCAACCTAACTTTAATGAGCACCTCAGCCCGCCATCACAGCTATCACTACCGAGTGGATGAGCCACTGCTGCGCACCATTGCGGCCGAGATCCAGGCAGCCATACCCGGCGCTGAAGTGCGCCTGTTTGGTTCCCGCGCCTGCGGCACTGCCCGCCCCGATTCCGATCTAGATCTGCTGATAACAGTGCCGGATGCCTGGTTGGCCAACCATTCGCGTTTAAACGAAACGGATGCCTTGGGTTGGAAATTGGCCCATCACCGCCTGCCGATCGAGCTACTGCTTTACTCCGCAAGCGAAGTGGAGCATCGTCGACATGGCGGGATCAATGTGATCGCCGAGGCCTTCCGCTATGGGCGACGGCTGGATCCGGCGGAGCCACTGCATGGCCCCGGCTGAAACCTCAACCGGCTTTCTGCGCATTGCACACCGCGATCTGCGAACCGCAATGGCCATGGCAGATTCATCACTTTTTGAAGAATCAACCTGGGGTTTTCATCTGCAGCAAGCAATAGAAAAAGCTTTGAAGGCCTGGCTCCTGGTGCTCTCGCCTGAGCAACCACCTTTCAGTCACAACCTCAGGTTGTTGTTTTTGATGCTTCGCGACCAGGATGCCGCTGTTGAGCCATTCCTAGGACTCAGCCGCTTCACCCTCTTTGCTGTGGTGTGGCGATACGACGAAGACCCGGAGCTAGAACACCTCAATCGCACTGCCTGGAACCAACTCTGCACTGAACTACTTGCCCATGTGGACGAGTTAGCCAGCTACTCACAATAAATTCATTGGGATTAGAAGCTGTAGAAGCAAGTTTCTAACAATGTTTCTACTTATGCCCGGTGCCGGTTTCGAACCAGCGACATCCTGCTTGTAAGGCAGGCGCTCTACCGCTGAGCTAACCGGGCGATCTAACCATTGTGCCAAACCGTGGGGCCCGTAACACTGGGATAAGTGCCCCTTGATATGTGGCTACAGGCCGCCGCCACGATCAATTCACCAATTACCTCGCCCTGCCCTATGGCTTGATCTGCTTGCTGTGGCTGGGTTTAGCTGGTTTTTTAGTGGGTTCTTTTGCCTTTTGGTTTGGTGGCCGCTGGTTATCTCCAGATCTTGATACAAATTCCAGGCCAAGCCGCCGTTGGGGACCGCTGGCATGGCTATGGACGCCCTACAGAAAACTGGTGCGCCATCGAGGTTGGTTGTCCCACACACCAATTCTTGGTAGTGCCTGCCGGATCTTTTACCTGGCCAGCATGATCGCTTTGGCCTGCTGGTTGCTGCAGCCCTTAGGTGCCCCAGCCCCACAACATTTAGCGATCAAACTGCAACAGTGCTGGCTACTTCAACGGGGCCTGTGCATTGCTGCCCTAGGGGGGCTAGAAGCAAGTGCCTGGCTGCACCTGATCCAGGATGGTGATCCATTGCCCTGGCGCCGGTAATTCCACCAACTAACCAAAAAAATGGCCCTAGATGAATTAATTGCTGTAGTGGCGAAATTGCGGGATCCAGAAAGCGGTTGCCCTTGGGATCTAAAACAAACCCATGCTTCCCTAGCGCCCTATGCCCTGGAGGAAGCCCATGAACTGGCAGATGCGATCGAACACGGTGATA
>Ga0247838_1006368_pt1 | contig 11170 bp, 12 predicted proteins | sample LaCruzMarch2015__5_FD_189097 | JGI IMG/M metagenome (GOLD analysis project Ga0247838, IMG submission 189097) | Freshwater microbial communities from meromictic Lake La Cruz, Castile-La Mancha, Spain - LaCruzMarch2015_15m | ecosystem: Environmental > Aquatic > Freshwater > Lake | place: Spain... | reverse complement strand
GGCGAAGCGCCAAAGGGGTTGGTTACGGGGCTGCGGACCGCGCTGATCGAAGGGCCGGACAGCAAGAAGAGCACGGCAGCCAAGCCCGTCGCGGCCAAGCCCGCCATCAAGTAGCACATGCCGGATTCCAGTCCCCAGCCGCACCGGGGACCTCAGGCAGAACCCATCAAACGAGGAGAGAACCAAGTGATTCCAATCGACATCCGGCCGGACAAACTGGCCGAAGAAATGCTGGACTACACCCGCAAGCTTGGCCAGGGCATGGAGAACCTGCTGAACGCGGACAAGATCGACACCGGCGTCAGCCCCAAGCACCCGGTTTACAAGGAAGACAAGCTGGTGCTGTATCGCTACGACACCCCCGAGGGCATCACGCCCAAGCCGGTGCCGCTCTTGATCGTCTACGCCCTGGTCAACCGGCCCTACATGGCCGACATCCAAGAGGATCGCTCGACCATCAAGGGCCTGCTGGCCACCGGCCAGGACGTCTATCTGATCGACTGGGGCTATCCGGACGGGGCCGATCGGTCCTTGACCCTGGACGACTATATCAACGGCTACATCGACAACTGCGTCGACTTTGTCCGCGAGTCGCATGGGCTGGACGCCATCAACATCCTGGGTATCTGCCAGGGCGGCGTCTTCAGCCTGATGTACACGTCCATGCACCAGGAAAAGGTCAAGAACCTGGTGACCATGGTGACTCCGGTCGATTTCGCGGCCCCAGGCAACCTCCTGGCCAGTTGGACGCGCGCCATGGATATCGACCTGGCCGTGGATACCATGGGCAACGTCCCCGGCGAGCTGCTCAACTGGACCTTCCTGTCCCTGAAGCCGTTCAGCCTCACCGGCCAGAAATACGTCAACATGGTCGATCTGCTGGACGATCCGGAGAAGGTCAAGAATTTCCTGCGGATGGAGAAATGGATCTTCGACAGTCCCGACCAGGCGGGCGAGACCTTCCGGCAATTTGCCAAGGACTTCTTTCAGAAGAACGGCCTCATCAACGGCGGTGTGATACTGGGCGACCGCGAGGTGGACCTCAAGGACCTGACCTGCCCGATCCTCAACATCTACGCCCTGCAAGACCACCTGGTTCCGCCGGATGCCTCGCGCGCCCTCAAAACGCTGACTTCGAGCGGTGACTATTCGGAACTCGCCTTCCCCGGCGGGCACATCGGTATCTACGTCAGCGGCAAGGCCCAGAAGGAGGTGACCCCCTCCATCGGCAAGTGGCTCAACGAGCGCTCAGCGGCCTGATCGGTCAGTGACTGACCAGCCCGCGCGACCCCTTGGGCCGCGCGGGCTTTTTTTCGCGTAAGCCGGGAGCACGGCCGCCGCGCGACAGCGCAGCCACGTCCGCGCTCTCCCCCTGACATCGAACGGCGGCCGTCCGGCCGCCTCTTCCTTGCCTTTTGTCCAGCTTTCGCTTAAAAATACGTGCTCTAGTGTTTTCACATATTCTAAAACAGCGAAACTCCGGAGGTTCCCCATGGCCCATGATCAAGAACTCGACGCCAGCGGTCTGAACTGCCCCCTGCCCATCCTGCGCGCGAAGAAGACCCTGAATGCGATGACCCCGGGTCAGGTGTTGCACGTCATCGCCACCGACCCCGGCTCGGTCAAGGACTTCGACGCCTTTGCCAAGCAGACCGGCAACGATCTGATCGAATCCAAAGAAGAAGGCGGCAAATTCCACTTCCTGATCAAGAAGTGCTGAGCCTCGCCACTCAGCCCATGATGACCATCGGCTTGCCGCGGTCTCGACAGCGGTTCTGATCAAACCGAACGCAGCGTCTCCAGTCGGCGACCATTCCGGTCATCGACTGAACATACAACAATTTTTCCGGAGGAACCGATGGCTCAGAAGAAGCTCGCCATCATCGCTACCAAGGGCTCGCTCGATTGGGCCTATCCCCCTTTCATCCTGGCCTCGACCGCCGCCGCGCTGGACTACGAGGTGCAGATCTTTTTCACCTTCTACGGACTGCAACTGCTCAAGAAGAAGCTGGACCTGCAGGTCACGCCCTTGGGCAATCCCGGAATGCCCATGCCCGGCGGCATGGAGAAATTCATGCCGGTCATCGTCACGGCCCTGCCGTTCATGCAGGGCGTCATGACGAGCATGATGAAGGCCAAAATGAAGAAGAAGGGAGTCGCCAGCATCGAACAACTGCGCGATCTCTGCCAGGAGGCCGAGGTCAAGCTGATCGCCTGCCAGATGACCGTGGACCTGTTCGACATGGACTCCACCCAGTTCATCGACGGGATCGAGTACGCCGGGGCCGCGGCCTTTTTCGAATTTGCCGGCCAGAGCGACATCTGTCTCTACATCTGACCGGGCGCCCCGCGGGCCGATGATCGCCCGCGGAGCGGGCGCTCCTCATTTGCGACCGCGCCGCGGCCTCGATCATCGTGTCAGTTGCCTCAGAAGGTCTTGACCAGCTCGATCCCGATGACGTTCGCATCCATCTCGTATTCGCCGTCGAGCGCCGAGGTCCCATTGACTTCGCCGCCCGTGTAAGGGGTGGCCGCCGTGAACGTCCGATTATCACCCAAGACATAGGCGTAACTCGCCTCGACCGAGAACCCGTTGCCGAGTCCCTGCGCGATGCCGATACCGAAGATCTGGCGGTCGCTGTCCGGGACCCTGGCACTAAAGTGATCGTCACTCTGACCGGTCTCGTCATAGGCATAGCCGACGCGCAACTGGGTCTGCGGCTGCACCTGCCAGGTCAGACCCAAACGGTACGCGTTGGAATTACTCCAGGCATTGGTATCGGCAAAGATCAGGGTGCCGGTGCGATTGCCGGTGATCTCCAGGCGGTCGAACTCCTCCCAACCGGTGTAGCTCCAATCGAACTCGGCCGCGATCGTCTCGGTGAACGCATAGCGCGCCCCGAGTTGCAGACGCCAGGGCAGGTTCAGGTCCACACTGGCACGCTGCCCCTGCTGCAGCCTCCCCGCCGCGACCAGCGCCATGTTGGTCGGCGCGTAGTTACCCTCGATGTCCAGGGTCGCCGCAGACCGATAGGTCAGTCCCAGTGACAACGCGTTGATGCGGTACATGACACCCAGGTTGAAACCCAGTCCATAGCCGCTGCCTTCCATCTGTCCCAGATTGGAGTCCAGTTGCGCGGTCTGGGCCGAGTAGATATCCAGGCCAAGGGCCAGACTCAGCGTGTCGTTGACCCGATAGGCCGCGGTCGGCACCAGGTCCAGGATCTCCAGTTTGCTGGCGGTGGGGTGATTGCCGGTCGGGACAGTGCCGAGCCCTGGGACAGTGCGCGATTGGCTCAGCGCCGGGAAGGTCCCATAAGCCCAGCGCGTCTCCAGACCGTAGGGCGCGTTCAGCCCGACCCCCACCCGCCACTGGTCGTTGAGCTTGATGGCCGCCTGCAACAGGGGCGCGCCGACCCAATCGGCCCCGTTGCTGTCATGGGTGCCGGTGGCATTGGTCACCGAGAAGGACGGTCCGATCATCAAGGCGCCCAGCGCGAGACTGGATCTGTCCTGGAACCCCATGGCCGCCGCGTTGTAGGGGATCGCGCCGACCTCCGTGGGGTTGGCAACCATCGCGTTGGCCGTACCGATACCCGCGGTCGACGCCTCGGGTAACAGAAAGCCGGACGCCTGCGCACCGCCATGGGTACCAAAGGTGCCGATGACTGCGGCGACCAGGACGGTCGCGACTGAACCTGCGGTTTTTTCGTACATGAGAGATCCCCCTGAAACAAGGTTGCCTGTTGCGAATGCGGTTCGATCGCCCTGTCCAGCGCCCCACTCCGATCGCTGCCGGCCACCGCGCGTTGTGCGGTTGCGACCAGGCGAGCAGCCCTGGGAGAAGCCTGCCAAGCCCTTGCGTACAAGAAGAAATACCATGTAAATCCGTCTATTCGCGACGATTGACGACCGCCTGGAACTGTAGGCCAAGCGACAGCCGATTTCCACCACTTGTTGCAACAAAATTGCAGTTGTGCAAAAGCAACGCCGACCCGACCCGTACCAACAGCTCCGGAAATGCGACAATGCCGTTGAAATTACGGTGAAACTCACCAAACATCAGGTTTGTATGATATAAGCGCTTTTTATTGATGCATTCACCGAGATCGACCCGGATGGCGGACCGCAGACTCCAGGTATTCCACACCGTCGCGCGACTCCTGAGCTTTACCAAGGCCGCGGAGAGCCTGCACATGACCCAGCCGGCGGTCACCTTCCAGGTCCGTCAGTTGGAGGAGCACTTCAATACCCGATTGTTCGACCGCACCCACAACCGGATCAGCCTGACGGATGCCGGCCGTCAGGTCTTCTCCTACGCGGATCGGATCTTCGAGCTCTATGCCGAAATGGAGAACGCGGTGCGCGCGATCACCGGCGAGATCAGCGGAGCGCTCACCATCGGTGCCAGCACCACCATCGCCGAGTACATGCTCCCCACCCTGCTCGGCGACTTCAAGGAGCGTTATCCGGACGTCACCATTCACCTGAAGGTGTCCAACAGCGAGGGGATTGTCTCCATGGTCGAGAACAACACCATCGATCTGGGAGTGGTGGAGGCGCCGGTCAGCAACAAGAACCTGGTGGTGGAAAACTGCAAGCGCGATCAACTGGTTGCCATCCTGCCCCCGGGGCATGCCCTGGCCGGAGCGGAACAACTCACCTTCGCCCGCCTGCTGGAGTACCCCTTCATCTGCCGCGAGGAGGGCTCGGGCACGCGCGAGGTGATCAGCGACTACCTGGGGCAGTTGCCCGCGTGCCATGCCGTCCTCAAAATCGCGATGGAACTTGGCAGCCCTGAGGCCGTGAAGGGTGCGGTAGAGGCCGGGATGGGGGTGTCGGTCGTCTCGCGGGCGACCATCCAGAAAGAATTGCGGCTCGGTACCCTGGTGGCGGTGAATCTGGACCCGCCCCTGGATCGACCCTTTTCATTCGTGCACCAAAAGCAAAAGTTTCGCCTGCGGGTGATGGAGGAACTCCTGGAGTTTGCCCGCGCTTACTGCCGCTCCCGCGCTGAGCCTTGAGCAGCCGGGACGAGACCTTTGAGTAACCGCCATGAATGACCATCGCGCCCTGCGACATGGCAGTGACGAGCCCCGCCTGACGCAACTGTTCCGCTCCCTGGGCGAAGACGATCGGCGCACCCTGCTGGCCTTTGCCGAGTTCCTCGCCGCGGGTCGGCAACCGGCCGCCGCGCCCGCACCGCCCGTCGCACCCACGCCGCTGCCGCGACCGGAACAGGAGACTGTCATCGCCGCCATCCGCCGCCTATCCCGCACCTATACCATGCTCGATCGCGGCCCCATGCTCAACGAAACCTCGGCGCTGATGTCCGCTCATGTGCTCCAGGGCCGCGACGCGGCGGTCGTCATCGATGACCTGGAAGCACTGTTTTTACGTCATTTTACGGACTACCGCGCGCGTCTGCAGACCGCATCCGGGGACGCACACGAGGATCTCACCAGTACCGACACGCCAACCGCGGGACCTGACTGACCGCCGGCATCAAGCCGCGGCGCCGCCCGGTCCGCGCTGGAGCGTCTACACTTAAACGACAACGATTGTATTCGTTACTTGGCGTATGGGTAACCTGACCAAACTCAGCGACACCGACCGCATCGATGCGGCCTTCAACCGCGTCCTCGCGGCGGAGGCGCAGGCCCGCGCGCAGGTCGAGGTCTGTCGGCACCAGGCCGCTTTGCTCATCGCTGCCGCCGAGGAACAGGCCAGGTCAATCGTAGAGCGCACGGATCGACGGCTGCGCCTGGTCCATACCATCGCCGATACGCGCGTGGCTCAGGCGCTGCGCGCCTTGTTGCCCGATGACGCGCCGACGGCCCAGGACGCCGACCAGGAGACCGCCCCCGGTCTTGACGCGGCGATCGAAATCCTGGTCGATGAGGCCCTCGGCCGGCCGGCGCGAGCCCCGCGATGTACCTGAACCAAGACTTCAGCTACTGCCAGGCGCGGCTCCAGGCACGCTATGCCAATCTGCCCGACGCGGCGGAGTGGCAACGCCTCGCCGGTATGCGCACCCTCGCCGCGTTCCTTGAAGAGGCCCGGCTCGGCCCCCTGCGGCCTTGGGTCAAGCGGCTCTCCGCCACCAGTGACGCCCTGGTCCTGGAGCGGGGTCTGCGCGCACTGGCCGCCGAACTGGCGGACGAGGCAGCGCGCTGGGTCCCCCGGCCCTGGCGGGCGGCAGTCGCCTGGACAGCCTGGCTGCCCTATCTGCCCGTGTTCGGGCATCTGGCCGACACGGCGCAGCCCAGGCGCCCCCCGGATTGGGCAAGCGCGGATCCGCGCCTGCGCGCCCTGGTCACCGACGAGGGGGAGCCGGACCCCGACGCCCTGGAACGGGCCGGACTCCGGATGCTGCGCGACGCGCCGCAACCTGACCAGATCGCGGCCCGGTGGGCGGACGGGTGGCGGGAGCGCTGGCCGCCCGGTCGACACGGCTGGACGCGCGACCTGGAGGCGTTCGCCGCCCGCCTGGTGGCCCACCTCAGCGCCTTTCGGCAAGCGGCCCCCGCCGACGCCTGGCTCCTGCGCCAGACTCTGCGCGAGCGCCTGCGGCTCCAGTTTCATCAGTCCATGCTGGCCCCGGTCACGGTGCACATCTATCTGGCGCTGATCCTGCTCGACCTGGAACGGCTGCGCGCCGAGGTATTGCGTCGCGCCCTGTTCAATCCCTCACCTGACGAGGGGCGGGGCCCCTGATGCTGCGCTCCGCCTCCACCCGCTGGTTCGAGGTCCTGTGCCCGCGCGCCGAGAGTGTCGCCGCGGTCGCCGCCCTGGCCGCGACCGGTGCGGTGGAACTCGAAATACGGGCCTATGAGGCCTTCCCGATCCAGCATCTCGCCGCCCCGTTGAGCGCCTATCAAAGCCTTCTGATCCGCTATGGGCGCTACTGGGCCCGCGGGCGCCTGCACCGGCAGGCGCTGGCGGAATCGCCCGCGTCGGTCCTGCAGCGGGCGTTGCTGCGTATCGACGCCTGGCGGCGGGAGGCGGACCCGCTGATCGATACCCTGCAAGCCTGCGAAGAAGAGCTGACCCGACTCCAGCGGTTGGCCCAAGTGTTCGAGCGCATCGCCCCATCACGGCTGGATCTCGACGCCGTGACCCACGATGGCCCGGTGCTCGGGACCTGTTGCTGTATCCTGCCGCCCGAGGCCGACCCCCGCTTCCCCGACTGGATGATCCCCCGCGGTATCCCCTGGGAGGGCGGCCTGTGTTTCCTGATCCTGAGTCCCGCCGACCGGCTCGATGACGTCAAGCACCTGGTCCATGCGCTCAGAGGCCACCTCATCGAGCGCCCGCCCTGGCTCCAGGGAGACACCCGCCACTGTCTGGACTTGATCGGGCAGCGACGCCTCGCCCTGTCGACCCGGGTGGTGCTCCGCTACGCCGAACTGGACAACCTGTTCGAGGATTATGACCTCGACCACGTGCTTGGCGAAGTCGGCGGACTCGCCTGGTTCGCCACCCATGTCGGCGGACTGCAACTGGCGGGAGAGCACCTGGTCTGGGTCACCGGGTGGACCGACGATCTGCGCGGTCACCGGCTCGCCGACGCACTCGATCACGCCCGCACGCACGCCCTGCTGCGCTTCCGCCCGCCGCCCGCGGGCATGCGCCCGCCGCAGGTCCTGGACAATCCGCCCTGGATGCGCCCGTTCGAGTTGTTCGCCCGTGCCTTCGGCGTGCCGGGGAGCGACGAGGCGGACCCCACCCCCGTGGTTGCCGTCATCGTGCCCCTGCTGTTCGGCTACATGTTCGGCGACCTCGGACAAGGCGCAGTCTTGCTCGGGCTGGGCTGGTGGTTCGCGCGACAGGGCCTGGAGTTGGCCCGTCTGCTGATCCTGGGCGGGGCCTCGGCGATGGGCTTCGGCCTCCTGTTCGGCAGCCTGTTCGGCATGGAGGACCTCATTCCGGCGTTGTGGCTGCATCCCCTACAGGAGCCCATCACGGTGCTGGCAGTCCCCCTGGTGTTCGCCGTCGGACTGCTCTCGCTCGGCCAACTGCTCGACGGACTGGGTGCGCTGAGGCGCGGCGAACTGGGGCGCTGGCTGCTGCGCGACCTGGGTTTTCTGGTCATGTATCTGGGCCTGGCGAGCCTCCCCTTCAGCACCGCGCTCGGCTGGCTCGCCCCGGTCGGGGCGGCCTGGTACCTGCTCGGCGCGTTGCTGGTGCACCGCAACCTGATCGGCGCCCTGGCCGCCATCGGCCATCTGTTGGAATCAGGCGTGCAAATCATGGTCAATACACTCTCATTCGCCCGGGTCGGGGCCTTCGCCCTGGCCCACGCGGCCCTGTCCGCGGCCGTCGTGGCCATGGCGCAGCCGGCACCCGGGTGGGCTGCCGCCCTGATTCTGGTTTTCGGCAATCTCCTGATCATCGCGCTCGAAGGCCTGGTGGTCGGGGTCCAGACGACCCGGCTGGTTCTGTTCGAGTTTTTCAACCGTTTCCTGCGCGGCACCGGCCGGGTCTTCAAGCCCCTGGCAGCACCGCCGCCGGTGGTGGAAGCGGTCGGCTGACAGGCGCAAAATGATAGCAAGCGCCGGCCGCGGCCGGCCGGCAGCGCATCGCGGCCTTGCTGACTGTGGGGAGTTGCATCATGAATCGTCGCATCCTGCTCGTCGCCCTGATGGTGTTGGGGGCTGCCTTGCTGGCCGGGGTCGGGAGTCTGCTCCTCTGGCAGGCCCCGGCGCTGGCCGAGGGGGCGGCGGCCGGCGCCGCGACCGCCATCGATCCCGGCGTCCTGCGCTGGGGCTACATGGCGGCGGCACTGGTCACCGGTCTCTCGGCCCTGGGGGCCGCCTACGCAGTCGCCAGCGTCGGCGCTGCAGCGATCGGGGCCCTGGCCGAGAAGCCTGAACTCTTCGGCCGGGTCCTGATCCTGGTCGGCCTGGCCGAGGGGATCGCGATCTACGGCATCATCATTTCAGTGCTGATCCTCAACCGGTTACGCTGAGTCAGCGGACCATGACACTCTGTGCCTTCATGGGCGACGACCTCAGCGCGCTGGGGTTCCGACTCGCCGGGGTGGACTGCCATTGCCCTGACCCGACGCGGCCCGACACGGAGCTTGCGGCACTGTTTCGCCGTCTGCGCGGGGAGGTCGCCTTGTTGCTCATCACCGCCGAGATCGCCGCGCGACTGCCCGCGGACCTGCTGCGCCGGGCCGAGGTGGCCGAACGCCCGCTGCTCCTGGTCATCCCCGACGTCCGGCAGCGGGTCGCCGCCCCCGACCGCGCGGCAGCCATGCGCCACCAACTGGGGATGAGCGAATGAACCCGGACGAGCGTGAGGCGGGGCTCATCGCGCTGATCAATGCCTATCGGGACGACGCCTGCCGCACCCTGCTGGAGGCCGCCCGCGCGGACGCCGGTGCCGTGCTGGACCGCACCTACCGGGCCGAGCGTGATCGCTTGCATACCCGCATCGTCGCGGAGCGCGCGGGCGCACGGGCGCGGATCCACGCCGCCCGTGCCGAGCATGACACCCGGGCGCGGACCGGCGACGAGCGCACCACGACCCGTCTGCTGACCATCGCCTGGCCGCGCCTGCGGCAACACCTCGCGGCACGTTGGGCGACACCGGACACGCGCCGGGAATGGGCGGTCAGCGCCCTCGATCAGGCCCGCCGGGTGCTGCCGGACGGGCTCTGGACCGTCCGTCATGCCCCAGGCTGGAGCGCCGCCGAATGGCAACCCCTGGCCGCGGCCCTGGCCGTCGAACGCGCGACCGAGCCGCGCTTCATCGCGGATGGCGCGCTGACGGCGGGTCTCAGCATCGCGAGCGGCGGGGCGCTGCTCGACGTCAGCCTGGAGGGCCTGCTCAAAGATCGCGCCCGCCTCGAGGCGCGGTTGTTGGCGCTCCTGACCCTGGAGCCCGGTGCGGGTGAGAGGCTCGCCCGGTGAGCACGGCCATCACGACGGCGATTACCGGCTCGGTCCTGCGCGCCCGCCCGGACGGCAGTTTCCGCCTGCGCGAGGCGGTACAGGTCGGTGAACGGCGCCTCCTGGGAGAGGTGATCCGCATCGCCCTGGACAGCATCACGGTGCAGATCTACGAAGACACCAGCGGACTGCGTCCCGGCGTCACGGTGGCGGGCACCGGACGTCTGCTCTCCATCCGCGTCGGTCCCGCCTGTCTGGGCCGCATCTTCGACGGACTGCTGCGTCCCATCGGCGACCCGCGGGACCCCTATGTCACCCCCGGCATGCAAGACGAAGCGGAGGCTCAGCGCTTTCACTTCTCGCCCGCTGTGCAGGTCGGCGTTCAATTGACTCCAGGCGCCGCCATCGGCTCGATCGGCAATGGCGGCGGCCGGGCCAGCGCGCTGCAACTGCGCTGCCTGGTGCCGCCGGACCTGCCGCCGGGCCAGGTGGCCGAGATCGCCGAGGCCGGCCTCTACCGGCACGACGAGCCGGTGTGCCGGCTGCGCGCCGCGGACGGCACCCTGCACGCCATCGCCATGAGCCACGAGTGGGCGGTACGCCAGCCCCGGCCGGTCGCCGAGCGCCTGGCGCGCGACGAGCCGATGCTCACCGGCCAGCGCCTCATCGACTGCCTGTTCCCGATCGCGCGCGGCGGCACCGGCGCCATCCCCGGCGGCTTTGGCACCGGCAAGACCATTCTGCTGGAGACCATCGCCAAGTGGTGCAACGCGGACGTCATCGTCTACGTCGGCTGCGGGGAGCGCGGTAACGAACTGGCCGGGATGCTCGCTCGAGGATCCGCGCAGCGACCGGCCGCTCATGGAGCGCACCGTCATCATCGCCAACACCAGCAACATGCCGGTGTCGGCGCGCGAGGCGAGCATCTACACGGGCATCACGGTAGCCGAATATTTCCGCGACCAGGGACTCAACGTCACCCTGATGGCGGACTCCACCAGCCGCTGGGCCGAAGCTCTGCGGGAGGTCTCGGGCCGACTGGGCGAACTGCCCGGCGAGGCCGGGTACCCGGCCTATCTCAGCAGCCGGCTGGCCGCCTTCTACGAGCGCGCGGCACGGGTGCGCACCCTGGGCGGCACGCCCGGCTCGGTGACCGTCCTGGGCGCGGTAAGCCCGCCCTCCGGGGACTTCTCCGAACCCGTCACCACCCACACCAAGCGCTATGTGAGTTGTCTGTGGGGGCTCGACGCGCGCCGTGCCCAGGCCCGTTT
>Ga0247838_1006363_pt1 | contig 11187 bp, 9 predicted proteins | sample LaCruzMarch2015__5_FD_189097 | JGI IMG/M metagenome (GOLD analysis project Ga0247838, IMG submission 189097) | Freshwater microbial communities from meromictic Lake La Cruz, Castile-La Mancha, Spain - LaCruzMarch2015_15m | ecosystem: Environmental > Aquatic > Freshwater > Lake | place: Spain... | reverse complement strand
CCTGGATGGCCTCGGCAGCGACGACGATGGCATCCACGCCTTTATGCGGGGCGGAGCCGTGGGCCATCTTGCCACGGATGATGATCTGGAAGCGGTCGCTGTTGGCGTTGTCGGCCCCGATGGTGTAGGCGAGCTGTCCGGCTTTGAGGTAATGAATGTCGTCGTCCAAAAGACCGGCTGGTGAGACGGAGGTGGTGCAGTGCAGGCCAAAGACGGCATCCGGTTTCGGATTCGCCATGGCTCCTTCGGCGACCATCAGCTTGGCTCCCCAGTCCTTCTTGTAAGTGGCGGGCATGGCCTCTTCGGCGGGTTGAAAGAGGAACTTCACGCTGCCTTTGACCTGATCGCGATGTTTGGCCAAAAGCTCCGCCACACCGAGGGCGACGGTGGTGTGGATGTCATGGCCACAGGCATGCATGACGCCGGGATTCTTCGAGCGATAGGGCACGGAGCGCAGTTCCTTGATGGGCAGGGCATCCATGTCCGCACGCACGGCGACGCATTTGCCCTCCTGGCCGCCTTTGAGCAGGGCGACCACGCCATGTTTCGCCACACCGGTCTTCACCTCCAGACCGAGGGTGCGCAGGCGGTCGGCCACCAGGGCGGCGGTGCGTTCTTCTTCATTGGACAGCTCCGGGTGGGCATGGATGTCGCGGCGGGTTTCGACCAGTTTCGGGAACATCTCCTCCACCGATTGGGCAAAGAGGGCGTCGCGTTTTTCATCGGCCATGAGGGCGGTGGAAAACCCGATCAGCAGCAGAGGGAGCATTTTCATCGCAGGCAGGCTAGGGACTGTGGGAGATGCAGGCAAGCATTCACGCGGGGATTTTCTCGCGGCGCTCTTGCGTGATTGCATCAGCCATAGCATATCTGCGAACCATGCTCGACATCACAGGCAAGAAAATCGCTGTCCTCTTTGGCGGCCCCGGTTCGGAACGCGCAGTCTCAGTGAAGACCGCCGAAAGCGTCGTCGCTGCCCTGAAGTCAAAGGGCGCGGAAGTGATCGAGGTGGATGTCACCGGGCCGGATTTCGTGGTGCCTGAGGGCGTGCTCATCGCCATGAACCTGATCCACGGCACCTTTGGCGAGGACGGGCAGCTTCAGTCCATTTTGGAAGAGCGCGGTATTCCTTACACCGGCGCGGGTTCCGTCAGCAGCCGCATCGCTTTCGACAAAGGCCAGAGCAAGGAGAAGTTCATCGCCGCCGGGGTGCCGACTCCGCGTTCCCAGAACTACAAGCTGGATGGCAGCGAGCCTTTGGCCATCTCCATCCCGCTGGTGTCCAAACCACCGCGTGAAGGCTCCAGCGTGGGCGTCAACATTTGCCGCACGGAGGAGGAATGGGTGAAGGCCGTGGAAGAAGCGAAGAAGTTTGGCAGCACGACATTGGTGGAAGAGTTCGTGGAGGGGAAGGAACTGACCGTGGGCATTTTGGGCGACCAGGTGCTGCCGATCATCCACATCGAGCCCGTGGAAGGTTTCTACGACATCAACAACAAATACCCCTGGATGTCCGGCACGGGCAAGACGCTGTATCATTGCCCGGCGGAGTTGGACGAGGCGACGACGAAGCGGGTGCAGGAGGCGGCGATGGCGGCCTTCAAGTCCTGTGGGACTGAAGTTTATGGCCGTGTGGATGTGATGCTGCGGCATGACAACGAGCCCTTCGTTTTGGAGATCAACACCATCCCCGGCATGACCAGCAGCAGTCTGTTGCCGAAGGCCGCGCTGGCGGTAGGAATCGACTTCCCGGACCTGTGCGTGCGCATCATTGAGCTGTCGCTGGCCGCTCGTCCATGAGGTTGAGTGTCTGGAAAAATCCGCGTCCACTCTTTTTTATTGAATTTTATGGCGCTTATGGAGTGTTTCGGGTATTTAATATCTGCTAATCATCAGGTCTTCTGTGATTTTGATGGGGAACTCCCGAAAAATGCCCTCTCCCAAGAAAGCTTCCACCCTGGCCTCGAAGCCGCCTCGTAGCTCTGCCAAAAAGCAGACGTCCAAGGTGGGCGGCGTGACCATGGATGTGTGCCTGAGGGTGGATTCCCCCAAGATTCGGGAGATGGAAAAGAAGGCCGCCCAGCGCCGGGGATTCAAATGGGCGCTCGGTTTGATCACCATCATCTGTTTTGCCGCCCTGCTAAAGGTGACGGTGCAGGAGTCCATCCTGAAAAATCCGCAGTTTGAGCTGCGCGATGTGGCCGTGCAGACCACCGGCCCGCTGACCGTTCAAAAGATCGTCCGGGCCACCCTGCTGACGCGGGGGGAAAACCTGCTCAGCATCAACATGCGCGATCTGCACACCCGGCTGCGCCAATTGCCCCCTGTGAAGGATGTGTCCATTGAGCGTGACTTTGACGCCGGGCTGATGACTTTGCGGATCACGCAGCGCCTGCCGGTGGCGTGGTTGGATTGCCCCAAGCTGGGCATGGTCGCCGGTCGTCCTGAGGTGGGTTACTTGTTGGATCAGGAAGCCGTGCCCTTTCCCTGCGATGTGGTGACAGAGTCGATGGTTTCTCTGCCGGTGATCCGTTATGCCGACCTGACACAAAAGACGGCGGGCATGCCGATCCAGGATCTGCAACTGACCGCCGCGCTGAAACTGCTGAAGGAACTGGAGCAGCGCTTTGAGCTTGGCCAGCCGCAGGTCCGCAGCATCGATATCCAGACGCCTTACTCCATGCTGGCCACCTTCACGGACAAGTCGGCCATCACGTTTGGCGTGGATGACCTGGAGGTTCAGCTCGCCCGCCTGGACCGCATCCGGGTCGAGGCCCGTCAGCGCCGTTGGGAGATCGAAACCGTCAACCTCCTGGTCCGTCAAAACGTGCCCATCACCTTTCGTCAGCCGCCCGATCTGGCCGGGTTACAGCCCGAAAGCGCTTCCATTCCCACCGTTAAAACTACCTCTGTTCGTTGACACATTATGGCGAAGACCACCATCTATGCAGGCCTGGAAATCGGCACCAGCAAGATCTGTGTCGTCGTCGGCGAGGCGAAGCGTGACGGCACCATCAAGATCCTGGGTGTCGGCACAGCCCCCTCACGCGGCGTCCGTAAAGGGGAGATCGTGGACTTTGACACCGTCCATACCTGTCTGAATGACGCGCTCGTCCGTGCAGAGGATTACAGTGATGTGATGATCCGCAACGTCTTCCTGGGCGTCAGCGGCGGGCACATTGAAAGCATCAACAATCGCGGCTGTTACCGCCTGCCTGCGGATCAGTCTGAGATCACGGAGGACGATGTCGAGGAAGTGAAGGAGATCGCCCGCAACGTGCCTGCCCCGCAGGACAGCATCTCCATGCACAGCGTCACCCGGCAATACATCGTGGACGGGGTGGAGGCCGTGCGTCAGCCCATCGGACGTCAGGCGCGCCAGCTCGAGGCGGACTATCACATCGTGCATGGCAGCCTGCCGCGCATTCAGAACTCCATCAAATGCGTGAAGGAAGTGCCGCTGGAGGTGGAAGACGTCGTCTTCAATGGCATCGCCGCCGCGCAGGTGGTGCTGAACCGCGAGGCCAAACGTGAAGGTGCGTTGATGATCGACCTCGGTGGCGGCACGGCGGACTTCGTTTTGTATGAGGACGGCATGCTGACCATCTCCGGCTGCATCCCCCTGGGGGGTGATCACATCAGTCAGGACATCGCCATGGCCCTGCAGATTCCGCATGGCCGGGCGGAGGCGCTGAAGGTGACGGAAGGAAGCTGCGTCTATGAAGACGTGCCGCCGGGTGAAATGGTGCGTGTGGAGGATGACACCGGCTATGTGCTGGGTGAGGTGGAACGCGCCTTTTTGAACGAGGTCATTTACCTGCGTGTGCGGGAGATCATGGAACAGGTTTATCAGCGTTGTGAGGGCCACATCGGGCGTCTTGCAGCGGGAGTTTATCTCACGGGGGGCTCCAGTCTGCTAAAAGGTATTGACGTAGTGGCCAGGGAAGTGTTTGGAATGAAGGTAACGCGTTCGGGTTCGGCTCCCGTCAGCGGCGTCACCGCCACTTTCGAGAATCCTCAATTCTCCGCGCCCATCGGTCTCATTCGTTATGCGCAGATCCTGGATCAAGAAAAGCCATTCCTGTCGCCGCTTAAAAGGCTGGCTCATCGGATGGCTGACCTCCTCTCGGTCGCCCTTTGATTTTTATTTACCTCCTCACCTAACCAACAATCTGACCCACCCGTCCTATGGTTGAATATGATCGTCACTCGCAGCGGGAAGAGCCTAACAAACCCGCCCTCCGCACCTGCATCGTCGGCATCGGCGGTGCGGGCAGCAATGTCCTGGATCGTATCACCCTGGACCGCACTGTGGATGCGCAGCTCGTCTGCATGCACACGGACATCCGCGTGCTGGGTCATGCCATGGCCCCGACGAAGATCCAGCTCGGTGCGGATCTGATGCGCGGTGTCGGTGCCGGGGGGGACCCGGATCTGGGCCGTGAAGCCGCCATGTTTTCCCGCGATGAGATCCGTCAGGCCATCGAGGGGCATGACATCGTTTTCATCTGCGCGGGGCTCGGCGGTGGGACGGGTTCCGGTGCAGCCCCGGTCGTGGCGGAAATCGCCAAGTCCTGCAATTCGCTTGTGTATGTCACCGCGACGATGCCCTTCAGCTTTGAGGGCCGCCGCCGCCTCGCCCAGGCAGAGGAGGCGCTGCAGCAGCTCCAAAAGCGTGCGGATGCCCTGATCCTGTTTGAAAACAATCGTATGGGTGAGCTCATCCTGCCGAAGGATGGCATCCAGAAAGCCTTTGCCCAGGGGGACCAACTCATTTCCCAAAGCCTGCGCGCGGTATCCACCATCGTGACGACGCCTGGCCTGGTGAAGCTCGGCCTGGATGACCTGACGAGTGCGTTGAGCACCTCGAACGGGCGCTGTCTCTTTGGTTTCGGCGAAGCCCGCGGCCAGAATCGCGGGGCCGAGGCCCTGAAGCGTGCGCTGAAGAGCCCGCTGATCGACCAGGGACGCCTGCTGCATCAGACCAAGACGCTGCTGGTCCACATCGCCGGGGGTGAGACGCTCACCCTCATGGAGGTGGACGGCATCATGAAACAACTGGGCCGTCACGTGCCTGACCACACGCACATTTTGTTCGGCGTGGCGGTGGATGCCCGTCTGGGTGAGTCCATCTCCGTGACGCTGATCAGCTCCCTGGGCCTGGCCCAACTGAACACCATCGCCGCCGTCGCCCCGCCTGCAAACATGCTGCCGCTGACGGATCGTCCGATGCCGAGTGTGGTGGATGCCGTGGCCGCTGCGCCGACCTCCGCCCCGCCCAAGATGAAGTCCCCGGCCACACGCCCGGCCCCGGTCGCGGCAGAGCAGGCCCCAGCGCCCTCCGTCAAAGCCGCGCCCGTGCCGCAGTCGATGGACCTGCTGTTCAAGGACGATGAAATCATCTCGCTGGCGGCGGCAGCCCCCGCGCCTGTCGCCCCGAAGTTTGAGCCTGCGCCGGAGCTTTTCCCGGAGACCTTTGCAGCCATCAACGGTGCCGGTTTAGCCCAGGACGAGCTTGAGCCTGAAGAGGAATACTATGAGGAGGAGCAGCACGAGCCTGCGGCCTATGCTGAACCCGAGCCTGAGCCACCCGCCCCCGCGCCTGCGCCTGCCCCGGTGCGCGAGCGTCCCCGCATTGAGGACTTCATCCGTGCCACCCCGGAACCGGCCCCCATGCCTGCCCTGCGTCCGTTGACTTCCCCCCTGGCGGCTGTGGTCGCCCGCACAAATCTGCCGCCTGAAGACTTGGCCTATGCCCCGCCGCCGAACATGGTGGTGCCGAAAAAGCCGACCAATGAGGAGCAGATCGACCTCGGCTTTTCGAACCAGGACCGTGGCCGTTTCAAGGACACGGAGCCTGCGCTCGCCTCCGGCGGTGAAGACCTGGACGTGCCGACCTGGATGCGCCTGAAGCGGAAGCTGAAGCGCTAAATCGCCGTCCTGGATGACCCGGACGATCCCCGAGCAGCCTGCCGAATGCCGCCGTGAAAACGCGCGGCGTTTTGGCGTCAGCCTCCTGCCCACCCTGGCGGTGATGACGCTGCTGCTGCTCGGTCACTGGGACTGGGCTGCCGGGATTTTCTGGACCACGTTTGCCATCATCGGTTACGGCAGCATCACGCCCCGCGCGCGCCTGTTTGGGCCGCACGTGTCCCACCTTTCAGACAGGCAGGCGGCCCGGCGGGAGGTGTGGATCACCATCGACGACGGCCCTGATCCGGCGACGACACCTGCGCTGCTGGACATCTTGGACCTTCATCAGGCCAAGGCGGGCTTTTTTCTGATCGGGGAGCGTGCGCAGCGGCACCCGGATCTCGTGCGGGAGATCGCCCGGCGCGGGCACCTCATCGGCAATCACAGCCAGACGCATCCAGCGGCCCGGTTTTGGATTCTACGCCCGCAGAGCATGTGGGCGGAGGTAGCCGGGTGTCAGCAGACGCTGAGGGACATCCTGGGCACTGCCCCGGTGTGGTTCCGCCCGCCGGTGGGGCATCACAATCTTTTCCTGGCCGTGCCTCTGCGGACACTGGGCCTGACGATGGCCATCTGGAACTGCCGTGGCTTTGACGGGGTGGTGAAGAGTCCCGCGCTGATCCTGCGCCTGATCGCCCGTAGTCTGAAGCCGGGTGCGATTGTCCTGCTGCATGACCTTTCGCCCACCTCTGCCGAGGTCCTGGAGGGCACACTGCGCCTGCTCGCCGAGCGGGGTTTGCGCGCCGCCCTGCCCGAATCATTGCAAGCCCCCGCACCTGCGCCTACGCTGGCGCTCACCTCATGAACTGGCCCCTGATCTTCAGCATCCCCCTGGCGGCGCTTGGCGTGGCCACGTGGTCTGCCTGGCAGGTCCAGCAGGGTGCTGCGCCTGCGAATGCCATCGTGATGATGCTGCCGACGGAGGACTTGCCCGCCCTGAACCCCTTTCTCCCCACCGGTGAGGCGGAGCGCCAGATCCTGGACCTGCTGCATGAGCCGCTCATCCGCCTGGATGGTCAGGGGCGTCCGGCCCCCGGACTGGCCGCGACCTGGGGCTGGCATCAGCGGGTCAGTTGCTGGTTCCCCAGCCTGGACGCCCTGCGCGAGGCCCAGCGCCTGCTGGCAGAGGTGCCGGAGGAAATGCGGCAGATCTGGGAGCTGCAAGAGGTCACAACGGAGGGCCTGACCCTGGTGCTGCGCTTTGCCGAACCGGGAGCCATCGGCGTCAAAGAGGCGCTGCAAACCCTCAGCAACCCGCTGCCTCTGCCCCTGACCTTTCTGCGGGTGGAAGGCCCCGCCACGCTGAAGCCCCTGCTGCAAGAGTTTGCCCAAGAGCCCCAGCACGCGGACGGCCTGCTGCGCCTGTGGTTTGATGAAAACGGGACCTGCGAGCTGGTCACCACCCGTTCGCTCTTCCAGATCCGCGAGGCCCTGTCCGCCTGGTGCGTGGGGAAAAACCGGCCCGTGCCGCGCATCACGCCCTTTGCGGAGGTGGCGGCCCTGGTGGAGCCGATGCTGGACTTTGAGCTGAATGTGAGCCGTGCCCTCTGGCCCGATGGCAGCCCCGTCACGGCGGCGGATGTGCGGGCGACGGTGGAGCATGTGACCGCTGTGGGTTACCCCGTTCCCGGTCGGGAGGGCTTTCGGCACATTCAGGCCATCACGGCCCAGGGCAGCACGGCGGTGCGGGTCACTTATCGGCGCAGCTACGGGGCTGCTTTGGCCGGTTGGATCGGCTTCCCCATCCTGCCGGAAAGCTGGCTGAAAAAACATCCGCAAGGGGCTGCACAGCCTCCCCCCGGCGCGGGTGATTGGCAGGTGAAAACGCATACCGCCGGGCGCATCACCCTGCAACCGCGACCCGAGGCCGAGACCCCGGAAAAGCCCACCCTCCAGGTCATCCCCGCCACCCCGGCCTTGCAGGCGCGCGTGGCCCTGTCCACAGGGACGCTGGACATCGTCTGGCCCGGCGCGGACCCGGAACTGCGGGCGGAATCCGGCCTGGACCTGCACCCGGCCGCGCCGCGCAATCGCCTGCTGGTCCTCTGCAATGTCCGTTCCTCCCGCCTCTCTGAACTGCCCGTGCGCGAGGCCCTCTTTCAGGCGCTGGATCGTGACTCCCTGCGGGCGGAGGGACTGGGCGGGCAGGCACGCTTGGCGGAGCCGCTTTTCACACCCGGCCTCTGGTATGCCCCCCCGATGGGCGGGGCGACCTATGACCTGCCGATGGCTCAGCAAAAGCTGGAGGCGGCAGGCTGGTTGAAAGACGTTTCCGGCATTGCCAAAAAGGGCGGGCAAAGCCTGGACTTTGAGCTGCTGATCACCACGGGCAATCCCCAGCGCGAACGCCTGGCCCGGCGGATCGGCGAGCTTTGGTGGCAGCTCGGGGCACGGGTGAAGATCACGGCGGTGCCTCCTGAGCTCCTGGTGGCGGAGCATCTGGCCCCCGGTAAATTCGATGCCGCCCTCATCGGCCTGGACTATGAAACGGCTTGGGATCAGACCGCTCTCTGGCACAGCGGTCAGACCGAGTCCGGCCTCAATTTCTCCCGCTTGGCCGATCCTCAGCTCGATCTCCTGCTCGAGGCCTTGGCAGGTGAGTTTGACATCGCGCAGTTGCCCGCTCGTGCCGAGGCCGTCCAGGATCGTTTCACCGCCCTGCAACCGGCCCTGCCTGTCATTGGTGACCTGGAGCAGATCGGGCTGCGCCATGCCCGGTTCCCGCACTTGGAGAAGCCGGACATCGCGCGGCCCCTCACACTGCGCAGCCTTTTGCGCAACTCCGGTGCCGCCTCACTCCAGATGCGTCCACCTAACGAATAGTTCGATCATGTCTCTACCGCCCCTCCTCATCAGCACCGGCCTCCTTTTGGGAGCGCTGCTGCTTGGGGTGACCTCGGCCCTCGCGCTGGCCGCTGTGGCGCGTCGTCTCGGCACCTGGGCGCGTTGGCCGTTGGCACTGATGATGAAAACCCTGGCGCTGTTTCCCCTCTCCGCCCTTATCTGGGCGGGCATCGGCCTTTGGGCCGGGCAATGGAGTCTGCCGGTGAGCAGCCTGATGCCTGCGGTGGGAGAGGCAGATGTGACCGATTTCGCCACCCGTCTGGCGCATCTCATCTGGTGGTGGGTGCCGCCCGTGTTTTTCCTGAGCTGCCCCATGACGGCGGAACTTTTCGTTAGGCGAATGATTGGCATCAGCCCGCTGCCCGTGCAGGTGCATCGGGCGGGTTGGTTTACCCTGGCCCTGCTGCCGGTGGTGGAGGAGGCCTTTCATCTGCCCGGTGCCCTGGCCGGTGTCATCCCGGCGCTGCATTCGGCAGGTGCGGACTCCGTGCTGCTCGCGGCCTGGCCCTTGGCTCTGCTCGGCATCGGCTGGTCCGGCCTGGTGTGGGCCTGGCATCGCACTCCCGCACCTCATCGTCCCACAGCGGCGGAGCGCATTCGCGAAGGAGCCATCGCCATCGGTTTGAGCCCCGCCCAGGCCTGGAAGCAGCATCTCCTGCGCGGGCAGATCCAGCGCGGTGTCATCTCCCTGTGCGCGGCCATCGCCTTTGGCACCAGCCTTTGGACCGCCTATGGCTGCCCCGGCAATGCCGCCCGCAGCCGGGACTTTTACAACGCCTTCCGTGCCGCTTTGGGCGATCCCCTCGCGCCTTTGCAGACGGCGCTGCCCTTCACGCTTTGCGCCTTGTTTTTCTGGTTCCTGGGCCGCATCATCCTGCCGCGTCCCCGGCAGTAGCACCTCCTTCTTATGTCCTCCCTCCTGAGCATCCGCGACCTGAAGATCGAGTTCCGTCGTCACGGAGGTCCGCCGACCCAGGCCGTGAAAGGTCTCAGCCTCGAGCTTCAGCAGGGCGAGTCCATCGCCATCGTCGGGGAGAGTGGCAGTGGGAAAAGCGCCACCGCGTTGGCCCTGGCGCGGCTGCTTCCTGAACCGCCCGCCCGCATCACCGCAGAGCACCTCAGCATCGCCGGGCATGAGGTGCTGAAGATGACGGAGAAAGAGCTGCGCAAGGTCCGGGGCAAGGAGATCGCGTATGTCTTCCAGGAGCCGACCACCTCCCTGAATCCCGTCCTCACCGTGCGCACGCAGATCGGCGAGGCCCTGTCCCTGCACCGCCCCGAGGTCACCGACCGCGATGCCGAGATCCTGAGCTGGTTGCGCCTCGTCGGCATCACCGAGCCGGAGAAGCGCCTGCGTGCCTATCCGCATGAGCTCAGCGGCGGCATGCAGCAGCGTGTCATGATCGCCATGGCCCTGTGCTGCCAGCCGAAGCTGCTCATCGCCGACGAACCCACCACCGCCCTGGATGTCACGATCCAGAAGCAGATCATGGAACTCCTGGCCGACCTGCGGAAGCGCCTGGACATGAGCCTGATCCTGATCACGCACAACTTCGGCATCATCAAGGACGTGGCCGACCGCGTCGCCGTCATGTTCAGGGGCGAGATCGTCGAGACCGGCCCCACCGCCGAAATCCTGACGAACCCCCAGCACCCCTACACCCAGGCCCTCCTGGACTGCGTGCCGAAGATGGGCGTGAAGAAAGCGCGCCTGCGGACGATTGATTATGCCGCGTTGGAGAAGTGACGGCGACGGAAACGGAGCGCGGGGCATCGTCAATGGAGCGCGGGTTCCGCTTCGCGACTGCGTAACCAACCCGCAGCAGGTCGTGATGGCTCAAGACATCAAGCTTCCCCCATTCCCGCTTCGAAGCCACTGGCCCCAAGATTCCGGCAGTCTCCCCAGGCCACTCGACACCCCCTCCTGCCTCGACCCGCAGCGGACTCGGAGGTCCGCGCTCCGTGATCCGTATGGCATCGTCAATGGAGCGCGGGTTTCGCTTCGCGACTGCGTAACCAACCCGCAGCAGGCCGTGATGACTCAAGATATGGAGCTTTCTCCATTGCCTCCTCGAAACCTCAGACCAGGGTTCCGGCGGGCTCCTGGGGCAACACGACATCCACCCTGCCAAGACCCGCTGCGGACTCGGAGGTCCGCGCTCCGGAGCCGTTGAAGCATCGCAAGTTCCTAAATTCCCTTGCGCCACCACAGAGTTCTCGTTCTGTCCCCTCATGAGCGACCCCTTGGAACCCCGGCGCACGGGACCGCCCACCCGTCCTGAGCTGCGCGAGGTCGTCGAGCGGCAGCGGGAGGTTTCTCAGAAACCGACACGCGAAGAACAGATAGCGGGTTTTCGCGGGTGGACAGAA
>Ga0247838_1006361_pt1 | contig 11187 bp, 9 predicted proteins | sample LaCruzMarch2015__5_FD_189097 | JGI IMG/M metagenome (GOLD analysis project Ga0247838, IMG submission 189097) | Freshwater microbial communities from meromictic Lake La Cruz, Castile-La Mancha, Spain - LaCruzMarch2015_15m | ecosystem: Environmental > Aquatic > Freshwater > Lake | place: Spain... | reverse complement strand
GACCTCCGCAAGTGGCACCGCGCCGCGCACCAAGCCAAGACCGAAATGGTCGAGGCCAACCTCCGGCTGGTCATCTCCATTGCCAAGAAATACACCAACCGCGGCCTCTCTTTCCTCGACCTCATTCAGGAAGGAAACATGGGCCTGATGAAAGCGGTGGAAAAATTCGAATACCGCCGCGGCTACAAATTCTCCACCTACGCCACGTGGTGGATCCGCCAGGCCATCACCCGCTCGATCGCCGACCAAGCCCGCACCATCCGCATCCCCGTGCACATGATCGAGACGATCAACAAACTCATCCGCGTGCAGAAACAGCTGGTGCAGGAATACGGACGCGAACCCTCCTCCGACGAGATCGCCGACGAGATCCAGCTCCCCGTCGAGCGCGTCCGCGCGGTCCTCAAGATGGCGCAGACCCCCATTTCCCTTCAAATGCCGGTCGGCGACAGCGACGACACGAGCTTCGGAGACTTCATCGAGGACAAATCGGCCGAAAACCCGGCCGACAGCGCCGCGATCATCCTGCTCAAGGACAAAATCAAAGACGTGCTCGAAAGTCTCACCGATCGCGAGCGCAGCGTCCTCGAACAGCGCTTCGGCCTGGTCGACGGCTACCCGCGCACTTTAGAGGAAGTCGGCCGCCAGTTCAAAGTGACCCGCGAACGTATCCGCCAGATCGAAGCCAAAGCCCTCCGCAAAATGCGCCACCCCACCCGCCTGCGCCAGCTGGAAGGCTACCTCGAACCCCGCGACGTCTGATCATTCAACGAATCGTCGCAGCGGTCAGGCACCGGGGGCACTGATCTGCACACCGGACCAAAAGGAATTCCCGCAACCCTCGAACTAACCCGGGGTTAAAGTTTTCATGGACGACCAAAATCTCTGGAACCTCCTCGGCCAGGCCGGGCGCCCGTCCGCCCCGCCCTTCTTCGCCGGCAAGGTCATGCGGCAGATCGAAGCCGACCATTCCCGCACGCCATGGCTGGCACCCGTGCTCCGCTGGCTCGCCCCCGCCGCCATAACCGCCTTGGTCATCCTTGCCGCCCTCCCCCGCCCGTCGGCCGAGCCGGTTGAGCTGTCCAACCTCACGACCCTCGACCTGCTCGAAATGCTCAGCCCTGAGGACCACGAAGTTCTCACCCAAGCCGGCTGGCCCTACAACAGCGGTGCCCTCACCGCCAGTTTATAGCCCCCCCTCAAGGAATGGTCCTCAAGCCGCCTGCGGCGGATTGGCGGAAGGGGTGGGATTGGTCGCCCTCGGCGACCCGTCTTCGGCTCGAACTGCGTTCTCATCCCACCGGAATATCTCAAGCCGCCTGCGGCGGATTGGCGGAAGGGGTGGGATTGGTCGCCCTCGGCGACCCGTCTTCGGCTCGAACTGCGTTCTTCATCCCACCGGGATGCTTCAAGCCGCCTGCGGCGGATTGGCGGAAGGGGTGGGATTCGAACCCACGGTTGGTTTAACCCAACGCTCGATTTCGAGTCGAGTGCCTTAAACCGGACTCAGCCACCCTTCCAGATGACGTGGAACTATAGCTCATCCGCCGTGGCCTGAAATCTCCAATTTCAAATTTGAAATTCTCCCCGGCCTTGTCCTCCAGCTTCACTCTCAGGCCGCCGCGTTCTCTTGCTCACGTCCCGCAAAACGTCCGGTAAGGCTCTCCTCCAGCCATCGGCGCCGTCCGGTATGTCGCATTCTCCGGCAGTTCGTCAAACGGCCGCGCCAAGACCTTGAGCAAACGGTGGATGACGCTGAAATCCCCGGACTCCGCTGCCGCCAACGCCTCCTCGACACGATGGTTGCGCGGGATAACCACAGGATTGGCCGACCGCATCAAGGCAATGACTTCCGCCCTCCCCGATGGCTGACGTCCCAAGCGCGCCTTCCACTTAGCCTGCCAAGGCGGCAAAGCAGGAGCCCCGGCCGGCAACCGACCGGCCGATTCCCCGGACTCCACTGAAGACGTCAGGTCCGCGAATGATTTGCTATAGTCAGCACCGGACGCCTGCATCCACCCCAAGAATTCCTGAGCCAAGGCAAAGTCCCCCTCCTCCTCGCCGCACAGACCAAGCTTTGCGCGGAGCACGCCGCGATAAAAATACTCAAAGCGTTCCGGAAAACAGGACAGCGCTTCTTCGGCCATCCCGACAGCCTTGGCCTGGTCAACGTGCAGGGCAAGCAGCAAGGCCTCGGCCAATCGGGCCAGATTCCAGTGGGCGACGCGCGGCTGATTTCCGAATGCATAACGTCCGGTGCGGTCGATTGAGCTGAACACGGTGGCCGGATCGTAAGCGTCAAGGAAAGCGCACGGACCATAGTCGATCGTTTCTCCGCTCAACGCCATATTGTCCGTGTTCATCACGCCGTGCACGAACCCCACACCCGCCCACTGTGCGACCAGTTTGGCCTGCCGCTCGACCACGCCTGCCAAGAGGGCCAAAGCCTTGTTCTCCGCCTCGAGAAAATCCGGATAATGCCGGTGCAAGGTGTAATCGACCAACAACCCGAGCAGAGCGCGATCACCCAAAGCGGCGGCATACTCGAACGTCCCCACGCGGATATGACTCGAGGCGATCCGGGTCAAGACCGCCCCGGGCAACAATTTCTCGCGCACGATCTGCTCGCCCGTAGTTGCCACGGCCAGACTGCGCGTGGTCGGGATGCCCAAGGCATGCATCGCCTCGCTCATCACGTATTCGCGGAGCATCGGACCAAGCGCGGCCCGGCCGTCCCCCCGCCGGGAATAGGGTGTCCGCCCGGCGCCCTTCAATTGCACATCGGACCGGGCGCCACCCGGGGTGATCTGTTCGCCCAATAAGACAGCACGTCCGTCGCCCAAATTGGTGAAGTGACCGAACTGGTGCCCGGCATAAGCCTGCGCGATCGGGTCGGCTCCATCCGGCAGCCGGTTCCCCGCAAAAATCTCCCCGCCGGACTCTCCGGCCAGCGCACCCGGATCCAAACCCAACTCCACAGCCAATTTTTCATTGAACAAGGCCATTTCCGGACGCGCGACCGGCACTGGAGCAGCCCGTGTGTGCAGCACCTCCGGAAGACGTGCGTAGGAATTCTCCAACCGCCAGCCGGCGGCACTCTTTCTCTCAGCTTTGACCGTCATCCGCTTAAAGTGCGTGTTCGACAGAATCTTTCAACTTATCCCGCACTTTTCCCACGTCCGTCTCTTTATCCAAGTGGCCGGTCTAATTACTTTTCCACTACCGGACCGCTAGCCTATGGTTGGGGCCCTGCCATGCGAATTTTTGCAGCCCTTTTCTCCCACGCTACTCCACAACTTTGGCGGCAGGCCGCCCTGCCGGTGGCCTGTGCCACCCTCGCCGGCTGCATCATGTCTCCAAAGGGGCCAACCATCACGCCGCAGGCCCGTACCCAAGCCGCCCGTGTCGACACGGGCGACTTTGCCTGGGGATTTTCCTCCTCGAGCTGGCAGTACGAGAACCGCCAGGCCGGCAAGGACGGGCACCTCCCCTTCCGCACCGACTGGGACATCCTCATGGAGCAGGGAAAAGCGGTGCCTCGCGGCAACACCGTGGTCATGTCGTGGAGCGAATTCGACAAGGACGTGGCCGCGCTCAAAAAAATCGGCGCCACCCATTACCGCTTCAGCTTGGAGTGGGCCCGCATCGAGCCGCAGCCGGGCCGGTATGACGAGGCCGCCATCGGGCGCTACGTCGAGATGGCCCGTCGCCTCAAAGCAGCCGGCATCGAACCTGTTGTCTGTCTTTGGCACTTCACTTTCCCCGACTGGCTCTACGACGAGAATAATCCCAAACGCTCGAACTGGCTGCACCCCGACTCGGACAGCCGCTGGCAAGCCTACGTCAATAAAGTCGTCCCCCGATTAAAGCCGCACGTGCGCTATTTCGCCCCGCAAAACGAACCGAACGGCCAGATCGCCACCGCCTATCTCAACGGACAGTGGCCGCCGGCCATGACAGCCGCCCTCGGCACCTACGCTGCAGCGGTCCGGGCCAGTGCCCGCCAGTTTCGTCAGGCCGCCGCCACGATCAAACACCACCGCCCGGATGCCGTTGTCATGTCCGTGCAAGCACTGCCCTGGTGGAGCAACGGATGGCTCGATCCCACCCGTGCGGCCTACAATGGCATGATGCGGATGAATTTCGACCACCTCGACAAGATCTGGGACGTCTGCGACGTGATCGGCTTCAACTATTACTACAGCCAAAAGGCCGGTCCCATCGCGGCACTCGGACTCGGATCCCACCGCGGACCGAACTTCACCGAAATGGGTTGGGACATCGATCCTGCCGGCCTCTACAAACAAATCCGTCTTGTCGGCAAGCGTTACGGCAAACCGATGATGGTCACCGAAAATGGGATTGCCACGCAAGACGAGGCCCAGCGCAAACGTTACCTCGAGGAGCACGTTGCCGCCGTGCAGCAAGCCCGTGAGGACGGACACGACGTGCGCGGCTACTTCGTGTGGTCCCTGCTCGACAACTACGAATGGCACTATGGCTACGACGCCACCTTCGGCCTTGCCCGCATGAACCCGCGGACCTTCGCCCGGGAACTCAAACCCGCCGCCTTCGCCTACCGCGACATCATCCGCCGCGGCGGCGTCAAACAAATCCCCGCCGCTGTGCTCAAGGCCTCCCAGCGCCAGTAGACACCCGGCGTCGTGTTCTCCCATTGCCCTCTGGCGCCCCTGCCCTTGCCCTCCGGGGAAGGCACAACGCCAATTTCTTGTGCAACCGGCATTGACGCCGCCTGCCGACGATGGCAATTTTCAAGTTCAATTCTGGTGAGGTGGCTGAGTGGTCGAAAGCAGAGCTTTGCTAAAGCTCCGTAGTCCAAAAGGCTACCGAGGGTTCGAATCCCTCCCTCACCGTTTCTCTCGGGATAAGAACCCTCGGGTTTGAGCCGAGCGCAGCGAACCGGAGGTCGCAAGACCGGAGATAGCCCCCGGCAAACCGGCGAAGCCAATCCCTCCCTCACCGCCATTCCCACCGATGAAACGCGCCGCCATTCTTGCCCTGCGCTGGTCGCTCGGACTTTTTTTTCTCGCGGCCGGGCTCTCCAAAGTTGGTCAGCCTATGCAGACCCTCGCGGCGGTCTATTCTTACCAGATTGTGTTGCCCGACGGGCTGGCCTTGGCCATTGCGCATACCCTTCCGTGGGTGGAAATCGTCCTCGGCCTCACGCTGCTTTCCGGGGTCTTCATGCCTGTTACCCTCGCCGCCACCGCCGCCCTGCTGCTCGCCTTCACCGCGCTCACCGCACAGGCCTGGTGGCGGGAACTTCCCATCGACTGCGGTTGTCTGGATCTGAGCGGGTTGCATCCATCACTCGCCGCACTAACCACGCCGGGTGGCGCCACCCTGCGCAACATTTTCCTCCTCGGGCTCACCGCACTGCTCGCCTGGCTGGTCCGCTCCTCGCGGGCCGGGACCACGAAGCAAATCTGACCCGCTCAGACTCCCGCCGCCACGGCCCGCAAAATGTGATGGCCTCGCACGAACTCTGCCTGGCCCATGCGCTTGCCGCCGGAAGGCTGGACCTCGAGCAATTGCAAAACCCCGCCGCCGCCACAGGGCAAATGCAACTGCGCGGGATCGGCGGGCCCGGGGCTGACCACCGCCCGGTGAACCTTGATCTCCACGCGACGACCCGCCGTTGTTTCGAGCACGGCGGTGCACCCCGGCCACGGATGCAACCCCCGCACCATGCGCTCGAGTTCCACCGCACCCTTGCTCCAATCGAGACGGCCGCTGGCGCGGCTCAGCTTCGGTGCGTAGCTTGCGGCGCTTTCGTCCTGCCGGATGCGCGGCGCACAACCTTCGCGAAGCAAAAGCAGCGCCTGCTCGAGAGCCTCGGGGGCGAGAGCAGCCAATCGGTCATGCAAAGTTCCGGCCGTCTCCCCGGATTCGAGGTCACACTCCTTGCGTAGCAAAATATCGCCCGTATCGAGGCCCGCATCCATCCACATCACGGTTATCCCGCTCTTTTCGTCACCGGCCAAGACAGCGGCATGGACCGGAGCCGCGCCACGGTGGCGCGGGAGCAGGGAGGCATGGAGATTCAAAGCACCGAGTCGGGGAACATCGAGAAGCGTCTGGGGCAGAATCTGACCATAGGCCATGACCACAAAAAGGTCGGGCGCCCAGCTCTTGATTTCTTCCACTGCCTCGTCCGAGCGGACGCGCGCAGGCTGCAGCGGGGTAATACCGTGGGAAAGCGCCAACTCTTTGATCGCGCACGGAGTGAGTTGCAGACCGCGCCCGGCCGGCCGGTCCGGCTGGGTCACCACTCCGACCACCTCGATGCCGGGCATGGCGAGCAAAAGGCGCAGCGTGGGAAGGCCGATGTCCCCGCTGCCGAGAAAGACAGTCCTCATTGCCCCGCTAGCCATGTTATCCGCCGCGGGGACGCATCGGTCCCCGCGCGCGAAGCAATTCTCCCGCCGTGACCTCGCGCTGCCCAAGAGAGTCGGCGCATCCGGTGCAAAGGTAGTCGTAAATCTCCTTGTCCGGCAAAACAAGCAGCAGTCTCTCGCGCACCGGCATCGTTTGGCCGCAGCGCCGGCAGTAAAGGCTGCTGGCCCGCAGGCTCTCGAACTGGCCGCTCATGTCACCGCACTGAACCCTTCCTCACCGAAATGGTTGCGACGGTCCTGCATCAGCACCTCGACAATGTTGCCGAGCACATCGACCGGAGAGAGCATGGCATCAATATGCACAATCATGTCATCACCGTAGTGAGCCAACAAAGGCCGGGATTCCTCGTCGTAGGTCTCGAGCCGGTGTTTGATCACCTCTTCGTTGGCATCATCGAAACGGTTGTCCCGCAGGGCACGCCGCTTGAGGCGCTCGACCAGCTTGGACCGGTCCGGGCAGGTCAGATGAAAAATTTTCCTCACCCGGACAATGTCCTCCAGCATTTGTGCTTGGTGGATGTTGCGCGGGATGCCGTCGAGCACCAGAAAATCGTGGTCGGGATGAAAAGCGTGCGCCTCGACGCTTTGATCGATGCGGATCTTCCAGAGCTTGACCGTTACTTCGTCCGGCACCAATTCGCCACGGCTTGAATACTCGAGAAACTGCTTCCCCAGCGGGGTGCGCAAATCGAGCGCGCGGAAGACATCGCCGCAGGCACAATGATAATAACCGGGCACTTTGCCCAGCACGCGACCCTGGGTTCCTTTCCCGCTGCCGGGCGCGCCAAAAATGAGATAGGTTTGGTATTTGCTCATGATTTGAAGAGACGTCAGTCGGTAGTCTAAAGCCCCGACACGGAATGACAACGCAGCACTGCAAGTCCCAGCTTCTTGACACTGTATCTTAGCAGCCGTAAACAATTTGTTCGCTTCCCCCGCCGTGCACACCGACGAACAAGTTCTCGAAGTCCTCCTCGACCAATTCCGGGTCACGCAGGAGCAGGTCAGTGATGCCCACGAAAGGCATCCGGGCGCGCCCGTCATTAATGCGCTGCTCGAGACCGGGGCGGTGCAACCGCGGGACGTCCACGGGGCGATCGCCCACTTCCACGGCCTGAGTTTTGCGGACCTCGACGAGCCCGATACCACCCAACGCGCCCGCGAGTTGCACGGGCTGATCCCCGGGGAAGTGGCGCGGCGCCACCGCATCTTGCCGCTCCAGCAAACCGATCACGGTTTGCAAGTAGCCATCGGTGACCCCATGAACTTCGAGGCGTTCGACACCGTGCCATTCCTGCTCAAAGCCGAGGTCGAGTTTCTCTACGCCGATCCGGAGCGCGTCGAGACCCTGTTGGCCGACATCTACCCGCGGCAAGCCGGTCTGGTCGCCGCCGGGACGGAGGAGGAAGCCGGGGGCGCGACCGGCGATGATGATGCCGGTATCATCAAACTGGTGCAGGACTTCCTCGAAAAGGCGCAGGAAATGCGGGCCAGCGATATCCACTTGGAACCGCTCGAAGCCGGCTTTCGCGTGCGTTTCCGCATCGACGGCGAGTTGGAGCAATACAAGCTCCTTCCCCAGACACTGCAAGGTGCCATCATCAGCCGTCTGAAGATCATGACCGAGACCATGAGCATCGACGAGAAGCGCGTTCCACAGGACGGTCGCATCCAGTGTCAGGTCCGCGGCAAACCGCTCGACCTTCGCGTTTCCACTGTCCCGACCTCCCAAGGTGAATCCATCGTCATGCGTCTGCTCGACCAATCAACGCTTTCGATCACTCTGCCGGACATCGGTTTCATGAGCGATGATCAGGAGTATTTCCGCGGCCTGATCAAAATGGCCGACGGCATCATCCTCGTCACCGGTCCCACCGGATCGGGTAAAACCACCACACTTTACGCCTGCCTTTCGGAGATCAACAACGAGAGCCGCAAGATCATCACGGTCGAGGACCCGATCGAATATGTCATGCCCGGGGTCAACCAGGTCCATGTCAAATCCGACATCGGCATGACCTTCGCCCGAGCCCTCCGCTCAATCCTGCGTCAGGCCCCGAACGTCATCATGATTGGTGAGATCCGTGATCTCGAGACCGCGGGCATTGCGATCAATGCATCCCTCACCGGCCACCTGGTGCTTTCCACCCTCCACACCAACGACGCCCCCAGCGCCATCGCCCGTCTCATCGACATCGGGGTCAAACCCTTCCTTGTCTCCAGCGCCGTGCGCGCCGTCATGGCCCAGCGCCTTTGCCGCAAACTTTGCAGCTGCAAGGAACCGGGAACCCTCAGCGAAGACGAAATGATCGCCCTCCGCCTCGATCCCGCGCAACTTCCCGACGCCACCATCTACCGACCGAAGGGCTGCGAGCGATGCCGCTTTACCGGCTACCGCGGACGACTCGGCATCTTTGAAATTTTCAAGATCGACGACGACATGCGGCAGATGATCAACCGCATGGGTGACGGCGAGGACCGCTCCGAGCAGGTCAGTACGGTGCAGCTCCGCAAGCGCGCGCGCGAGCAGGGCATGCGCACCCTGCGGGAAGACGGGTTCCAGAAGGTTTTTGCCGGTCTGACCACCTTCGACGAGGTGCTCGCCGTGACGATGGGAGATTCCGAATAGCATGGACCCGCACCTCGTCATCACCACGTTGGTTGATCAGGGCATCCTCCCGGCAGAACAGTCGGATGCCCTTCTTCAGGCTGTTCTGGAGAGCGGACGCGCGCCCGAAGATTTCCTCATCGAGGAGGGTCACATCGATGAACACACTTTTTACCAGACCATCGCGCAGGCCATCGGTGCCAATTACATCGATCTGACCGACTTCGAACTGGAAAACAGCCTGCGGGATAAAATTCCCGTCGGCTTGGCCCGTCTCCATCAAGCGCTGCCGGTGGCCAACCTGGATGGCACGCTCTACGTGGCCATGAGCGACCCGCTCGACGCGCAAAGAATCGAAGAGTTGCGGTTCGCGCTCAACGAAAACATCCAAGTCAGCGTGGCGCCGGTCCGGCGTATCGAGGAACTCATCGCGCAGTATTACGAGACCGTCGACTACGCCACCGAAGGGTTTGCCGCCCTGACCCAAAAAGAACTGCGGGAAAAACTGAGCCAAGCTGGCACTGCGGTCTTGGCCGGGAACCTCTCCGAGGAAGATCGCGCCCAATACGTCACCCAGATCATCGACAACCTGATCGATATCGGAATCAAGGCCAAAGCCAGTGACATCCACTTCGAACCGTTTGAAGAGTTCATGGATGTCCGCATGCGGGTGGATGGCACCCTCCGCTCGCTCCTCACCCGTTCCGACCGAAAGGCTTACAGCTCGATCGGTCGCGAATTGATCTCCCGCGTCAAAATCATCTCAAACCTCAACATCGCCGAAAGCCGCCTTCCGCAGGACGGCCGTATCCAGCGCAGCGTCACGCGCGACGGAAAACCCTTCTCCATCGATTTGCGCGTCAGCACGCTGCCGACCCAGTTCGGCGAAAGCGTCGTGCTCCGTATTCTCGACCGTTCGGCCGTGCAGCTTGATCTCGACAAGCTCGGCGTGCCGGACAGCGTGAAGAAGACCCTGAGGGACATGATCAAGCTGCCCAACGGCATCATCATCGTTACCGGTCCCACCGGATCGGGCAAAACGACCACGCTTTACGCCTGCTTGCGCGAGATCAACGAACCGAACGCAAAATTGCTTACGGCCGAGGACCCGGTCGAATACGACATCGACGGCATCATCCAGGTTCCGGTCAACGAAGGCATTGGTCTCGACTTCGCCCGTTGCCTGCGCGCCTTCCTCCGTCAGGATCCCGACCGCATCCTCGTTGGCGAGACACGCGACCTTGAGACGGCACAGATAGCCATCCAGGCTTCGCTCACCGGTCACCTTGTTTTCACCTCCCTCCACACCAACGACTCGACCGGGGCTATCACCCGCCTCATCGACATGGGAGTCGAACCATTCCTCATTTCCGCTTCGCTCGAGTTGGTCGTGGCCCAGCGCCTCGTCCGCCGCACCTGCTCAAAATGCATCGTGCCCTACGAACCCTCGGAGGAGGAACTTCTTCTCCTCGGACTTTCCGCGCACGAAGTGGGCGACAAGAAATTCTACAAGGGGAACGGGTGCGAAGAGTGCAACGACACCGGTTACAAGGGACGACGGGCCATTTATGAAACCTTGCGTCTCAACGACACCTTGCGCGAGATGATCAACCAGCGGGCCCCCGGTGTGGTGCTCCGCCAGAAGGCGATCGAACTCGGCATGCGCACCCTGCGCGAAGAAGGTCTCCAAGCCATCTTCGACGGCGAGACCACGGTGGAAGAGATCCTCAAATACACCTGAGGCAAATTCTGTCTTTCCGGAAAACGGCAGCCAGCAAGTGCGGAACCGCTTCTGCTTGACCAGACCGTGGCGGCCAGGCCCTTTTACCGCGGATAGAGCATCTACCGGCTCAGGGCGTCCCGAGCAAGCGAGACAGTCCCCCGCGGGCCACAATCCACCGCCAGACGAGCCATCCGGTCACCATCCCGAGCAAAGCCCCCGCCGCCACATCAGAAATATGGTGGGCATTGAGTTGCACCCGTGACCACGCGATAGCCACCGCAACGAGCAAACCCGCCGCACCCAACCACCGGCGGGAGAGAAAGAGCGGAAAGAAAAAGCCGAACGCACACGAGGCATGGGAGGAGGGAAAGCTTTGGAAATCATGCTGGAGGGAAACCCATTGATCCTCATGCTTCGGACCATACCAACCGTGTTCG
>Ga0247838_1006349_pt1 | contig 11200 bp, 10 predicted proteins | sample LaCruzMarch2015__5_FD_189097 | JGI IMG/M metagenome (GOLD analysis project Ga0247838, IMG submission 189097) | Freshwater microbial communities from meromictic Lake La Cruz, Castile-La Mancha, Spain - LaCruzMarch2015_15m | ecosystem: Environmental > Aquatic > Freshwater > Lake | place: Spain... | reverse complement strand
GACGAAATCCAAATCCGGGTCCATGAGCATGTTCAGGGCGAAGTTCTGCTCGCGGTTGCGGGCGTTGATGCCCCAGACGCTGTGACGGGGCAGGCGGTAGTCCTCCACCACCTCGATGAGGGCCTCGGCTGCGCCGCGTTTCTCCCGCACGATTGCCTCGAAACCGCTGTCATCGGCGGTGTAGAGACATTGGTTGGGGTACCAGTCAGCTACGTCCGGGCCGCTGATGCGGTAGTAGGTCCGGCCCTGCTCCTTCCAGGAGTCCATGGACTTGCTGTGGTGCTCCCAGAAGTCCGCGGGGAGCGGCTCCGCCCCGGTGTAGAGCAGCGCGGCGTCGTCCAGGACCTGATCGTTCGAATAGTCCTCCGCCGGGATGCCGAGCACCGCGGCCTTGATCCGCAGATTGATGTCTTTGGAGACGATGATGACCTGGCGGTCGGGTCGGCGCTCGCGCAGGGCCTGGGCGGTGCCGAGAATGTTGTTGTCCGGTGAGGTGCCGGGCAGGGACTCGGGCAGCCGCAGTTCCAGCAACTGGGTTTGAAAGTACAGCCGTCCGGAGGCGGGCAGCACGATGCCCCCGCCGTTGGCCGAGGTGGGGCCGATCGGCAGGCCGGCATCGATCTCGGCCTTGTCCGCGTTGCACAGGAGCTGATCCAGGAAGCGGGTCGCCTGACGGACGTTGCGCGCAACCTCGGACATGCCCTTCTTGCCGTGATCCAGTTCTTCCAGGACCACCATCGGCAGGAAGATGTCGTGTTCCTTGAAGCGGAAGATGCAGGTCGGGTCGTGCATCAGCACGTTGGTGTCGAGGACGAAGAGGCAGGTCTTGTCGTTTTCGCGTTTGATCATCGGGCGTGAGCGAGTCCGTGAACACGGGAATGCGTTAGGGTGAAGTATGCAGGCACCTGAGCGTGCGGTGTCCGTACTCCGGATTGGCTGATGGGGCGGCGGCCTGCCCTGTCGGCGCTTGGGATCAAGTGGGCGATCAAGTCAGGGCGCGGGCGGCGGCGAGGACCTCGGCAACATGCCCCTTGACTTTGACGGCACGCCATTCGTGCCGCAGGACGCCGGCGGCGTCGATCAGGAAGGTGCTGCGCTCGATGCCGAGGCTCTCCCTGCCGTACAGCTTCTTGAGCTTGATGACGTCGAACGCCCGGCACAGGGCCTCGTCGGTGTCGGCGACCAGATCGAACGGGAAGCCCTGCTTGCTCTTGAAGTTCTCCTGGGCTTTGATCCCGTCCCGCGAGGCCCCGAGAATCACCGTGCCGGCGTCGGCGAAGGCGTCCGCCGCGTCGCGGAAGTCCTGACCTTCCTGGGTGCAGCCGGGGGTACTGGCCTTGGGGTAGAAGTAGAGGACCAGAGCCTGACCGCGGTAGTCCGAGAGTTTGCGGGTCTGCCCGCCGGTGAGTGCGAGGTCCAGGTCCGGAACCGGTTCGCCTAGCCGTGTGCTCATGGGGTGCTGCCTGTTGGTCTCAGAGGGTTGCTGATCGATGAACCTGGTTGGGGGCGGGTCGCGGCAATGCGCGTCGGCGCCGGCTGGTGGGCCGGCGCCTGGCGGGCAGGCGCCGGGGACACGAGCGGGGTCGGTGGGGCGGGCTGGAAGCCCGCGCCACGGGGTCAGCCCTTCAGCGGCTCCAGGACCGCGTCGAGATTGAGCCCGTCACAATAGTCCATGAACTCCTCGCGCAGCCCGGCGATGTGCATGTCGGAGGGGATGCCGACGGTCATGTGCACCGAGAACATGGTGGTGCCGGTATGGGAGGCGGCATAGGTCGTGGTCGCCATGTCTTCGATATTGATGCTGCGGTCGGCGAAGAAGCCGGCCAGCGTGTTGACGATCCCCGGGTGGTCCATGGATACCACGTCCACCGCGTAGGGCAGCAGGTTGCGCCCGGTGGCGCGCTCACCGGTGCGTTTGGTGATGATGGTCATGTTGAGCTGCCGCTGCAGCTCGGGGATGGCGTTCTCGATCTTTGCCAGGGTGTTCCATTTGCCCTCGACCAGGAGCATGGCGGCGAACTCCCCGCCGAGCACGGTCATGCGGCTGTCTTCGATATTGCAGCCGTGCTCCAGGATGGTTTTTGAGAGCATGTTGACGATGCCGGGGTGGTCCTCGCCGAGGGCGGAGATCACGAGGTAAGTCTTCTGTGTTGCCATGTCCGTAGAGTCGCGGTCTGGGGTTGCCGGATGAGCGGGCGAGTGTACCATGGGGCTTCGGTCGGTCGTACAGGGTCAAGCGCGCGGCAGCAGCTCCAAATTTGAGGGTCTCGTGCGGCCCATGGTCGATGCGGCGCGCACGACCGGCGAGATGATATGGGAACCGGTAAAATAGCATATTTAATCATGCATCTGTCCGCAGCGTTCCGTGATCCGACCCGTGCAGGGGATACCAGGTGTCGTCGCGGGCGGCCGGTAAGAGTTCGCGGCGCAGGTTGCGCAACGCGTCCGCGCCGCTCTTGCCCAGGGTCAAGACGGCGAACGGGTCCTCGCTCTCCAGCGTGTCGCCCAGCTCGGCATCGACCTGCTCCGGGTCCTCGCCGGCCTCCATGCGGCGGATCGCCTCGGCCATGCCGTCGCCCAGCTTGAGTCCGGAGGCGTCGAACAGACGCCGCATCAGGCGTGCGGCCTGCTTGGGGTCGGTGTCGTCCAGACCCTCCAGTTCCCCCGCCATGGTGGCGAAGGCTTGCATCATCCGTTCCTCGTCGATCCCGGCCGGCAGTCCGGTGTCGTCCGCTTCCGCGGACTGTCCCCGCCCTTTGCTGATGGCGAAGAGGCTGGCCTGACGCCCCAGCTCCGGTCGGCCGCAGCGCGGGCAGGCGGGGCGGGTGGCGGTGTCGACACGGCGGGCGAAGAAGTTGAAGATGGTGTGACAATCGGGGCAGTAGAACTCGTAGACAGGCATCGCGTGGACTCCGGGTTCAGGATATCGACGGATCTTAACCGAGTCGGTCGGTACCTGACATGCACCCCGGGTGTCGCGAGCCGTATCCAGGCCCTCCCGTCACCACGGTCAGGATCGCTGGTCGGATGCCGTCGATCCGATCGATTTGATGACACTGTTGGGGGTATCGATGAGAGTCCTGAAACTGCTGCTACTCTGGTATTTCGTCATCGCCGGCCTCGCGCTGCATTTGGCGTTCGGCGCTGTCTGGGTGCTTAAGCCCGACCTGGTCTGGACCGCGCGGGAACAGGTGAGCGCCTTCCTCACCGGCACCGGGCACCTGCCGCTCCTTGCCGCGGCTGTTCCGGGGCGCGAGCGGTTGTCGGACGCGCTGGTCTTCAGCCAAATTCCGGCTTGGCGGCCAGGGCGCGGGGGGCCCGATGCCCCCCCGCCGGGCTCCGCACGCATCGGCACCCGGCTGTTTGCGTCAGTGCAGGCGGCGGCGGATGCGCTGACCCCCGGCGCTACGCTCGATATTGGTGAGGGAATCTACCAGAGCCCGCTGGTCATTCGGGTTTCCAATGTCCGCATCCGCGGCCACGGACACGTGGTCTTCGAAAAGGGGACGGCCCGCGGCAAAGGGAGTCTGGTCGTCGCCGCGGACAATGTCCGGATCAGTGACATCGAATGCCGCGATATCGCAGTCCCTGACGGCAATGGTGCCTGTATCCGTTTCGAAGGTCGGAATCTCGCAGTCGAGCGGGTTTATTTCCATGATGCGCAGCAGGGCATACTGACCGGCTCGAACCCTGGGTTGGTGGATATTCGCGCGAGCCGTTTCGAGCGTCTGGGCCATCGTGGGCAGGCGCATGGGATCTATATCGGCGGCGGACGCTTAGCCATTGCCGACAGTCTGTTTCTGGCGGCACGCGGCGAGGGCCACGAGATCAAGACCAGGGCGGCCGAGACCACCATCGTGCGCAGCGTCGTGGCATCCCTGAACGGGGTCGATAGCCGCCTGATCGACGCACCAAACGGCGGTATCCTGACGATCACCGACAGTCTGCTGTTCGAGGGGCCCGACACGGTCAATACTGATGTCATCGGCTTCGGCCTGGAAACCGGGTTGGGGCACCACCCGGCAGACCGGGTGGTGTTGCGCAACAATCTGATTGTGCTCGATCGTGAAGGGTCCGTGCGGTTACTGCATCTGGTCGATGAACGGATGCAGGTCGAGGTCGGCGGGAATCGGATCGTCGCACGGAACGCGACGCCCTATGACAAGACCAACGTCCTGTTCAAAAACCGCAAGGCGGCAGGGTTAGCGCCTTATCCGGCGCTGCCCTGGGAGCGACTGCCCCTTGGCGGCACGGGGCGGGACGGGCCCTAGGCGGCCTCCGGCTGTGCCGATCAGGCAAATCCCAGCAGGATCTCCTGGGTTTCCTCGCGCCGGATGCGCGGTCCCAGGGTGGTGACCAGCCGGGCGGAGGCGGCGGAGGCCAGGTCACCCGCGCGTTGACGATCCCAACCCTGGGTCAGTCCATAGAGGTAGGCCCCGGCGAACATGTCCCCGGCGCCGACGGTGTCGATCGCATCGACCTTGTTGCCGGCGATGCGGATCAACGTCCGGCCGTCCCAGACCAGGGCGCCCTTCGGCCCGCGGGTGACGGCGAACTCACGACTCAGGGTCTTGAGATAATCGAGCGCGACGTCGAGACTGTCGGTGCCTGCCAGACCCATGGCCTCGGATTCGTTGGCGAAGATCAGATCGACACCGGGGCCGATCATCTCCAGCAGGCCGTCCTTGAAATAGGTGACCATGTTGGGGTCCGAGAGTGAGATGGCGGTGCGTACGCCGGCTGCCGCGGCGATCTCACGCGCCTTGATGGATGTCGCGCGGGCGCCGGGGGACGTGACCAGATAGCCCTCGGTGTAGAACCAGTCGGCATCGCGCAGGGCGGCTTCCACCAGTTCGTTGTCGGAGAGGTTGCCGCTCACACCCAGGAAGGTGCACATGGTGCGGTCCCCGTCGGGAGTGACCAGCACCACGCAGCGGCCGGTGTGACCCTGATCCTTCTCGGTGTGATGGTTGGTATCGACACCGCCCTCGCGCAGATCGTGCATATAGAAATGGCCCAGTTCGTCGTCCGCCACTTTGCAGGAGTAATAGGCGCTGCCGCCGAACTGACTCAGGGCGATGATGGTGTTGGCGGCCGAGCCGCCGGAGCCGCGCTGATGGTGATGCGCGGCGAGGTAGAGCATGATCTCGAGCTGTTTGGCCTCGTCCACCAGGGTCATGACCCCCTTGTCGATGCCGAGTGCTTCCAGGTCGGCGTAGTCGATCTCATATTCCATATCAACCAGGGCATTGCCGATGCCGTAAACGTGATAGCGTGCCATTGAGACTCCGGAGGTCGGTATATTGAATGTCGGCAGTTTACCTGAAGCGGGTTCCTGAGAAGAGCCTTGCGGGCGCGGGGCGAGCGCATCGGTATTTTGCGGCGGACGTCCAGGCGAGCGTCCGGGTCATGGTCGCGCCCGCCCTGGAGTCCAAGGTTTCAGTCTTGGTGGGACTGGGGGCCAAGGCTGAAGCCTTGGACGCCGGCACGGTGGGCTCAGCGCTCGACCCATCTTCGGTGTAACCTGCCGGTTGCGCCAGATCATCCGGGGATTCCAGACGATGCCAGACTCAGGTCGACTGCCTGCCGCACCGGACCAGGCGGTGAGCCGCCTCCAGGAGCGGCTGACGACACGCTATCAAGCCCGGATCAGCGGTGCATTGGTCCGCCCGGCAACGCCGGCGGCCTGGCTCGACCTGCCGCCCGCGCTGGCGCCGGGCCTGGCCGCGGCCCTGACCGCGCGCGGTGTCCCCCGGCTCTATGCCCACCAGCGCGAAGCATTCGACCTGGCACGGGCGGGGCGGCATCTGGTGGTCGCCACGCCGACCGCCTCCGGCAAGACACTCTGCTATAACCTGCCGGTCCTCGATGCCGTGCTGCGGGATGGCCGCAAGGCACTCTATCTGTTTCCCACCAAGGCCCTGGCGCAGGATCAAGTGGCCGAGCTGACCGAGTTGAGCCGGGCGCTCACGGCGGCCGGCGGCGCCGGAATCCGTGCCTACACCTTCGATGGCGATACCCCCGGCGATGCCCGCAATGCGGTACGCACTCGCGGTGATCTGGTGCTGAGCAACCCGGACATGCTTCATCAGGCGATCCTGCCGCACCACACCAAATGGGCCCAGTTTTTCGAGGGTCTGGCCTTCGTGGTGGTGGACGAGCTGCACAGCTATCGGGGGGTCTTCGGCTCGCACGTGGCCAATGTGTTCCGGCGGCTGCGGCGTATCTGCCGCTTCTATGGGGTGTCGCCGACCTTTATCTTCACCTCGGCCACCATCGCCAACCCGGCTGAGTTGGCGCAGCGCCTGTGCGGTGAGCCGGTGACCGCCATCACGCGCAGCGGCGCCCCCCAGGGTGAGCGCTCGTTGTTGCTGTGGAACCCGCCGGTGATCAATCCGGATCTGGGCATCCGCGCCTCCGCGCGTTCCCAGACGACCCGCATCGCCCGGATGGCGGTGAAGTCGGGGCTCAAGACGATTGTCTTTGCCCGCTCCCGCTTGATGGTGGAAGTCATCACCAAGTACCTGAAGGATGTGTTCGACAAGGACCCGCGTCGCCCACCGCGGGTGCTGGCCTATCGCGGCGGCTATCTGCCGAGCGATCGGCGCGCCGCCGAGCAGGCGCTGCGCGCCGGCCGGGTGGATGTGGTGGTCAGTACCTCGGCCCTGGAGTTGGGGGTGGACATCGGTGCCCTGGATGTGGCGATCCTCAACGGCTATCCAGGCACCATCGCCGCCACCTGGCAGCGCCTGGGGCGGGCCGGACGGCGGTTGCGCCCGTCGCTGGGCGTGCTGGTCGCGACCAGTGACCCGCTCGATCAATATCTGGTCCGCCATCCGGAGTTTTTCTTCGATGCTTCGCCGGAGCATGCGCGTATCCACCCGGACCAGCTCCTGATCCTGCTCGAACATGTGCGCTGCGCCGCCTTCGAGCTGCCGTTTCGGGATGGCGAGCACTTCGGCGCCGAGGATCTGCCGGAGATGCTCTCCTACCTGCGCGACGAGGGCGTGCTGCAGCGTCAGGGGGATCAGTGGTTCTGGGTGGCGGACAGCTATCCGGCCAACGCGGTCTCGCTGCGCTCGGTGGCGGAGGGCAACTTCGTGGTCATCGACACCACCGGCGGGGCCCAGACGATCATCGCCGAGGTCGACTGGTCCAGCGCCCCCGGCACCATTTATGTCGGGGCCATCTACATGATCCAGTCGCAGCCCTATCAGGTGGAGCGGCTGGACTGGCCAGGCCGCAAGGCCTTCGTCACCCGCACCCGGGCCGACTATTACACCGACGCCATCGACTATACCCGACTCAAGATCCTGGACCGTTTCGAGGGGCGGGCGAGCGGGGAGGGCGCGGCACCGGGCGGGGTGGTGGCGCAGGGGGAGGTCCATCTGGTCCGTCGCTACCCCGGCTACAAGAAGATTCGCTATTACAGCCACGATAACATCGGTTACGGCAACATCGATCTGCCCGACCAGGAACTGCACACCACGGCCGTCTGGTGGCAGGCGCAGCCGGCCGCGCTCGAGGCGCTGCTGCCCGACCGCCAGCAGGCGATCGAGGGGTTCCTGGGCGCCGCCTATGCGCTGCATCATGTGGCCGCGCTACGCTCCATGGCCGAGTTGCATGACCTGGGTCGGGCCGTGGGCGACGGCCAGGGGACCTGGTTTGCCGTCACCGGCAACGACGGCCGCGGTCACCTGCGCGGACCCGACAACGCGCTGGTCGAAGAGACCGCGGTCGCCCGCTTCGAGCCGACGTTGTTTCTCTACGACAACTATCCGGGCGGGGTGGGGCTCTCGGCACCGCTCTACGATGCCGCGGAGACCCTGGTGCGGGATGCTCGCGATCTGGTGGCGGGCTGCGGCTGCTGCGGCGGCTGCCCCGCTTGCGTGGGGCCGGTGCTGCCCGGCGACGCGGAGCGGGCGATCACGCCGCGGGCGGCGACGCTGCGCGTGCTTGGGCTGTTGGAGGGGGCCTGCGATGCCGATGCGGCGGCGGATCATGGGGTTTGAAGAGCGGCTGCGCCGCATCCGGGGTCAGGCACCGGGTCCGCTATCGGACGCGCCGGCGCCCGACCGGCCGTCGTTGGCCGAGCGGCTGCGCCGGGTGGGGGTCGGGCGGACAGCCGACCGTGACCCGGTCGGGATGCCGGACGAGCGTGCCCTGGCGAACGCGCTGGGGGCCGAGTGCCTGGCGCCGGGGGTGCTGCGGCTGGAGCGGCGCCTGGCCAGCGGCCGGGGGCATGGGCGGGTGCTGCCGACTGGAATGACGGCGTTGGGCGATCTGCCGTGGGGTGAGGCGGTGCCCGTTGCCGATCGGCTTGACGCGGGGGCGGGTCCGGACGGCGGGCACGGGCTGGAAGCCCATACCACAGAAGCCCATGCCACGGGGGGCTGGCTTTGTCTCGACACCGAGACCAGCGGGCTGGCGGGCGGCACGGGCACCTGGGCCTTTCTGACCGGCTTGTTGCGCGCGGATGGCGGGGATTGGCTGCTGCGCCAGTATCTGCTGACCCGGCTGGACGCGGAGCCGGTCTATCTGGATTTGATCGCTGCCGAGCTGACCCGGACCGCCGCACTGCTCACCTACAATGGCCGCGCCTTCGATGCCCCGCTGCTCGCCACCCGGTTTCGGCTCGCCAACCGGGCGGATCCCCTGGATGGTCTCCCGCACCTGGATCTGCTCGGTCCCACGCGCCGGGCCTTCGCCCGCCGGTGGCCGGACTGCCGGCTGGTCACCGCCGAGTCCCGTTTGCTCGGTTTTCAGCGCAGCGGCGACCTGCCGGGTGCCGCCGCCCCGGCCGCCTGGCTGGGCTGGCTGCGGTGCGGCGAGATCGCCCCGCTGGCCGCCGTGCTGCGGCACAACCGCGACGACCTCCTCTCGCTGGCTGGCCTGCTCCCGGCCCTGGTCGGTGTCTATCGCGACCCGGCTGCCCACGGGGCGGATTGTCGGACGGTCGCCGCCGCCTGGCAGCGCCGCGATCCGGCCTGTGCCCTGCGCATTCTGGCCGCCAATCGACAGGAACTGGACGTGTCGGGACTGCACGATCTGGCACGGCTGTATCGCCGGGCCGGCGATTGGGTGCAGGCGAGCGCCATCTGGGAAGCCCTGGCGGCGCGTGGGGACGCGAACGCGCGGGCGGCGCTCGCGCGCTACTGCGAGCACCACCGCGGCGACCTGACCCGGGCGCTCTTACTCACGCAATCCCTGCCGGCGGGGCCGGAGCGGGAGCGCCGCCAGGCGCGCCTGCGTGTCAAGCTGGACCGTGAGCGGCCGGCGGGTCAGATCGAACTGGCCATCGAGCCCTACTCGACCGGAACATAGTAAATCCAGGCGTCCTGGTCGACCTTCAGGTCGATCAGGCTCTGGTTGCGCACGTCCAGGTGGACATACACCGGAGTTCCGGCCGGAACGATGATGCCGTAGCCGGTCGGAAAACTGATGCTGGTGTCGGTGACATTGGAGCCCAGGTAGGTGTTCCCGCTGTTGGCGCCATAGACATAGAGTCCGGGGCCGGCGTACTTCATGCGAAAGATACAGCCGTTGGAGTCATTGCCCGCGCATTGGTACATCTCCGGTCGGGTGCTCACCTCCAGATCCACATAGAGCGCGACCTCCGCCTGTTCAGCCGCCAGCACGCTGACAATCGCCACCCGGGTCGACGGTATCCAGACGCCCGCCTTGTCCACGTGGCAGATGGTCCCGCGGTGACAGAGTCCGGTGGTGGCCTTGATCACCGCGGTGTTCAGCGGCCGGATCTCAGCAGCCGGGACGGCGGAGGCCGCCAGCGCACTCAGCAGGAGCGGGACGAGGGTCAGGGTCGTGGCTACGGGGTGACGCTGGAGCATGTTCTGTCGTTTCCTCAATGTGATGGGTGCTGTGCGGGAAGACCCGTTACCGAGACGGGTCAGGTTCGGGTGGAATTGAACCACGAGACTTCCGTTGCGCCCAACCGACATCGAGTAAAACACCAGGCTGTTCTGCGTCAGCGGGACCTGGCTTGGCAGCGCTGCGGTCAGAACCCTTTGCCGCCCACCGTCGCAACCAGGGTGTCGATCTCGTCCAGATCCCTGGCTACCGCTTGTGAACGCGCTTTCAGGTCCGCTACCGACTGATCTTCGGATCGGATGCCGCGCAAGCTGCCCTTGGTGCTGGCCACTCGCGCCTGGGCCTTGGCGAGGCGTTGGGCCTCGGCACGGTTGGCTGCCGCACCCTGTGCTTTGAGGGCGGCCCGCTGCCGCGCCAGGCGCTGCTCCAGGTCCGCGAGCCGTGCATTCGCCCGGTTCAGATCGGAGCGCACCGCGGCTCGCTCCTGCTCCAGTTCCCGCGCCTGCGCCTTGAGCTGCTGCCCGGCGTCGCGTTCGCCCTGATAGGTTCCTTCGCGCTCATCGATCCGCCGCTGATAGCCGCCCCCGGCCAGACCCACGATGCCGCTGACGAACCCGCCCTGATGCGGGTCCGGGCTGGTCGCGCAGCCGCTCAGAACGAGCGCCAGCCCGGCAGTCGCCATGCACAGGCCGCGCACGGGCCCGCGCCAGGCTGATTGGCGGAACAGCGCGATGTCGATCTCCGCCGTGTCCAGTGCAATCATCATGCGGCCTCCTAAGCGACGGACACGCTGCCCGCAAGTTTGTCCAGGGTGCTGAGGTTGCGGTTGTAGACTTCGAGTTCGCGCTGCATCGGTTTGGTGTCGGTGCCCGGATTGTCCTGTCGATACTGGCGTTCGGCACCCTGGAACATGGTCTGTTTCTCGCGGGCGCCGGTGCTCGCCTGCGCGATGACCGCCCGGTTGTCCGTGATGCGTCGGCGGGCGTCAGCCACCTCGGTCTGGCTCGCCTGGCCCTTGCGATAGCGCTGTTCGACCGTGGCCAACCGCTTCTTGTCCTCGGCAATGACCTGGCGGACGCTCGCAATCAGCGCTTCGGTTTCTTGATTGGAGCGACGGACGTCGGCAATCATCGCGTCGAGTTGGTCTTCTTTACTTGAGAACTGTTTCTGTTTGGAGGCGATGTAGGCCCCCGCGAGCCCGCCTACCGCGCCGCCGATCGCGGCCTTCAGCAGCACATCCTTCGCTTTGTCGCCCTGAATGACGCCCCACAGGGTACCCGCCCCGGCGCCGATCAAGACCCCTTCCCAGACCGTTTTCTGGAAGGCTTTGCTCTGCTGGCGCATCCGCTGCTCGGCCGGGGTCAGTGACGCG
>Ga0247838_1006346_pt1 | contig 11201 bp, 9 predicted proteins | sample LaCruzMarch2015__5_FD_189097 | JGI IMG/M metagenome (GOLD analysis project Ga0247838, IMG submission 189097) | Freshwater microbial communities from meromictic Lake La Cruz, Castile-La Mancha, Spain - LaCruzMarch2015_15m | ecosystem: Environmental > Aquatic > Freshwater > Lake | place: Spain... | reverse complement strand
CTGAGGTTGGGTTGCGCACTAAGGCAACCGATCGCTACGGGCGCACAGTGGCTGAGGTAATGGTTGGAACAACAAATATCAATCAAGCACTGGTGGCAGCGGGTGCTGCCTTTGTCTACTGGCAATACATCCAAGGTTGTGACCGTGAAACCTATTCACGCCTTGAAAATGAAGCACGTTTAAAAAGCCTTGGCATATGGCATGTGCCTGGCGGTATCCAACGGCCCTGGGATTACAGGCGGGGTAGGAAGGCTGACCAAAGCAGCGGCAGTAGATATAGGTGCAGGCAAATAGGTTCCTGGGCTAAAGCGCAAGAACTACTCATGCAAGGCCATAGCTACCTTGATCGCGACGGTGATGGGGAAGCTTGTGAGGGGTTGCAAAAGCAATAATAATTAAGACATACTCAGCCGTTATTCGCACGTAGCTAGAGCCGTATTTGAGTTGAGCGGGCAATAGTTGCATCAGATGAAATCTGGCCATGCAACTGATCCAATTGGAAAAGGACGACTGGAATTTTTTCTGCCCCGCCTCAGGCAAACAGGTGTTTACTGATGATGGTGAGCCAAATACTGCAGCACTTCGCGGCATGTGGTGCGGTGAAGTACCCGATCTACCAATGCATCTTGCTGCGGAAATAGAACCCCTATGGCAGGCCTACCTAGAAAGCGACGAGGTAGAGGAGGAGGGGATTGATGTGGTTGCCTTCCTTGTTTCAGTGGATCAGCCAAATTGGGTGGCTTTTGAAATCACCACCAAGGGCATGGCCTGCGGCCCTGTGTGGAGCACCAATTGGACGGTTTTGGATATGAGCAATTGAATTAAAGTCTTTTCGGGCTTATGATGCAGAAAGAATTAGCTAACTACTATTAATAGCCTTGGTGGTTAATCAACTCCAATTCGGAAGCCTTCAAGCTGCAATACCCCTTGATAAAGAACGCGGGCTTGCTCTGCTTACTGGTCAATTATTGCTAGTAATGTTGGATATTGCTCTTCCTGTTAAAGTATTAGTCTTACAGCAGTTGCAGGCACAGGGGAGATCCCTGCGGTCCAACCAACGAGAGGAACCAGACGATTTGCAGCTAGCCCGTCAAGAAATTGAGGGACTTCTACAACAAATACAGCCCGAACCATACAAGTTTTATGAACGATGGGAGTTTCTACTAAGCACTGAACGTGGATCTCGCAGAACAACAAGTGTAATCAATGATCTTTGGCGACATCTTCCTGAGCTTGTACGACTAACACCAGAGGGAGCCGGCGAGCTTAGGAGACTGACCGGGTTGTTCCAAGAATCTCGAGGGCTATGCATCAAATTACAGCAAGATCGTCATCATGCGTCACATTCCAAGGCAGATACTACTTTTCACTCACTTTCGTGGCATGCAACTGTTTTGCGCCTAGCAGAAATGCCTGAGGAACTAAAAAATAGTGCTCAATTAATCATACAAACAGCGATTACGCTACCTAATTCTTTACAGTCTGGATTAGAGCAGTCTATTCAGTTGCTTTGTGATATAGAAACCCATCCATTGTTAGATCATATTGAGCGTTCTTTTGTACACCTGGCCTGTGGTCGAACAGCATTATCTGAACGCTGGATGCAATTACATCCCCAAACAACTAAAAATGAGCCTGTTCTTGTCAATGAGGAGCTGTCTCAGCTTAGAGAGGAATTAGCTATTCTTCAGGATCGTTTTTCAGCATTGAGCAGTGCAATCGGACCTGTACTAAATAGACTTGGAGATGACATATCAAGTATTGCTATTCAGTTGCGTGAACTGATGGTTGCTCAGGCTGAGGCTCATATGGCTATTCGGCAATCAAAAGTAGAAACAGTTATTGACAATACAACTGCACTTTCTTCTGTTCGCGCGGCATATAAACAGCTTCAAGGTCTGAGCATTTTCATTGTGCAAGAAATGGGTCAACTAGAACCCGATTTTCGTTTCTATCACTGTATAATTTATAGAGAATTAATAGTGCAGGCAATGCGTCAACGCGTTTTGAGAGTTGAGCAGCTTATGGAGATATCGCGCCAGATGATTTTGCAGAAAACCCTACGCAGCGGAGGCAATACTAACTTTGCTTCGCGAATGGTGGATGAACAAGGTGAACGATTTTCACAACGCATTCAGGTTATATTGGATAAAGTAATTTACCCTTCTATTCCTATAAATAAGTACGACCTGCTAGATAATGAGCAGTAATATTCAAACAAGTGGGACTTCAATTGCTGCTAATGCCGGTGGTTTTCTGTTGATAAGACGATCAAAGTGTTGCCAAACAGCTTCGGCACGGTTGCCTCCTGGGAAGTGGATACCAAGCTCGCAATTATCTAGCTGGGCACTTTCGCTGAGATTTGCGCTGGTAATGAGCAATTCGTCATCTGCCACGCAACATTTCACGTGAAACACGGTGGGCCTTTCGCGAGCCAAGTCTAGAGATCGAGGATCAAAGTAACCATATGGTCGGGGCCGATTGGGATCCCAAAGGTGCTGCCATGTGTTTTGAACAAAAGCTTCTCGTAACTGATCTGCCACCACAGTGCTTCCTTTCTGGCGGGGGATATTGACCACCATGAGGGCTTGCAGATCGGGGCAAACCTCTAGTCGTTGTTGGATCCTTTGAAGCAATTCCGTAATGAATCCACCCTTCCAGATATTGAAGGTTGTGATTAAGAGACGTTGCTTACAACGTTCAATCATTTCGTAGATCAACACCGCCTGATCACGCGTGATGTCGCCGGCTCCACCTTGAGGACCGGACCAGACCAGCTCCGCCTGGCCGCTGTCCTGAGCCCGACTTTGATCTAGCAGCAAGGTAATCGTGATCTCAAGGCTGGCATTGCTACCACCTCGGTGGCTCCAGTTATCCAGCCAGTCGATTAATGATTGTTGTAGCTCAGAGCGATAACTAGCAATTTGGTATTGATTCAAAGCGGCAACACCAGGAGTTACAGGCTGGGAACGCAGGCAAGCAGCCAGGCGTTGCAGTTCACCGCTGGTGAGGGCCAGAAGGGGTTGGCTCATGGCAGCTCGGCAGGGAAGAAGGCGGCATCAGTCACATCCAGTGTGGGCACCACGAAGGCGCGATCGAGGAACTGGTTGCGCTGCTCACAGCTAGTTTCGGCGATCAGCAGGCAGCCGTGGCAAGCGGCGCCGTGGCTGTAGCGCTTCTCCAGATCATTCTCAGGATCGTGCATGGAGCAGAAGGGATCGTTGGAGCAGAGCCGGCCCCGCTCCAGTGCACCGGCCACCAACTTATCGATGCGATCGGCGAGCGTCACTAGGCCTCCAAGGGTGCCTTCTGAACCACTGCCGCTTGTGTAAAGCAGGATCCCGTAGCCCTGGCCCGGAAAGCTGTAGATCCGCTCCTTGATGGCGGAGGCACCGTAGCCGCACTCCAATGCTGCCGTGGTGATCAGCAGGTGAGAAAGGCTGTGGAGCATGAGGTATTCCTCGCCGGGCCACGCGAAGTCGTCTGGTTTTAGGCCATGATCTCGGTTCCAGTATTTGCAAGCTGTTCGATGTTTGTCACTGTGCTTCTCGACGCCATCGCTATTACGCCAAGTTTGCAGTGCTGCTTCGCTAACTCCGAGAAATAGGCCTTCGCCAAAGTTCTCGATTCCAGGCACCCAATCGAGTTCCTTGTTGTTAATGTCAGCCCGTTTGGCGCCGATGGCGTGCTGGTCTATCGGGTCGCCATCAACTCCCTTGACGATCGGCTCCAGCCTGGTGAAGCCAATTAGGGCCATCACTTCGCGGAGGCGATGCACCTTGAGAACCCGGTCAAAGCGATCGGTGAACCAGCTTGGCTTACCGGAGAGCGACATGATCTCGCCGTGGAAGGTGCTGTTTGGGGCGGATGATCCAAGGGCTGCAGACGGGGCATAGAGCGCTTTGATCTCCTGCAGCTTCAGTGCCGGTTGCTTTTCAGTACGGCTGTCTTTGCTGTTGCCGCGTACAGCTAGTAGCACAGCCATCACATCCGCTAGCTCTCGATCGCGCAGCCGGGTGGCGACCTTTTCGGGCATAAACTTGAGAGCTCCTTTGAGATCGCTCTCGTCCTCGACTTTCTCGAAAAAGCTTAGGTGGCATGTTAAGTGCTGCCGTAATGAATCCTCAGCTTCCGGTATCGAAATAGCCCCTACCATCTCCGGGAAGTAGGCATTGCTGGCCGACCGCACAAGCAAGCGGTTGTAGCGAGGTTTGCCACTCTCATCCAAGCAAGCGAGTGAGTCAGTGCTGAAGTTGCCGAGCCAGGGGCGATGACCACGACACTGCCCCAGCATGGATGCGCCGTTGTCTCCCTTGGTGCTGGCCAATGCTTGCCTTTTCTTGCACTTGGGGCAGCGCACGTAAATCTCGTTGAAGTCGTTGCCGGCGCCTGCCTCATCCAGCCAGAGATCTTCATGGCAGCTGCTTCTAGCGCCGCCATGGGCAAAGCGATCCCAGTCAATGTCGCTGAGGTGACCGTTGGCGCAGCACTGAACGAAGCGCACTGGTACAACATCCAGGTCTTGTTTTGTGCCACCGGGTTCTCTCCAAGGCAGCTTATCCTTGACCAAACGTTCTCTAGGTACCAGTGGTCGGGTGCGGTAGCGCTTGCCGGATTCATCGATAAAGGGTGGGAATGGATCCTTCTTGGGTTGGGCAATGAACCAGAGCGGGAACTGCGGTGAGCGGATGCCGCTGCTGCTTTTGAATTTCTGGGCGAAGTCGTCGTCTTCGCTGGGGGGGCGTTTGAGCAGCAGGGTGCCCACGCCCAGCAAGCCGCGCAGCTTGGCGATCAGCCGGGGCTCATCGATGTTCCAGCTGTCATCGTCGCGGCTGTAATGCCAGAGATTCAGTCCACCTATCACCACAGAGCGATCGGGTAGATCCACCATGGCGCCTGGTCCGTAGGTGGTGATGAGCTGGCCGTGGCGCACTTCGCCAACCGGGTGATTGCTGGTGCCTCGTGATGTGGTCATGACAATCAACCTCGAGTGGTGTTCTGCATATGGTCTTTGAGCAGCAGCGCGGAAGGCTCTACATCGCGCAGACTGCGGTTGGCCTTAAATTGCTTTTCGCGCTCATCCTCAAGCTCTAGCAATTGAGGATCAAGTGGGGGGCGCAACAGCGGCGGCAGCACGCCGTCTTCCCGTCCGTATTCCATCCGACCATGGCGTTGGGCGATTGCACACCAGTCGTCGATAATGTGGCGCACCTGTTCAGCCACCGTATTCGCGTGAGAATCGGTTTTAGCGGATGCATTTACTAGGGCGATGGCCACCCGCCGCCGAAGCGCTTCCGCCACGGATTCTCTTATTTCCGCCAGGGCCTCCACGTCGCCGGCACGGCTCGAAGGGGTTAGCTGATCGCTGAGATGGCGCGCAAGGGCAACGGTGATGGCGGGCAGCCCACGCTCCAGTGCCCGTTCTGAGAAGGGCGTCACACTAGTGGCCTCCACGTCACGATAGAAGACATCGTGGCTGTAGGCAAAGTGCTCGTAATGGGAGCGATCGCGGGGGCGGTTGGGGTTGAGCAGTACCAGCACCAGTCCTGGCTTACTGGATTCCCGGCCCACGCGACTGCTGGCCTGGATGTATTCGGCGGTGGTCTTGGGTTGGCCGAGCATCAACATCAGACCAAGGCGGGTGATGTCGAGGCCCACTGAGATCATGTTGGTGGCCAGGGCCACATCCACTCGCTCCTTGTCGTCAAAGCTGCGGGCCAGGCGATCCTTGGTGGTGCTCACCTCGGTGGTAGACACCCTGGAGGTGAGCTCCAATGGGATATTGGCGATCTTGCGGTTGGCTGTGCGCTCAACCTTGTCACCTCGTAGGCGCTCGCCATGGGTAGCCAGCTGAGCGGTGAGTTCTTCTTCTATAAGGCGGCGGCTGATGCCCAGCTCCTTGATCGTGTTGAAGTAGCCAAGAAGGGTCATGTAAGGATCGGCTGGGTTAGGGCCTGGGATTTCATTCCGTTTGCGCTGAGCGGTTCGCTGCTTCTCGGCGGCCTTCCAGGCCAGTTGAACTTTGCTCATCAGGGCCAGCGAGGCACGTAGCAGTAGGGCCTTAACATTGCGTCCCGGTGCGCTTAGGCCTACATAGAGCCGCCCGGGCACCTGATCAACGGGCACGGTGACGGCAAAGAAGGAATCACGGCGATCGGGGCCGGGCGCGGGAAAGATTGAGGAGTTGTTGCGGCCGAAGAGGGCGCGCATCTGCTCACTAGCACGGCGTACGGTGGCGGTAGAGGCCACAATCTTTGTTCGCAGGCCGTTGCGGCTGCAGAGCTCATCAATCACCGCCTCATAGAGGCCCGCCATGGAGCCGAGTGGGCCGGAGATCAGGTGCAGCTCGTCCTGAATCACCAGATCGGGGGGGTCGAGCCGGTCTGCCAGCCGCACGCCCTTGCTGGAATCGTCGCCATCAGCAGGGCCGTAAAACCCCTGGCCATCGAGCACATGGGTGGCCTTGCCGAACAACTTGCCGCAACGGCCTTCCCAAGGCAAAGAGGCAAACTTGTCGATCGTGGCGATCAGGAACGCCGGCAAGCGGCGATAGATCATGTCGTCGACGGCAACCAACGGCAGGTGATTGCGGCCGGTGGTGCCCTTGAAAGCGCAGTCGCGGTTGAGGCAAGCGACGCGCAGCTCTTCAGGGTTTTCGGGATCGATAAGCCCTTGGCGCATCAGTTTGAACACCCCGGTAGTGCTGCAGGGTTTGGGGTCGCTGAGGGAATGCTTGCCGAACTCAACGCCGCACCACGGGCAGGTGTCGATCGGGATTGGCTTGATCGGGGTGTTGCCCCCGTTGTAGGCGCGTACTCGCAGTCGGGCGGTGGTTTCGTTGTTGTTTCCTTTGCCGCCCATGCGGTTGGGAGTGCCGGCCTGGCCCACCCAGAGGCCGATCTCAAACGGCCAGCTACCGAGCTTGTCGGGCTGGCGCTGTCGTTCGAGCTCCAAGGCGCAGATCAGGGTGGAGGCGCGGCCGAGTTGGTCAAGGGTGAGCAAGCGCAGGGTGTAGCGCATCAGTACGCTCAACCCGCCGGCCTGAAGTGAGCCACCATGGCGCAGGCGACGCATCACCAGTGTGAAGGCGGCCAGCCCCAGGTAGGCCTCGGTTTTGCCACCGCCGGTGGGGAAGAAGATCAGATCAACGTTGTCGCGCTCGCGCTTGGGGTCGAACTCTGGATCATTGGGGCGGGCGATGCCCACGAGATTCATCAGCAGAAAAGCAAGCTGAAAAGGGCGCCACGCCGGTGGGCGCAATGAAGCGTCGTCTGCCATGAGGCCCTGCATAACGCCATAGCGCTGGCGAGCGGCGGCGGCCATGGTGCGATTTGCGATCGCGAAGGCGTCGCGGATGTCGGGCTCGGCGAGGGCCTCGATGCCACGAGCGATGCGCTGAGCTTGTCCGCGGGCATTGGCGAGCAACTGCTCGGCGGTGGCCTGCTGCTGGGCGTTCAGCCCGGCGACGGCGGCCTGTTCCTCAATCCAAGCTCCATAACGATCCACAAGGGGCATAAGTGCCCCGCGAATGGCCTTGAATCCCTGGCTGGCCAGGCGATCAAGCTCCTCCATCGCCAGCTCGCAGCCCACATCGGCGCGGGGCACCACCTTCTCAACCGTGGCCTGGGGGATCCAGGTGGTGCGCAGGCGAGAGCAGCCGCTTGCAGCATCAAGATCCAGATCAATTCCTACGTTGTGGCCCACGCCATATTCACGGGCGTCACGGAACTGGAGGGCATTGACGGCTTCATCCCAGTCGCCGCCTGCGCGGCTGGCGTGGGGGTCGAGCCGCGCCACGAAACCCTTGGAACAGCGCAGCTCCATCTCGGCCTGGAAAGCTGAGCTCTGATCGCGTTCAACCAGCGTGATGGCCTTCTTGCGCTCGTTGGTGAAGAAAAGGGTGACTGCCACGGTGCCGGCGGCATAGCCCTGGCTGGCGGGTGCCGGGCGGCAATGCCAGCGCAGATACAAGCCGTTGCTGTTTGGCCAGAGCCGGCCGGTGAGGCCCTTGGGGGCGGTGATCTCGCTATGGCTGAGGGCCAGCGCCTCCTGGCGTGGGGTGCGCTGCCAGCTCTGCTGCTCACGCGAACTGCCATCCTCATGGCCGCTGCTTGCCGCAGCGTCGGGGTTGGCCCCCTCGGCAAGTCGTACATAATCGCCCCAGCGGGCGATAAGGTAGAGATCACCACCTGGCGGTAGCAGCACGCTCACGCCAATGGATGATGGAAACAGCTGTGGTCTAGCCGGGCCGGACTCGCTGCTGCCGCCGTCATCACCGGATCCTGGTTTATAAACGCTGTTGGGCTTTTTGGGTTTGCGCAGGTCCACCCCATCGGCAGCAGCGAAGTCGTCATCGGCCGTGTCGTCGCATTTCAGCGACAGATCGGTTTCGGTGGGCACCAAGAAACCGGTCGTATACCAGTTATTAGGAAGCCGATCGATGGTCTCCGTTTCCAAGCAACCTGCCTGGTCTTTGAGGTGATGCAGCACCCGCTGGGTGGGCCCAACCAGTTCGAGCTCAAGGGCGGTGACGAGCTGGGAGCGCACCTGAGTTGAATCGTGACTTGTTAATGGAAGGGTGGAAGTGCTCATGAGATTTAGTTTGTCCGCGGCTGCACATTGCAAGCTTCCTAGCCGGCAGTGGGGTGTCTACAGAAGTTTCGCCCCCTGGCGGCCAACAAAGTATCGTCTAAATGGTGGGGGCGTTGAAGCAGCGTCTGGGGGGATTGAGGGACCAATCCATCCCTTTCAGCAAGGCTTATTCAAGGAGGGGCCTGCTAATTCAAGCAATACCTTTAATTCAGCATGCTCGAATCAAAAAGAATGGGCACACTGGGAAGCGCAGGTCCCCAAGGCTAATGAGGCTGTTTACCGTTGGCCACTCCAATCAGACCCTGCCGCAGCTGCTCGCCCTGCTGCTGCAAAAGGGAATCAATGCAGTGGCTGATGTGCGCTCGATGCCATATAGCCGCCGGTTGCCTCAATTCAACCGCCCCGAATTAGAGGCTGCGCTCTCCAAGAAGGCCATCAGGTATGTGTTCCTTGGAGAAGAACTGGGCGCGCGACGGGATGAACCTGCGGCCTACGACGGACTCCAGGCCGCTTATGAGCGTGTAGCCCAGCTTCCAGCATTCCAACGCGGACTGGAGCGGGTAATCTCTGGCGTAAAAAAAGGCCACACTCTCTCCTTGCTATGCGCTGAACGCGACCCACTGACTTGTCACCGAGCGGTGCTGGTGAGTCGCCATCTTTCAAACTTTGGTTTTGATGTGCAGCACATTCATGGTGATGGCCGAATAGAGAGCCATGGTGAGCTGGAGCAACGAATGCAAAAGGCACTTCAACGCCTTGGTGTTCTGGAGGCATTTAACGGTGCCTTGCAACTAGATCTACTGGGTAATCCGCTTTCACGTAGCCAAGAATGTAATCCTGATATTTTGCTTGAAAAGGCCTACAAGGAGCAAGGCAAACGTATCGCGTACTGCAAACCCCTGATTGCCGCCTGAGCTGACATGGCAACTTCTATTAAGCTGTTCACAATCGGCTTTACCAAAAAGAACGCGCAAGAGTTCTTCTCCTTGCTGCAGCAAGGTGGGGTACGGAAAGTTCTGGATACACGCTTGAACAATGTATCGCAGTTGGCTGGGTTTACAAAACGTGATGACCTTTCGTTCTTTCTCAGACAGGTAGCCGGTATTAGCTATGAGCACGCGGAGCAGCTGGCGCCTACGGACCTGATGCTAAAGCGCTACAAGAAAGGAGAGATCAGCTGGGATGCTTATGCCATCGACTACCAAGCCCTGATTAAAACGCGCCAGGTGGACAACCAGTTCAGTCTTGATGAGCTAGATGGCGTTTGCCTGCTCTGTAGCGAAGCCACTCCCCACCATTGCCACCGAAGGCTAGCGGCTGAATTTTTACAGCAGCAATTGGGCTGTGGAATTGACATCATTCACCTTTGATCAGAGACAAAGATGAAAATACGTCTACTTGTATTAGCAAACTCCTACAAACTTCGTCACAGATGCATTGCGGGTATTGAGCTTGAAAGCGGCAAGTGGCTCCGGCCACTATCTCCAACTACTGACAAAGGACAGATTCCCCTGACAGAGAGCTCCATGCCAGGAGGAGGTCAGCCACGACCGTTAGATGTTGTAGAGATTGAAGTATCACCGATAAAGGCGGAATATGCTGATTTCTACTCTCCCGAGGACTGCTGCCTTGAGAGATCGACATGGAGTTTTGTATATCGTTGGGAGAATACGTCTTTGCTTCGCCAATTCGTCAGCCAAGGTGATTATCTGCTGCATTCCAAGGTTAAATTCGTTAGGCAGGGCTACTTAATGCAACTACCTTTCGAAGAAAGACGCACACTGGAGCTTCGCGAGGTAACTCAATTTCAGGTGCTTCATGAGCGGGATGAATCTGGATTAACCCGTTATCTATCAAAAATTCATTACTTAGGAATTGATCAAGCTGTAAATCTGAAGATTACGGATGTACAACTAAGAGATCAGATGAATCAAGGGCTGACCGGCAGTTTGGGCACCGGCTTTGTTTGCTTAAGCCTTGCATTACCACTAGAAGATCAAGAGGGAAACAGCGATGCGAGCAAAAGGTACAAGCTCGTTGCCTCTTGGATTCCTCTAAACGAGTAAAAAATACTCAAAGTACAAGTTCGATTTCGGTATTGAGCATAAAGGCATCAAATTCCTCAAAGCTGCGCCAAGGCAGTGAATGGGCGAGGATATCCCCGATGCGCACCAAGCGATCAAGGCCGTTGCGGTACAAGCCATTCCGCTGATACTGCCTGAGCTCATCGAGCAAGGGGCTGAAGGTTTGGCGGAATTCCTTGCCATAGGACTTCTCAAGCTGCTGGAGTTCCTGCTGACAGCGTTGCATCTCAAGAATGGCGGCAGCGCACTCCCGCTCGATAGCTGCTTGCCGTTCTTCTGCAACGGCAACGATGTTGTTGCTGCCAAGACCCAATACACCTGATTCCACAAGCACGGCTGCCGCTACATAGCCGCTTATGGCGCCAACGGCGGCACCCACCACTGGAACAGGAATGAGGAGCTGACCTGCCATGCCGCAGTAGGTGGACGCCGTGGCACGTAATGCGGCTCCACCTAGCTCTTCGCGATAGGTCCCATGGTCAATCTCACCGCGGGCGAAGCGATGGGTGGAGAGGCTGGCTTCAA
>Ga0247838_1006321_pt1 | contig 11242 bp, 8 predicted proteins | sample LaCruzMarch2015__5_FD_189097 | JGI IMG/M metagenome (GOLD analysis project Ga0247838, IMG submission 189097) | Freshwater microbial communities from meromictic Lake La Cruz, Castile-La Mancha, Spain - LaCruzMarch2015_15m | ecosystem: Environmental > Aquatic > Freshwater > Lake | place: Spain... | reverse complement strand
TGGAGACCCGGCTCGTGACCCATCGCTCACGCTCCCCACAAAAGCCCTCGGCGTAAGCCGGGGGATCGGATGCCACACATGGCGTCGCGTCGATCGTCGCGCCGACACAATCGCTCACGCTCCGGGCTTGTATGGGCAATGGCGCACACAATCGCTTACGCTCCGGGCTTGTATGCCCCCTCACACGCCACCTCCGCCGTTTTCCTCCACACCCGATGAACAGAGGCCGACGCGGTGGAGGAGGGCGGCGGCGTTGGCATGGCCGGCGGCGGGGCAACAGATGATGGTTCTCGCCGTCAATTTCACCGACCGTTGGCTCGCAGGATCTGCCGGGGCCGGCGGGACGGCGGATCAAGGTGCGATGCAGGCCGCGCAGACGACCTGCTTCTATCTGGCATGGATGACCGGAACGCTCGGGGTGTTGGCCTCGGCCGGCGGCTCCGCGATCGTCGCGAGGCTGATCGGCGGCGGCGATCGCCGGGCCGCGAATGCCGCCTGCCATCAGGCGTTGCTCCTGGCCGCAGTGGCAGGGGGTGTCGGAGCCATCGTGGGCGGCAGCCTGATCGGCGAGCTCCTGCAGGCACTGCGGCTCGACGGACCGGCAGGTGTGTATGCCCGCGACTACCTTCGAATCACGTTCCTGCTCCTGCCGGCTCCCATCATGGCGGCGACGGCCATCGCGAGCCTGGCCGCGGCCGGCGACACCCGAACGGGGCTCTGGATTGGCGTGGGCACGACGCTCGCCAACATTCCGCTGGCCTGGATCGGTTTTCACGGGCTCGGCGGCTGGCCGGGGCTGGGCTTCGTGGGTATCGCCCTGGGCACGGGCCTGAGCCAGTGCCTGGGCCTCGTGGCGGTGCTCGGCGTGCTCGCGATCGGCCGGGCCGGCCTGAAACTCACACTCCGCGGGCTCTGGCCGGATCGGGCTCTGCTGACGCGGCTGCTCCGGGTCAGCCTTCCTGCGGCTGCAGAGAGTTTTTCAATGGTCGCAGGCCAGATGTTTTTCCTGGCATCGGTCAACGGCCTCGGCGATGCGGCGCGGGCCGCTCACGGGATTGCCCTCGGCTGGGAAACCGTCGCCGAAACCTTTGGACTCGCCTGTGCCGTCGCCGCGAATGTCCTTGTCGGCCAGAATCTCGGGGCGGGCCGGCCGGAGGAGGCCCGCCGGAGCGGACTGGCCGCCTTGGCACTGGGGGCGGCCGGGATGAGCATGGTGGGCGTCGGCTTGTACTTGCTGGCGGTGCCTTTGTTTCAGCTCTTCTGCCCAGGCCCAGGACAGGCGCCGATCGTGGAGGCCGGCGTGCCGGTGCTGCGGCTGGCCGCCTTTTCGATGCCGATGCTGGCGAGTTGCCACGTGCTTGCGGCAGCCCTGAGAGGAGCGGGCGACACGCGAGTGCCGCTCTTGATCACCGCGGCGGGATTTTTTCTCGTCAGGCTGCCACTGACGGCATGGCTGACCTGGTCGACCGTGTGGCTGCCATGGGGCGAGGCAGCCGGCTGGGGACTCGGCCTCTATGGCTGCTGGCTCGCCATGCAGGCCGACATCTGGTTCCGTGGCACACTGTTTCTCGTCTGGTTCGGCGGAGGCCGTTGGCAGCAGACACGCGTCTGACCGACAGCCCGCTCCGCACGACGCGGCCCACGCAGTCTGGTTGGAGACCAGTTTCTACTGCGGCTGGCTGACCGGCCTGCGAGCCACCTCTGGCTCCTTCTGGCTTCGGGGCAGGGTCATGCCGGTGATGTACCAGCCGTCGGGCAGCGACTGCATGCCCACGCCCACGGTGCCGAAGTAACGCCGAATCATCTCGAAATCGGGGAGGGTGCTGCCATCCAGCCGCTGCGTTCGCACCGTCCCCGGCTTGCCGTCACCCAGAATGCCGTTGAGCAGTTGACCGGTCAGACTCTTCGACTTGGGCATCGACCCCTGTCGCAGCATTTCATAGGCGGGGCGGATGGCCTCCTCCTCACGCGTGAACGACCGCGTGGCGGCCTTGCCCGGCAACAGCCTGTCCAGTTCTGCGGCGACCTTCGCGTAGTCGGCCGTGGAGCCCAACGACTCCACGCCCTCGTTCGTCGCCAGCACCCGCTCGAGGATGTCGCGGTGCGACGCCACAAACAGATGCCCGCGGGCCACGGTCACGACCGAATGGGGCAGCAGCTTTTCATCACGCTCACGCAGTTTCGACCGACGCCGCTGGGTGTCGTCCTCGTCGGCGTGGACAACAGCACCGCCGGGGGTCTCGATCTCCAGCTGGGGAATCGCCATCGAACGATCGATGAGTTCCCAGGCCACGTTGCCCTGCACATCGATCTTGGCCATGTCGGGGTCGATCGACATGCTCTTGGCCACGGTGGCGGCGACCCGCTCGGGATCGATCGCTTCCAAGGCGATCACCAGCCGCTCGCTGTCGTCACCGATCGGCGTGGCATGGTCGTTGATGAGCGTCATGCGATTGCCGAGGCAGGCCACGAGATCTTTCTCCAGATCGATCTGCGGGCCGTCCGGATCCTCCTTCACCGAGGCGATCACGTCGTCGTAGACACCCTTTTCACCGACGAGGTCGTCGACGAGCGACTCGACGGTGACGAAGGCGTTGCGGAGATCGAATTGCAGCGATGTCCAGCCGGAGATATCCCGTGGCACCCACGGCTGCGGGCTGATGGCGTCGACGTCCGGGAACTGCAGCATGCGGGCGGCGAGATTGAACCGCTCCACCGACGACGGCTGCCGGCCGGCGAGCGGGGGGGCATAGACCATCGTCTGGTGACGCAGCGAGTGGCCACCATCGTCGAACACAACGACGCCACCGGCCCCCTTGACGGCGTCGAAGCCCTGCCGGCCGAGGATCGCCACATAATCGGGCCCCTTCCGCTTCTCGCGGGGCGGGTTGGTGGCCTGGTAGGCCTTGGCAAACGGGAGCGGATCGACATACCAGCGAACGGCCGCGGCTCTGGCCGGCGCCTGCCCCTGGCAGCGGTCCATGACGGCGGCGAAGGCGGGCAACGAACCCACACAGTCGCCGCGACCCTGACCGAGCGTGCCCATGACCTGCGTGATCAGGGCGGGATCATCGCCGACAACGAGTGCGTTGCCCGACAGTGCGAAGGCCACCCGCTGGTCGCCTGTTCTGCCGGAGTTCTCCGCGGCTGCAAACTGATAGATGGTCAGGCTACTCTCGCCGTTGGCGGCGACCTTCGTGCCTTTTTGATCCACCATCCGTTGATTCATCTTCTCGATCAGGCCGCGGGCCTCGTCCTCGTGGCCCGCGGTGTCGACCAGCACGACGGTGGCCAGTTTGCCCCCGGGCGACTCGACCGCCCCGAGCGCATATTCGCCGCCGGCGACCTCGAGCAGATCATCGAGCGTGAGCCCCAGGCGGCCGAGGCGACTGCTGTTTGAGCTCTCAAACTGCTTGCGGACGCTCTCGATGAAGGGCTTCATGCTCGGATCCTTGAGCAGGAGCCCGTATTGCGAGCGGTTGAAACGCTGCCGGAATTCGGGCCCGTTGGAGATGCTGACCCAGCCCCGTGTGGTGGCGGGGAAGATCTGCTCGCTCGCGGGAAAGCTACCGTCGGCGGCTGCGATGCCCTCCGGCAGAAGCAGGCCCGTGGCGGCCGCGGCAAGTGAGACCGTCACGACGACCATGACACGGCGGAGTGAACAGATCGATCGGCGGCAGCTGGTTCCGTCCACGAAAAAATCTCCTTGCGACTTGGCACGGCGGTGTGTCACGGCGAATCGGCACAATCCGCATGACGAGCATGATCCGGATGACCGGCACGGCTCGTCTCTTGTATCGTGCATCCGGGCTCGATTTCTCGACCCAAACCGCGGAGTCTCGCAGGTGGAGGCTATTTCGATCAACACGAAACCCTCAGGCCACCCGCATCCCGGTCGCTGCCAGCGCGGCGGCGGCGAACTGGGCGGACTGGGGTGGTTGCATTGGGGTGGATCGGGCGAGGCGGCTGCAAGGCACAACCGGATGACACGACCGACTACCACGTCGGGCCGATATGAGTCGGGCCGATGTGGATGGGAGAGAACGCAACGATCGCGAGGATACCGACCACGAGAGCCAGGAGTCCGGCAAACACGGTCTCCCGCGTAGTCCCCACCGCGGCACCAATCGCCATGCCGGCCGTGACCACGGTCGCAGCCGCCCCCAGGCCGATCGCGATGCCGAGCGGCACGCCGCTGCTGGAACGCGCGGGCAGCGACAGCACCACGCACACGACCGCCGGCCAGCAGAGGATCGCCGCCTGCGACAGGGCGACACCGCCGGCAAACCGGACTAGGCCAAGACGAGGTAGGGTAGGACGAGGGATGGTAAAAAACTTCCGCCACGACGGGCCGCGGTGGCCCGCCCGGGCCGCAGTCCTGAGAAGACGCTCCCAACCCGCACTGCCGGCAGCGCCATCCTGCAGCGTTGCCTGTGGCACAGCCAGGCAGATGAACCAGGCCGCCGAGAGCAACGCCCACGCCACCGCCACCGAATAGGCCTCCGGCCCGCGTGCTTCCATGCCTGTCTTGGCACTGATCTCCTCGTGGCCGCCCATCGGGGCAGGCATCAGCACCAGCCATCCGGCCATGGCCGCGAGTGACATCACCATCGCCAGCCTGGAGAGGATCTGCCGCAGCAGTCCGCTGGCCGGAAGTGCATCGAGGTGAAGAACATCACTGCCACCGCGAGACAGCACGCGACCGCCAAACACTGAAGCCTGGGCCTGAGCCTGGGCGGAAACCACATCGACTGAAGCCGAGAGTCTCCGCGACACGGCCCAGGCAAGACCGACGAGCACCAGCCACACCGCCGTGGCGGCCGGCAAGGCCATCGCTGGTCGTGCGACACACGCGGCGGCCGCGGCACTGGCGGTGGCCACAAGCAGCGTCAGGCTGGCGGCGTCGGCGGCCTTGGCGTTCGCGGCTCTGCTGGCCAGCACCGTGAGGGCCGCCAGCATGGCCCCGACCACCGAGACGGCCAACGCCCCGAGCAGTTCTTGCGTTCCGCCGGCGGCGGCCACCCCCAAGACGACTCCAACGAGCGGCCAGGCTGTTCGCTCGCAGGCCCAGATCCACGCGGCCGACTGTCGCAGGCTGTGGAGGGGGTTCTGCCCCGCGGTTCGTGGCAGGCAACACGCGACCTGCGAGCAGAGTTCCAGCGGCATGTCGCCGAGTGCCGCCACGGTTGCCACGGCCGCCGCAAGGAGTCCCATGCCAACTGCGATCACCGGATCTGCGGTGGCCATCACAACCCACCACCAGCCCGCCCAGCCCCCTTGAGCAAGTGCGATCCACGAGGCCGGCCGCCGGGAGTCGATGCCACAGCAGACTCTCAGGATGGCGGCCTGGGCGGAAGCACGTTGCATGGATCTCTCACAATTGACCGATGACAATGCCCCGTCGCGTTCCCGTCACGCAGGTGTTCCCCCGGCTTACGCCGGGGGCTTGTATGGGAGTAAAAGCGACGGGATTCCCATTGCCCATAAAAGCCCGGAGCGTGAGCGATGGGATTCCGTGGCATCCGATCCACAGGCTTACGCCGGGGGATTCTATGGGAACGGGCTGAACCTATCCCCGCGGCCGGACGTGCCCCTGCACCCGCGACGGTAAACCGAGAATCCGCAGGAAGCCCTCGGCATCTGTCTGATCATACGAGGAGCCGCCCCCCTCCATCGACGCGATCGCCGCGTCGTAGAGGCTCTGGCTGCTCTCCCGGCTCTTTACAAGCATGTTGCCCTTATAGAGGTTGAGCTCGACGGTGCCCGTGACAGGCTTCTGTGTCTCGCGAATGAACGCCATCAGGGCGTCCATCTTCGCCACATACCAGAAGCCGTAGTACACCATCTCCGCCACCTCGGGAGACAGCCGGTCGCGGAGATGCACGAGGTCGCGGTCGAGCGTCATCTGCTCGACGAGTCGGTGGGCCTCGTAGAGCAGCGTCATGCCCGGCGCCTCATAGACGCCACGGCTCTTCATGCCGACGAGCCGGTTCTCCACGATGTCGGTCCGTCCGATGCCGTGGCGGCCGCCGATCTCGTTGAGGGCCAGCACCATGTCGTGGGCCTTGAGCGGCCGGCCGTTCACCCGCACGGGCACGCCCGCCTCGAAGTCGAGCCGCACCGTCTCAGGCGTGTCGGGGGCCGCCTGCGGCGAGACGGTCATGCCGAAGTCGACGAGCGCGAAGCCGTCGGTCGTGAGTTCCTCGAGCAGGCCGGCCTCGTAGCTGGTGTGCAGGCAGTTTTCGTCGGAGCTGTAGGGCTTTCCCTTCGACGCCTTCACGGGGATGTTTTTTTCCTCGCAGAACTCGATGAGCTCCTTTCGGCCGGGGAACCTGGCCCGGAACTCCGCGATCCGCCACGGAGCGAGCACATGAATTGTCGGATCGATCGCCTCGGCGGCGAGCTGGAAGCGGCACTGGTCATTGCCCTTGCCGGTGGCGCCGTGGGCATAGACGGTGGCCCCCTCCGCATGCGCGATCTCCACGCAGACCTTGCTGATCAGGGGCCGGGCGATCGAGGTGCCGAGCAGATAGGTGCCCTCGTAGCGGGCCTGCCACTGCATGACAGGAAAAGCGAAGTCGCGGCAGAGTTCCTCGCGAACGTCCACGATCATCGCCTTGGCGGCGCCGCAGGTTCGCGCCTTGGCGAGCGTGGCCTCACGATCCTCGCAGGGCTGGCCGAGATCGACGTAGACCGCGATCACCTCGTAGCCCTGCTCGATGAGCCAGCCGAGGATCACGGAGGTGTCGAGACCACCTGAATATGCCAGCACGCACTTCTTCTTCATCGTCTTCTCCTGATGACTCTTTTGATTCCTCACACCTCGTGGACGAGGGCCATATTGTGCCCGCCGGTGCCAAATCCGATACCCGCCACCAGCAGAATCCGGTCGCCACGCTGCAGCCGCCCCTCGCGAAGGCCCCAGGAGCTGACATGCTCCAGAAGCGTGTTGATGTCCCCCCCCTCGACCGCGGCCAGCGGGGTGACGCCCCAGTAGAGCGACATCTGCCGGAGCGTGGCCGGGTCGTCGCTGACGCCGACGGTGGGCACCGCCCCGCGCCGCTTCGACCGGGCAATCGCCGTCACGCCGCTCTTGCTGGCCACGACCACGAGCTTCGCGTCGAGTTCCGCGGCGATCCGGCTGGCGCCGTCGACCACGGCCTGAGTAATCGGGTGCAGGCCTTCGAAGAGAAACTCCGGCTGCGGCAGAAATTCGCCCGCCGACACCGCCGCCCGGCTCTTGCCGAGGGAATCCACGAGAAACTGTCGGCGGTCCTGCAGATACTGCTTCTCCGTGGCGCTGGCGATCCGCCGCATCATCTCCACCACGAGCCGCGGATGCTCGCCGATCGCCGTCTCGCCGGAGAGCATGCAGGCGTCGGCGCCGTCGAGGATCGCGTTGGCCACGTCGGTCGTTTCCGCCCGCGTGGGCCGCCGGGAATGCTGCATGCTGTCGAGCATCTGCGTCGCCACGATCACCGGCTTCTGATACCGCTGGCAGGCGCGGATGATCTGCTTCTGCATCATTGGCATGCTGGCCACGTCGATCTCCACGCCGAGGTCGCCACGGGCCACCATCACGGCGTCGGCCGCCTCCACGATCGAATCGAGGTTGTCGATCGCCTCCCGCTTCTCGATCTTGGCGACAACGCGGGCCTTCGAACCGCGGGTTCGCAGCAGTTCCTTGAGCAGCTTGACCTCCACCGCGCTCCGCACAAACGAGAGGCTCACAAAGTCGGCTCCGGCGGAGGCGGCCCATTCGGCGTGCTGCCAGTCGGCGGCGCTCATGGCGGCCACCGAGAGTTTCACGCCCGGCAGGTTCACCCCCTGACGGCTGCGAAGCAGCCCGCCCTGCACGACCCGGCAGCGGGCCTCGTTCGCGGAACGTGTTTCAACCACCAGGCTGATCGTGCCATCGGCGAGCATCACCGCATCGCCCACGGCCAGTTCGTCGATGAGCCGTTCGTAGGTGGTCGTGAACTCATCCGGCTGCCCGCTCTCGGTGCCACGGATGAACTTGAAGACCGCCCCCTCGGCGCATTCCACCGCGCCACCTGGAATCTCCCCCAGCCGGATCTTCGGCCCGGCCAGATCGACGAGCACGCCAATCGGACGCCCGACGGCCTCCGCCACCCGTCGCACCCGGTCGAGCGTTTCCTGATGTTCCGGCATCGAGCCGTGGGCCATATTCAGGCGGAACACGTCGACGCCCGCATCGACCAGGCTGCGAAGGCCGGCCTCGGCGCGGCAGGCGGGACCGACGGTGGCGACGATCTTGGTGCGGACGATCGCGGAGGGGATCGGCGTGGCAAGTGACATGGCTGGCGTCCTCGGGCGGGGTGGGGCGGACGGTGTGGGGGCGGGGCCCGAAGAATACTGCAAGCCGACCGATTTGCGTTAGACTCTTTCCCGATGACGACACGCATGTGGCATGACCGGAGGGTGATCGTGGCGGGCGGCACGGCCGGCTTCGGCCTGGCGCTGGCCCGGCACCTCGACGCCGCGGGAGCCCGCGTGCTGATCGTGGGCCGCTCGAGCGAGGGCGTTCGGCAGGGCCTCGCCGCCTGCGAGGTCGGCAACGCCCATTCAGCCAATGGCCATCCTCGCGACAGCCGGGTGCGGGGCATCACGGCTGATCTGGCCCGGCCCGGTGAAGGGGGCCGCGTGGTCGGGGAGGCGCTGCGGATTCTTGGCGGCGTCGACGATCTCTTTTTCTGCGTGGGCCGGTCGGGCAGGGGAAAGATCCTCACGACAACTGCCGATGAGCTCCGCGAGTATTTCGACGCCAACGTCTCGTCCGCCGTCGAGATCACGCAGGCCGTGGCCGATGACGTGGCGGCGGCCGGCGGCCACATGGTCTACATCGGCAGCCTGGCAGGCAAGCTCGTCACGCCCTTCATGGGTTCCTACTGCGTCGCGAAGTCGGCGCTGGCGGCCTACGTCGAAGCGGTGCGGCTGGAGATGACGCCGCGGGGGGCCCACGTGCTCTTGGTCTCGCCGGGGCCGATCCGTCGCGACGACAACGACCCCCGGTCGGCCGATGCGGCCGACCGCTACGCGGCCGACGTTGCGGATGCCGGACTGCCCGCCGAGGCTCTCCGCCCGGGCGGCACCCGGGCACTCCGGCAACTCGATCCCGACCGGCTGGCTGAGCAGGTGCTCGCCGCCTGCGCGAGTCGGCGAAGCGAGCTTGTCGTGCCCGGAAAGGCGAGGCTCTTGGCGGGCCTCATCGAGTGGTGCCCAGAGTGGGGCCGCAGGATCCTGGCCCGGGTGGTCCAGCAATGACACACGCCGACACGCCCTGGTCTTGCCCCGATCAGATCAACCACGTTCAGATGCTGCTCGACTCGTTCGCGCGGCTGCTCGGCCGCGATCTTGTTCCCCGCGATGCTTCCGCGGCCGATCAGGCCCGGCGGCTCTTCGAGTCGCCGTTCGTCGTCGTCTCGCACGGCACCGAAGCCGACCCGGTCCTCAACTACGGCAACGCCACGGCGCTCGCGCTGTGGGAGATGGATCTCGCCACGTTCGTGCAGACGCCCTCGCGGCAGACGGCCGAACCGGTGCATCGCGACGAACGGGCCCGGATCTTGGAGCGAACCCGCCGCGACGGTTTCGTCGACGACTATTCCGGCATCCGCGTCTCACGATCAGGACGGCGATTTCGGATCGAGCAGGCGATTGTCTGGAACCTGGCCGATGCCGCCGGACACCTCCGCGGCCAGGCCGCGACCTTTGACAACTGGACGCCGCTGCCACCCGGCCGCGAATGAACCGCACCTTTCAAGGCCCATTCAGCCCAGAAACTGTGCGTAGTACTTCGTCGTGAATCGAGTTCTAGCCAACTGCCGGGGGATCGTTAGGTCGGCCGGCGTAAGCCACTGTGTCTGGATCGGCGAGGCCCTGCCGCCGAGCGAGTGAATCGCGACCTGGTTGTAGGCTTTCGCGAATTGCTGCCAGAGGGGATCGACGGGGTTTGAGAAGATCGGGTCGAACGACACCGAGATCCCTGGGCCGTCCGAATAGAGGCCGTGAGGCTTCTTTGTCACCGGCAGTCGGCGGACGAAGTAAATCACCCACGCATGGGGCGAGAAGCCGTGTTCCTTGGAAAATTGGTTTGTGAAGGCATACGACTCGTCGATAACGCGACCCAGATTCGAAAGATCGTGCTCGTAATACTGGAAGTCGAGCCTGGGTTCGTCTCCCTTCGGTCGCCAGTATTCATTGACCATATCTGCTCGCGAGTAGACGATCCCGTGAGGCAACGGCGGCGATTTTACAGTGGGATGGGGGGCGTCGCCGTGCTGAATGCTGAGCCGGCGTGACCTTCGTATCTCGTCGAAAACGGGCTGCGAGGCGGCCGGCGTCATCACACCTGGGCCGGCCGAGAAGCGTTGATCGCACACGCCCCGGAGCGACTCAAGCTTGACGCTGACAAACAACGCATCGCATTCGTCATGCATCCGCCTGATGGTGGCAGCGAGCGCCTCCGGCGATTCCTCTGTCACAACACTGAATCGCGACCGGCACAACCTCGCCGACCGCACCTCGACCAGGCATTCGACGATGACCCCCGAGAGCCCATACGAGCATTTGAATTCTGCAAACGCCTTGTCGTCGACAAGGTCGGAGAGAGTGACGAGCGTGCCCTGCTCATCGACGTAGGTCACTGCGACAACACCCGCCGAGAAATAGCCTGGCCCTTCGAGTGACGAATCCTTCGTATCGCCGGCCGCCATCGAGCCGACGGTGGCGTCGCCGATTTCCGCCTGGTACGGAATCTCGAGGCCGCGTGACTGGAGCCACAGATGCAGTTTTTTGAGCCTGCAGCCGGCCTGCACTCGCACGACACTCCGCCCCGCCGCATCGGTCTCGACGCCAAGGATCTCGTCGAGCTTGAGCGTGCAGAGGAGCGTGCCGCCGTCGTTGACGACCGTCCGCGTCACCGAGAGCATCGAACCGACGGAGCTCACGGGCGAAGGAAATCGGATCGGATCGACCACGACCGCCTGAACATCAGCGTAGCTGATCGGCTCCACGTAGACGGCCGGCCTGGTCTCGTGCGTGAGACCCCAGTTCTGGTAGGCGTGCCCCTCGTTTTCGAGCAGACCTTGATACGGCACGGGTGCGGGCGACGGCGAGGCGACGGCATCCGGCTCCGTCGCCAGAACCTGCCCTCCAGACACCATGGCCGCTGTGGTGACCCCGGCGACGGCCGCGACGGTAGCCCTCAGAACCGCTCAGG
>Ga0247838_1006311_pt1 | contig 11254 bp, 9 predicted proteins | sample LaCruzMarch2015__5_FD_189097 | JGI IMG/M metagenome (GOLD analysis project Ga0247838, IMG submission 189097) | Freshwater microbial communities from meromictic Lake La Cruz, Castile-La Mancha, Spain - LaCruzMarch2015_15m | ecosystem: Environmental > Aquatic > Freshwater > Lake | place: Spain... | reverse complement strand
GAAAAAATTGCCGTCTCTCAGCGGCATTGTCTGCGGCACCGACTGGTCCTTCGGCTACAAGGCGCGCGGAAAATTTAACGCCCTGGAAAAGCTCTGCGCCGAACACGGCATCACCGCCACCGCCGTACAACCGGTTCTTTTCGCCGGCGAACGGGTTTCCAGCACGCACGTCCGGCAGGCCGTACATGAAGGAAACATTCCCTTCGCTGAACAGTTGCTGGGCCGTCCCTTCTGTATTTTCGGCACCGTCGTCAAAGGCCGAGGTGTCGGGCGCGGACTTGGATTCCCCACCGCCAACATTGATCCCGAAAACGAACTGATTCCCGCTCCCGGCGTCTACGCCGCGTGGACACGGATTCAGAAGTCAGGAGTCGGAAATCAGGGGTCAGGGGTCAGGGGTCAGGAGTCGGAAATTCCTCGCCCGCCACTCGACACCCGCCACTCGACACTGCAGCCTTCCGCTGTATTTATCGGTGAACGGAAAACGTTCAATGACAACGAACCGGTAATCGAAGCCTACTTGCTCGACTTTGACGGCGACCTGTACGGACAGCAGATCGAAGTCTGTCTGACAAAAAAAGCGCGCGACGTTCAGCCGTTCCCATCCAAAGAAAAGCTCATCGCGCAGATTGAAAAAGACATCGTGCAGATTCGTGAAATATTACGCTAAGCCCCAAGCCGGTCGGCTTCTTCCAGCCATTTTGCTTCGAGTGCGTTCAGCTTTTTGGTGACATCAGCGAGCTGGATATTAAGCGCTCCGTAATCCAATGAAAGATCCCCGGATGCCATTTTTTCATTTAGCGCTTTTTGCTCCGCCTGCAACTTGGTCATACCCTCTTCCATCTTGCGCAGTTCCTTCTGCATTTCGCGCTCTTTGGCGCGGGCGATTCGCAGATCCTTCGGGTTAAGGCTTTGAACATTCGGGTTTGGAGTTGGGGGTTGGGGGTTAGAAGTTTGGGAGTTTTTAACCTCAGACTTCAAACTGCCAACTCCAGATTTTTCCAAATAGTAGTCATAGCCGCCGGGATAACTGACAACGCCGTTGGAGCCGATGGAAATAATATGATCCGCCGCGCCGCGGACAAAGGCGACGTCGTGACTGACAAAGCAGACGGTGCCTTTGTATTCCCTGATCGCCTTTTCGAGCGCTTCGCGTCCGTTGATGTCGAGATTGGTGGTCGGCTCGTCGAGCAGCAGAAAGTTCGGCGGATTGATAAAGATACGGGCGAAGGCGAGGCGTATTTTTTCGCCGCCGCTCAGCACGCCGGACGGTTTGTTGACGGCGTCGCCGCTGAAACCAAACGAGCCGAGCAGTCCGCGCACATCGCGTTCCTGCACCGCGGAGTTGGCATTACGAATAATTGTCAGTAGCGACTGATCGGGCGGCATGGTTTCAGCGAAGTCCTGCGACTGGTAGCCGAGCACCACTTTATGCCCAGTCTGCCGCGTTCCCGCCTGCGGCTTCAGCGCTCCGGCCAGTACGCGCAGCAGCGTGGTTTTGCCCATGCCGTTATAGCCGACCAGCGCGATTTTCTGTCCGTGGCCGATTTCCAGATTCACGTCGCGCAGAATCTGCCGCTTGCCGTCGTAGGAAAAACTCATCTCTTTGACCGACATAATATGTGCGCCGCAGTGCGGCGGCGGCGGAATCCGCAGTTTGGAAAAATTCGGCGGCGCAACCGGCGCCTTCACCACATCCATCTTTTCGAGCATTTTGATACGGCTCTGCACCTGCGCCGCCTTGGTGGCCTGCGCGCGGAACCGGCTGATAAAACTTTCGAGGTGTTCCTTCTGCTCGATGTAATTCCGGTACGCCGCTTCCTGCTGCATGTGGCGCTGTTCGCGTTCCCGGATGTAATATGTGTAGCCGCCGGAATATTTAGTCACCGCGCCGCCGCAGATTTCGAGCGTTCGGTCGGTGAGCGTTTCGAGCAGATAACGGTCATGGGAAATCAAAAGCATCGTCCCTTCGAAGCCGCGCAGAAAGCGCTGAAGCCATTCGACGGCAGGCAGGTCGAGATAGTTGGACGGTTCGTCGAGCAGCAGAATATCGGGCCGCGCAATCAGCGTACGCACCAGTTCGGCGCGCATCTGCCAGCCGCCGCTGAACGAGCGAAACGGATTGGCAAACTCGCTCTCCTTAAAGCCGAGTCCGCTCAACGCGGCTTCGGCGCGCGCTTTCAGATCGTAGCCGCCGAGATGTTCAAACTCGTGCTGAAGATCGCCAAGCCGGTGAAGCATCCGCTCCTGCTCCGCGCCGGAAGCGGTCAGCAGGTCGTGCTCGATCCGGTGAATTTCCGCCACCATCGGTTTGAGTTCCGGAATGGCGTTACAGGAATAATCGAGAAGCGAGCCGTCCTGCGCGTGCGCATGAAGCTGCTGATGCAAATGGCCGAGGCGGACGTTTTTCGGCATCGTGATGTCGCCACTGTCCGCCGACATTTCGTCGCTGATCAGACTGAAAATCGTACTTTTGCCAGCGCCGTTCGGGCCGACCACGCCGACGTGCTCGCCGGAATTGATGCGGAACGAAACTTTATCCAGCACTTCCTGCGTGCCGAACCGTTTACTCACCTGGATAAAATCTATCATGAAGCCGGGGAATGTACCGGTTCCACCAATGATTGGAAACCCAAACCGCAAATAGACGCGAATGAACGCGAATTGTACGGCGGTCAGGTAGAACGTGGCCTTGAATGTAGAGTTGGCTCTATGAGCCAATTTCGGCTCTGAGAGCCGACACTACATTTAGACGAATCTGATAGAACACGCCGTCCCGGCGCGTTTCTTCGTGCGCGGCCTGTCCCGCCACAGCCAGAGCGACGGCGGAAGATCACGCTCCACCTCGCTTTGGAAAAGGGCATTGCCGGTTTATTCAACTCTTGCTGCTCCCGAACCGCCGCGCTACATTCAAAACAGCGTTAATCAAACCTGTTGGCCGGTGAATTATGAAACTGAAACGCATCCATCATGCCGCGATCATTTGCTCGAACTATTCACTATCCAAACGCTTCTACACGGAAATTCTTGGGTTGAGCGTGGTCGGCGAGCACTACCGGGCAGTCAGAGATTCGTACAAACTGGATCTGGCTCTGCCGGATGGTTCCCAATTGGAACTGTTCTCGTTTCCGAATCCTCCCAAGCGACTGTCCCATCCGGAGGCCAGCGGTCTGCGGCACCTGGCGTTTGAGGTGGATGATGTCGGTGCGTGGAAGACGAAGCTGGAATCGCTGGGCGTTGCCGTGGAGGCGGTCCGGCTCGACGAGGTTACGAAGCGGAAGTTTGTTTTTTTCGCGGATCCTGACGGCCTGCCGCTGGAGTTGTACGAATCAAGCGCGACAATGTTTATTTAGCTCTTTACAAAACAGATGTAGGATTAACAATGCTGTCTGTAGCCGGGAAATAATAAAAGGAGGGAACAAGTCATGACTCCATTTAGATCCTTACTGACAACTCTGTTATTGTCGTTTTTCATTACCACCACCGTGACCGCCAGCGGGGTCTGGTCTAATAACATCGTTTTTTCTCCTAGCGACATCTCCACCAACGAAGCATTCGATGTCACAGCATCAGGGTGGTTTGGTTATGCAAACACGATTACCGCTTACACTGTTTCCGTAGCGAGCAATAACATTACGATCGATCTGTTTGCCCCGTTTTTTGAGATCGGCTTAACGGTAATGACCCCATGGCAAGTCACAGCGCACATCCCTCCCTTGGGAGCAGGAAATTATTTGGTACGCGTTGTTATGCACGGTAATAATGAACCTACCCACATTGAGGAATCCGTCCGCATTAGAATACCGACCACCAACATAAACGACACTGTCTTATGGCGACCCAGAATTGCATCAATCAAGGTTGGCTCCTCTCAAACCACAAACCAAACATCCGCGGTCAACCTAACATTCGCCGGAAACACGACCTCTGAATATATTGTTCAAAGTTCGACAGATCTTCTGACCTGGACAAACGAAGTCGTATCGTTGCAATCCACAAATTCAACACGAAGCACCTCCCTCCCATTGATCGATAGGAAGCGCTTCTATCGCATTATTGAATACACGAGCCCGTGAGACAAAGATACGGAGCCAAACAGGTATGCGTTATGCAAACCCGAAAAATTCATCCGCCGCTTCGCGGATAGCGGCGTGGTTTGCCGGAATGAACTGATGGGCTTGGATACCGGCGGCGCGGGCGGCTTCGATGTTGCGTTCCAGATCGTCGAGAAATAGACACCGTTCACCTTTTACGCCAAGATCGTCCAGCATATGGCGGTAGATTTCGGCATTCGGTTTGCGGGCACCGACCTGATAGGAAAGAAACAGTCCGGTCGCACCATCAAAAAATCCGGGCCAGTTGCGCTCAATGGCTTCGATGTGGTGTTCGGCGATGTTGCTGAGCGTATAAACCGGCAGGCCGCGCACAATCGCTTCGCGGAACATTCCGTAGCCGGTCTGGTTGACGGTAAACATTTTCTGCCAGACGCCGATCAGCGTGTCCACCGTCCACGAAAGTCCTTTGGCTTCGTTCAGATAATCGACGAACGCCTGGTCGCTGATGACGCCCTCTTCCACGGCGTGGTGCATTTCGAGGTCGCGCTCCGTCGGTTGTTCGACCGGCGTACCGGAATCGTCGGCGATCTGCTGGAGCAGAACCTGAAAGTCAAAGTTAACGAGGACGTTGCCGATGTCGAAAATGAAGTACTTTTTATTCATAGAAGTCGGGAAATGTACCGGCATCCGGCGGCTCCGGCAATCCGCAAGTAAATACAACAACGCTGGCATGATGCATATTGAGACACCCAAACCCACCCCGGCCTTCCAGCCTTCGCCAAAGGCTACGGCGGACGCAGACGGCCACCCCTCCGATGGAGGGGAATTTAAAAGATCCCCTCCATGGGAGGGGTGGATGGAGCAAGGCGACAGACGGGGCGGGTTTCTACAGCACGATCTATGGTGCCGTAATAAAGTCTGCCGGGCGGGCCAGACAGAAAGCGATGAGGCCGGTGATGGCGGCCGCGTCGGTGCCGCGCCAAAAGATGACCCAGTCGCCCGCCGTGTGCCGTCCGTCGGCCTGCCGGTCGTACCACTGGTTGATCGGGTTACCTTTGCGTGACCGCCAGAAAAACGCCGGATGGTTTTTGCAGACTTCGTCCCAAAGTTCCTGTGCCAGACCTTCGCCGCGCGCTTCCGGGCCGACGGCGAACTTGGAAAGGTAAAGCCCTTCCGGATGTTTTTCGAGCAGTGCCGCGCCGCGGTAGTTTTCTTCAAAATAGATCTGCGCGGCCGCACCGAGAACCTCCGCTTTCGGCTTTCTGCCGAAACTTTCTTCGAGCAGTGCCAGCAGTCTGGCCGGATCGGGTGTGCCTCCGGAAAGAATCGTTGATCCGCGCCGGAATACGGTACCCGCTCCTTTGACGGTGAAGATTTCTTCGAGCAGGTTCATCGGCGCGGTGACGGAAATATGGGTGCCGGGCCGCGCTTCAAGCAATGCGGCGGCAGTATCAGCCAGCGCCTTGTCGTCGGGCGAAATCGCCGACAGCGGTTTCTGCGTGTAGTAATAATCAACCGCCAGTCCGCCAGCGGCGCGGATAAAGTGTACCCGTTTGCCGATGACTGGAACTTTCTGCGCCAGACTTTCCAATGTCTGTACGTTTTCTTCGACGAAAACAGGGACGCTGGCTTTCCGCCGCCCGAGTTTTGGAAAAACGGTCCGTTCGAACAGCTGATTGTCTTTGAGAAAATCCCATTTGGCTTCGGCGTCGGCACCGCAAAGTACGACCGCCGGTTTCAGGCCGAGTTTGAGCAGAAAGTGGAGATCGAAGGCCAGCGCCTCGGCGCCCTGCTCAATGCTTTCCAGATCGGGGACGAGCATGGCAAAGCATTCGGTTCCGGCGGACTGGAATTTGTTGAGGTAAAATTCGTATTCCTCGCGCCGCCCGATGCTGTCGAGAAACAGCTGTATGGTTTTGTTCAATAGCATGCGCAGAAGGAAACATCATTCGCCGAAAAAGTACACCAAAATTAGCGGCAGGCCGTCGTTACCCGGCAACCTTGATTTCCACAAGGTTTGTCCCTATCGTACCCCGGTGATCAGAAAGCGTAATCCCATCAATGTGAGCGGCTCTGCAGCAGCATTCCTGCTTATTTTCTCTGCACCGGCGTTCTGCCTGACAGCGACCTACGAACCGCTCCCGCTCGGAGCCATCAAAGCAAAAGGCTGGATCTGCGCGCAACTGTCGACCGATGCGGTCGACGGCATGGCGGGCAATTTCCAGAAATTCCGTCCGACCTGCGGCAGCACCACCTGGGTGGAAAAGAACGGCAACGACGGGGCAGGAGAAATGAGCGGCAACTGGCTCGACGGGTATGCCCGGATGGCCTATTTCTCCGGCGTCGAGAGCGCCAAAAAGAAGGCCGATACTTTCGTAAAGGACGTCCTAAAAGCAAAGGGGCGGGACGGTTACCTTGGGAATTATCCGGTCGAAAAACGCTACAAGCGGCAAGGCCGGGAGCTGTTCAATGAAAGCCGCATCGATGTGGCGCTGCTCGCCTACTATGAACTGACCGGTAACAAAAAGGTGCTGGAGGCGGTTGAGGAGTCGGTGAAGCTGACGATGTCGAAATATACCGCAGACAATCCGCCTTACACTTTTGTGGAAGGCGACGCCGGTTTCCGGAAAACCAAGAGCGAATCCTATGATGTGAACGATCTGGTGGATGAAGGCGATGGGGTCACTCCGACGAAACTAAACAGCATCAACGGACATGTACTGATGTTTGTCGACGTGTGCGAATGGCTGTATCGGATTACCGGCGACCGCGCGTATGTTTCCTACGCCAAGTTCCTGTATGATGATTATTGCAGCTCGCTGGACATACATCCGGATGAAATAAAGGTCAAAAACCTTCTGAACCTTGAGGCGCCGTACGAAGGGCACGGCGCGCATGTCGCCGAGCAGTTGCGGGTGCCGCTCTTCCTCGCCTACACCGACGGAAGCGATCCATACCCGCAGGCGGCGAGCAACGCCTACGAAAAACTGCTGCGCTACATCGTGCCGGCCGGTGCCTTGGCGAGTGACGAAGGGATCCACAATTTTTCGCCCGTGCCTACGCAGGGATACGAATACTGTGCGACGACCGAACTGGCGACGAGTCTTGCGTCCGCGATGGAAAAAACCGGATCGATGAAATATGCCGATATGATCGAGCGACTTGTATTCAACGCCGGACAAGGCGCGCGCACTCCCGACGGTAAAATGATCACCTATCTCTCGGCATCAACACTTCTGGCAGCAGTCGAAAAGCTCAAGCTGGGAGTAAATCATAATTCCGGCGGCCGGTTTCAGTACTCGCCAGCGCACCAGGTGGGCGGCTCCTGCTGTTCGGCCAATGCGGTAAAACTCATGCCGTATTATGTCTCCTCGATGTGGATGAAAACAGCAGGCGACGACGGAATTGCCGCTATGCTTCTTGGGCCGTCGCAGGTGAGCACGGAAGTAAAAGAAGTTCCGGTAACCATCGACGAGGAAACGGAATATCCGTTTTCGGATTCCATCACCTTCCGCATCACAGCGGGAAAACCGGTAGAGTTTCCGTTGCGCGTACGGATTCCGGCCTGGGCCGGCAAGGTAACGGTTGAGGCGAACGGTGCCGCCATTGACACGACCGATGAGTTGCGTGTGCTGAATAAAATCTGGGAAACGGGCGATGAAATCAAGGTCACGTTCGAAAATCCGGTCATGACCAGCAAGTGCGCGAACGGGGAGCTGGCCGTCTATCGCGGACCGCTGCTCTATGTTCTGCCGTGGCCTTCGAAAACCACGGTGCTCAAAAAATCGCGCGGCGGAGTTCCTGAATATTTCGAATGGGACGTGACGGCGGTTTCCTCCAAGACGAATTCGGGATATTGCATTCCTCAGGCGGTTTCTTTTCAGGCGGAACCGAATGAAAAGTATGACTGGGAGTCGCCGTGGTCGCAGCCGAGCATCCTCCTCACCGGAGAATTGTGTAACGAACGGAATACCCCGAAACCGGCGACCCTGCTCCCGATGGGTTCGACCATGCTCCGTTTCGCCAGTTTTCCGGAAGCGAAATAAAAAAACCATGATCGTTAAAACGTCAGCGATTCCGCTCTACTGGACCGATGTCTCGAATACCTCGCGCATCGTCACCTGGCTGACCGCGCATTATGGGAAACTCTCGACCACCATCAAGGGCGACCAGCGCAAGAACAGCCTCTTCCGCGGACAGTACGACTTCTTTGCCACCAGCGAACTGCTTTTTTACGACCGTACCGAGCGAGGCACCCACATCGCCAAAGAATGTTCGATGCTTGCGCCGCGCTCTATCTTCCGTGCCGACTGGCGCGCCTGCACCTCAGCCGGATATATTTCGGCCCTCTTCGCCCGCACCACGCCGCGCCACGGCCACGAACCGGGCCGCTTCGAGTTCTTTGAAGAAATGCTTACGCTGGCAGAAGAATACGGACGCCACCCCACCTTTCTTGTATGGTTCGATCTGAAGTTTGCCGAGTTTCAGGGACAGCATATTCTGCTGGACGACAGCGGACAGGAGTCAGGAGTCAGGAGTCAGGGGACAGGAGTCAGGGGACAGGAGTCAGAGGGCAGGAATCAGAGAACAGCGAAACGATTTTCGGCGGATCATGGCGGTATCATCAGCCCCGAATACGCCAGACAGTTCCGCATCCCATCCACACCGATCGCGCCGGAATCTGTCGCTCTACTCAAAGCATGGCAACAGGCCGATACGCCGGAATGTATACTGACAACAGACTGCACCCCGGCGCACTTCGCACAGATTGAGCGCGTACTCGAAAAGTTCGTCACCTACCAGTTTGACCTGCCTCCGCACGTCCGCCGCACCGCGGCTGAAACCTTGCGTGCCGCGTAAGGCACCGGTCAGGAGCCAACGTTTCGATACCATTCGATCGTGCGGCGAATAGATTCCTGTAAAGAGTGGCGTTGACGTAAGGATAATTCATTTTTTGCGCGATCGACTGACGGCACGTAGCGTGCCGGCAAGGCGCCTTCGACCTTCCTGCCGTGAACAATAATTTCATTTTGCGTTCCGGCACATTCCCGAACAAGTCGAGCCAGATCAAAAATAGAGATCGCATCGTCGGACCCGACATTATAGGTGCGCGCCGGTTCGCTGAGCGACAGGATCGTCAACAGCCATTCCGACAGGTCGTTGCTGTACATATATGACCGTAGTGGCGTGCCATCACCCTTGATTTCAATCGGTTCGTTCCGTAGGCAGTTGCCGATAAAGTTACCGATAGCGAAGTGCGTATCCAGCGGAAGCCACGGGCCGACAAACGCAAAACACCGGGCGATGACGGTTTCAATACCGCTATCCAAACACATCTGCTCCGCCTTCAGCTTGCCTCTCCCGTAGGCTGTAATCGGATTGCAGGAAAATGTTTCCGGAATATGCGATAACTCCGGCGGCTGGACACCGTAGACGGCGCCGGAACTGACATACAGTAGGCGCCGAACTCCCGCCTGTTTTGAAAACTCAAGAACCCTGCGAGTCCCGTCAACAATCACGGAATACATTTCATCCGGATGTTCCTGATCCAGTTTTACACTGGCTTCAGTCGCCGCATGAATTACATAGTCGAATCGACCAGACGGGAAACTGAAATCACGCACATCTCCCTGAACAAACGTAATATTTGAACTTTTTCCGAACACCGGGCACTGCCTGAGAAATTGCTGCGGATTCCGGCTTAAGACAACAAGCTCTGCTTCCAAGGGTTTAAAGTGCTCAAGCAGCCACTTGCCGAACAAACCGGTTCCGCCGGTCAGGAATATCCGTTTGCCATTTAACCGGGATTTATTCATATCAATCAATGCGCGGATCCATGTCGTTGATCGGCCGTCCATAAGCGGCTTTCGGAAATACTTTCGTATCCAGATCAATCAAAACATTCAGGAGCGCCGGACCAGACGAATCATTCCAAAGCCAATTTACAGCCGCATCCATTTCCTCCGGAGATCGGATCGTCTTTGCAGGAATCTTGTAGGCAGAAGCAACCGCCTCAAAGTCGGGCGCGCTGTATCCCCAAACGGTTGAACGCATCCGTGACTCGAAATATTCCTCCTGAAACTGGCCAACCATACCCAGACTGTTGTTGTTAAAGACCACCATCTTTACAGGAAGTTTGTGCAGAAAAATGGTTTCGAGTTCCTGAATATTGCACTGAATACCGCCGTCGCCCATCACACAAACCGCGGGGCGGCCAGAAGCAAAAACACCGCCGATGGCCGCAGGTAGTGCAAAGCCCATCGATCCCATGCCGCCCGAAACTAAAAAGCGCTGATCTTTTTCCAGCTCGACCGATTGCGCCGCCCACATTTGGTTCTTGCCCACATCGGCCAGAAAAACACCGGCGCTGCGCGAACCCCGGCTAAGAATATGAATAAATTCGTTTGGATTGATTCCCTTGCAGTCAGCCAGCTCCCTGTTGTCGGGAGAAAGTTTGCGGCGCGCGGCAATCCATTGATCCCAGTCCGGCCAAGTCCTGCCTTTGACCGTTCCGGCAGCATGAAGCATTGCGGGAAGAAAGTCTGCTAATCCAGATATACAGGTTTTGCAACCGGCGACCCGGTTGTTCAGCTGCCCAGAATCGCAATCGATATGATAGATTTCGCGGCTACCTTTAAATCCTGCCGTATCCGCACCAGTTTGCCGCACATCAAGCCGACTGCCAAGAATCAGCAACAGATCACTTTCCATCAAAGCCTGGTTGGCCCATCGGTTTCCATAGGTACCAATCATTCCCACTCGCTGCGAATGATTAAAAGGAAGCAAATCAACACCCATAAGCGAATGAACAACCGGTACGCCGACGGCTTTTACGAGCTCGGCGAACAAAGGAGCCACTCCGGCGGCACGAAGCCCGCCACCGGCAAGGATTAATGGCCGTTTAGAACTTTGGATGGCCGACATGACTTGCCGGGAAAAGGTAGTGACATCACCTATCATCTTAACTTCGACTTCAGAACAAAACTCTTTGGGCGGTGTAATGTCGGCCCGCTGAATATCCATCGGAATATCAACCAGCACAGGCCCGGGCCGTCCTTCGCGCGCAAGCCGGAACGCCCTATCGATAACAAACGGAAGTTCCTCCGCCGTTTTGACCAGCCACGCGGCCTTGGTAATCGGCCTGACAATCGACACGATATCTGTTTCCTGAAAACCCTGCTGACGAATCGTCCGCCCAT
>Ga0247838_1006293_pt1 | contig 11289 bp, 10 predicted proteins | sample LaCruzMarch2015__5_FD_189097 | JGI IMG/M metagenome (GOLD analysis project Ga0247838, IMG submission 189097) | Freshwater microbial communities from meromictic Lake La Cruz, Castile-La Mancha, Spain - LaCruzMarch2015_15m | ecosystem: Environmental > Aquatic > Freshwater > Lake | place: Spain... | reverse complement strand
ATCTCTGCCGGGGGCGAGCTGGGGGCTCCGGCCGCGAGCGGGGCCATACCTGGAGCTGCCGTGCCGACGACGATGGATCCACCGGTGTCTGCGAGGGCCGGGGCGGGTTCGAGCTGCCGCGCCTTGAGCGTCACAGCGACAAAGAACGGTACCGTGAGGAACGCGGCCAACCAGATGCCGTACTCTCCCAGCAGGGCATAGTTCGAGTTCCAGAACCCATGCAGCAGCGAGGCCAGCAGCCAGCCCCCCAACGCGATCGGAATCGCCAGGTTTGGACGGCGCAGACCCAGCCCGATGGCGTAACCAACGATGCCGGCCCAGGCCATGTGTCCGACAATGCCCTGGAGGGAGCGCGGGATCGAGAGTTGCAGGGCATACATCACCCCGGCAAAGGCGTTGTTGCCCGAGGCAGCAAGGCCGTTGGCCATGGCCGTGTTGTAGTACTGGTCAAAGGTCTCGGCCAAGATAAAGCCGGCGCCAGATGCGACTCCCGCGAGCAGACCATCAAGCGGTGTGCGCACGCTGAGCGCATTGAAGATCTGCCCCTGCAGAGTTGGCTTCCGCGACACCGCAAGAAAGCCAAATCCGACCATGATCAGTATCGGGAGTGCCTTGACCAGCTCCTCGCACAGACCCGCGCCAAAGAACATCGAGACGAACTGGTCGGAGAACGGCGCATCCAACGGCACCTCGCCGCCTGGCAGCAGGGTCCGGAAGATATAGGCGATCGGCATGAAGATCAGCGTCATGCCCGGCAGCGTGCCGATGGTGATGACTGTGAACAGCAGCGGAAACGCAAAGGCCAGCGCAGGCTTGGTCGACCGCGAGTAGGTGTAGATTGCCATGAAGATTGCAAACAGGATCATGCCGCCCACGATGAGCGCATAGGTCCAGTTGCCCTCTAGCGTATTTGTGTCGGCGGTAAACAGCAGGACACAGGCAATTACCGTGATCGCAGTGGGCAGGATCAGTTTGCTTTTCCAGAAGCGGATGGAACGCGACTTGAACGGCAGTACCTCGGAAAGCACCGACGAGCCGTGATCGCGCGGTAGCGGCGGCATCTCCAGGCTCGCGCGCTTGGCATTTTCCTCAGACATTTCCAATCTCCTCTGGCTTTGAGTCTGGCGCTTTTTGCTCTGTCGGTTCGGGCGGCGCGGTCGTCGTGGGGGGCTCTGCCGCCGGCGGCGTGGCCGGCAACTCTGGGGCCTGCTCCATCACCGGGGCCTTATCGGGCGGATCGGCAGGCTGAACCACGCCCGTCGCTGGCTGCGCTGGCGCAAAGGGTGTCCATGGCTGCCAAGGATTGCCCAATGCCAGCACGAGGACGAGAAGCAGAGCGGCAACGCCCCAGCCCATCGACAACAGGAGCGGTGCGCGCGCCGGGGCAGCGTGAACCGCAGTTGCCGGTGCGCCATTGGTCGCCCGCAAGCCTGAACCAACGAGGAAGCCAAGGGCGATATCGTCGCCACTGCCTTGCGCAGTGACACCGGCCAACCAGGCGCCCAGTCCGTCAGCAACGCTGGCCAGACTGCCGTTCGAGATCATGTCGCGATAGTGTCGCCCGGTCGCCAGAAACTCGGCGTCGCCGGCAAACGACTTCGCTAGACCATCGGTGGAGAGCATGACAAAGTTCTGCTCCCCGTCGGGACCCGACCGGGGCAAGCTGGCGCTGCGCGCCGAACTGGGCGCATCGAGACGGCAGAGGGAATAGGTCTCTTCCCCAAAAAGGCCGGCATCATCGGCCAGGGCCTTGACCGGCGCGTGGGCGCTGCCCCCGATCAGGATATCGCCATCTCCGATCTGGAGCACCAGAATGTGCCGCTCGCTGATTGCTGCAGCCACCAGGGTCGCGCCATATGGGACAAGAACTTCGTCGAGCAAATCAGGGTCGATACCCTGTGAGTTGGCATGGGCGGTGACACGGCCAATCCAGTGCTGATGGATACGCACCACGAGTTCGGCTCTCTGGTCCTCGGAGAGATTGCAGGGATCGTCAGCTTCGGATTCCAGCAGGTCACCGAGTGCTGCCAGTGTGCACTCAACGGCAAATCTGGACCCCAGATGGCTCAGCGGATGCGCCTTGCCACCATGGCCATCCGAAACCACCAGGGCACAGCGCGGCGAGCCGTGGCTTGCCGGGAGTAAGCCGATGGCATCCTGATTGCGCATGCCCTTGCGCACATGCGAGGCACCGCGCGTTGTCGCGCCCCAGACCTCCCATATATCTGCGGTCGAACGCGTCATCGGCCGGCCTGCAATTTCCAGGCGAAATCGATGACCCCGTTGCGTCGGCCAAACTGCACTTTCGTACCGGCTACCAGTCGCATGGCCTTGCCGGGCGGGACGGACGCCGTCTGGCCATCCGCAAAGCTGGCAGTCCAGGGGCGATCATCGAGATTGCGGAGGCCCGCAATGGCGGGGTCGGCCGGGTGCGGCTCGACCTGCCCAAGAGCGACGCTGTCGTCAAAGCGCCTAGCGGGATCGAGGTGGTGAGCGAAAAGCTGGGTCCCGGAATGGAGGGCCAGACGGTCGCGGCCCAGGTTGAGCAAGAGCGGCAGACCAACCTCCCCGCCGCACGAGATACAGGCGAAGCGCTCGGCTGTCGGATCACCGTCATCGGCATCGCACGCGTGTTCGAGCCCGCAGCCCGGACAGACAACAAGACTGTCCCGCAGTCGCGCAAAGGCGTCCCGCCATTCTGTTTCGAGCACCCGCGCGCCGGGAGCTGAGCTCAGTCCGGCAGTAAATGCGCGTACAAGGAGGGCGCGGACGGACGCCGAGAGCCTGCGCCAGCGCATCACGATGGGCTCATGCATGCCGGCCAGCGGGCCGTTCGAGTCATCCTGCGGGTGAAACAGGAAACGCGGGTTGAGGCCGTAGAGCTGGTACTCGGCGTCGCCATCGAGGATGGCAATCGCCGCCTCAGCCTTGCCATCCAGCGGATGCCACGCCATCAGGATGTAGAATAGCATCACCGCCATTGAGTAGAGATCGGTCTGGGTCGAGGGCAGCGCTTCGCGGCGTACGATCTCCGGGGCCATGAACTTGCGCGTGCCATAGACCGCCGCCGGCGCGCCGTTCACGTCTGTATTGTCGTTGTCGCAGATGGCGATGTCGCCGGTGACAGGATCAAGAAAGATGTTGCCGAAGTTGATATCCTGGTAGCAAAGCCCGCGGGCATGCAGATGCAGGAAGCTGTCGGCGATCCGCAGGCAGGCCGTCGCGCCGGCCCGCAAGGATGGGGTCATGCGCGCCGGTGGCGCAGCGATGATGTCCTTCATGCCGCGAAAGCGCTTTTCGCGCAGCGGCATCACATAGCCGAGTTCGCTTCGTCCATTGGCCATAGCCAAGTCGATCGGCCAGAGATAGCGCTCGTCGGGCCTCCCCGCGGCCATAGCTTGGCGCAGCCGCACGATGACCCTTTGGTCATTGGCCAGCGTGTGAGCATGATACATCTTGTAGGCCAGCCGCCGGCCGTCGAAATCGGCCAGGTAGACACTGCCTTGGCCGCCGGCACCCAGAAAGGCCTCAACTCGTCCCAGCAGGCCACTCTGCGTCAGGCTGAGGGCGTGGCCCGGCCGCAACGGCTCTGCGCTCATGGCCTTCGCCTTGAGATGCGGTGATCGACAGGATCAGACAAGAGCGGCGCTCCATTAAAGGCTCAGTGAGCATATAATCACCGCAATTTGTGTCAATCAGTATTGCTCAGTGAGCATTAATAGCTAGATTGCTCCCGGCGCCGTGACCGCATCCGGCTAGATCTGCCGCTCGAGGAGAGCGGCTGGCATGGAGGGACTAATGTTTCGACCACTCGGATTGGCCATTTTTGCAGCGGCAGCCTTGGCTGCAGCCCCCGCGTCGGCCAAATCCATCGACGAGGGCACCTACACCTGTATGCACTACATCGGCGACACCCTGCTGAGCATGGGCGATATCGAGATCACCGGGGATAGCTATCGCGGTCCAGCCTATGACGGAAAGTATGGCCCTTCTTACGACTACGAGTTGACCGACGACGGATACATCGTCTGGAGCGGACCGCTTGGCGGTCTCACCAGCGACGGCAACATGGTCGGCGCCTCGACGTTCGAGGATGGCGCCATTTCCATCCAAATCCAGCCAGCCGATGGCGGACCATGGGTCCTCCACTGCGATCGCTGAACGCATTTGGGCCGGGAGCGAAACCGCTCCCGGCGCTCAGGCTGCCTACTGTCCGCAGGACATCAGCAGGCCGTTGCTGTTGTTCCAGTTGAGCAGTCGATCCTTGAGAAACCCTGTTACCTCAAAGTCGTCCTTGAGCGGTCCCGAACCGGGCCAAAGGTAGGACCCGTCATAGTCCAGGGAGCCGCCGCCATTGCTGGCATCGTCCACGGGCTCCCAGGCTGTATTGGTCGACTGGAACTGGTAGCTGTTGCCCGTGATGGTCATCAGACCGATCGGAATATCTCCCGTGATGGCGCACTTCCAGACGCCGTCGGCGGACTGCGCCAGGGCGGGGGACGTCGCAGACAGCGCGAGCAGGAGCGTGAAGACATTGAGCAGTCGCATTGGATACCTCCATTAATTGCTCACTGAGCATACATCATGCTTAACAGTGCGGAAGCGACATTGTGAATGTCCCAAGCTAGTCAGGGCTCATTGAGCAAGCTAGAGTCTCTTCTGGGGATGCAAGAGCCGGTTAGCAGGTACGTCCCAGAGCGCTTGAGGGGGCGTAATGGCAGGGGGCATGCAGAGCAGCATGGGCGAGCAGGCGAGAGCGCCGTCGCTCCCGGTATCGACCGACATCATCCAACTCGCGCGTGCCAATGCGCGCACCCGCCTCGTCTTCCTCGCCTTCGTGTTGTTTGCGGCTCTGGCCGGCCTTGTGGTGACGCGGCTGGGTGTTGAGCGATCCACCAGCTCGATCTTCCTAGGCTCTTCGTCCGACCACTATCTCGATACCACCGGGCAGGCGACGTTCTCCGACATCACCGCGCCTCTGGCATCCGCCTTTACGCTCAGCGATGGAAGCATGGTCAATCGCGGCACCGAGGGTGGCGTCAATGCCATGCTCTGGTTGCGCTTCAAGGTGCCCGAACTCAGCGGTGATCCGTCGCGCCAGTGGATTGTGTCCTACCAGGAAACACGTGCGCGACAAGTTGCACTCTTTTTAGGGTCTGGCGGTCCGGACGGCACCCCCACCCAACTCTACACCCAGGGCACCGTCGACCCCGAAACCGGCCGGGCGGATCGGTTTGCACAGTTCTCCTTGCCCGCGTCAGCGCTTTCAGGCCAGGAACTGCACCTGCGGGTCTATACTCTCTCGTCCAAGCGCGCCCTGCTCTGGCTCGAGCCCGCCAATGTCTTTGCCGCCAACGAAATCACCCAGACGCTGGTGTTTGGCGGGATCTTCGGGGTGATGGTCGCCCTGTTCTTCTATCTGACCTCGATCGGCGTCGCGCTGCGCGACCGTACGTTCGCCACCCTTGCAGCCCTGGTTTTCTTTTACTGCAGCTATGTGGCGTCCGACCGTGCCTTCATCGAGACGATCGTGCTCCCCGGCAACCTGCTGCTGTCACGCATGATGTCTTATGTGTCGACGTTCCTCTGCTACGCCGTCTTCCTGGTTTTTGTTATGCGCTACCTCCGCGTCCGCGAGTATGCGCCGCGCCTGGCCATTGGCGTGTCAGTGGTGACTGCACTCTGCCTGGTCTTTGCCCTGGTGGGCGGCGTTGAGGTGGCCTTCAACGTGGTTCTGACGCGACCCTATTCGGCAGCTTTCGGCATTATTGCGCTCGCGAGCGGACTGATCGCGGCATTCTGGGTCTTGCGCTTCGATCTTGGGCGGGGCCTGGCCTTCTTCATCTGCTGGTCGCCCACGATCTCGGCCACAATCTCGCGGCTCTTGCTCGACACCAATCCTGCCGGAAGCGGCGGGCTGATATCAGTCTACGGGGTTTATGGCGCAGTGACCTTCTCGCTGCTCAGCTTTGCTATCGTCCTATCGATCGACATCCAGCAGCGTGAATCCCGCATGCGGAAGGTCGCCGAATCCAATGAGCGCCGATTTCAGGGGTTTGCATCCTCTGCCTCCGATGGCTTCTGGGAGACCGATGCCGAAGGCCGGTTGAGCTTGCTGACCGGCAGCTATTCAGCCTGGGCGCAAGGGGCGAGCAGCGCCACCCTGCCATCAATCCTGCTGCAGCATGCCAGCGATCCAGGCCGCGAAAAAACCGAGGCCCTCCGCCGTCAGCTGGCGGGCACCGAGCCGTTCCGCGGTCTGGAGATCGAGCTTGCGGGTGGCAATCGCACGGTCGAGTTGAGTGGCGAACCCTTCCTGCAGTCGGATAGCTCACGTGGCTGGCGCGGCATTCTGACCGATGTCACCCAACGCAATGCCCGCCGCCAGCGCGAAGCGCGCGAACAACGGATCGCGGCTGTCGGCCAGTTAACCAGCAGCGTGGCCCATGAGGTCAACAATCTTCTGCACCCCGTGGTCAACCTGTCACGCCGTCTGCGCGACCGCCTGGCGGCCGATGACGAGGGACGCAGCTACCTGCAGGTGATCATGGATTCGAGCAGCAGGGCTGCAACGATCCTTTCGCGGATTCTGCGCAGTGTGCATCCCCAGACAAGCGTCGCGGCCTCTCTTGCCCTCACCGACGCATGCGAAAGAGTCTGTGAGGAGATTGCAGTTCTGACATCGGGCTCAGTGGACCTGCAGACTCGCATCGCCTGCGAAGGCGGCCCTATGGTCCAGGAGAGTGAGCTGTTCCAGGTCGTTGCCAACCTGGTGTCCAATGCAATCGCCGCGACAGGCAACAACGGCCATGTCGAGATCCTGCTGAACCGCACCGCAGACGGGGGCTACGAACTGTCGGTGACCGATGATGGACCCGGCATTCCCGAAGCTGACCTGGCCAGAATTCAGACGCCATTTTTTACCACCAAGCCGGCTGGTGAAGGCACCGGGCTCGGCCTCTCGATCGTCCACGATATCGTCCATGCCTGGGGGGGCAAGCTCCGCGTCACCTCGGGGCCGGGGATGGGGACGGTCTTCACCATCATCCTCCGCGACGAGGCCCTCCCAGCCACCTCCGCTGCCTGACGTATTGCCGAAGTCACCCGACCTGCCTAGTGTATCGCTCAGTGAGCAATAAATGGTGCGTGCCGATGCAGCCTGTCGTCGTTTTCCGCAACCGGATGGCGCCATTGAATTGGTTTCTGATCGCGCTTGGCATCTTCGCGGCGGTTCCGCTCCTGCTTGCTGATGGGGCGGAACTGATGGAGGTCCTGGCCTTCGCCGTCATAAGTCTCGTGGTCGTGGTCGGATTTGCCGTCGCCTTGATCGCCTGGCTGGGGAGGCAGCAGGTGGCGGAACTCACTTTGGCCGGAGACACGGCACATATCGAAATGCTGGCGGCCATCGGTCGCGGTCGCGTTGATAAGGTGCCCGTCGCGCAACTGACGGACTGGCGCTGGCAGCCTGTAGTGAGCCGAAAAGTCGGCGGGGCAAGCGCCCGGACTTTGAGCTTTGTGCTCAACGGCTCCCGCCACACCATGCCGCTCTTTGGTGCCAGCCTTTTCAACCCCGAAGCACTGCGGCCGCTTTGTCCCCAGACCATCGCCTCATTGATGGACTCAGCCACAGAAAAATGAGCATTTTGGCTCAGCCAGCCTGGCGATAGGAGCCGCGCTGCGATTGGGGGTATGAATGGACAAGCCTAGTCGCCAAAAGATTCTTGTCGCCGACGACAATTCTGCCAGTCGATTGTCGCTGCGACTCGAACTCGAGGACTGCGGCTTTGACGTGATCGAGGCTGCCGATGGGGACAGTGCCCTTTCGATCCTCGGCACCCAGTCCTTCCATGCCATTATCACCGACATCTGGATGCCCGGACGCGATGGCGTTGAGATCGTCAAGGCCATTACAGGAACACAGCCCGATGCCGTGATCTTCGCGATCACCGGCGGCGGGCCGGGCATGAGCATAGCGTCCGCTTCGACCCTGGCCAAAGTCTGGGGCGCGACCATGGTCTATATCAAGCCGTTCGACGTGCGCGAGCTTGTGGTCGACCTGCAAGCACGCCTGTCGTGCTGAGGTTACGCCTACTGAATATCGTGCATGCTGCGTAGAATGCGCTCCAGCGCCACAGCCAGCACGGCGCGTTCGTCCCGGGGCAAGGCGCCCAGGATAGTGGCGATGTCGATCAGCGGGTCGGCCCGCATCATCGCCTGGCCCGCCGAGGTCAGTTCCAGAATTTCGGCCCGGCCCTTGGGCTGAGTGGCGGACTTTGTCACCAGCCCCTTGATGATCAGTGTGCGGACTGTACGGCTGACCGGGCCATTCGCCAGCCCCTGGAAACGCGCAAGTTCGCTCGACGTACGTTTCTCCGTCGGCGCCTTGGCGAAGTAACGCAGGGCGACCCACTGCGCTGGAAACAGGTCCATCGCATAGCCACGCGAATGCAGCAGCCGTGACGTCAGGTCCAGCAGCTCTGCCAGCGCATCGGCTTGTACTTTGGTGGGCTCCATAAGCCGATTGATAGCCCATATCGCTCGGCTATTCGATTGAGCAAATGGACAGCCTGCAAAAATCTGTTGCCTCAGGTTCGGGGGCACACCCCGTCACTAGCGAAGGTCCGCTATGGGCCAAAAGCGGAAACTGAACCGGACGAAGTGCCGCCTGCCGAGGGCTGGTCCCATGCCAATGCGTGCTGACCGTGCCGGCCGAATGCCACCAACCAAATGCAACCGATCGCGATAAAAGGCATGTTGTGAGAGCTCTGGCAGTCCTACGCCAGTCCTACGCGCTAGCGCGAAGATCCTCGAACTAACCGGGTCTCGGCCCTGCCCCAGCTTCAGTAGGTCCAGTCCATCATCGGCGCCACGGAGAAGCGCCGGGCGGTGGCAACATCCAGCGTTCTAGGCATCGCGCTGTTTTCTCTAACTTTTTCTGTCATCTCGAACGTGACGCGCAGACCTTTGTGCGCCGACAGGCGGCTGCAGTTTGGATGAAGGCACGCGAGCGATGCTCTGCTCGGCCCGCGGCCTGGAACCATCTCGGCCCGTCGCAACGCTTGCCGATGCGAACGATCGATACATCACCACAACTTCCAAGGCCATAGGGCGGACGAAGGCCCAGGTCCTCCGGTCGATCAAGTCTCACGCCATCGCGGACATGACTTGCGCCAAGCTCACCCGTGGGGAGCGGCTCTTGCCACCGGGCTCGTCGCCGGCACGCCGGTGGTGGCCGGGCTGTTCGACGTGGTGGCGAGCGCGCTGGGCTCGGGCGTATCGGGGACCGATCAGGCATCGATCATTGCCGGCAGCTGAAGTATCAACCAGGTGGTGCTGGAAGACCCCATCGACCAACCACCGGTGTTCATGCAGTCAAGTTTCGACCGCAGCCGCTGGCTGGCGATCGAGTCGAGCGCAACCTCGGCAGCGAACCTGGAGTGGCTGGTGCATCAGTTCATGCCGGATGTCCCCGGCGATCGGTTCGGGCGCGCCAGATACCGATCTATCACCCGTTCCTGTATGGCGCGCAGCAGGACGGACGGGCGCGTGCCGGGTTCTACGGCATCGGCGGATGGCATAGCCGGGCGCATATGTTGCATGCGCTGTTCGAAGGCGTCGTGTTCGAACATGCGCGCCATATCGATGTGCTCCGCCGCGCGGGGGCCGAGATTACCTCGGCGACGCTATCGCGCGGCGGCTCGCGCAGCACGGTGTGGCCGCAGATCTTTACCGATGTGCTGGAGGTGCCGGTGAGCGTGTCGCGCAGCCGCGAGACCGGGGCGCTGGGCGCGGCGATTGCAGCCGGGACCGGTGTCGGGCTGTTTGCCGACTACGCGGCGGGAACCCGGGTGATGACGGCGCCAGCGCGGCACCATGCGCCACAGACGCCGACGCGATCGCACTATGCGGCGCGGCGAAAGACCTTTACCGAGCTGGTGACGGCGATGACGCCGGTATGGGCCAAGATGGGGCAGCCGTGACCACCGATTTCGGCGAATATGACTTCATCATCGTCGGGGCTGGCTCGGCCGGGTGCGTCCTGGCCAATCGGCTGAGCGCCAATCCGCGCCACTCGGTGCTGCTGCTCGAGGCCGGTGGCAGCGACCGCTACCACTGGGTCGATATCCCGATCGGCTATCTTTATTGCATGGGCAATCCGCGCACCGACTGGATGATGCGGACCGAGCCGGAGCCCGGGCTGAACGGCCGGGCCTTGCCCTACCCGCGCGGCAAGGTGCTGGGCGGGTGTTCGTCGATCAACGGCATGATCTATATGCGTGGCCAGGCCGCCGACTATGATGGCTGGCGCCAGCGGGGGAACGAAGGCTGGGGCTGGGATGATGTGCTCCCGTGGTTCCTCAAATCGGAGGATCACCACGCGGGGACGTCGGAAGGCCATCAGGCCGGAGGCGAATGGCGAGTGGAAAAGCAGCGCCTGTCCTGGCCGATCCTTGATGCCTTCCAGGGTGCGGCCGAGGAGCTGGGGATCCCCCGCGTTGCCGATTTCAATGGCGGCGACAATTTCGGCTCGGGCTATTTCGAGGTCAACCAGCGCGGCGGCGTGCGCTGGAACACCTCCAAGGCCTTCCTGCGCCCCGTGCTGAAGCGCCCCAACCTCAAGGTCGTCACGGGAGCGGAGGCCGAGAGGATGCTGCTCGATGGTAAGCGCGTTACCGGCATCGCGTTCCAGCATCGCGGCCAGCGGGTGACGGCCCGGGCCGGGCGCGAGGTGATCCTCTCGGCCGGAGCGGTGAATTCGCCCAAGCTGCTGGAACTCTCGGGGATCGGTCGGCCGGATATCCTTGCTGGCTTGGGCATCCCCGTACAGCACCAGCTCGATGGCGTGGGCGAGAACCTGCAGGACCATCTGCAGATCCGGACCGTGTTCAAGGTGCGCAATACGAAGACGCTCAACACCCGTTACCACAACCTCGCGAGCCGAGCCGGCATGGGGCTGGAATACGCCCTCAAGCGCAGCGGGCCGCTGTCGATGGCGCCCAGCCAGCTCGGGATCTTTGCCAAGTCGGACCCGCGGATGGCAACGCCTGATCTTGAGTATCACATCCAGCCGCTCTCCACCGATCGCCTCGGCGAGCCGCTGCACCGGTTCGACGCGGTGACGGTCTCGGTGTGCAACCTCAGGCCCGAAAGCCGGGGCTCGATCCACATCGCGACGCGGGAGCTCGGCACTGCTCCCAGGATCAAGCCCAACTACCTGACGGCTGAGGCCGACCGGCATGTTGCGGCCAACTCCATCCGCCAGGCCCGGCAGCTGATGCAGGCCCAGGC
>Ga0247838_1006287_pt1 | contig 11300 bp, 7 predicted proteins | sample LaCruzMarch2015__5_FD_189097 | JGI IMG/M metagenome (GOLD analysis project Ga0247838, IMG submission 189097) | Freshwater microbial communities from meromictic Lake La Cruz, Castile-La Mancha, Spain - LaCruzMarch2015_15m | ecosystem: Environmental > Aquatic > Freshwater > Lake | place: Spain... | reverse complement strand
TGCACCGTGAGAGTCAGGAAATAGGTCCCGGCATTCAGGTCCACTGGCACGCGGCGTGAGGGCATGATGTTTGCTGTCGCTCGGGTAAATAACGCTCAAGTGAATGACGCTCGATCAGGGCAAGGGCCATCGGCAATGGCCGGACGGGGCATTCGCCCCGCCCGAAACATTTTCTGCGGACCCTCGGTCCCATGTCAACGGTCGGCGACGGAATAAACGTTTGGGACGGGGCGAATGCCCCGTCCCGCTGCGGTTGATAGGGCATACCCCGTCCGGCTCGAGACGGACGTTCAATCATGGGCCGGACGGGGCATTCGCCCCGTCCGAAACGTTTTCTCCGAACCTGCCGGTTCCAATCAACGGTCGGCGACGGATCAAACGTTCGGGACGGGGCGAATGCCCCGTCCCGCCGCGGTCGGAGCAAACGTTCGGGACGGGGTGGATACCCCGTCCCGCCCGCGCCCACATACCCCGTCCCGCCCGCGTGCGCTCCGCGCCCATGCTGGCTAGCCGTTGCGTTTACCGCACGGCGCGCGGCGGCGCCTGCCGCCAGCCCGACCAGCAGCAGGCCGAGCGTCGCGGGCGCGGGCGCCGCGCGGGTTGGCTGCACAGAGACGTTGTCGATGCCAGCGATGCTCGAGGCATTGTCGGCTTGGTCATACAGATCGAAATAGAGGGTCGCGTCTTGACCCAGGATGGCGTCGGGAAGCCACACCGTGATGCGCCCCGAGTAGGCGCTGCCAGTGACGAACAGCGGAAAGTCGGGTATGGCGATGCCGGGGTCCAGGTCGACCAGGATGGGCAGTGCGCCGGTGAACCACTCCCGGTTGGCAGAGGGGTACGCGTCCGCACCCGCCAGGTCGACGACCAGGGTGAACTCGGCCGTCCAACCGGCCAGGTCGGTGGAAGCGGAGAAGTCGCCGTTGGCGATCAGGTCTGCCCGGGCAGCGGACAGGGCGAGTAACGACATGGCCGCAGACGCGGCGAACCGGGCCAGGATCCGGGCAAGTTTCGGATTCACCCAACCCTCCGACCGATTTCTGCGCGAACTGTGACGTAGTTCACTTTTATAGCAGACAGCCGCGATGTCCACAGGCGGATGACTCGATTTCCGACGAACGGGGGGTTATCCGGATTGCCCGTACTTGGGCACCGCCGATCACGGATGGGACCTGGCCGCCGATTGCTCATCCCGACCAGTCCCCGCCACGATTTGGCTACACTAGGCACACCCCAGTCCCGCGGCGACCCCAGCCATGCGCCTGATCCTGTGCTCGTTCATCTTACTGTGCGCCGCGCTCCCCGGGGCCGCGGCCCAGTCCGAACCCGCGGTACCGCCGGACCTGTGGGCCTGGGTACCCTGGGTGCTGCACCCGCAGGACCAGCGGGCCTGCCCGCTGGACTCGGGGTCCCCGGACGGCAGCGGGCGCGCCCCCGCCGGGACCCGGCTGTGCGCCTGGCCGGGTCGGCTCGAGCTGGACCTGGGCGCACACGGCGGGTCCTTCACCCAGCACTGGCAGGTCTACGCGGACGCCTGGGTCAGCCTGCCGGGCGACACCGAAACCTGGCTTCAAGGGCTACAGGACGGCGGCCAACCCCTGGCAGTCGTCTTGCGCGACGGGGGGCCGGCGGTAAAACTGCCCCCCGGCGCCCACCTCCTGAGCGGGCAGTTTCAGTGGCCGGCCCCCCCGGACGGGCTGAGCCTGCCGGCGGAGACCGGCCTGCTGTCCCTGGTCCTGCACGGGGCGCCGGTGCCCTTCCCCCGCCTGGACCGGGGCGGGCGCCTGTGGCTCGGCGACCCGGTCGTCGGCGAGGGGCAGGACGGCGACCGCCTGACCGTACAGGTCTTTCGCCGGATCGACGACGACCTGCCGCTGCAGGTGACCACCCGCCTCGAACTGGATATCGCCGGGCGCGCCCGCCAGGTCATGATCGGCCCGGTCCTGCTCCCCGGAACCATCCCGCTGCGGGTGCAGAGCCCCCTACCCTCGCGCCTCGACCCCGACGGCGCCCTGCGGGTGCAGGCGCGCCCCGGCCACTGGGTCCTGGAGGTCGAGGCCCAAGTCGGCGGGGCCGTGACGGCGCTGACCCGGGGGACACCCCCCACCCCTTGGCCGACACTTGAGGTCTGGTCCTTCGCCGCCCGGCCCGACCTGCGCCAAGTGGAGGTGCTCGGTCCAGCACCCGCGGACCCACGCCAGGCCGGGGTCCCCGCGGATTGGTCCGATCTGCCGACTTGGCGCCTGGCGGTCGGGGAGTCACTGACACTGGTCGAGCGGCGCCGCGGCAACCCGGACCCGGGTCCGGATCGCCTCACCCTGGAGCGCGACCTCTGGCTCGACCTGGACGACGGGGCCTTCAGCGTCCGCGATCGGATCAGCGGGCAACTCACCCGCAGTTGGCGGCTCACCGCCGCCGCGCCCCTGGAGCTCGGACGGGTACAGGTGGACGGGGAGCCGCGGCTCATCACCCGCCTGACCCCGACCGACCCGCCCGGGGTCGAGGTCCGCCGCGGCCGGCTCGAGCTGGTGGCCGACAGCCGCATCACGGCCGACGCGCACGGCAACCCCCGCACCATCCCCGCCGCCGGCTGGGGGCTGGAGTTCACCGGCAGCCGCGCCCGGCTGTGGCTCCCCCCCGGCTGGGACCTGCTCGCGGTCGGCGGGACCGACAACCGGCCCAACAGTTGGATCGGCCGCTGGACCCTGCTCGACCTCTTTCTGGTCCTCATCCTCGCGCTCGGGGTCGCGCGCCTGTGGGGCCGGACCTGGGGTCTGGTCGCCGGCCTGGCCCTGGTCCTGACCTGGCAGGTCCCGACCGCCCCGCACCTGGTCTGGGTCAATCTGCTGGTCGCCGCCGCGCTCCTGCGGCGGCTGCCGGAGCGGCCCGCGGGGGTCGCCCTGGCGCGCCTGCGCGGCCTGGTCGAGTGGTACCGTCGCCTCGCCCTGGTGGCCCTGGTCCTGATCACCCTGCCGTTCCTGGCCGCCCAGGTCCGCACCGGGCTCTATCCGCACCTGGAGCGCCCCGCGCTCGGGCTGGGTGCGAACACGGGCAGCCTGGCGCACCAAACCCCGGAAGCGCCCCCCGCGTCGGCACCGGTCGCGGCCAAGTCCCAGTTGCAGTTCAGGGCGCGGGCGGAGCGCACCGCGGCGCCGGAGGGCGGACCGGACCAGTCCTTCGATGGCGGCGACGTGGTGGCGGGCGCCGGCGCGAACCTGGCCGGGACCCTGGCCGACGGGCCGGCCGCGGCACCGGCGCCGGCCGCCCCCCCGACCGAGCGCCCGGACCCGGACGCCGTGGTACAGAGCGGCCAGGGCGTCCCCGACTGGCAGTGGAACCGCTTCGACCTGGTCTGGAGCGGGGCGGTGGAACCGGGCGAAGGGGCGCAGCTGTGGCTGCTGAGCCCCGCCTGGCACCTGCGCTGGTCGCTGCTGGGCGCCCTGCTCACGGTGCTCCTTGGGCTGCGGGTGGCGGGCCTCATCGGCCGGCCCGAGCCGCGCCCTCCGAGTGCCCGGGAGCCATCTGCGGCACCGCCCCCGGCGGCGGCATCGCCGCCGGGGACGCTGCCGCCATCGCAGCCGGGATCGCAATCGGGATTGCAACCGGGGTCAGGGCCTGACTGCGCACCGGCGTCGGAGCCGACCTCGGCACCGCCGTCGGAACCGCCGTCGGCACCCCCCCGCGCGCGCGCCGACGCACCGGCGGTCGAGCCCGTGACCACCGTTGCCCCCGAGTCTATCCTGCACCTGTCGTTCGCCCCGCTCCCGCCCCTGATCCTGGCCACGCTCCTGGGCGCTGCCGGCTTGGTCGGGCCGGGTGCCCCGCCGGCCCGGGCCGCCGACCTGCCGAGCACCGAGTTGCTGGAGGAACTGCGCACGCGGCTCCTCGCGCCCCCGGACTGCCTGCCCGATTGCGTGGACCTGCCCAGCCTCGCCCTGACCGCCGAACCGGACTGGCTGCGCCTGCACCTCACCCTGGACGCTGCGGTCCCGGCGGCTGCGGCCGTGCCGGGCGGCCCCGGCAGTTGGCTGCCCACCCGGGTCGAGCTGGACGGCGCCCCGGTGGATGCCCTGCGTCGCGGCAGCGATGACCGGCTCCTGGTCCCGCTGCCCGCCGGGCGCCACCGCCTGGACCTGTCCGGCCCCATGCCGGCGCGCAGTCAGGTCGAGATCCCCTTCCCGCTGCGGCCCCGCCGGATCGAGGCCAGCCTCACCGGCTGGACCCTGGAGGGGCTGGACAGCAACGGCCTGCCGGGACCCCAGGTGCGCCTGGTACGCATCGTCGGCGACCAGGGCACGGCCCCCGGCCCCCTGAACCAGGGCGCCCTGCCGCCCCTGCTGCGGGTGGAGCGGGGCCTGCGGATCGGCCTGGACTGGCGGGTGGACACCCGGGTGCGGCGCCTGTCCCCGGCCGAGTTCCCGGTCTCGCTGCCGGTGCCGCTGCTGCCTGGGGAAGCGGTCCAGACCCCGGGGCTCGCAGTGCAGGAGGGCCGGGTGCTGGTCAACCTGGCCCCGGGTGAGACCGAGTCGGCCTGGGTTTCGACCCTGGAACCCGCCGCGACCCTGCAGCTCACCGCGGTCGACGATCCGCGGCTCACCGAGACCTGGTCGCTGGCGTTGAGCCCCCGCTGGCACCTGGACTGGAGCGGCCCGGCGCCAATCCACCAGCGCGCCGACGCCGACCGTTGGCAGCCCACCTGGCGCCCCCTGCCGGGCGAGACCCTGACGCTGACCCTCACCCGTCCGGGCGCGGTCCCGGGCCAGACGCTCACCCTCGACCGGGTGGACCTGCGGGTGACCCTGGGGCGGCGCAGCAGCGAGAGCGAACTGCGCCTGGAACTGCGCGGCACCCAGGGGGGACTGCACGCCATCCGCCTGCCGCCCGGGGCCGAGGCGACCCGCCTGCAGACCGGCCACCAGGACCTGCCCCTGCCCAAGCCCGGGGCACCGCTGGAGATACCCCTGGTGCCCGGGCGCCAATCCGTCCTGATCCAGTGGCGCCAGCCCCAGGGGACTGGCCTGTGGACGGCCCCGGGCCTACCGGACCTGGACAGCCCGGCGGTCAATGTAACCCTTGCGGTGCGGGTGCCGGACGACCGCTGGGTGCTCTTCACCCAGGGCCCGCGGATTGGCCCGGTGGTGCTGTTCTGGGGCGTCTTGCTGGTACTGGCCGGACTCGCGCTCGCGCTCGCGCGCGGGCGGCTCACCCCGCTGCCGGCCCGGGACTGGCTGCTGCTCGGTATCGGGCTGAGCCTGGCGCAGATCTGGGTCCTGGTCCTGGTGGCCGGCTGGCTCCTGGCACTGGGCCTGCGTCGACGACTCGACAGCCAGACCCCGCGTTGGCGCTTCAACCTGATCCAAGTCGGCCTGGTGGTCCTGACGCTCGCGGCCGGCGCCGCCCTGGTCAGTGCCGTCTCCGCGGGCCTCCTGGGGGCGCCTGCCATGCAGATCGCGGGCAACGGCTCCGGACAGGGGCTGCTCCAGTGGTACCAGGACCGCACCACCGGCCCCCTGCCCGAGGTCCTGGTGATCAGCGTCCCCTTGTGGGTCTACCGCGCCCTCATGCTCGCCTGGGCCCTGTGGCTGGCGCTGCGCCTGCTCGACTGGCTGCGCTGGGGTTGGGACGGCTTCTCCCAACCAGTGCTGTGGCGCCCCGGGCCACCGCGGCGCCCCAAGGCCGCGCGGGCGGACGCAACGCCGGACGCGGACGAGACGACCTGGCACCGGCAGTAGTGCGAGGCCCGGCGTCCAGGTACGGCCCCCCGTGATCATGGTTCCGCCCGCCGACAAGTGTAGGTCGCCCCTTCAGGGCGACCGGGCTGCCGACAGGTATCGATCGCCCCTTCAGGGCGACCAGCCCGCCGACAGGTGTAGGTCGCCCCTTCAGGGCGACCGGGCTGACCGGGCCACCGCGCCGCCGCGCGCAGTCGCCCTGAAGGGCGCTACATTCGCGCCGGCCGCTGCCGCGGAGCAATGATCCAGCCCGGTACGGACTGTCGGTCATTTCCGGTTCCCGGACCCGGAACCGGGGAAGGGCAGCCCGGCGGGTGATACGCTATCCCCCCGGGCGCGCGCCGCTGCGCCCCTCGATCGATGCACCCGGATGACCGCAGCAACCCCGCTCAGCCCCGCCCCCAGCCCCGCCCCCGGTCTCACACCCGACTACCAGGGCGGCGGCATCGTCAACCTGATGGCCTCCATCATCCGCGCCCGGGGCGGGCACAGTGAGTACCCGCAGTCGTCCCTGATGGCCGCCGGGGAGATGGCGCGCGCAACCAATATCGTGCTCCTGGTGATCGACGGACTGGGGGCAGATTGGCTGGCGCAGCACTCACCCGCGGGGCTGCTCCGCCGTCACCTGGTGGGGACCATGACCACCGTCTTCCCCTCGACCACGGCCACCGCCATCACCAGCTTTCTGACCGGCGATGGACCACTCCAGCACGGGTTGACCGGCTGGTACACCTGGTTTTCCGAACTCGCCTGTGTAATGACGGTGCTGCCGGGGGTCCCACGGTACGGCGGCGTGTCCTACCGCAAGGCCGGGATCGACCCGCGGCGGCTCTTCGGGCACCAGTCGGTCTTCGCGCGCATCCGCACCCGCGGCCTGGTGGTCAGCCCAAACCGCATCGCCCGCTCTGACTATAACCTGGCGCATGTCGGGCCGGCGCAAGTGGTCCCCTACGCGGACCTGCACGACCTGTTCCGGCAGACCGCCAGGGCGCTGCGCCGGGACCGGGTACCCAAGTATGTCTATTGCTATTGGCCGGAGTTGGACGCCATCGGCCACCATGACGGGATGGGCAGCGCGGCGGCGATCGCCCACCTGCGCGTGCTCGAACAGGCACTCACCGACTTTCTGGTCGGCGTCGCCGGGACCGACACCCTCGTACTGGTGACCGCCGATCACGGTCAGGTAGACACCGGACCCGCCGACCTGATCGACCTGGCGGACCACCCGGACCTGGCCGACTGCCTGGCCCTGCCCCTGTGCGGGGAGCCGCGCGCCGCCTTCTGCTATCTGCGCGCGGGACGGGAGGGGCGCTTTTTGGACTATTGCCGCGACCCCCTGGGCGACCTGGTAGAAGTCCACGCGAGCCCGGACCTGGTGGCCGCGGGCTACTTCGGACTGGGCCGCCCCCACCCGCGCTTTCATGAGCGCGTCGGCGACTACTGCCTGTTACCGCAAGGGCACCGCATCCTGCGCCAAGCCCTACCCTTCGAGGAACCCAAAACACTGATCGGGCAGCACGGGGGCCTGACCCGCACGGAACTGCTGGTGCCTCTGTGCGCGATGCGCTGTTAGCAACGAGTCAAGAACAACCTATACACGATCGCTATCGCTATCGTTGTCGTTGTCGTTGTCGCTATCGTTGTCGTTGTCGTAATCGAGTTTATCGTAGCGCTCCGGATTCTCTCGCGTGCCAAATTGCATCGTTTCTCGGACCTTGATCATAACTCCGGCCACCGCGCGAGCCCCGAGGATGCTGGTCCGCACAGCGGACCCTACGGAACGCGGGCTCACCGTAGGGTCCGCTGTGCGGACCGATCGCCGCTGGCCGGACTGATGATCAAGGCCGTTTCTCGGACTGCGACTCGGAGTACGACAACGACAACGACAACGACAACGACAACGACAACGAGTGTACTCGTTGTTTCACTTACTTCTGACTCGTTACTTAGCTCCCCATGCCAGCCACTCCTGCGGGGCGCGCAAGCCCCGAAGGGGCGCGACATACCAGCCCAGGGCAACGCCCTGGGTATGCGGTAAAACAGAGCCCAGCCCTGAAGGGGCGTGACATCAGGCACTTCGCCATGATGTCACGCCCTTTCAGGGCTGGGCCGATTTCGCTACGCGATCCCAGGGCGTTGCCCTGGGCCGGTATGTGCGACCCCCGTTGGGGTCGGGACGCCCCCCTGCCGGGCGGCGCGTCAGATCGCCAACTGCAGGCGCAGCTTCTTCATCGCGTTCTTCTCGATCTGGCGAATCCGCTCGGCGGAGACGTTGAACTGCTGGGCCAGTTCATGCAGGGTCTGCTTCTTCTCGGTCAGCCAACGCTCCTGCAGGATAACCTTGCTGCGCTCGTCCAGGCCCTGGATGGCGGCATAGAGGCGCTCCTTGTCGTTGCGCTCGGTGTCCTCGCGCTCCAGCATCCGCAAGGGCTCCATGCGCGAATCCGGCAGGTAGGTGGAGGGCGCGGACGGGGACTCGTCGTCGTCGTCCTCGTAGCCGTCGAAGGCCAAGTCCTGGTTGGACAGCCGCGACTCCATTTCCAGCACCGTCTCGGGCTTCACCCCTAGGTCGGCGGCGACCGCCAGCACCTCCGCATGGGTGAACCAGCCGAGCCGCTTCTTGGCGCTACGCAGGTTGAAAAAGAGCTTGCGTTGGGCCTTGGTCGTCGCCACTTTCACGATACGCCAGTTGCGCAGGATGTACTCGTGGATCTCGGCACGAATCCAGTGCACCGCAAAGGACACCAGGCGCACCCCCATGTCGGGCTCGAAGCGCCGCACCGCCTTCATCAGCCCGACCGTGCCTTCCTGGATCAGGTCCGGCAGGGGCAGGCCGTAACCCAGGTAGCCGCGCGCAATCCGGATCACGAAGCGCAGGTGAGACATCACCATGCGGCGCGCGGCCTCCATGTCGCCATGGTCACGCAGGTTCTCGGCGAGGCTGCGCTCTTCCTCGGGTGTCAGCACCGGGATCTGGTAGGAGGCGCTGATGTACGCATCGATATTGCCGGTGGGCAGGAGAGCGAAATCTTTGGCCATGTGCTTAGTACCTGAGTTGGAAGCCTGGGACAAAAGCCTAGCAGAGCGCTGAGGATTTTACCAGCAGCCATTTCGTGGTTTTGAGGACCGCGCTGCTGCATAGGATGGTAGGACTTTAGGCAAGGTTGGAAGTTTGTACAAGCGGATAACCCCTCATCGGCCCATCGAATGTTCCGATCTTTTCGATACGTTTTGACGATACCCCTATAAGTTCATTTAAAATCAGCATCATGCAATGGTATCCAGGCAAGATTAACGGTCGATTAAAGTTCCTTCATGCGGCTCAGGCTGTTCAGATATCGACCAGTACCGCCTGTTCATTAGATGGCCAGCACCGCGACCGGGCAGAGGATCTGAACAGGTTGGGGGTCAATCCGGCTCAACCTCGCGCAGGTGGCGGTTGACGGCGATCCAACTGCCCACCAGGCCCAGCAGCATGCTGCCGCCCAGGATGATCAGGAGCGCGGTGGAACCCAGGCCGGCCAGGGGAAAGGCGCTGCGGTAGAGGCTGGCGAGCCGCGACACCGGCCCCTGCAACGCGATCAGGGCAGCCGTCACCAGGAACCAGGCGCACAGACCGCCGAGCAGGCCGTACCAGGCCCCGGCGTAGAGAAAGGGTCGGCGGATGAACGAGGCCGTGGCCCCTACCAGCTCCATGATCTCGATCTCCCCGCGCCGGTTCTGGATCTCCAGCCGGATGGTGTTGCCCACGATCAGCAGCACCCCGAGCCCCAGGAGCCCCGCCAGCAGCAGCACCAGGGCCTGCGCCAGGTCCAGGATGGCCGCGAAGCGCATCAGCCATTGGGTGTCCACCCGCACGAAGTCCACCTCCGGCAACTGCCGCAGGCGCTCCTCCAGACCAGAGAGCTGCTCCGGCGTCGCATAGACCGCCTGGGGGGAGATCGCCAGCACCGCCGGCAAGGGGTTGTCGCTGAGCTGGGCCAGGGCCTCGGCGAAACCGGCCTGCTCCCGGAACTCCTGCAGGGCCGTCGCGGCGGGGATCAACTGCACCCGCTCGAACTCCGGCCACTCGCGCAGTTGCCCGGCCGTGACCGCCGCGCCCGCGTCGTCGAGGTCGTGGTGCAGAAAGACCGAGATGGCGGCGGCCTGGTCCCAGCCGCCCACCAGGTGGCGCAGGTTGTCGGTGAGCACATAGAGCGCCGCCGGCAGCGCCAGCGCGATGCCGATCACGGCGACCGTCATCCCGGTCGGCAGGGGCGCGCGCAGCAGCCGCCCGAGCGTGGCGAGCGCACTTTGCAGATGATGGGCGAGCCAGGCCCGGGGCAGTTCCAGCAGTGCCGGGGCACTGCGGCGGCGGGCGTGGGGGCGGGCCATGGCGCCTAGCGGCCCCCCGTGTCGCTGACCAGCCGCCCCTCGCTCAGGGTGAAGGTGCGGTGGTGCAGGTCGCCCACCCGCGCCAGGTCGTGGGTGGCGATCATCAGGGTCACACCGACCGAGTGGAAGCGCTCGAACAGCGCAAAGATCTCGCGCGACAGGTCCGGGTCCAGATTGCCGGTCGGCTCGTCCGCCAGCACCAGGGGCGGGCGGGCGACCACCGCGCGGGCGATCCCGACCCGCTGCTGCTCACCCCCGGAGAGGGCCACCGGCAGGGCGCGCTCGCGCTTCAGCAGCCCCACCTGATCCAGCGCGGCGCGCACCCGGCGCCCGACCTCCTTGTGCCCCAGACCGGTCACCACCAGCGGCAGGGCCACGTTCTCGAACACGCTGCGGTCCGGCAGCAGCCGGTGGTCCTGGAAGATCATCCCCACCTCTCGGCGGTGATAGGGGATGCGCCCGCGCGACAGGGTCGCCAGGTTGCGCCCGTTGACGATGACCTGACCGCGGCTCGGGCGCTCCAGGAGCCCGATCAGGCGCAACAGCGTGCTCTTGCCCGCCCCCGAGTGCCCGGTGAGAAAGACCAACTCCCCGGCCTGCATCTCGAAGCTGAGATCGCTCAGGGCCTCACCGCGCTCCGGGTAGCGCTTGCAGACGTGGTCGAAGCGGATCACGGGTCGGCGCCCCCGTCCGGCTGAAGCCTCGACCTCCAGTTCGTGCGTGATCGCCCAGGAGGTCGAGGCTTCAGCCGGTCCCGCGCCCGCTTGCGGGCGTAGCCTCGTAGGGTGGACAAGCGCAGCGCAGTCCACCACCAGCGGCGAGGGCGCGGGTGGACGTCGCAGACCTCGCTCAAAACCCCGGCCACCCCGCGAGACGCGAGGTCGCTGGTCCGCACAGCGGACCCTACGGGCGCTACGGGCGCTACGGGCGCGGCGCCGTAGTCGCTGGTCCGCACAGCGGACCCTACGGGCGCGGCGCCGTAGGGTCCGCTGTGCGGACCGCAGACCGCGCGGTTGGCGCCGTGGCCAGCATGATCATCAAGGCCAAGGTCGCGTGCGCTCGCCCACCCCGCAAACACACTCCCGATCGAGCCCCCCGCAACCGGGAGCGTCACCGACCCGTCCCGATCACCTGCGTTATTTGCGTTCATTTGCGGACAAATCTTCTGATCGGGAACGCCCGGAACCGCCCGCA
>Ga0247838_1006271_pt1 | contig 11325 bp, 10 predicted proteins | sample LaCruzMarch2015__5_FD_189097 | JGI IMG/M metagenome (GOLD analysis project Ga0247838, IMG submission 189097) | Freshwater microbial communities from meromictic Lake La Cruz, Castile-La Mancha, Spain - LaCruzMarch2015_15m | ecosystem: Environmental > Aquatic > Freshwater > Lake | place: Spain... | reverse complement strand
CGAGACCGGCGAGAGAAAAGGGAGACACAGGAAAATCGCCGCCGTTTGAAGACCGCGGCCCTGCGTGTGCTCCAGAATTCTCCGGACCTCGATGGATTTGCCGTCGGCGATGCAGAGAATTTCCCGCAAATCTTCAGAGACGCGTCGGGGTCGGAGCGTGGCGCACATTCAGGCCAGTCCATAAACCAGCCCGTCCACCCCCGCAAATTTTCTCCGTTGCGGGTCAGCCGGTCCCGGCGGAAATGCTCGACGCATTCCTCAAGAACAGCGAGACTCCTTGACTATGAAAGTTGGAGTCTTTTCCGCCATCCTCAGCAACGTCCCCCTCAAGAAAGCCCTTCAAACCATCGCCGACCTTGGTTGCCAGACCGTGGAGCTTGGCACCGGCGCCTATCCGGGTGACGCCCACTGCAAGCCTTCCGAGTTGCTGGCCAGCAAGCCGAAACGGGATAAATTTCTGGAGACAGTCCGTGCCAGCGGACTCGAGATCAGTTCCCTGTCCTGTCATGGAAACCCCCTGCACCCCGACAAGCGGATTGCGTCCGCGCACCACAAGGTCTTTGTCGATACGGTCAGGCTTGCGTCGGAGATCCGCGTTCCGGTTGTGACAACTTTCTCAGGGTGCCCCGGCGACCATGCCGGAGCCAGGTATCCGAACTGGGTCACCTGTCCGTGGCCACCCGACTTTCTTCAGATCCTCGAATGGCAGTGGAACAAGGTGGCCATTCCTTATTGGAAAAAGCAGGCGGAGTTCGCGAAGTCGGCTGGCGTCAAAGTTGCCTTTGAGGCCCATCCCGGCTTCCTTGTGTACAATCCGGAGACGATGTTGCGGATGCGCAAGGCGTGTGGCCCGACGATCGGTGCAAACTTCGACCCGAGCCATTTTTTCTGGCAGGGCATCGATCCGGTTCAGGCCGTAAGGGCGCTTGAGGGCGCAATCCACCACGTTCATGCCAAGGACACCGGTCTCTATCCGCGCAATGCCGATGTCAATGGCTACCTCGATACCAAGCATTACGCCGACGAAAAGAACCGTTCATGGATCTTCCGCACGGTTGGTTACGGGCACGGCCCGGAGTTCTGGTGCGATTTCGTGAGTACCCTGCGGATGTGTGGCTACGACGGAGCGATCTCCATGGAGCATGAAGACAGCCTCATGACTCCCGCGGAGGGGTTGCGCAAAGGGGTTGATTTCCTCAAGAGCGTCGTGATCCGCGAGCCCAAAGGGAAGGTCACCTGGGCCTGATCCCGAGAGCGGCCAGAGCCTCAGTCACCCGTTCAACAGGCAACCCCACCACATTGCTGAACGAGCCTTCGATGGACTTGATCAGAGCCCCGGAGTCTTCCTGCGCCGCGTAAGCACCCGCCTTGTCCAGCGGATGCACGCGGGCCAGGTAGTCCTCGATGTTGACTTCGGTCACCGGACGGAATGTGACCCTTGTCGCTTCTATGAACTCGATGATCTCATTTGACCCGGCGTCGAGGATGCACACGCCTGTGAGCACTTCGTGCGTGCGTCCGCACAATGCGCGCAGCATGCGCCGGGCGTCATCGTGATCCCCAGGTTTGCCGAGGGTATCGCTTCCAAGACAAACGATGGTATCCGCCCCGAGCACGACCGAAGCAGGCCTTGAAAGCGCTCCATCCCGTGCCTTCAGGCGGGCATTGTGAGAGCAGAGTTCGCGGGGCGGCAGCAACCCTGGCGGAATTTCCTCGACTGACGTGCAGAGGGTTTCGAAGACAAATCCGGCGGCTTCGAGAAGCTCCGCACGCCGGGGTGAGGAGGACGCGAGCACCAGCTGCACGGGTCGGCTCCTGCCGGATTAAAATTGGTCGCTGTTTTCCGATATTCCCGTGTCGCGGCGGATGCTGTCCAACTGTTTGCGCATGCGCCTTGAGGAGGCAGGGCGGTTGCTGACCGTGCTGGCGATGCCCACAATCGTCGGCAGAAGCGCGGCAGCCCCGGCTGCGACAAGTCCGATGGCGATCCGGTCCCGCAGCGGACGCCCGACCCGGTCGGCAACCAGGAGACCCAGACCAAAGCCGAGCAGTGTTTGTCCAACCCCAACGGTCGTAGTGACAGGAAGATTATCACCAAAGTTTTGAATCGAAAGTGGCTGCATGGGGTCTACTCTATGCGTGTGAGCGCGTTTTTCAAATCAAATGGATCTGAGTCTTGGCATTGATCTCGGTGATGCGCGGGTGGGAGTCGCTATCAGCGATCCGCTTGGCATGCTTGCCCATCCCGTGGAGACAATCCCGGTTGCTTCGGTTCCCGTAATTGAACGAATTGCAGGGATTGTCGCCGAACGGGGAGTGAGCACGGTGATTGTCGGGGTGCCTCGAAACATGGATGGCAGCCGCGGGCCCGCAGCGGAGAAGGCGTCCGCCTTCATTGAGGAATTGCGCGGCAGACTCAACTGCAAGGTTTTGCCCTGGGATGAACGGATGAGCACCCTCCAGGCCGAGCGCGCGCTGCGGGAGGCAGGCAGGTCTGCGAAGAAGCAGCGTGCGGTGATTGACCAGGCTGCCGCGCAGGTGATTCTCCAATCGTGGCTCGACTCGCGGCCGTGCGGCTGAAGTTCATCGTCGCCTACGACGGCTCCGGGTTCGCCGGATGGCAGAGCCAGCGGGGCGGCCGTGCGGTGCAGGATGCCATCGAGCGTGCGTTTGCGGCGATTGCGGGATGTCCGGTCCGTGTTCATGGTTCCGGGCGCACGGATGCGGGTGTGCACGCCAAGGGACTATGCTTTCATGCCGATCCTCCACCCACGCGTTTGCAGCCAGACGATTGGATCCGCGCCTTGAATGCAACTCTTCCGCCGACCGTGCGGATCCTGAAGGCCCGCCAGGTGCCGGAGAGCTTTCACGCCAGGTTTTCCGCCATCGGAAAAATCTACCGGTACCGGATTTTCACGGGGCGGGTTTTGTCGCCATTTGATTTCGGGAGAGTCTGGCATTCACCGGGGGTGCTTCGCGGGGAGGCCCTGAGGGATGCCACCTCGCTCTTTGTCGGCCGGCACGACTTCTCTGCATTTTCTGCCAAACGTGGCGGGCCGGTCGGCGACACCCGGCGAACGATCCACCGCATTGATGTCTCCGTGCGGGGAAACCATGCAGCCCTCGTCTTTGAAGGAGACGGGTTTCTTTACAAAATGGTCAGGATGATAGCTGCCGCCTGCGTGCGCTGTTGCCGGGGAGAATGCACAACCGGGGTCCTCTCCCTGGCGCTCCGGACGGGGGCTCCCCGCTGGACGCATGTGGCCCCGGCCGGGGGGCTTGTGCTTGAGAAAGTCCTTTATGGAGGGCCATCAGCGGCCGCCGCCCCGGATCTGCCGGCTGAGAATCAGATGCAGCGCGACGAATAGCCCAAGGCTGGTGAGCACAAGGACCGAAGTGTTAAAAATCAGGACTCCGGAACGGATTCCGAAGTATTCCTTGACCGGTCCGAAGAAGACGTTGATGTGCTTCGCTCCGCGGTAGTCACTTTGCTCCATCTCGGCTTTTGAGATGAGATCACTGACTTTCTGATTGATGTAGAGCTGCTCGGCGCTGACCCCGGTTCCGGCCGTGAACCGCTTGCGATCGAGCGGGCCTCCTTCAAGGACTTTGTCCACTTCTGCGAACTTGCGATCCAACTGGCCGGCATTCCGGGCCTGGAGTCCCGAGGTGATGGCGAGCAGGTCTTTCAAGTCCTCGAGCCGTTCCCTGTCGGCATCGCTCAGGTCCTTGCGGGATGCCATGCGGGTGATTTCCTTCTGGATGCGTTCCTGCCGGCTGGCGAGCGGGTTCCCCTTGGATTGTGCGTAAACAAGCGCCTCGTAGGACCAGCGCATTGGAACAAACTGGCAGATCGTCGGCACGCGGAGTTCACTCCGTTCCTCGGGAGGCGCCCCCGGATTCGTCGCTGTCCACTGCCGCAGGCTATAGACAAAATCAAGGTTGCGGTTCATCTCCTCGTACTCGATGAGCGCTCCCGCGAGAATAATCTGCGGGATAAGAACAACGGGGATCACGAGGACAGCCGTCTTGCTTTCGTTGACGAGCGCCGAAACAACCAGCCCGATGGCAAATCCACTCACGGTTGTGAGAAACATCGCTGAAAAGGCCAGCCAGAAGATTCCCCGCACCTCCAGGATCGCGTTTCCGACGAGCACGTAGAGCGCACACTGAAGCACGGCAAAAACCCCCAGCGTGAGGGCCTTGGCGACAACGTAGTAACTGGTCCGCACATTGAGATTGCGCTCCCGCAGGAGCACCGGTTTGTCGCGGGTGACATCGTCGACGCTGTTGGTGAGGCCAAGGAACATGGCGACGACCAGCGAGAGAAAAAGGTAGGTCGGAATGTGATACGCGCTTGCGAAGTCGTAGGCCTCGGCTTTGGAGTACCTGAGCACGAACGCAATCAACAGCGCAAGTGCGGGAGCAGCCAGCAGGGTGATCAGCAAATTCGCCCGGTTGCGCAGCTTGCTAACAAAGGCCCGCAGCATCAGCACTTTCATCTGTCCCCACTCGTCCCGCCACCGCAGCGGCTCGCGCCGCCGCGAGGGAAGCGAGGGATTCGAAGAAGGTCCCGACGTTCCTTTCGGCGGACCGGCCGTCTGGACATCCTGCACCATCCGGTGGGCCTCATACTTGTCGCGCCAGTAGTCGGGAGGAAAGCGCCTTGCCGGCACCAACTGCCCGCGGTTGTTTTCCTCAAAGATGATGTCTCCCGAAAGATCGCGCAGCGGCGTTTCCAGCACGTCGAAAATAAACTCCGGCCGGGTTGTGCCGCAGGCCTCGCACCCGCCGAGTGCAATTCCGAACTGCTGTTCGTGCTCGGCTTCGGCAAAATATTTTAACATCTCCGCCGGCGTGCCGAAAAATACCAGCTTCCCGCCGCGGTCGAGCAGCGCTGCCTTGTGGAACATCTGGAAAATCTTCGAAGTCGGCTGGTGGATCGTTACCAGGACGATCTTGTTGTGGGACATGCCGCGGATGATTTCGATGACGTGCTCGGAATCCTTCGAAGAGAGGCCGCTGGTCGGTTCGTCGAAGAGGTAGATGTCGGCCGAGCCGATCATGTCGAGGCCGATGTTGAGCCGTTTCCTTTCGCCGCCGGAAAGGATTTTTCTGTGGGCGGGTCCGACGACAAACGTGCGGCGTTCATTGAGGCCGAGTTCGGCGAGTTTGCCGTCGATCCGGCGCGAGCGCTCACGGCGGGACAGGAAGGGTGCACGGAGCGCGGCGGCGAAGGAGATGTTTTCTTCGATGGTGAGATGTTCGTCGAATGCGTCTTCCTGGGGGATGTAGGCGACATACTTCCGCAGGTTTGCCGAGGCCCCGTACAGCGAGCGTCCATTGAAGAGAACGTCGCCCTGGGCAGGCCGGAACTGACCGGCCAGCGCGCGCATCAGGGTGCTCTTGCCGCAGCCGCTGGCTCCCATCACGCAGACCATCTCGCCCCGTTGAATGCTGAAAGAAACACCATCAAGAGCCGTGGTTCCGTTGCGGAATTTACAGGTGAGATCGCGGACTTCAATCTGCCGGATGATGTTGCGTTCCTCCTCGAGCAGGCGCTCGGAAAACTTGCACCGGAGCACCTGCCCCGCATCGATGCGGATCCCGTCCCCGTCGGAAAGTGCCGCCGAGTTCCGCACCGGAACGCCCTTGACCAGAATGGGACGGTCGGACTGGAGCACCTCAACCCGACCCTCCTTTCGTTCGTAATCACAGGAGATCTTCAGCAGCACGTCACCGCCCGGACCCGGCGAGAGCAGGATATCCCCCTCGCGGAGAAGTCCCGGATTGTTGGAAACGAGGTATTCACTGCGGGACGCCCGCAAATGGAACCGGCCCCCGTATTGGCGGGCGCGACGGCGGAGATCGCCAAGATCCAGTTCGCTGTCGTCGTGAAAAATAATTTTGTCCTCGAGCGTCGCATCCACGCTGGCACCCTTGGCAAGGCGTATGCCGTTGAGCACTGCATCCACATCGGCCAGCGCGGCGACTTTCACACCAAGGCCGAAGGTGACCTCCAGACAGGAGTCGCGCGTCCGGCTTTTTTCCAAGCGGACTTCGTCGTCGCTGTTCACCGCGACGAAGATTTGGGCGAGGGTCAGGTTTTTCTTGGCGTTGAAGTAGAAAACGATGTCGGCGTGGGTGAGCACCTGATCATCGGTCAGGACCCGCTGCCCCGGGAAAATCCGGCAAAACTCGCCCTGTTTGATGCCGCGTCCGCCGACAATCAACACGCGGCCGCTCAGGTTTTTGATGAGAATCAGCTCCCGGTACCGGTAGGCCAGGATGCGCTCGTCGGTGGAGAAATCCCGGAGCGCGACCTCCGCCGTGCCGGCATGTCCGAAGCTTACCGCTTCGAGCGGGGACGCTCCCTGGTGGTAGATGCCGGCGTCGCTCGCACGCTCGTTTGCGTTGAGTTGATACACGATATCAATCGCCTGGGCCGCCATCCCGAGACGCGACATGAAGGAATAGTAGGCGATAATCTGCTCCTGCTTGAGGCCCGCCTTGGAAATAAGATCGTAGAGCTGCACCCCGAGGAGAATTTTCCTTTCTTCATCAAGCTGGCCGGAGAGCTTGAGGGCGATTGCGTCGAGATCCTGCTGTTCATGAAGGGCCTCGCGGAAGAGCTTGCGGAGTTCCGAATAGACGGCGTCGGGGTAATCATAGCGGAGGAAGCCGAGGGTGGAGTCGATTTCCTCCTCGAGCAACTCCCCATCAACCCTCGCAAATGCAGCGAAGACCTTGATGAGCGTGGGGAGAAGGTTGGGCGACTCGGAAACAGTCCGTGGCTTGCGCGTCAGGCGTCGCAAAAAATGGCGCCCGGCGGACCGGGCACGTCCGGCACCCAGCATCACCCGCTCAAGAGGGCTGTGCGGTCCTTTTTGCTCGTTGCGTGTTTTTGCCACCCCGCCACCATAGGGTGCCAAACCGCCTTGCGCAACGCCGCGGGTTTTAGTCCTTTACCTCTTCAATCCTGCGCAAAAAGCGCCAAATTTCTTGAAATGATACAGGTATCACAGAAGGACACGAAGGAAACGAAGGCCGGAGGGACACAAGAAAGGGACATGCCATCGCCTCATTTTGCGCAGCAAAATCTTCTAATCCGGCGGCAAAGGCTGCAACGGATGCGAAGCAACGGCCAGGCTCTCAACGTCTTTCTCACCGGATCCCCTTGCCCACCCCCCGCCCTTGGCACCGGCTCCCGCCGGATTAGTGTTATTCCACGCTTTGGCTGCCAACCTTCGGCCGCATCAGGGTGCGGAGCAGGCCGGTCGCGTCGCGGTAAAAGCCCCGGACCGCCGAATCCCCGGACTCGATCGCGTAGTCGGAAAGCCCGCGGATGGTGTCGGTGTGAAACGCATCCTTCACGTGGCCGCGATGGTCGATGACCTCATCGGCGGGGAGGGTGACTTTGGCATAGGCGGCATCCGACAGCCTGGCGGCATCAATCTCGCTTTGCTTGTAAAGGGAGATCCACCATGCGCCATAGGCGTCCGGCGCATCTTTTGGCGTAATCTCCACAATGAAATCCCCGGCCTTCACGGTACCCCCCTCAAAGTCCACTTCGTAAAGGGCGCGGATCTCGTCGCGTCCGGTCAGAAAGCCCGCGAAATAAGCACGAAGCTTCCGGCGCAGCTTGTCGTCGCCGGCCCTCATTCCGAAAATGCCAAGCTCCATGCCGGCGGGATCCTCGGGATTGCCATACAGATTGAACTCGATATCGCGGTTCAGGCGGAACGATCTGTAGGGAACATTGCGGAAAGAACCCGTATCCACGCGCACGGCGGGGATCTGCACCAGCGAACGGATGGAATCGTGGGTGCGCAGGTCGTTGACAATCGTCCGCCACGATGGCAGGTGGCCGCGGCGGTGCATCTTGGTGAGTTCAAGGCCGGTGTCGGCATTGTCGAGAATGCGGGAGATTTCGGATTTCGGGTAGGTGCGCTCGGCATCACGCTCCTGAAGAGTCACGGCCAGGACCGAGTTTTTGACGATGAGACCTTTGACCGTGCGTCCATCCTTAAGGACGATGGCATCGGGAGCGACAAACGAGCCATCGCCCTGTGGGAATGCGAGCGTCGGAGACGCGATGATCGCGAAAGCGAGAAGCAGGGCTGCAGGGAGGGTTGCTGAGTTCATGGTTGTGGCAATCTATGCATCCCGCTAAAGACATGCAATCACCCACCTTCCCTTGAAATCTTTTCTTTCGATCTCCCGGTTCGTTCCTGCCTGCATCATGGCACTCGCCTGCAGTGCCTGCGTGATGCCGCCAAAGGCGTATGAAAAACCGGCTGCCGGCAAGGCCCGGGTCAAAACGGGCAAGTTCTGGTGGGGAACTTCGACCGCCAGCTACCAGAACGAGGACCGCGCCGTCGCTCCGGGCTCTCCCTACTATTTTAAAACCGATTGGGATGTCTTTGCGGAGGAGGGCTTCATCCCGCCGCGCGGTGATGATGCAACCTTCTCCTGGTCGCGCTTCGAGAAAGACCTCGCAACCCTCAAAAAGCTGGGTGTGACCCACTATCGTTTCGGGATCGAGTGGGGCCGGGTCGAGCCCAAGCCAGGAGTCTTCAACGAGGCCGCCATCGCACAGTATGCCTCGATGGCCCGCCGGCTCCGCGCCAATGGCATCGAGCCGATCGTCACTCTCTGGCATTTCACGTTTCCGGACTGGCTCTACGACCCGAAGGCCAAGGACAAATCGAATTTCCTGCATCCCGACGTCGAGACCGCATGGCGGGGGTTTGTTGAAAAAGTCACCGTCGCGCTCGCCCCGCATGTGCGCGTTTTCGTGCCGCAAAACGAACCCAACGGCGACCTTTATATCAGCTACTTCGGCGGGCACTGGCCTCCCGGCCTCCTCCTCACGCCCGGTGCACTCAAGCAGGCCTCGCGGGTGGCGGTCCGCATGTACCGGGACGCAGCGGACATCATTCACCGCAACCGGCCTGATGCGCTGGTCATGGGCATTTATTCGATCCCGAACTGGCGCCGCAGTTTTCTCCAGGATCCCACCGGCTTCGTTTACAACATGATGCAACGCCAGAATTGGGACCATCTGGATCAGGTTGCCGATGTCACCGACATCATCGGAGTCAATTATTACTATTCCCAGGACGCCTCCGCACTGCGGTTTATTTACCGCCCGCACGGTGAGCTCACCAGTGACTACACCCAGAACGGATGGGAGATCGACGCGGAGGGCTTTCACTCGACGCTCATGGAAGTCCACAAGCGCTACGGCAAGCCGATCGTGGTTTCGGAGAATGGCATCGGCACCCAGAGCGAACAGAAAAAGATCCGCTACTTCCGTGAGCACCTCAACCAGCTCCGCCGCGCCATGAACGACGGGGTGGATATCCGCGGGTATTTTCCATGGACGCTCACCGACAACTACGAGTGGGCGGAGGGCTACGCCGCCAACTTCGGCCTCAGCCGGCTGGCTCCGGGCGGACGCTCGCTGATCCTCGAACCCTCGGGCGTCTGGTTCAGCCGGTTCATCAAGGCGAACCCCGAGCCCTGAGCGGCCCAGGAACCAACCCATGCAGCCCCGGGGTTTCAGCCTTTTCCTTGCGCTTCGCTACCTGAAGCCCAAACGCACGTTCCTGTCGATCATCACCCTCATTTCCATTCTGGGGGTCACGTTGGGGGTGATGGTCTTGATTCTTGTGATTTCGGTGATGACCGGATTCGAGCAGGAACTTCAGAGAAAAGTCATCGGCTTCGACGCGCATGTGGTGGTTGGCAGCGGCGGCGTGTTGGAGGATTGGGAGGGCGTTGCCGCGCGATGCGCGGAAGTGCCCGGAGTTGTCGCCTCAGCGCCGTTTGTGCAGGGGCCGGTGCTCGTCCAGTTCGGCAGCCGGCGCATGGCGCCCAAGATCCGCGGGGTGGACCCCTCGCGCGAACGGTCTGTCATGGACATCGAGAAATTTCTCATAGCGGGCACTTATGATCTCGACGGCGACAAGACGATCCTCGGCTCCGAACTTGCCACCATCCTCGGAGCCACGGTCGGCGACAAGGTGACCATTTTCTCGCCAGGCAACATCAACGAAGTTCTCGAAGAACTCGAGCGCATCGAGCGTGAGGGAGGGGAGGCGAGTGCGCCGGATCTCAAGCAAATGCTGCTTCCGCTCGAACTGGAGGTTTCCGGGATCTTTGAGAGCGGACGCTATCTCTACGACAGTGAATTTCTCCTCGTGCCGCTGCACGTCGGTCAGGAAATTTATAACCTCGGCCCCGATGCCCATGGCCTCGCCCTCAAGACAACCGACCCCTTCCGGGCCAGCGCGGTCAAAGACAAACTCAACGAAATCCTCGAGCCGCCCGTCTCCGCGCTCACATGGGTTGATCTCAACAAGCAGCTCTTCGATGCCATCCGCATGGAGCGGCATGTCATGTTTTTTATCCTCATGTTCATCATCCTCGTCGCGGCCTTCGGCATCATGAACACGCTCATCACCGTCACCGTGCAGAAAACACGCGAAATCGGCATTCTCAAAGCTCTGGGAGCCCGCACGACGCAGATCGTCGCAGTGTTCTTCGTCCAGGGGATCGTCGTCGGAGCGTTCGGAACAGCCGCAGGGCTTTTCTCCGGCATCGCACTCGTGCAATACCGGAACCAAGTCAGCGACTGGCTCGCATCGACCCTGCATGTGGAAGTGTTTCCGCGCAGTGTTTATCAATTCAGCGAAATCCCCGCACAAATTGTCGGCTCGGATGTCGCGCTGATCTGCGTGAGCGCTTTTGCGATCTGCTCGGTGGCCGCTCTGCTGCCCGCATGGTTCGCTGCACGGCTCGATCCCGTGAAGGCCCTGCGCTTCGAATGAAGCTCATCCGGCCGGAGCCGGTGGCAAGGGTGGGGTGGGGGCAAGGGGACCCGGTGAGTAACCGCCACCAGTGACGCCGGATGAGAAAATTTTGCTGTGCAAAATGAGGCAGAACAAAGACGAAGCCACCATGGTAGAAAGGCAAAGCAAACATGCTCCCGCCAAGCGGCAGAGAATTCCGAATCCGCAATCAACAATCGGTATTCTCCAGCTTTCGCAGAAACTCCCACCCGACGTGCTCTTGTGCGAGTCGATGGCCTGCCGAAAACAGCTTTCTAGCCTGCTCCGCGCATTCTCCAAGCCAATCGCAAAGAGTTTGCGATGGGGGATCGCCTTCCCAGGCCTGTCCGAGTCCCTCACCGAGCTTTAGCAGGTGTCGATAGCTCCACAGATGCGGTTCAACGTGGGGAAGGCCCAAGCTTCGGGCTCGGGAGCAAGCTTCCTGCGGAATGACCAGGCCTTGCGGATCCAGGTCACCAAAGTAAAATAC
>Ga0247838_1006250_pt1 | contig 11358 bp, 9 predicted proteins | sample LaCruzMarch2015__5_FD_189097 | JGI IMG/M metagenome (GOLD analysis project Ga0247838, IMG submission 189097) | Freshwater microbial communities from meromictic Lake La Cruz, Castile-La Mancha, Spain - LaCruzMarch2015_15m | ecosystem: Environmental > Aquatic > Freshwater > Lake | place: Spain... | reverse complement strand
CAATTGTACAAAAAAATGACCGATGATCAAATGTATGAAAAAATAATTAACCGACATATTAGACGCCAAAAGGATATCAACAATGCTTATCTAAGGCAAAATCCTAATCTGTCAAAGTAGAATTATAGTTCCTGAAAGTGTAACTGATATTGCTGCTTATGCATTTTATGGATGTATAGGATTGACTTCATTTACAATCCCGAGTTCAATAAGTAATATCAGAGAGTATACATTCGATGCGTGTTATAGCTTAACAAGCATTGTTATTCCTTCGGCAGTTACAACAATAGAAAATTATGCATTTGGGAGATGTTATAGTTTAAATTCAATTTCTATACCTGCATCAGTTACAACAATAGGTGAAAGAAACCCATTTAACAACTGTAATTTAAAGACTATACAAGTTGAAAGTGGTAATAGTTCATTTAAAAGTATAGATGGAATACTTTATACAACAGATGGTACTCGTTTAATTGCTTGTATTCAAACCAAATTAGGTAGAATTGATATTCCAAGTTCAGTTAATAAAATAGGATCTAATGCATTTGGAGGATGTAGTGCACTTACAACCATTTCTATTCCTGCTACGGTTAATTATTTTGGATTGGGAGCATTCTCTGATTGCAGTGTTTTATCATCTATTTATGCTAACGCACCAATACCAGTAGATTTAAGTAAAAATGGCTATGTTTTCTATAATGTAAACAAAACTACTTGTACTCTTTACGTCCCTATCGGTTCAAGAGCTTTATATCAAGCAGCTAATCAATGGAAAGATTTCATTAATATTGTTGAAGTTAATACAACAAATTCAAAAAATATCAACCAAATAAATGTAAATATCTTTCCAAATCCGATAGCTAATTATTTTCAAGTTAGTGGCTTAAAAGGTATAAGTTTGATGCAACTAACTGACTTAACCGGCAAAATACTTCTACAAAAAAAAGTTTCAGCAAATGAAAATGTGTCAGTAGCCAGTTTATCAAAAGGGGTATATATGATTAATTTGACAAATAACGGAGTGACTTATCAGATTAAAGTGATTAAGAAATAAACTAAAAAGTTGGAATCCAGAAGCCATTAAAAAAGGGGCGTATTCCGAAAAGCCTTATGAGTAGGAAAATATTAAATATTAATGATATGAAAAAGTTCTTTTTTATCTTTTTAGTGACTATTGCTTTTTTAGCAATATCTTGTACCGAAGATTATACAGACCCGAAAGTATTATCGGGTACAACATGGAGATGTAGCAGTTTCCCAGATGACATTTCAGTTTATCTGGATTATGTAGAGTTGAAATTTGTTTCAACATCGCAAGTTACTATATTAACCAGATATAAAGATGGTAGTTTTGATGAAAACGATGAGATTGCCACATATACCATAAGTGGCAAAACAATTACCATTTTCGACCCTAATCCAGATTTCGGAGACTATGTAGGAGAAATAGATAATTCAAAAATGAACTTATTAGTTGATGGAATTAAACGCATTTTTATAAAACAATAATAAGGAGTCCAGAAACCATTAAACAAACGGGGCGTATTCCGAAAAGCCTTATGAGTAGGAAGATAAAAATATCTAATATGAAAACAAAAAAATTAATTTTTGCATTTACAATGATTGTGATTGCGGCATTATTTTGTAATTGTGCCAGTGTAGAATTATTTACTTTTTCAGATACTAAGTATAAAGACATTAAAAAACCTAATGAAAACATCAAGGTTTCTTACGCATTACCAGTTATAAATATGACTGGTAAAAGCATACAATCTCAAACGAAAGGCGGTGTGACAATTACTGTAGAAGTAGTACCATTCGAAGTAAAACGAATGATTCATAAAAGTGAACCTGTGGTTACATATCGTGAACAGTCAGGATATGATAATTTTGAAATCAAAAACTCACCTGTTTACAATGTTAATCCTGAAAATATAACATTTAAGGTCAGAATACGGAACAACGAACAAGTTCCTTTAAGATTAAGCGAGATAGGAGTTGCTATAATTACAGATGGTACACAATGGTCATTTCCATCAGGATATATGGATGAATGGAATAAAGGTATGGTAATGACTGGATTTGAAAAAGACTATTATGTAAAAGGACCTCAACTTGCTGGACTAGCATCTTCGCAAGTTGTATATATATTTTTGAATGGTGTTCCAGTTTCGTATGATGAAGCGGGTAGTATTACAAAAAAAAGTAATTTTGAATGGTATTTTGATTGCAAGTCTACAACAATTACTAAAGATGAGCAAATAAGTTATTCTTATGAATCAAAAGTTATAAAATCAGAACAATGTGCAAAATGCAATGGCACTGGAGTAGATCCACAGATTTATAAATGTGCTGGCTGTAATGGAACAGGTTATTATGTAAACTCATACGATGGTAAAACATATAAACATAGCACTTGTAGCGGTACAGGTAAAGTTCGACAAAAATGTCCTAATTGTAATAATGGTGTAAATTATTACCCATTATCAACAGAAGCACCTATTGATACACAAGTTAATTGGTACGGTTGGCCGGTAAAAGTCACCACTATTCCTTCAAATGCAAAAATAAGCGTTGTAAACACAAAAACAGGGAAATATACATTTGCAGGTTTTTCAAATCTTTTAATCAGACCGTGTTTGAAATCAATATCAGGGTCTGATGTTAATTTTACCCCAATAATAATTGAATATCAAGGGAAAGAAATTAAAGTAATGCCTATTGATGAAAAAGGTAAAAATATTTCTAAAATTGAAGTTGATTTTTCAAATAGGAATCCTGTAGTAGTTAAAGGTAAAATAATGGAATAAGTATAGGACCCGCTCCCAATAGCGTGAAATCTCGCACTAGGAACTGTCCGTAGCTTCTTTAGCTACGAACAGAGAGAAGCAAATCTCCAGATTTGCATATTAAAAATATCCCGATACTCCGCACCAGTGTTGTTTTGGGGTTCTATTAATTCTACAAAGATTACGCTACGCTGTAGCTTAAAATGTTATTTCAAACTCATGCTTATGACCTTCGGAAATCGTGAGCAAGAGTTACCGAAGTCGTGCTTATGAGTTGGTCAAGTCATGAGCACGATTTTTTGTGAGTATAAGTCATAACGTTTTATAGGCATCCTTACTAACGCTTATAATGCATCGTTATAAGCGTTAGTAATGCATCCTTATTAGGTAATACAAGTCACCCGCATTAACGTTATCGTGCCATCCCTGCTAGCGTTAGAGTGTTATCCCTGCTAACGTTAGCAAGACACCCCTGCTAGGTAATACAAGACACGCTTGTTAGGTAATACAAGACTTCATTGTTAAGTAATACAAGACACCCTTGTTAGTAGCGATACAATATGCGTATTTTATTTGTCAATATGCATTTTTTGCTGCTGTAATTTTGTGATGCATATCACAAAATAATGTATCGAGTTATACTGTTAAAATCGGAATAAATAAAAATTTCTTCAATACATTTGCAGAAATATTTCTTTAATCAAATTCAATAAAAATATAGAACATGGAAAAATCAAATGAAGTGACATTGGAACTGCTTCAAAAACAAGTAGATATGCTAACTAAAAAAGTTGGTAAACTGGAAAAAAATCGAAAAGATCAACTGTCAATGGCAGTAGTTTCTGGCGATATGGATAAAATTCTAGCCACAATGGTTATCTCGTTGGCTGCCGCTGCCATGGATACACAGGTGAAACTTTTCTTTTCTTTCTGGTCGCTTTCAGCACTTCGCGATCCTAAAAAATCTCCAAAAGGAAAAGATTTTATCTCCAAAATGTTTGGCATTATGTTGCCAAAAAGCAAAAATCATTTGTCATTGTCCAATATGAACATGGCAGGCATGGGTCCAGTAATGATAAAAATGCTTATGAAAAAGAAAAATGTGCTTTCGTTGGACGAAATGTTCAAACAAGCAGGTGAGTTGGGTATCGAAATCACCATATGCGAAATGTCGATGGATTTGATGGGTTTCAAAAAAGAAGAATTTATTGATTATCCTCATCTACGCTTTGCTGGTGCAGCCACTTTCGTAGCGGATGCAGGGGAAAGTGCAATGCAATTATTCATTTAGAACCAAGAGCCAAGAGCCAAGAACCAAGACAAAAGACTTTTGAAAACCAATTAACAAATATACAAATCAACAAATAACTAACTATTATGACAACCGAAGAATTAAAAAACGTAAAGTCCAACTTAACAGTTGATGCCCGTGGAACAGCATGCCCTGGACCACTTTTGGCAGCTAAAAAAGCTATTGGCGAACTTGAATCAGGTGAAATCATGGAAATCCTTTCGGCCGACGAAGGAACTAAAAACGATATTCCACGCTGGTGCGAAAAAGTAGGTCACGAATATCTTGGTTTTTACGACGAAGATAGCTTCAGCCGCTTGTTTTTAATCAAAGAATAATTTTTTATAACCACTAAGGCACTAAGAACACAAAGTTACACTGAGTATGACTTTGTGTTTCTAAGTGAGCTTAGTGCCTTAGTGGTAAATTCTTACACTTATGTCAACGACTATAAATCAATCACCAGCAACCAAATCACCCAAAATTTTGGTTTTTTCCACCGATAAAATTTCCGACCCGGGAATTGATCAGGCTGGTTTGCGTAAAATTCATTACGCTCCTTCCGTTTATGTCATTAGTTTGCCATGTTCATCAGGCATCAAACCCAAATGGATAATGCATGCGCTCGAAAATGGTTTTGATGGCGTTTTTATTGCTGCCGACGGACACGAATGCTCGTATAGTTCACGCTGTGCAGACCATACTAACACCATTGTGGAAACATCGCAAGAGTTGATGAAAGCCAAAAATATTAATCCCCGACGTGTACGTATGGCTGCTCTTTGTTCGGTTTGTGCCGAACCATTTATGAGTCACATGGAAAATTACGGGAAAATTTTAGCAAGTTTAGAAGACTAATTATTATGAAAGAAAATAAAAACTACGATGCCCTCGTAATTGGTGGTGGAATTGCTGGTCAGGAAGCTGCTTTGAGTTTGGCCGATATGGGTCACGAAGTGCTGTTGGTAGATAAAGCATTGTCTATTGGCGGTAAAATGATTCAGTTGAGTAAGGTTTTCCCTACGCTCGACTGTGCGGCTTGTATCACAACTCCCAAAATGTCAGAAACAGCTCGTCATCCCAACATCACTCTTGCGCTAAACAGCGAGATTGATAGCATCAACAAAGATGGTGAAGATTTCAATGTGCAAATTTCCAAAAAAGCGCGTTACATTATAGCCGAAGATTGTACCGGATGTGCCGAGTGTGAGGCGGTTTGTCCTGAAGTGCGCAGCGACGATTACAACGCAAATTTGGCCGGACGAAAAGTGGCGTATATTCCATTCAATTTGGCTAATCCACGCATTGCCACTATCGATCGCATGGATCATTCTGCTCCTTGTATCAACGAATGTCCGGGCGGTGTAAAACCATACGGCTACATTACCTTGGCACGCAACGGTCAGTACGAAGAAGCCATGAAACTTCACCTCGAAGATATACCTTTCCCCGGAAGTTTGGGTCGTGCCTGTTACGCTCCTTGTCAGAATGCATGTACACGTGCCAGTCTCGAAGGAGCAGTTGACATTCGCAAAACCAAACGCTTTTTTGCCGATTGGTATTACGAAAAATACCCCGAAGCTCCCGAAGTGGAAATTAAAAATAAAACCGACAAGAAAATTGCTGTTATAGGTTCCGGTCCTGCCGGAATTACTGCTGCTTATCATTTGGCGTTGAAAGGTCATACCGTGACTATTTTCGAAGCTGCTCCGGCTGCTGGTGGTATGTTGCGTCTGGCTTTGCCCGAATATCGTGCTCCAAAAAGTGTGGTGGACAGGGATTTAAAAAATATTACTGTACTCGGCGTAAACATTGAGTGCAATCAGAAAATTACCGACTTAAAAGCGTTGAAAGAACAAGGCTTCGATGCCGTTTTTGTTTCGGTTGGAACACACGATGCTGTAAAATCGGGCACGGAAGGTTCGAACCTTAACGGAATTGTTGATTGTCTTCATTTCCTTCGCGAATCGAATATTGGCAAAAAAGAAGACCTGAAAGGAAAACGCGTGATGGTGATTGGTGGTGGTAACACGGCCATTGATGCTGCACGTACTTCATTACGTTTGGGTGCTTCGAAAGTGACTGTTATTTACCGTCGTAGCCGTGAAGAAATGCCTTGTTTTGCTCCCGAAATTCACGAAGCGGAAGAAGAAGGCGTTGAAATAATGATTCTACGCAATCCGGTGAAATATATTGGCGAAAATGGTCATATCAAACAAGTGCAATTGGTAAAAATGCAGTTGGGCGAAAAAGATGCAAGCGGTCGCCGTAGTCCGGAAGCTGTGAAAGGCTCGGAATATATCGAAAATGTAGATTATGTGATTGAAGCTATCGGTTTAAAACCAAGCACTTCGCCTTTTGTCGGACAAGTTGATTTGAATAAAAACGGAACGATAGTAGCTGATAAAAAAACGCTGCAAACGTCGGTAGAATATATTTTTGCCGGTGGCGATACAGTAACAGGTGCAACTACCTTGATTGAAGCTGCAGGACAAGGTAAAAAAGCGGCTTTCTACATGGATAAATACCTCCGTGGTTTGAATATGCTTGATTTTCAGGATGGTGATAAATTGCCTGCTGTAGATAAAGCTAAGATTTTAAGTAAATCATATACATTGGCTCCGCAAATTCAAAATGCCATGATGCCATTGGCTCAGCGTGCTACCAGTTGGGAAGAAGTGGAACAAACATTCACCGAAGCCGAATTGAAAGCCAGCACCGAACGTTGTTTGGATTGCAGCAATTGCCGCGAATGTCACCAGTGTGTGGCTGCTTGTCCGTCCGATGCGATTGATTTCAGTCAGAAAACACAGGTTGTGAACACTACCGTAAAATCGGTGATTGTAACGACAGGCTATAAACTTTTCCCACCAAGTGGAAAACCAAACTACGGTTATACCAAATATGCTAACGTAATTGATTCCATGCAAATGGATAGATTGATTGCACCAACTCGTCCGTTCAATAATGTACTTCGTCCGGGTGATGGAAAAGTGCCTGATAATATCGCTTACGTGCTTTGTACAGGTTCGCGCGACTCGGCTATTGAGGGTGCAGGTTGTAGCGCCGATTGCGAAAATAACCCAATATGCTCACAGATTTGCTGTATGTATTCTATAAAACAAGCGCAGCTTTTAATGGGTGCGTTGCCAATGGCCGACATTACTATTTATTATATGGATATCCGTGCATTTGGTAAAGGTTACGAAGAATTCTTTATGGAAGCAAAATCGATGGGTGTGAACTTTGTGAAAGGAAAAGTAGCCAAAATCCGTGAAAATGAAAATGGTAGCGGCGATTTGATTCTTCGTTACGAAGATATCACCAAAGGTGTTGTAAAAGAAGCAAAACATGATGTGGTTGTACTTTCTGTTGGCGTTGTTCCAAATAAAGATGTGCCTAATATGTTCAAAAGTGATAAGCTGGAACTGGATGCATTCAACTTCGTAAAACAAACCGACGAATTGATCAGTCCTTCACTTACAAGTATCGAAGGTGTTTATGTGGCTGGTGCAGCTTCAGGTCCAAAAGATATTCCTGATTCTATTTTGTCGGCTGGTGCAGCTGCGTCGGAAGTAGCGGGATATTTGAATAGAAGAAACAGCCCCCTAAATCCCCCGAAGGGGGACTTACCACCGCTACGGGATTTCAAAAAGGTGGTAACTAATCAAGTTAGTATATAAATAATTATATAAATGGTTCTTTAAGTCCCCCCTTCGGGGGATTTAGGGGGCCGGACTTAATATCATGAAACAAAGAATAGGTGTATATATTTGTCATTGCGGCGGAAATATTTCCGATTACGTGGATGTGGAAGAGTTGGGCAAAATGTTCCATAAAGAGGAAAACGTGGTTGTTTCCAAAGATGTGATGTTTGCGTGTGCCGACTCGAACCAAAAAGACATGGTCGCTGACATACAAGCAAATAATCTGGATGCTATTGTGGTTTGCTCGTGCTCACCAAAACTGCATTTACATACGTTCAAAAATGTGGCTGCACGTGCGGGTCTCAATCCGTCGAATTATGTGCAGGTAAATATCCGTGAGCAATGTTCGTGGCCACACAGCGACCGACCACGCGAAGCAACCGTGAAAGCTGCAGGACTTATCCGCGCAGGCATCAACCGTGTAGCGTATTCTGAGTCGTTGGAAAACATTGAGTTGACAGTGAAAAAATCAGCATTGGTCATTGGTGCAGGTGTTTCGGGCATGAAAGCAGCTATCGACTTAGCTCGTTCGGGCAACGAGGTTTTCCTGATTGAAAAAGACTTTTTCGTAGGTGGACGCATTGCTCAGAAACAAACACTTTTCCCAACCAATCAGAATGGAAAAGAAGTGGTGGCAGCGCTTTACAACGAAATGAAGAAGTTTCCGAACATTACCATTTTTACCGGAGCAACGGTAGAAAAAGTATCAGGAAGTTTGGGAAATTTCACGGTGGACATTAAGGTGAAACCACGCTATATCAATCCGAATGCTGATAAAAAAGCAGTGAAACGTGCCATGGAAGAATGTCCGGTGAGCGTTCACGACGATTTTAATCTGGGTTTGGTGGATCGAAAAGCCATTTATAAAAATTATCCTGAAGCATTGCCCGATGTGCCCGTTGTAGTGGCGGAAGCATTGAAAGATGCTGAAGATTTTACCGGAAAATTTGCTTCAACGCTTAATTTGAAAGAGGAAGAACAAACACTTTCGTTGATTGCAGGTTCGGTGTTGGTAACTACAGGTTACGACCATTATCAACCCAAAGAAGGTGAGTATGGCTATAAAACCATTTCGAATGTAGTGACTTTGCCCGAACTGAACCGTTTAATGGAAATGAATCCGGATAAATTGGTTTACAACGGCAAACAAATCAAGAGTCTGGCATTTATCTATTGCGTGGGAAGTCGTCAGACCAAAGGCGATAATAAATATTGCTCGCGCCAGTGCTGTACATCGACCATTCACACATCCTTGCAACTGAAAGAAAAGTACAAAGATATTCAGACATACCATTTGTATCGTGATATTCGTACATACGGTAAACAAGAATTGATGTATGCCGAATCATCCAAACAAGGCGATTTGTATTTCAAATACGAAGAAAAGGAAATGCCTGTGGTGTCGGTTGATGGAAAATCAACTATCGTGAAGGTAAAAGATTACCTGACCGCAAAAAAAGAAATGGAAATTGAAGCTGATTTGGTAGTGTTGGTAACTGGTATGGTGGCGCGCGAAGATGCAACAACCATCTCGGAACTATTCAAAATTCCAATTGGTCGCGATAAATTCTTCAACGAAATTCACCCGAAATTGAAACCTGTAGAAACAGTAATAAAAGGTGTTTATATTGGCGGAACTTGCCAGGGACCTAAAAATGTGAGTGAATCGGTTCAATCTTCATTAGCAGGTGCTTCCAAGATTACTGCATTGCTCAAAAGCGGCACTGTTTCGGTTGACCCGATTATTGCCCGTATAAATGCTGATGCTTGTACCTGGTGCGGAAAATGCTCCGATGTGTGCGATTATACGGCTATTAAAGAAATTCTTTTTGGCGAAAAACACGTAGCAACTGTCAACAAAGCGGTTTGTACCGGTTGTGGAATTTGTGCTCCTGTTTGTCCTGAAAATGCCATTGAAGTTGCTCAATACACCGACAATGAAATTGAATCGATGATTGATGGATTTATGATGGATTTTGATATCAAAGAAAAAGGAGCAGGCGATGTTGTTGAAGTGGAAGAAGAAGGCAAAGTGGGTATGAAAGAGTATCCGCAGGTATGGCGTGAAATTCTGGCCGGCATGACCGACGAGAAAAACACCATTCCCGAAATTGTTGCAAACTCCAAACTTGCCGGCGAATTGGTTACTTTCCACCTAATGACCATGAATCGTTACGGAGTGGTTGTTCCGGCGGGAATGGATGCGAAAGAAACGTATTATTATTACAAGAGGAAATAGACAATAGAACAAAGAGCAAAGAACAAAGAGCAAAGAATAAAGACATAAGATTAAAAATAAAAGAATAAGAACATAGGGCAAACAACAGGGAAAATTGACATAAATGTCTTTGTTCTTTATTCTTTGCTCTAAAAATCTAAAAATATGAGTAGAGTCAATCCAAAATTTGCAACTGAATTATCAAAATATGGGTCGAGCGACTTCAATGCCTGTTTCAATTGTGGAAACTGCACGGCAACTTGTTCGCTATCGACTGCCGACAGTTCGTTCCCACGCGAAATGATCCGTTATACCACCCTTGGGTTGGAAGACGATATCAAAGCTTCGTTGAAGCCATGGGAATGTTATTACTGTGGCGAATGTTCCACCGAATGTCCACGTCAGGCTGAGCCTGGCGAGTTGATGATGTCGCTTCGCCGCTGGTTAACAGCACAATACGACTGGACCGGACTTTCGGGATTAATGTATAAATCATTACCACTGAGCATTGCTGCATTTATCCTGACTTTTGCGGGTGTAATTGCTTTCGCTTTTTCGGTAGGTTTTGAATTGGAAAAAATGATTCATTTCGGACATTTGTTCGAAGGAATTGCCATTGGTACAATCGGGTTGGTGATTTTAATGCCAAACATTGCACGCATGTGGTATTTTACCATTCTGAAACCAAAAGAAAAAGTGCCGTTTATGAAATATGTGAAGAGCATGGGCGAATTATTCATTCACATGTTCACGCAAAAACGTGCACTGGGTTGCGACGATAATCAGTTCCGATGGTTCGAACATTTTATACTCGTAATTGGCTATTTATCATTGCTTTTCACCACCGTTGCACTCAACTGGTTTGGTACTGAAAATTTATTCATTATAATTTTGGGTTATGTAATGAGCGCCATTGTTTTTGTGGTAACCATCGATTTTGTTGGAAGTCGCATGAAGAAAGACAAAGCCGTTAGCAAACACTCGCAACCTTCAGATATTTTCTTCGTAGTGTGGTTGTTTTTTATGGGCTTGTCAGCTTTTATGGTCCGCCTGTTTATCGACCTCGATATCCTGGGAATGAACAAATGGCTATATATTTTCCACCTTACCGTTTTGGTACAATGGGCATTAATTATTGTTCCGTTTGGTAAATGGACACACTTTTTGTATCGCTCGTTTGCTATGTATTTTGCAAAGTTGAAAGAGAAATGATGTGTTGATGTGAAGATGTGAATTCTATGATTAAAACCAAATTATTTTTGTTAATATTTTATATTTTTCAGGCACAATCTGCCCAAGGGTTTAAATAATTTTCTCTGTACGGTATTTTGTTTGTAACGACAGCAAAAATAC
>Ga0247838_1006248_pt1 | contig 11364 bp, 5 predicted proteins | sample LaCruzMarch2015__5_FD_189097 | JGI IMG/M metagenome (GOLD analysis project Ga0247838, IMG submission 189097) | Freshwater microbial communities from meromictic Lake La Cruz, Castile-La Mancha, Spain - LaCruzMarch2015_15m | ecosystem: Environmental > Aquatic > Freshwater > Lake | place: Spain... | reverse complement strand
GCAAACCTTGGAGGCATTTGAATTGCATCAAGGCCGTTGGGTGTTGATTGCCACGCTTAAAGATGATGACCCAGTCGCCGTGCCGCCGTTTGATGCGGTGACGTTTTCTTTGGCAGATTTATGGGGTTAGTGGAGGCGTTTGGTGATTCAACCAATCCGGCACCAGTAATGGCGGCATCTGCTTTATGGCTATTATAAAAACTGATGCAGCTTGTCATAAAATAGTAAGCCTAACTAACTAAAATATGATTCAATAACATCTTAAAATTATTTTTAAAGGAAGCCTGATGTTTAATCAATCAGAAATGTTCAATACCGCCCCTAGTTTTTTTCTGCCATCTGGGTTGGTGATTTCACCCTTGGGATCAGATTATATTTATGGCGGCGATGCCATTGTTAATAAAGACGGCCAAATTTTTATGGTAGGCCATGCCAACGATATCGTTAACTTGGTCAGCTATGGTGCAAATGGCCGGTTAAATTCCAAATTTGACAGTGACGGTATCGTAAAAATAGCGTTTGAAACTGGTAACAGCACGTCATTTAGCCTGGCAGTGACAGTTGGTAACCAATTATTAATGGCTGGATCGCTATTTAAGAGAGACTCTAGTAGTTTTGTTAGCCAAGGGACTATCGAAACCCCCCGTTGGTATTCAGTACACCTAACCCTGACCCGTTTCAATAGCGATGGCAGTTTAGATAATAGTTTTGGTGACCATGGGACTGTCGAAAACCTCTTGTTTACAGAGAGGGTTTTAAATTCACAAGTCGCTGTGCAAGCAGACGGCAAGATTTTGTTGGCAGGGACAGCGGATTCTGATCGCTTCACCTTTGAAGGCAATAGTTATGGGGTGTTAGCTCGATACCAAGCGGATGGCAGCGTAGATAAGAGTTTTCTGGGTGGAGGCACTTTGACATTGACGAATTCCAAAACGTATTTTAACGATGTCATGCCACTCGCCGACGGCAAAATTTTAGTGGCTGGCAGCATAGCTAATGGCACTACGCAATGGGATTTTGCGTTATTCCGTTTTAACAGCAATGGCACATGGGATGCGAGCTTTGGCGGCAATGGCAAAGTGACTGTTGATTTTACTAAACCCAGTTCGCCATTGGGTTTCCCTAGCAGAGACTCGATAGAAGCCGTTGCCCAACAATCCGATGGCAAGATCATTGCCGTGGGCGATAGTCAGTCGGGACTCACCTTAATCCGTCTTCTAAGTAACGGTCAGTTGGACGCTAGTTTTGGAGATAAGGGCAAGGTTTTATCAGGGGTAAGCGGTAGTCTCAATGATGTTGTTTTGCAAGCGGATGGCAAAATTCTGGTGGCCGGGGAGTCAAATGGTGATTTTGTGCTTGCACGCTACCTGGCAAATGGCAGTTTAGATACCCAATTTGGGGGAGACGGCTATGTCTTTACAGATTTTGGTTCTTACAATGACTCAGCATCCAGTATTTCGTTATCGCCGAACGGCAACATCATTGTTACTGGCACCAGCAACGGCCTGTTGGCTTTGGCCTCTTACCGTAGCGATGGCGGGTTAATTACAGGCTTTGGGCAGCCCTTTAATACGGCTAATAGCTTTGTCATGACCGCCCAAAACAGCGACCCGGTGTTGCTCAACAGGAGAATCGTCGTGCGTGACGCTGAATTGAATGACAGAGACAGTTATGCGGGGGCTAGTCTGACCTTGCAACGGCAGACGGGAGCCAATGTAGCGGACGTTTTTTCCTCTGCGAGCGATTCTAGTCTTAGCTTTGCGGATAACCGCATTAAATTATACGGTGAAGATTTAGGTACCAGCCAGCAATCAGGTGGAAAGCTGACGCTTAAGTTTACCCAGGCAACCCAGCATGAAGTAAACCAAGTGTTACAACACATCGCCTACCACAACACTGCCCATGAACCGACCCAAACCATCAAACTGGTTTGGCAATTCAATGATGGTGACAGTAGCCAGCCACTCTCTGCGGTAGGCACAACGACCGTCCGCTTGCTTTCAGACAACACCTTACCCACGGGTCATATCAACATCGAAGGCATTCACGCAGTCGTTAACACCTTAACCGCCACGGCCCAGGAACTGGTTGATCGTGATGGTCTAGGCCCGCTGGGTTATCAATGGCAAAGCAGCACCGATGGCGGTTTGACTTGGCACAATGAAACCACTGGCAACAGCATCGTTTTGACCCAAGCTTTATTAGCACGGCAAATCAAAGTGATAGCCAATTATAAAGATGGTTTGGGCTATCAAGAATCCATCTACAGCATCCTAGGCAGCCAAGGTAACGATGTCATTACTAGTGGGATAGGCGATCAGGTGTTGATGGGTGCCGAGGGTGACGACTGGATAAGTTCTGGTTCGGGTAACGATGTTCTCAAGGGCGGGGCCGGCAATGACACCTTGGTTTGCAACACGGAAGGAGACAAGACCATTGATGGCGGTGATGGTATTGACTGGTTGGTTTGCTCTAGCCAAAGCCGGGGTGTCTCAGTATCCCTGGATGATTTTAGCAGTTCCCCCCCAGGCTACTTCAAAAGGTTCACTTCAGTCAAAGGCATTGAGCATGTGAGCGGAACAGCATTTGACGACAACTTAAATGGCGACTACCAAGCCAATAGCCTTATCGGCGGTAACGGCGATGACATCTTATTTGGTGGCGGTGGCATCGACAGCCTGAATGGCGGTGCCGGCGATGACGGACTCAACGGCGGCGATGGTATCGATTGGGCACAGTATTGGTCTGCCCCGTCTGGCGTAACTGTCAACTTAACCCAAACCACCGCGCAAAATACCGGCGGTGCTGGCATTGATACGTTATGGAACATGGAAAACCTCAATGGCAGTACTTACCATGATAAATTGACGGGCAACAATCTTAACAACGTGCTGTTAGGTAATGGCGGAAATGATGTGTTGTTGGGAAATGAAGGTGACGACAGCCTCAGTGGCGGTGGCGGCAATGATACCTTAAATGGTGGTGTAGGCTCGGACTGGGCGCAGTATTGGCAAGCGAAAGCAGGCGTAACTGTCAATTTAGCCCAAACTACTGCGCAAAATACCGGTGGCGCAGGGATTGACATACTCTTGGGTATCGAAAAAATCAACGGCAGCGCGTTTAACGACAAATTGACGGGCAACCATTTGGCCAATATATTACTCGGTGGCAGCGGCAACGATCTTTTAAACGGAAGTTTAGGTACTGACCTGCTCAAAGGTGGAATTGGTCAGGATAGCTTTTTGTTCAACACCAATTTAGGCGTAACTAATAGTGACAAAATCATTGACTTCAACCCTGCCGATGACACCATCCAACTCGACAACGCTATTTTCACCAAACTTACCAGCTCGGGTGTCTTGAATCCAACTTTCTTCAAAATCGGCACAACCGCTAGTGACCACAACGACTATATTGTCTACAACTCCAACACTGGCGGCTTATACTATGATGCCGACGGCAATGGCTCTGCTGTAGCCATCCAAATTGCCTTATTGGGCAGCAAACCCAATCTCACCCACACTGATTTTGTAGTTGTGTGAAGCTGGCAAAACTAGTTTCTTCCCTGTTTTCAGTAAAATAACAATAAAACGGACAATCCGTCTCTTTTATCTTAAGGCGGGGCAAACGATAAAGCTGTTTGCCCCGTCCAACAACCCAAAATTCTCCACAAGGGATGCCTCCAGCCTGAAACCTGATTAGCGGTGGCAAAAGTCACTGTTTTTCCATACAATAGCTAGCTTTTCCCCTTCCCTTTCAGCTCTTGCCTGAAGGACATTCCTTGTCCCTGCATGGGCATTCAAACTCAAGGCTTATGGAACACAACACATTTACCCCTGGAATTTCCGGATTTACTTACGCAGACTTATACGATGCCAATCGCTTAAAAGATTTGGCGGTGGTGTTTGATGAATCGGTGCAACGCCACGACCCTGAATTGTTCGGGCAGTTTGCCGCCTATCGCCAAAACCAAGGCGAAGGTTTCACGCCGGAAGCCATTTCCCAATTGCTGGTCGATATGGCGCCGTATGTCGGGCAATTTGTCGCTAAGTTATTCAATGTCAGCGAGCAGCGTGACGCGCAAGCTAATTATATCAAGCAAGAAATTGACACCATTTTCACGTATAAAAATGAAGTGGTGGACAAGCTAGGCGTGTATTTTAAAGGCCAGAACACCGATGACTGGAATATCCCTGAGGTTTTGAACAACTTTGATTTGCTGATCGCCGCCGCTTTTCCTGACGCGCATCAGGACGAAGATGCCGAACGCCGCGTGGCGCGGGCAGGTGCGGTTATTGGTTTGTTGTCCAGCCATTACAAAACCTTAGCCAAAGGCAAACCTAGCGATTATCAAAATGCCGATGAGCAAGTTGCCGCCATCCGCAGCAAACTCGCCGCGCATGACGAAGCTGCCGAAACCTTCAAAGACTTGTTGGCGATTGCCGACACCACGGAATTTGTTGCAGGTTTGATGGACATTGTGCAACGCTGGAGCTGGGTCGCCCAACAAAACAATGACGTAGTGGCCGATTGGTTGAGTTTTAAATTCCCAGGCAAACGCGATTTTGATCATTTAGTCGGACACTCAACGGTGAATAAAGGCGAATTCAGCGTTTGGATGGGAGAATTGGAACATCGCCGCCGCCGTGATGGTTTTAAATTAACTGACCTGCGTTATAACCAGCGGCAAGTGTTGTCCGAAGTCAACCATTGCATCTACTGCCATGAGCGTGATACCGATTCCTGCTCTAAGGGAATGCGCAATAAAAAAACTAACATCTATAAAGTCGATCCTTTAGGCGAGACCACCATTGGCTGTCCGTTGGACGAAAAAATTTCGGAGATGCATTTGGTCAAACGCCGTGGTGACAATATTGGCGCGTTGGCGGTCATTATCATCGACAACCCGATGTGCCCAGGCACGGGCCACCGGATTTGCAACGAGTGCATGAAAGGCTGTATTTACCAAAAAACCGATCCGGTCAATATTCCAGAAATCGAAACCAACGTCCTGACCGATGTTTTGTTCATGCCGTATGGTTTTGAAATTTACAGTTTTCTGACCCGTTGGAACCCGTTAAATATCAAACGCCCGTACATGTTGCCTTACAACGGCAAAAATGCGTTGGTTGTCGGTTTAGGGCCGGCGGGTTACACCATGAGCCATTATTTGCTCAACGAAGGTTTTGCGGTCGCCGGGATTGACGGCTTGAAACTGGAGCCGTTGCCAGTTGAATTGACTGGCGATGCCGACACTCTGCCTATGCCGATTGTGGATTTCAAAGAGCTTTATGAAGATTTGGACAAACGCATACTCGCTGGTTTCGGTGGCGTTGCCGAGTACGGCATCACCGTGCGTTGGGACAAAAATTTCCTGAAAGTCATCTATCTGACCTTGCAACGTCGCGCCGCTTTTCGCAGTTACGGTGGGGTGCGTTTCGGCGGCACCTTGACTATTGAAGATGCTTGGAGTTTAGGTTTTGACCATATCTGTATCGCTTCCGGTGCAGGCAAACCCACCGTTATTGACTTGAAAAACAATTTGATGCGCGGCATACGCAAAGCCTCAGACTTCCTGATGGCCTTGCAATTGACGGGCGCGGCGAAAGCCTCATCGTTAGCCAATTTGCAAGTGCGCCTTCCCGCTGGCGTGATCGGCGGCGGTTTGACGGCGATAGACACGTCCACCGAATTGCTGGCGTATTATCCGGTGCAAGTCGAAAAAATCCTGCACCGCTACGAAACCTTAGTAGCTGTGTACGGTGAAGAAACCGTGCGCCGCCGTTATGACCCAGAAGAAACGTTGATATTGGATGAATTCCTCACCCACGGCAAAGCCATCAAAGCCGAGCGCGAACGTGCCGCAACCGCAGGTGAGCAGCCTGACTTCCAACCGCTGGTGGAAAGCTGGGGCGGCGTGACGCTGTTCTACCGCAAAGGCATCGTTGATGCGCCTGCGTATCGGCAAAACCACGAAGAAATTGCCAAAGCTTTGGAAGAAGGTATTGCGCTGGCAGAAGGCATGAGTCCCTTGGCTGCTCAAGCCGACGAATTTGGGCATTTGAAAGCTGTGGAATTTGACAAACTCGTTTTGGAAGAAGGCCGCTGGCAATCCAGCGCGAAAGTCACCGTACCGTTACGAAATTTGTACATCGCCGCTGGCACATCGCCAAACACGATTTACCAAAGTGAATATCCCGACACGTTTGTGATGGATAAATGGTTCTTCCAACGCTATGAACCGCAATGGACAGAAGACGGCGCAGTTGAGTTGGTGGCAATGCACGACGAAACCAAACCCAAACTGGGCAAACCCGCGCCGCTGACTTCGTACCAAAAAGACGGCAAATACATCAGCTTCTACGGTGACAATCATCCGGTGTTTGCGGGCAACGTCGTCAAAGCGATGGCGAGTGCAAAAAATGGCTACCCTTACGTTGCCAAACTGTTCGAGAAAGAATTGGCAACGCTAGACCCTGTGGCCCAACCCGCGCGTGATGTGGCCTTGAAAGACTTATTCGCCCGTTTGGACGATTCCTTAAAAGCCACGATAGTTGCCGTAAACCGCCTGACTCCAACTATCATTGAAGTCGTTGTCAAAGCCCCGTTGGCGGCAGAAAAATTTCAACCAGGCCAGTTCTACCGCGTCCAAAACTACGAAGCCATTGCGCCTGTGGTTGAAGGCACGGTATTGGCGGCGGAAGGTTTGGCATTAACAGGCGCGGAAGTCGATAAGGAAAACGGCACAGTGTCGTTGATTGCTTTGGAAATGGGTTCATCATCACGGTTATGCGCCAATTGGAACGTCGGCGATCCTGTCGTGTTGATGGGCGTGACCGGAACACCGACCGAAATCCCGACTGGGCAAACCGTTTTGTTGTTAGGCGGCGGTTTGGGCAACGCGGTGTTGTTTTCAATTGGTAAAGCCTTACGCGCAGCTGGCAACCGTGTGATTTACTTTGCAGGTTACAAATTCGCGCAAGACCGTTTCAAAGTCGAAGACGTGCAAGCTGCCGCCGATGTCGTCGTTTGGTCAGTGGATAAAGCCGAAGGCGTTGAGCCATTCAGCACCCACCGCCCTCAAGATAAATCCTTCGTCGGCAACATTTTGGAATGTATGGTTGCCTATGCCAAAGGCGAATTGGGCGATCAACCCATATCGCTGGCGGACGTCGATCACCTGATCGTTATCGGTTCCGACCGCATGATGGCAGCCGTCAAATCCGCCCGTTTCGATGTGCTGAAACCGTATTTGACCAAAGCCCACCACGCCATCGGCTCCATCAACTCGCCAATGCAGTGCATGATGAAAGGCATCTGCGCCCAATGCTTATGCAAACACGTCGATGCGGAAACGGGTAAAGAAGTTTTTGTGTATTCCTGTTACAACCAAGACCAAGATTTGGACAAAGTGGATTTCGAGCATTTGAACGCTAGGTTGCGGCAAAATAGCGTGCAAGAGAAATTGTCTAATCTTTGGTTGGATTATTTGTTGACTAAGCAATAGTCATAAGCAAATCTGCACAACGGTTTTAAAATGGAGTTGGCTGGAGTGTTGACATGGAATCCCCCGCACCCGCTTTAAGCCAAGTGGTCGCTTCCAAAGACCAGGTAAGTAGGACTGCCCGTCCTTCAAGGACGCGCAGTCCTGATCAGTTTATATCGGATTAGCTATAGAAATACGCGCCGACCAGGCAAGCATGGCTAAAGCCCATTCACCACCGACTGAACGAGGTTCTTATGATCCCCTCAATTGTGCCTAAACCAAAAAGTTCAACACTATTCATCTACCCGTCTGAACCAGTAGAGATAGATTTTGGCGATTTGCTTAAGTCCATGACGGATGACGATTTCGCAGTTTTTTGCCAACGGCATCGGGACTTGCGCATTGAAATGGATCAGTTTGGAGAAATCATCATTATGTCACCCACCTATAGCGAGACTGGCGCGATAAATTTTAACCTGATTGCCGATTTTGCAATCTGGTCACGGGCAGATGGCACCGGCAAAGGCTTCGATTCCTCAACCGGTTTTATCTTGCCCAACGGGGCCAAGCGTTCACCGGATTTGTCTTGGATAAAACTGGATAGATGGCTCGCCATACCTGACGAACAACGCAAAAAATTCGCCCCGATTTGCCCCGATTTTGTCGTCGAAATCCGCTCTGCATCCGATCCACTCCCCAAATTACAAGCGAAAATGGCGGAATATATCGAAAACGGCGCTTCGCTGGGTTGGTTGTTGGATGTTTTAAACAAAAAAGTCCACATCTACCAACCCAACACCGCTGTGCAAATACTGGACAATCCCAGCGAAGTGTCTGGCGAGCCGTTGTTAACAGGCTTTGTTTTGCCAATGCAGGGTATTTTTGTTTAGAAAAGAATTGTCAATGCAGTGCATGATGAAAGGCATCTGGACCCAATGCTTATGCAAACACGTCGATGCGGACAGTGGCAAAGAATACTTCGTGTATTCCTGTTACAACCAAGACCAAGATTTGGACAAGGTAGACTTCCCGCATTTGAATGCCCGCTTAAGGCAGAATAGTGTGCAGGAGAAATTGTCGAATTTGTGGTTGGATTATTTGTTGACTAAGCAATAAAGTAACATTGCATCAATAAACGAAAAAGTTGGGAGGGCAAATGCTCCCCGACTTTTTTTATATATAAAAATTGTTTTTAAATCAGTATTTAACATTGCAATGATGACCCTTAACGAACTCCTCAAAGACTCCAGCTACAAACTATCCCAATTTAGCGCTGAACAAATCCAAGCCTTGGAAAACGGCATCACGCTAAAGGACACACGCGGCAAAGCCACGCCTTACGTCACCTGCTTGGTGCGGAACAAAGAAATCAAACTCACCCCTGAAGAAGCCATGCGCCAGTTGTATTTGCGGGTGTTGATGGAAAACTTCGGCTATCCCGTGGGGCGCATTGCTGTGGAATACGGCGTAACTTTCGGGCGCGAAACCAAACGCGCCGATATTTGCGTGTTCGACAAAGACCGCCCCACCGTGCCGTACATCTTGGTGGAAGTAAAAAAAGCCCAAACTCAAAGACGGCAAAGAACAACTCAAAAGCTACTGCAACGCCACAGGCGCACCGATTGCCGTTTGGACGAACGGCGACCAAATTTCTTACTACCAACGCAAAGGCCCCAATTACTTCCTAGACATACCCTCACTTCCGAAAGCCAGTGAAAAACTGTCCGACATATTGCTGGAACGATGGACGATAAACGACCTCATCCAGCACGACAAACTGGTCAACGAGAAAAAGTCGCTCAAAGATTTGATTCTCGAAATGGAAGACGAAGTATTGGCGAATGCAGGCGTGGATGTGTTTGAAGAACTGTTCAAGCTCATCTTCACCAAACTCTATGACGAAATGGAAGGCGGGCGTGACAAAAAACACTATCTTGAGTTTAAAAACTACGGCGGCACGGATAATGAACTGAAATCCAAAATTCAAGGCTTGTTCGACAAAGCGCGTAAAAAGTGGGAGGGTGTATTTACCGATGATGCCAAAATTCAATTAACCCCCAGCCACTTAGAACTCTGTGTCGGTTCGCTCGAAGGCGTAAAACTGTTCAACTCCAACCTGGACGTAGTGGATGAAGCCTTTGAATATCTCATCAACAAATCCAGCAAAGGCGAAAAAGGCCAGTATTTCACGCCGCGTTATGTTATCGACATGTGCGTAAAAATGCTTAACCCGCAAGCCCACGAAACCCTGATTGATACCGCCGCTGGTAGTTGCGGCTTTCCCGTGCATGGCATTTTTCATGTTTGGGAACAGATCATGAAAGAAGACGGCCTGAACAAAAGCCACTTGTTTACACTGGAACAAAAACCCGCCCGTTGTACCGATTATGTCCAAGAAAAAGTCTATGCCATCGACTTTGACGAAAAAGCCGTGCGCGTAGGCCGCACGCTTAACCTGATTGCAGGCGACGGGCAAACCAACGTCTTGCACCTCAATACCTTAGACTACGAACGTTGGGACGAAAAAACCAAAGACGAAGACTGGCTGGACATTTACGGCGAAGGCTGGAAAAAGCTCCGCAAACTCCGCACCAGCAAAGACAGCAACCGCGATTTTGGCTTTGACGTACTCATGGCAAATCCACCGTTTGCAGGCGACATTAAAGAAAATCGCATCCTCGCCAAATACGAGCTGGGCAAAAAAGACAACGGCAAATATCAAACCACGGTAGGCCGCGATATTTTATTCATCGAGCGTAACCTCAACTTTTTAAAACCCGGCGGACGCATGGCGGTGGTATTACCGCAAGGCCGTTTCAACAATTCCAGCGACAAACAAATTCGCGAATTTATCGCCGAACATTGCCGCCTGCTCGCCGTGGTCGGTCTGCACGGCAACGTCTTTAAACCGCACACGGGCACCAAAACCAGCGTGTTGTTTGTGCAGAAATGGAACGATGACGAAAGTAAAGGCGCGTTATGCCCAAAAGTGGACGACTACCCGATATTCTTCGCCACCATGCAAGAACCCAGCAAAGACAACTCCGGCGATAAGATTTATGTCAAAAACGCCGACGGCACGCCGTTGCTTGACAGTCACGAACATTTGATTGTTAGGCATGACTTGTTCAGCACCAAACTGGCCGATGGCAGCCGAACGCCTGACGGTATCGCCGAAGCGTTTATTGAATTTTCCAAGAAGGAACACTTAAGTTTTTTTGAGTTGGACCTTTCAGGTTTTACAAACCTGAAAGGTCTTTATTCTGAAGCATTTGATGAAGTTAAATATCGGGCGTTTTTGGAAGGATTAGAAGTTAGTGAAATTATGTTTTCGGAAGTTAAAAAATCAAATGAAGATTTTAGATTTCATAGTGAGTTTTTCTCGAAAAGTTTTTTGGCATCGGAAAGTTATTTTAATCTTGTTAAAACCATCCATTTAAGTAGTGTTGCGAAAATTGCTGATGGCGACCATTCAAAATTTCCCGAAAATCAAGTTGATGAAGTACGTTATTTGCAAGCAAGAGATATTTCAAATAATTTTTTGGAAATCTCAAGCAATGTTTTTGTAAGTAAGGCATATTTTGCAAAAAATCAGCGTTCTTTAATCTGTGGGGAAACCATTCTTTTGTCAATTATGGGGACGGTTGGTGACATAACAATTACACCTAAATATTTTGAACCATGTATGGGAAACCGTGCATTGGCAATAATTAGGGACATAAGAGGTATTTCTCCTCAATTTCTATTTGCTTATTTAGTGCTTGACCGAAAAATCAAAAAATTAAAAATCCTTCGTAAAGCATTGCTAAATTCCAAGCTGAAATAGGCTTGCCATTGGTGAAAGTTTGCAACAAAAGCAGGGAATCCGATAATGACTA
>Ga0247838_1006244_pt1 | contig 11369 bp, 10 predicted proteins | sample LaCruzMarch2015__5_FD_189097 | JGI IMG/M metagenome (GOLD analysis project Ga0247838, IMG submission 189097) | Freshwater microbial communities from meromictic Lake La Cruz, Castile-La Mancha, Spain - LaCruzMarch2015_15m | ecosystem: Environmental > Aquatic > Freshwater > Lake | place: Spain... | reverse complement strand
CCGCTCTACTTGGGCTTCTTTCAGTTCGTCCACAATACACGGATTCGCGGAAAAGGGTTGCTGACTCCGCTGTTGGCATTGCTCGTGTCATAACAACTCGGGGACAGTCCGGAACCTATATTGAGCCCAACGCTATTTCGTCTATTCCGCCTCGGGGCGAAAGCGGTTCAACGTCCTTGGCGCACTCAATGCTATCACGCTCGAAGTCGTGACAATCACCAATGATTCCTATATCAACGCACTGAGTGTCTGCGACTTGCTGAGAAAATTAGCGATGAAGCATGCCAACGAAGCCGTCACTTTATTTCTGGATAACGCCCGCTATCAAAAATGTAAAATCGTCACGGAACTCGCCGCGCAACTTAAAATTGAACTCATCTATCTCCCTGCCTATTCACCGAATCTTAATTTGATCGAACGGCTGTGGCGGCATGTCAAGCAACAGGTCTTGTATTCCCGGTATTACGACTCGTTTCCAAAATTTAAAACGGCGATTACGGACTGCATCAACGCCAGTCAATTGCCTGAAAAGAAGTCGCTTCGCAGCCTCTTTTCGTTAAAGTTTCAAATTATAGAAAAGTCGCAGATCCTAAATGAATAGAGTATACACTAGCAACTTAAAGCAAAATAGGGTTGGGCAGTGAAACTATCGACCGCTGAGCACTTTCTGGATAACCATCCAAGCTTGAATCCGCTTCCTATCAACTCAAGGCGCATTGAAGAATCTTATACCAGCGGCCATGAAACGCCTCGCGGTAGGCATCTTATTCTTGATCGCCAAGGTGTTCGCCTTTTCGTAGAGAACAGCTTCGATCCATCATCCATCGTACTATCATCATCGGAGTCCCGATACGAACACTACGGTCCGGATCGAAAAAGGGCTGATGTCGGAAGAGCTTCAGTTCGTTTGGCAGGCCCCAAAAACGGTCGTAAAGGGGCCGATACAGTCTGCTTCAAACTGGACAACGTAAAGGACCTCCAAGCGGTAGTTGATGCCTAATTGCAAACCTAAGCGACGTACAGTCTATCCTTAGTATAAAAAGCTAGCGCGCGCCACCAGGGCTCTTATGTAACTGGCAAGCTTCGTGCGGGCGCGCTCAGCTTTAGCTTAAGCAACCAATTAGAACAATCACTTAATATATTCCACACTGCCGAGAAATCCAATGTTTAGAACTCTTTCTACGCTTGTATTCACTTTAATCTTAACTGCATGTAGCACGACCAGCGTCGGGTTGAAGTATTCACCGACTACTGGAGCAGCAAAGCTCGGAGCATCAACTTCACTCATCACTGTAGGTACCTTTCTTGATCAACGCGGCGAGCCTGACAACTGGCTTGGTGCAATTCGAGGTGGCTTCGGCAACCCGCTGAAGAATATCGAGTCTGATCGGCCTGTTTCTCAGATTGTCCAATCGGCGTTTACCGAAGGGCTTCGCGTTCGAGGCGTCACGACCGACTCTCCTTCGGCACCGCTTCAAATTTCCGGTGTTATTCGGAAGCTAGACTGCAACCAAATAGTACGGCGGGAAGCAAACGTCGAAATCGAGGTATTGGTGACAGAGACCGCTTCGGGTCAACAGCGTTTCAGCCGCACATATTCGGGATCCAATGTCGATGGCTCATTGATAAGCGTGAATACAGGAGTATTCGGGTCCGTTGAGGATCTCCGCGCACTCACAGAGAAGACGCTCCGTGAAGTTGTAGATAAGGCACTGGACGATCCCGCGCTCCACGCAGTGATTAGACTGTGAAGCTAGCCGTCGGTGGGACTGATGATGGATGCGCTGCGCTTAACCACCCGATGCCGCGTGGCCGGAGCCATGATCAAGGCTGCGCCGGGGCTACCTCTCATTTCCGGATGATGATCAGATCATCCTGACTGGGAATCGTCGCCGGATAGGTCAGCGCCGGGTATGTTGTATCCAGGTAATCGCTGATAAAAGCGTCGAGCCCGGCCGTATCGCAAGGGGCCGCGGACAATGGATTGAGGAGACACATTCTGAACAGGACAATCAAGTCTTCGCGAGTCGGCACCCGGTCCAGCGGGGTATCGATGGTATAGATGGTGACCTCCGCTTGTCGACCGGCCAGTGCCTGGTAAAAACGCGACTCGTGGCAGCGCGCATGCAAGTCCAGATTGGTCGCCGCTTCGTCCCAGCGCCCTGCCGCCCGCTGGAATCCGATACCGATCAGCGCCATCGGGGCCGAGGGTTGATTGAGGATGATCGCCAGGTTTCCACCGGGCTTCAGCAGGGTCAGTGCCAACCGGATCTTTTCGCGAATATCATCGAGCCCGTTGAAGTGATACAGCACATGCGACAGTGTCATCAGGTCGAACCCCTGAGGATGATCAGTGGACACCCGATGCCGGGCAGACGCGCCCCAAGGGCACGCATATACATCGGTAAACTTTTTCGTCAACACATCGCAACAGCGCGGATTAGGCTCCAGCAAAATGAGCTGTTCGGCATAGGGCCGCATCAAGTCCGGTAAATGGCCTTGTCCGGCACCAATGTCGAATATGGAAAAGCCGGCGCGATACACGATGGGCAGCACCCCTTGGTCCTGCAACTGCCGAACGGCTTCGCTATTTTGAAGTGAATAGCGATGAAACAGGGTGAGCGCTTGCTCAAAAACTTCATAATCCAATTGCATCTTATTGGCGGCACCAGCTTAGAAAGCTGAACTCAGGAGTCAAGTACCGGCGACCGCCCCAGGCTGCCATCCGGATGCCGGCAGAGACGGTCCAGAACCAAGCCCGCGGCGTCCTGTAACTCGATATCCAGGGGCATCCGCCCCAAGGCATGGGTGGCACAGGAGAGGCAGGGGTCATAGGCGCGAATCGCCACCTCGATCTGGTTCAGCAGCGGCTCGGTCAGTTCCCTGCCGCTCAGGTAATCGGCGGCCACCTGGCGAATCGCGGTGTTGATGGCCTGATTGTTGTTGGTCGTGGAGACGATGAGGTTGGCGCGCGTCACCAGTCCGTCGTCGTCGATCTCATAATGGTGGAAGAGCGTGCCGCGGGGGGCCTCCACGACACCGATGCCCTTGCCGCGCATCGCCCCGCGCAGACGCAAGTCCGTGCCCTGCAGGTCCGGATCCGCAAGCAGTTCGCGGATCCGCTCGGCACAGTGCAGCAGCTCGATCACCCTGGCCCAGTGGGTGGCGAGCGCCGCCTGGAGCGGTCGGCCCTCACCGGCGGCGGCGAAGTCCTGGCGTTCCTGCTCGGCCAGCGGGGTGTGGAAGCAGTCGCAATTGTTGACGCGGGCGAGCGGCCCCACCCGGTACCAGCCGCGCTCCGGCCCCAGTTGGGTCAGGAAGGGGAACTTCATGTAGCTCCAGTCCTTGACCTCCTCCTGGATCAGTTGCTCGTAATTGTTGCAGTCCTGGTGATCCATGAGCGTGTCGCCCTGCGGGTCACGCACACGCAGACCTCCGTCATAGAGTTCGAAGGCCCCGTCCGGTCGGATCAGGCTCAGGGTATTGGCATCCACCGCGCCGAACCGATAGTGATACTCGGGGTTGCGCAGGATGATCCGTTTCATCAACTGAACCGCGCCCTCGGCCCAGTCGCAGACCTGATCGATATCGGCCTGGAGCAGATCCCGTTCCGGTGCACTCACATTCTTATTGACCCCGCCGGGCAGCGCACCGGTGCCATGGACCCGCTTGCCGGCGGTGATGCGGATCACCTCCTGGCCGAACTTACGCAGCAGCACACCCTGCTTCGCGATCTCCGGATGATCCTGGATCAGACCGACGATGTTGCGGTGAGCCACCGGGTCGTCGACACCGAACAAGAGGTCCGGGGATGAGAGATGAAAGAAGTTCAGCGCGTGCGATTGCAGCACCTGGCCCAGATGCATGAGCCGCCGAATCTTCTCCGCGGTCGGCGTGAGTACATCGACGCCGACCAACTGATCACAGGCTTTGGCCGCCGCCAAATGATGGCTCACCGGGCAGATACCGCACAGGCGCTGGACCAGCACCGGCAACTCCCAATAGGGCCGGCCCTGGATGAACCGCTCGAACCCGCGAAATTCGACGACATGCAGCCGCGCCTGCCGCACGTGGTTGTCTTCATCCAACAGCAGGGTGACCTTGCCGTGCCCCTCGACCCGCGTCAGCGGCTCGATACAGACGCGCTTCAAGGTCTCCGGATGGCGGGCGGTTTCAAGTGGATGGATCATGGGTAAGCCTTCCGCGCGCTAATCGTAATGAATCTGATGATAAGAAAACGCAATCGGTTCTCCCGACAGCCAGGCGGTCAGGAAGGTCCAGAGGGTCTCAGCGGAAGGCGGGCAGCCGGGCAGAAAATAATCGACCTTCACGACCTCGTGGATGGGATGGACCCGGTCGAGCAAGAGCGGGATTTCCGGGTCGCGCGGGATGCCCGGATGATAGACACCGACGCCGCGCACATAGCTCTCTTCCAGACACTCACGCAACGCGAACGCGTTGCGCATCGCCGGAATACCGCCGTTGACCGCGCAGGCGCCAACGGCCACCAGGGTCCGGCAGTTGCGGCGGAACGCGCGCAGGACCTCCAGATTCTCGGTGTTGGCCACACCGCCCTCGATCAGGCCCAGGTCGCAGTCGCCGACCGTCTTGATATCGGTCAGCGGCGAGCGGTCGAAGTCGACCAGATCGACCAGTTGCAGGATGCGCTCATCGATGTCCAAGAGCGACGTGTGACAGCCGAAACAGCCGCACAGTGAAGCGGTGGCGACGCGAGGTTTGGCGGACACGTCAATCACCTCCCGGCTGAGCACGCAAGTCCCCGACCACGCTGATCGGCGCCTGATCATAAAGCCGTTGGCCGATCGGTTGCTCATACCCACGATGCTTGGGGAGAATGGCCCCGGTCGGGCAGACCTGGGCGGCGCGGTCGCTCGCGGCGAAGTGCGAGTCACCGAGCAAGCCGCTCGGCGAGTCGATCACCAGGTGGCTCGCCAACCCGCGACCGCTGACGGCAAAGACCCGCTTGTGGTCATGATCGCGGCTGGCACGGACGCACAGTTCGCACAGAATGCAGCGGTTGAAATCGATCATGAAATCCGGGTGCGAGGCATCCACCGGGCGCTGGGGAAAGCACTGCGGGAAGTGGGGACTGAGCATCCCGACGTAATAGGCGACGGCCTGGAGTTGACAACTGCCGCTGCGCTCACAGGCCGGGCAGACATGATTGCCCTCGACGAACAGCATCTGCACGATCGAGCGGCGCGTGGACGCAATCGTCTCGGTGTTCGACTCCACCGTCATGCCATCCAGCACCGCCGTGGTACAGGCGGAGACCAGCCGTCCGCCGACGCCGACCATGCAAACCCGGCAACTGCCATGCGGCGCATAGTCCGGGTTGTGACACAGATGCGGGATATAGACGCCGGCGGCCAGGGCCGCGTCCATGATGGTCTGGCCGGGAGTAAAGGGAATCGGCCTGCCATCGAGAATCAGCGTCGTGCTCATGCCTCCTCCTCCACATGATCCGCGACACCGTCGCGGCCGGTGAGCGCCCGCGCGGACCCCAACGCGGCATCCAGGTCGAACGACGGGCTGTAGTCGGCGCTGCGCAGGTGTCGCTGATAGATCGCGGGGAACTTGTCCAGGGTATTGAGCACATGGTTCGGTGCCGTGTGCCCGAGGCCGCAATAACTCGCTTGCCGCATCAGCGCGCCGATGTCACGTAACTCCTGGAGATCGTGAGTGGACGCCTGACCGGCCGCGACCTTCTCCACCAGATTCCTCAACAGCGCCGTACCCACCCGACAGGGCGTGCAGAAGCCGCAGGACTCGTGGGCGAAGAAGGCGGCAAAATTGCGGACCAGGTCCAGCAGATCGCGCGAACGGTCGAAGATCATGAATGAGCCGGCGGTCGGCAGGTCCTCGAACGCGAGCAGACGGTCGAATTCAGCCGGCGCCAAGGTGGTCCCGGCCGCCCCGGACACCTGGACCGCCTGCACCTCCCCTGCCCCGCAGTCGGTCAGCACCCGATGCACCGGGGTTCCGAAGGGGTATTCGTAGATCCCCGGCCGGGCGCAATCGCCGCTGACGGACAGGATCTTGCTGCCGGCCGACTGATCCGTGCCCTCACCGCGCAGCCAGTAACCGCCCCACTGAACCACCCGTGCGGCCGCTAAAAAAGTCTCCACATTGTTGACCACCGTCGGTCGGTCCTGGTAACCGCTGATCACCGGGAAGGGCGGACGCTTGCGCGTGACCCCGCGCTTGCCCTCCAGCGACTCGATCAAGGCGGACTCCTCACCGCAGATGTAGGCCCCGGCGCCCAGGTGGATGGCGATATCGAAATCGAAACCCGGCTGGCTAAGGATGCCCTTGCCGAGCAGCCCCTCGGCACGGCGGCGCGCCAGGACCGACTCCAGATGCGGCACCAGATAGCGGTACTCGCCGCGCAGGTAGAGGAACCCCAGGCGGGCGCCGATCACCCCGGCGCACAGGGTCATGCCCTCGAACACCAGATCGGTATAACTGGTCAGCAGGACCCGGTCCTTGAAGGTCCCGGGCTCACCCTCATCCGCGTTGCACACGACGAAGCGCGGCACCGTCCGGTCGCCGCCCTCGGCTTCGCGACAGAAACGCCACTTCAAGGCAGTGGTGAACCCGGCACCGCCCCGCCCGCGCAGCCCCGAGCGCTCGAGTTCAGTCAGCGCCGTATCGGCGCCATTCTCCAGCAAGCGGCGCAGACTCGCCCCATCGGTTGCCGGATTGCTGAGCAAGAGCCCGCGCCGACGGATATTGTCCGCCACCCGGAAGAACGCGCCAGGCCAGCGCTCCAACGGCACCCCCTCATCCACCAGGTCGGCGATCCGATCCACCCGCGCCGCGGTCAGCGCGGTCACCGCCTGACCATTGACCAGGAGCGCCGGTCCCTGATCGCACATGCCGGTGCAGGACGTGAGCCCGATCGTCACCCGCCCGTCGGCCCGGGTTGCATCCAACCCCAGGCCCAGGCGCTCGGCGAGCAGCCCGACCAGACGCTGGTTGCCGAGCATCCGGTCAGTAATATTGTCCGAAAACAGAATATCGAAGTCACCGCGGGGCTGATCGTGCAGGAAGGCATAGAACGCGACGGCCGCGCGCACCTGGGCATGCGCGACGTCCAACGCGGCGGCCAAGGCATGGACCGCCGCCGGCGGGACCCAGCCGAACTGTTGCTGGACCGCAATCAGATGCTGGAGCAACTGCTCCGGCGCCAGTCCGCGCAAATCGAGCGACCGGGCGACGAAGGCCTGAACTTGCGAGTCGGCAGGTTCGCCCATCACAGCCTCCAGTGGTTACGGGATGCATCGGCGTACTCGGGCGATTTCCGGCAATCGCCTTAAAGAGTATAGAACGACGGCCGGTCTGGCGCCCGGCGGCCTGTCGGGGGACAATCAGGGTTCCGACTCCCCCTGCACGACCGGCACCGCGACCCGATGGACCCAGCACAAATCGATTATCAAGAGAACACAGATCCCCCGCAGGTGCAGATCGTCTCCTTATGGCGTCGGCTCAGCGCCCTGCTCTATGACGGAATCCTGCTGTCGGCACTGCTGTTGCTCGCCACCGCCTGCCTGATCATCCCCTATGATCTACTCGCCACCCGGCCCTATCCCCACGCGGACTGGCTGTACCGGACCTTGCTGCAGGCGTATCTGCTGGCGGTGATCGCCGGCTTCTATGTCTATTTCTGGACGCACGGCGGACAGACGCTGGGGATGCGCAGTTGGCGCGTGCGCGTCGTCCGCGCGGATGGCGGACCACTGACCACCGGCGACGCCCTGCGCCGCTTCGCCTGGGCCGCCCTGAGCCTGCTGCCGCTGGGCCTGGGCCTCTGGTGGTGTCTGGTCGACCGCGAGCATCTCGCCTGGCATGACCGGGCCTCGGGGACACGCCTGTTGCTCGCCCGGCCAAGAGCAGCGGTCCGCCCGATCAAAGCCGAACACTAACGACGGTCTTCGCAGCGGATCGCCGCGACCAACAGCCTTGCCGCCGAGCGTCCGGCGATCCCGGTGGGTTCGAGGCTCGCCTGATCGATCACCGCCGGAGCACCCTCAGCCCACCCGCCGCAACAGCAACAAGGCCGCGCCGACGAACAGGAGCGGCGGGGCCAGTGCCGCGGCCAGCGGACTCAGACCATAAATGAGTGCGAGGTAGGAAAAGGTGCGGCTGATCAGATAATAAACGATGCCGACCATGACCCCGACGAACATCCGAACACCGGTACCGCGACTGCGCGCGGAACCGAGCAGGATGGGAATGGCCACCAGGACCATCGACAGGGTCAGCAACGGATAGACCATCTTGCCCCAGAAGATCACCTCGTAGTTGCTGGCATCCTGCGCGTTGATCCGCATGAAGCGGATGTATTTCCAGAGCCCCCACACCGGCAGGATGCGCGGATCGACGACCACCACCTCCAGGATGCCAGGGTCCAGCATGGAATCCCAACCGGCGTTCGGGAGGCGTTCGATCCGCACCCCATCCTGACTGACATGACTGCGCGAAATGCCCTCGAGCACCCATTGACCGTCGAGATAGCGCGCGCCCTCGGCATAAGTCGCGATCAGGGTTCCCGCGGTATTGTCGACCCGGTAGGTCGAGATGGCGCGCAAACTGGTGCCGGACAGAATCTCGCGGATGTTCACATAGGCACCGTCGTCGATCGCCCAGAACCCGTAATCGGTACTTTGCGCAACCTCACCGGAGAGCGCCGTGCGTTTCAGCTCAAGTCCATGTTGCTCAGCGACCGGCGCCACCACCTCGCCGACGAACATGGCGATCACGGCCAGGACGATGCCGCCCATGACGCCGGCCCAGGCGATGCGCAGGATCGAGATGCCGGCCGCCCGCATCGCCACCAGTTCCGAGCGGTTGGCCAGTGCCCCCAAGCCGAGCAAGGCACCGATCAGGGTCGCGATCGGAAACACCTGGTAGGCATAACGCGGCAGAGCGAGAACCATGAACAGCAGGGCGTCCTGGATGCGGTAGCCGGCCGTACCCACTTGCTCCAGCTCATTGGCCAGGATGAAGAACCCCAGCAGCGGCAGCAGCACGCCCAGGGTCAGCAGGGCTCCGCCGATCACCGCCCCGGCCAGATAGCGATCGAGAATTCCAGGGATCATGTAAAGCTCACCGCGGTGGTAGACTCAGAACCCTTAGGATACTCACCCCGATCGCTCAACGCTGACTGATTCCGATCCGATTCGTTCCCCGAGGTACCCGCTGATGGAGTTCAAGATCAAGACCGGCGATCTCGCCAAACACAAGACCCCCTGCCTGGTGCTGGGTGTCTTCGAGAAACGCAAGCTCGCCGAACCCGCACAGGCCGTCGACCAGGCGAGCGGCGGCCGACTCACTGAGATTCTCAAGCGGGGCGACCTGGACGGCGAGACCGGCCGCACCTTGATGCTCTACGATCTGCCCGGGATCGCGGCAGAGCGGGTGCTGCTCGTCGGCTGCGGCAAGCACAAGGAGTTCACCCGCGCCAACTACCGTCAGGCGCTGGCGGCCGCGGTGGACCTGCTGCAGCGCACCCATGCCGGCGACGCCATGAGCACCTTGGCCGAGTCGATTCCAAACGGCCTCAGCCCCTATCTGGCGCTGCGTGATGCCGTGACCGCCACCGCCGACCGGGTCTACCGCTACAGCCGGACCAAGGAAGACAAGCAAGCCCCCAAGACCCCGCTGCGCACCCTCACCCTCTGGGTCGCGACCCGGCTGCAGGTCGAGACGGCCGAGCAGGCCATCCAGCACGGCGCGGCCATCGCCGCCGGAGTGACGCTGGCCAAGGAACTGGGCAACCTGCCGGGGAACATCTGCACCCCGTCCTATCTGGCCGATCAGGCCATGGATCTGGCCAGCCGCTTCGACAAGCTGACAGTCGAGGTACTGGAAGAGGCGCAGATGGAAGAACTGGGCATGGGCGCCCTGCTCTCGGTCTCCCGCGGCAGCCGGCAGCCAGCCAAGCTCATCTGCTTCAAATACCAGGGCGGCCCGCAGGACCAGAAGCCGGTGGTGCTGGTCGGCAAGGGATTGACCTTCGACGCCGGCGGCATCTCCATCAAGCCGGCCGCCGAAATGGACGAGATGAAGTATGACATGTGCGGCGGTGCCGGGGTCTTCGGCGCCGTCCAGGCGGCCTGCGAACTCGACCTGCCGCTCAATCTGGTGGGTCTGGTGCCGGCCTCCGAGAATCTTCCGGACGGTGCGGCCAACAAGCCCGGCGATATCATCAAGAGCATGTCGGGCCAGACCATCGAGGTCCTCAACACCGACGCCGAGGGCCGCCTGATCCTTTGCGACACCCTCACCTACAGCGAGCGCTTCGACCCCGCGGTGGTGATCGATCTGGCGACCCTGACCGGCGCCTGTGTCGTCGCCTTGGGCAAGCACCCTTCCGGGCTCTTTACCGCGGACGACCGCCTCGCCCAGGAAATCCAGGACGCCGGAAACGACGCCTGGGACCGCGTCTGGCGGATGCCGCTGTGGGAGGACTACCAGACTCAACTCGACAGCAACTTCGCGGACATGGCCAACATCGGCGGACGCGACGGCGGGGCCATTACCGCCGCCTGCTTCCTGTCACGGTATACGAAAAAATACCGCTGGGCGCATCTGGACATCGCCGGCACCGCCTGGTTGAGCGGCAAGGAAAAGGGCGGCACCGGCCGGCCGGTGCCGCTGCTGGTGCAAATCCTGCTGCAACGTAGCGGCTTGCTCGCGGCGGCCGATTAGGCGATGGCCGGAACATCATGTACCGGATCGCGAAGGGATTTCGTCTGCCTTCGAGGAGCGCTGATCGAAGCATCGCAGGGAGATGAGACAAACCACGGAGATTCGCGGTGCAGACTGAGCGCCACCGGCGAATACCCTGATCACGGCCTGGTCGTTGTCACTGGCTGGATGAGTTGCGGCAACTGGTGTCGAAATTGACTGATCCAGATCAGGACCGGCGATACGACAGGGAGGATGAGATAGCCGAACTGGTAGACGAGGGCCAGGCCCTCGTAGCCCAGTGCAGAAAAGCCCAGCCGCTCGCGTGCCTCATCGTTGATGTTGAACGCCAGGACCTTCGTGATCTCGGCGGCGAGGCCAAACAACTGCACCAGAAACAGGATCAACATACCAATGATCCAATATCCGAACGTCTTGCTGTCATGACCAGGCGCAGCGAGCACCAGGGCCGTGTAGAACGGTACGCAATATCCATAGATCAATGGATTGACCGTAAACACCACGTCGGCCTTTACCGCCGCACCAAGGTCCGCCTGGAGCGCCGTGAGTTGCGTTGTAATTGACACGGCATTGCCATCCGGCTTGATCGCGCGTACGAGATCAGGGAAGGCCCAGCTCATCAGGCCATCGAGCGC
>Ga0247838_1006237_pt1 | contig 11382 bp, 12 predicted proteins | sample LaCruzMarch2015__5_FD_189097 | JGI IMG/M metagenome (GOLD analysis project Ga0247838, IMG submission 189097) | Freshwater microbial communities from meromictic Lake La Cruz, Castile-La Mancha, Spain - LaCruzMarch2015_15m | ecosystem: Environmental > Aquatic > Freshwater > Lake | place: Spain... | reverse complement strand
TCTAGTAGTGGTGCGCCGATTTCATCGGAGCGGGGTGCTTGGCTTGCTGCACCCACAGGATCGGCAATAAACAGGTAAGAAAGGCAGGGATGGGCTTGCCAGTAGCGCAGCACCGCCCCCAGCCAGGAGGGTTGTTGAAATAGTGGATTGCGCTCCAAGGTGGGCCCACCCCACAACAGGTGGTTGCCGCCGCCAGTGCCTGCGCTTTGGCTGGAACTTGCTTGTTTCCAGGAGCGCAAACCCACTGCAGCCGTTGCTTTTTCTAAGGCCATCAGCCATTCGGCATACACCTGCCAGGTTTCACACACCGGTAAGTTCACTTCCAGTACACCAGGATCAGCTGTGATCCCCAGCACCAGCCAGCGCTCCTCTTGATCGATCGGCACCACACCACTCAGTGTTGGTGCCATCAACTCGTTTTCTTGCAGCTGCTGGGCGATTGCTTCTAGTAATTCTTCAAAGCCATCTGGTGCCAATGGCGGCAGAAATAAACCCCAACCAGCGGCATTGCAATCAAGGGTTAATACCTGGCGTGGTACATCCTCCGGCAGCTTGTTCAAGGGCAAGCGCAGCCCCGGCGGACCATCACTACTTACCAGTAGCCGTTCTTTTTCTGCTAGCGGCCAAGTTGAAGTTTGCCAGCCATCAGAGTTGCGGGTTATGGGCACTGCCCACACCTGCTGATCTGGGGCGAGTGGATCGCTGAATTCACTTGGTTCTAGCTCAAGCCCTAGGCGCTTACCAATTGCTTTAAGCATTTGGCTTGCTGATTGCTGGAGTGGTCCGGTGGCTGGCCACGGCACCAGTGGTTTGCGGTTGTGTTTACAAAGCAACCGCAGGGCCCAGCGGGGGTTTGTTTCACCTGGGTAGTGCTTACCGGGGCAAAAAAAGCAAATACTGCCAGGCAATACATCGTTTTGTAGTTGCTTTGCTAATGCATTGGCATAGGTGAGTTTGCTGGGGCCATCGGCGGCCACACTCCATTCAGCTCCTTTGGGTTTAAGGGGCACATAGGTGGGTTCGCCCCCCAATGTGAGTTCCATGGCGGAGTTTTGAAACCGCTTTCTGGCTTCCTTCCCCGCCGCCAGCATCCATGGCGGTAAGGAGCACAAAAGTGTTTGGCTCATGGCTGCTTCAGGCTTAATTCTTCTGCCTCTATTGCCCAGCTGAATTCGCTACTCACCCCAGGCGGCCCGCTAAAACTGCCGCTCACTGCTGCAGTGAGTTCAGGATTTGATGAACTGGCAAGAGGTACATAACGATCATCAATCGCGCCAAGGCCGCTGGGGTCAAAGCCGCGCCAGCCTGCTCCAGGTAGATAAACCTCTGCCCAGGCGTGGAGGTCGTAGCGATCTGGCTTTGGTTGCACCAGGTGATAACCACTTACAAACCGAGCCGGCAAGCCAATGCATCTGCAGCATTCGATCAGCAGCACGGCGAGATCGCGGCAAGACCCCACCCGTTCCCGCAGGGTGCGGCCTGCGGGCCAGGGGGGGCCATTGTGGCGCTGGGTGTAGTTGACTCTTTCTTGAATCAACTCATGTAATTGCTGCAAGAAGCTGAGACAGCGTTGATCGCTTCCGATCGTTGCTTCTTGAGCAAGAGCGATGGCGGCTGGATCATGTTGCCCATTCGGTAGCCAGCCCTGCAGGTTGCTTACTAAATCTGCATTTAACTTTCCGATTGGGTAAGGCAATCTTGCTTCTTGTTCATCCAGGCACAGTTCAATTAAAGGTGGTGCTGATGTAATTACCTCAGATTCGGAAAGTATTTCAAGGCGATCTGTGTTGCCGATGAATTTCGCCCGAAGAATCTGATCGCCACCGGCGGCGAGTAATTCATATTTATGCCAAGGCTCTGGATTGAAACTAATTTTATGGCTAATCAGTTTTTGAAATCCGATCGTACGAGGCATTAAGCAAAGGCGATGGGCGCCAAGTTGCACCGGTTTTGAATAGGTATACGTGAAGCTATGGCTTAGTTTTATGTGCATTGGTTTGTAATAAAGTAGCGGGTTTCCAGCAGGCTATGGAGTTGATTGATTTGCAGTTGCAATTCATCAATCACCTGATGCAGGCCAAAATTAATTACCTCTCCCACCTGGGAGAAATTCCAGGTGGCTTGCAGGCGCCCTAAACTACGGCTTAGGGGATGGCCACTTTGCAGGAGTGGCTGTTGATCAATGCTTGCGATTGCTTCGGCAATGCCATTGAGGCAGTAGCGCACAGAGCGGGGGAAATCGGGATCAAGTAATAGAAATTCAGCAACTCCACTAGGGGTGATCGGTTGTTGGGTGTGTTGTCTATACATTTGATACGCGCTGGCGGATCGTAATAAAGCAATCCACTGCAGTTCGTCTAAGGCGCCACCAATATCTTGAGGGCTTGGCAGTAGCAAAAAATACTTCACATCAAGAATTCTTGCTGTCTTTTCAGCCCGTTCAATCAATCTGCCTAAGTTTGCAAATTGCCAGCTGATATCCCTACGCATACTTGAATCTGCAATGCCATAAAGCTGCTGACAACCCCTACGAATTAACTGCAATTGTTCCGGTAAGGCTTGCTGCCAAAAAGATTCCCCTGGTTGTAAATCAAGATGCAATGCATTTAATTCTTCAAAAAATTCATTAGGGATCACTTCACGGATTTGCCTTGCATTTTCTCGAGCGATTGCGATGCAATTACAGATTGCGTTTGGGTTTTGCGCTTGTGCCAGCAGAAACCATTCCACTGCTGCTGCCCCACCTGCAGGATGCAATTCTTCAAACAGGCTGCTCTCTGCGCATGCTTCGATAAGGGGTAGCCACACCGCATCACCATCCGCTGGTGAATCGAGCGCCATCGACATTCCAACGTCTAAAAATCGGGCCAGATTATCGGCCCTTTCCACATACCGGAAGATCCAGTAAAGCTGTTCTGCTACACGGCTGAGCATGAAACCACCCAGGTATCTTTACTACCCCCACCTTGGGAGGAATTCACCACGAGGGAACCTCGTTTAAGGGCTACGCGAGTGAGGCCTCCCGCTGTTACCCAGCTTTGTTTGCCCCTCAATATGTATGGCCTTAGATCCACATGGCAGGGGTAGAGCTCGCCTTCGCTTAGGGAGGGCACTGTTGAAAGTTGAAGGGTTGGTTGGGCGATGTAATTGCGTGGATTTGCTTGGATTAATTTGCTAAAACTTTCAATTTCCGCTGGGCTTGCATGGGGGCCGATCAACATTCCGTAACCGCCGGCTTCCGATACAGCTTTCACTACTAATTCAGGCAGGTGTTCTAATACATAGAGGCAGTCTTTTGGCCTTGCGCATAAAAAGGTGGTTACGTTTGGAATAATTGCTTCTTCGCCTAGGTAATAGCGAATCATTTGGGGCACGTAGGCATAAATCAATTTGTCGTCTGCAACTCCAGTGCCCGGTGCATTTGCGATCGCTACTTGGCCATCGCGGAAGGAACCCATCAGGCCTTTCACCCCAAGCATCGAATCACTACGAAAGCAATCGGGATCAAGGAAATCATCATCGATGCGCCTGTAGATCACATCAACTCGCTCTAATCCGTTGGTGCTTCGCATCCAAACTTTGTTGTCTTCACATAAAAGATCGGTGCCTTCCACCAATTGAATTCCCATCAATCGCGCTAGATAGCTATGCTCAAAGTAAGCACTATTATGAACACCAGGGGTTAGGAGTACCACTTGCGGACTATCTGTCCAAGGGGCCATCTCTTGAAGCGTTTGCAGCAGTTGTGATGCGTAGTTATCAATTGGAGTGATTCGTTGGCTTTGGAATAATCCACCAAAGAGTTGTTTCATCACACGGCGATTTTCTAAGAAATATGCAACTCCCGAGGGGCAGCGTAGGTTGTCTTCTAATACGCGCCAGGTGCCATCCCCATCACGTATAAGATCAAGGCCAGAAATGTGACACCATCTTGCAAGTGGCGGCACAACATCTTGCATTTGGGGTCGCCAGCCCTGGCTACTAAGAATGTCTTCTGCGGGGATAATACCGTCTTTAATTATTTTTTGTTCACCATAAATATCGCTAAGAAAAAGATCTATTGCCTCTAGGCGTTGAATTAGGCCCGCCTCTAGCACTGCCCAATCCTGTTGATCGATCAGGCGGGGCAGCGGGTCGAATGGCAGGATCCGCTCGCTTGCTTCCGAGTTGCTGTTGTATAGGCGGAAGGTGGCACCAAGCCTTTTTAATAGTTGTTCAGCAGCGCGATGGTTTTCGTTTAATTGCGGTAAGCCCAGGGCTCCTAGTTGGTCCATTAGGGCGCCCATCGCTTTGCGGGGCGTGTGGCTGGGGCTCATGTATTCATCAAAGCCGCCGATTGGAACGTAGCTTTCAAACATCGAGCTCACAATCAAGGCTTATCCCACCAACACCTTCTTAATTATTAAGCAGTTGCAAGGTGCCTTTTGCTACGGAATCACATATCTCCGGGTATTGGAGGGATTTATTTGTATAAAAAGTTACCGTTTTAGTTTTTATAATTTAGCTAAAGCAGAAAATAACGTTGGGCCATCGGTAATTCATCAGCTGGTTCGCAGCTGAGCAGTTCGCCATCGGCAAAAACCTCATAGGTTTCAGGATCCACTTCAATATTGGGCAAGCTGTTGTTGTTAAGCATTGCCGCTTTACCGATATCGCGGGTGTGTTGCACCGGTAGGCAAGGGCGTTCTAAACCCAGCTGGCGAGGTAGATCAGCATCAAGGGCCGCCTGGCTCATGAAGGTAAAACAGCTGGGGGCGAGAGCCCTGCCATAGGTGGCAAACATTGGCCGGCCGTGCACTGGCCCGGGGGTGGGAATTGAAGCGTTGGCGTCACCCATTTGGGCCCAAGCGATGCTGCCTGCTTTAAGGATTAGTTCCGGTTTTACCCCAAAAAATCCTGGTTTCCAGAGCACTAAATCAGCAAGCTTGCCCACCTCAACTGAACCCACTTGGCTGTTGATGCCATGGGCTATGGCAGGGTTAATAGTGAATTTTGCTATGTAGCGTTTAATCCGGTTGTTGTCGTTGCGGGAGCTATCGCCTGTTAGAGCACCCCGCTGCGCCTTCATTTTGTGGGCTGTTTGAAAGGTGCGGGTTATCACCTCCCCCACCCTGCCCATCGCTTGGGAATCGCTGGCAATGATTGAGAAAGCGCCAAGGTCGTGAAGGATGTCTTCTGCGGCGATTGTTTCGCGGCGAATTCGCGATTCTGCAAATGCCACATCCTCTGGTATGCCTGCATCTAGGTGGTGGCACACCATCAACATGTCGAGATGCTCTTCCAGGGTGTTGCGGGTGTAAGGCCTGGTGGGATTTGTGCTGCTTGGGAGCACGTTGGCTTGGCCGCAAATTTTGATGATGTCTGGGGCGTGGCCGCCCCCTGCCCCTTCGGTGTGGAAGGTGTGGATGGTGCGGCCAGCAATGGCGCGGATTGTGTCTTCTACAAAGCCGGCTTCATTCAAGGTGTCTGTGTGGATGCACACCTGCACATCAAAGCGATCGGCTACCCCTAGGCAGCAATCGATCGCACTAGGGGTGGTGCCCCAGTCTTCATGCAATTTGAGGCCGCAGGCCCCAGCTCGAATTTGCTCTTCTAAAGCCTCTGGAGTGCTGGCATTGCCTTTGCCAAAAAAGCCCAGATTCACCGGTAAACCTTCCGCTGCTTGGAGCATCCGGGCCAAGTGAAAAGCCCCTGGCGTGCAGGTGGTGGCATTGGTGCCGGTGGCAGGGCCTGTGCCGCCCCCCAACATCGTGGTAACTCCGCTTGCTAAAGCGGTTTCAATCTGCTGGGGACAGATGAAATGAATATGGGTATCTATGGCACCAGCGGTGAGGATATGGCCCTCGCCGGCGATTGCTTCGGTGCCAGGGCCGATCACGATATCGATGTTGTTACTGATATCTGGATTGCCGGCTTTACCGATGGCGCAAATGCGGCCATCTCTAATACCCACATCAGCTTTAACGATGCCCCACCAATCAAGGATTAGGGCATTTGTTATTACCGTATCTACAGCGCCAGCAGCGCGACTGCTCTGGCCTTGACCCATGCCATCACGAATAACTTTGCCGCCGCCAAATTTCACCTCATCGCCGTAAGAGGTGAAGTCTTTTTCCACCTCCAGGATCAAATTGGTGTCTGCCAGGCGCAACCGATCTCCAGTGGTGGGGCCATAGGTTTCGGCGTAGCTGCGGCGATCCATTTGATATGCCATTAGTTATCTCCATCGAGGTGGCCGTTTACTTGTGCGTTGAAACCCACTACGCGGCGAGCACCAACAAAGGGCACTAATTCCACTTCCCTTTTATCACCTGGTTCAAAACGAATCGCCGTACCGGCAGGGATATTTAGTCTTTTCCCTCGGGCGGCATCCCGATCGAATAACAAGGCAGCATTGGCTTCGGCAAAGTGAAAGTGAGATCCCACTTGAATCGGCCGATCGCCGCTATTTGCCACCATCAAGTTGGTTACAGGCCGGCCGGCATTTAGCTCAATAAAGCCTGGTTCTGGAAGTAATTCGCCGGGGATAATCATCGAATTGGTTGATGCACGGTTACGAGCTTGGTGCCATCGGGGAAGGTGGCTTCCATTTGCACTTCGTTAATTAATTCAGCTACTCCATCCATCACCTGTTCGCGTTTTAGCCAGGTGCTGCCTTCTTGCATCAGCGCCGCTACGGTTTTGCCATCCCGCGCCCCTTCCAAGATTTGAAAGCTGAGCCAGGCCACAGCTTCTGGGTGGTTGAGTTTTAAACCCCTCGCTAGGCGCCGTTCCACCAGTAATGCGGCGGTAACGATCAAAAGCTTGTCTTTTTCTTGTGGAGATAGGTGCATGGGCTGCAAACACTGTTGAAAGATTGAGCTGTGCTGAAACTTTTACTGGAACTAATACCCACTCTGGCCCTAGGGCTTGCTCTGGGTTTGCGTTATCCCCTACTGCCTGGGCGAATAGCACCACTTTTAGTGCGCTACGGCATTCCATTAGGTGTGGCGGCATTGCTGCTGCGCTCGGGTTTAAATCGCGATTTTTTACTTGCTGCCGCGTTAGCGCTTTTTTTAATTGCAAGCGTGATGCTGTTGCTGCATTTGCTGCCGCCACTGAGGCGTTTGCTGCCTAATGGCGCCTTGCAGCTTGGGGCAGCCACCGGCAATACCACCTATTTCGGCATTCCAGTGGCTTTGGCTCTGCTGCCACCTCCAGCCCTTGGTGCTGCGATTGCTTACGACCTCGCTGCCACATTGTTGAGCTGGACGCTGGGGCCACGGCTGCTGAAATCCAGCAGCGAGAGGCGCCGTTCCTTTCGCCGCGACCTTAGCCAAAGCCCTGCCACCCATGGATTTTTGCTTGCTTTTGCGCTGCAACTCACCCCTTGGCAAGAGCCCCTAGCAAGCCTGCTCTGGTGGCCCGCCCGTTTGGTGTTGTTGCTGGCTTTGCTTTTGGTGGGGATGCGAATAGGGGTGATGCAGCAGCAGGGTGAACTTGCAGAAGGTTTTAGCTGGCAGAGCTGGAGGAAATTAGCGCCGGCGTTATCAATCAAATTGCTGCTGTTGCCGTTGCTATTTGCGCTGATAACAACTTGGCTTGGCTTACCTGGTTTAGTTGCGGATGCTTTGGTGTTGCAGGCGGCAGCCCCCACGGCGATTTCAGTGTTGTTGATGGCGGAAGCGGCGGGGGAAGGGATAAATGATGCGGCGGGTTTGGTATTAATCAGCACAGCTATGGCGCTCGTAACCGTGCCGTTGTGGTGGTGGCTAATCAATTGAGATTTCTGCCGCATGGATTTTCTTGAATCGGCCATACCCTCGGTGGTGTGGGTGCAGCAAGGCAGCGCAATTCACGAATCAGCATCCAAAGGCGGCAAAACCAAAAGCGGGCCGCTTGGCTGGAAGGGCCTAGGTAACGGGCGATAAGCCCCTGCGGCAGCTGGCTGATTGCCATCTCTCCCTCCAGCTCAAGGCCGTCTTGGCGGGCCTGCAGTAGTAGTTGTTTGATTTCCTTTTGATCAAGCGGATTGGGCGCTGCCCACACGAGGCTGCCCAGCACTGGTTGCCCCTGAAGGCCATGGGCTGCATTTAAGGAATTGCACTCAATTTGCAGCCGATCTACTAATTCCCAGCGGACACCACTGCTTAAATGACGCCGTATCTCAAGGCTGCTGCGCCAGCAACCGCTACCCAAGGTTTCACCCCTTGCGGTGCGCCCCAACCGCACCACATCAATGCCGAGCCAGCTGGCATTTTCGGCGAGCTCTACCCGGTGCTGCTGCTGTAATAAGCCGCCCTCAAATACAACGGTTTCTTGAGGTAACCATTCGAGATCAGCGCCGGCGGCAAGCTTGCTTTGCAGCTTAATTTCAGCCCAACGGCCGTTTGGATCGAGGCGGGAGCGTCCCCTAGTGCCGTAGATCTTTTGAGCTGCCACGCTGGTAATGAGGGCGCAACTATTAGGGGCGAGTTCGAGCTTGATCGCTAGCTGATCTCCCCCCACCAGGCCGCCGGCAGTGTGCAGTAGCGGTAGTTCGCAACGGCCAGCGGCGCCGTTGAAAGGCCGCAAAAGCTTTAAAGGAGCAGTGGTGCCGCCTTGAAAGCTGGTGCAACCGAGGCCATTGAGCTGAAATTGCAAATCAGCAGTTCCACGCCAACCGCATGGATTTATGCCAGCTTGGCTTGATGCAAGAGGAACAGAAGCCACTGTTGTTGCAGCAACGTTGCGATGCCGGCTTAAATGTTGAATCTATTGGGGTGTTACTGCAATTACCACTAACCGCTGCTGAACGGCAGGTGAGCCGTGGTTTGCGCCGCTGTAGCTGCGGCAGGGAGGTGTTGTTGCAATTGCCAAGGGGGGGATATCTGCAGCCTGGCGAAGGCTTGGCTGCAGAAGCGGGCATACCACTAGCGGTAGTGGTTGCAGCAAAAGAGCCGCTACTGGTGGTGTGCAGTGATGATCCGCTCGGCTTGCTGCAGGCGGCTTATCACCTTGGCAACCGCCATGTGGCATTAGAGGTGAAAGTTGATGAATTACGCCTATTAGCTGATCCTGTTTTGGCGCAAATGTTGCAACAACGGGGCCTGAAAGTTTCAGCTCTGCAGGCTGCTTTTTTGCCGGAAGTAGGGGCTTATCACAACACTGAGCAACATAATCATCAAGATAATCATCAACATCAACACCACCCTCAACATCGATGACATTGCCTTTGGCATTGCTGCAATTGGTGAGCCCCGCATTGCCTGTGGGGGGTTTTGGTTATTCGGAAGGTTTAGAGGTGTTGTTGCACAAAGGAGAATTAAATGAGATTGCTAGCCTTAAAAGTTGGCTGGAAGCCGAACTGCAAACAGGGTTATTAAGGGTGGAAGCAGCAGCGCTTGCGCCTTTGCAGCAGGCCATTATTTGCAATGATGCGCCAGCTTTGTTTGAATTAAATGGCTGGCTATTAGCCCAACGTGAGGCAGTTGAAATGCGGGCTCAGCAGTTGCAGATGGGGCAATCTCTTTTGCAATTATTAGCGGTGATGGGTTGGCCATTATCAATGCAAAAACCTGAATTTGGCTGGACTGCTGCATGGGCATGGGCGGGGTGTTGTTTTGATGTGCCAGGCGATGATTTATTAGAGGCTTATTTATATAATTGGGTGGCAAATCAAATCAGTGCAGCAGTGCGTTTAGTGCCCTTTGGTGCCAGCTCAAGCCAGTGCTTACAGCTGCAATTAGCACCACTAATAAGCGCTCAATCTATATTTTTATGGCGTAAAGATCCACGCTCAATGTTCAGCGCAGGGGTGGGGGCAGGCCTCGCTCAATTGCAGCATGGTGGCTTGTATTCAAAGTTATTTAGGAGTTAGTTATTCAAGGTTTGGCTGGCATGGCGGCAGGGCTGCTGGCAGCATTGGCCTGCAGACCTTGTATATCCGTTGATCTCCTCCACCGATGAGCAGCCCAGACATCCGCTGGCTTCAGCGCTTCGACAATTTCAAGCGAGCCTTTGCCCGGTTGAGCGAAGCGTCTGAGCTGGCGAATCAGCGGGATTTATCGGATCTGGAGCGGCAGGGGCTCATCCAAGCCTTCGAGTTCACCCATGAACTGGCTTGGAACACTCTCAAGGATTTTCTCGCCGCCCGCGGTTCATCCGAAAAGCTGTACGGATCGCGTGATGCCACGCGGGCAGCTTTTGCTGCGGAACTCATCGAGGATGGTGAGGCATGGATGATGATGATCGAGCATCGCAACGAGTCGTCTCACACTTACAACGACGACGTGGCTGGGAAGATCATGGAGGCGGTTTTATCGCTCTATGTGCCGGCGTTCGAGGCATTCCAGCGCCGGTTTCTGGAACTGGAGAAGGAGGATTCCGCATGAACCACGGTCTGAGTGAGGTCACGGTGGAACGCATCCGGGCAGTGCTGGCGCAATTTCCCGAGGTGGAAAAGGCCGTGCTTTATGGCTCGCGTGCCAAGCAGACCTATCGCCCTGGCTCAGACATAGACCTAACACTCTGCGGTGATGAACTGGATCACACTCTGCTGACGCGGATTAATAACGAGCTGGATGACCTGTTGCTGCCATATCAAATTGATCTCTCTCTGATGGCCTCATTGAGCCATCCCGACCTGCTCGACCACATCCGCCGTGTTGGCGTGGTTTTTTATGAGAAGCGTGCTGCTCCAGTAGAAGCCCTCAAGGGCAAATTCGCTAGTAAATAGCAGTTATTCATTAATTCTGTTCATTAGCACTACGTGACAATTGGTGTTCAGGAGCTTGCTTAAGAAAATTTACGCCGCTGCTACAGCTTTGCTATCAAAACAGCATTTCAGATGCCGCTGCAGATCTTGGAAAACCAGAAGAAATTGGCCTATTATTTTTAAGTTTTCAGAAATATCTTTATGAAGTAGCAGCTTAAATATAATTAACTAGAGGCAGAGGTATAAAAGCGTTGTGCATAATTCCATAATAAGCGGCTGCCGGTTAAACAAATTCCTGCAACACATAAAGCAGCGATTGCCCAGATACTTGAGCTTTTGCCAAGTAGTGCCTCTGCCGGGATTGTTGTAAGAAATGCCACCGGTAATACAAAAGTAAAAATCAACCTAAGAGCAGGGGGGTAGGCGCTTACGGGATATCTTCCGGCCACTAAGGTATACCTTAAAACCTCGGTGGCATTCCACACTTTGATAAACCATATACTTAGTGCTGCTAATACAAACCAAAGGCTATAAAGTATTGCCAAAGAAGCTATAAGTAGTGCTGCGGCAAGTAGCAAAGCGCCACTGGAGGGCAGGCCGTAACTAATGCTTGAACTTGGCTTAAATAGTGCCCAGCAAATTAGGCAAAAGCCTGCAATGATTCCAGGCAACCCCCAAGGGGATACCGTGCGGGTTGAAAGCCAAAA
>Ga0247838_1006213_pt1 | contig 11421 bp, 9 predicted proteins | sample LaCruzMarch2015__5_FD_189097 | JGI IMG/M metagenome (GOLD analysis project Ga0247838, IMG submission 189097) | Freshwater microbial communities from meromictic Lake La Cruz, Castile-La Mancha, Spain - LaCruzMarch2015_15m | ecosystem: Environmental > Aquatic > Freshwater > Lake | place: Spain... | reverse complement strand
TGGCTTGCCATGCTTCAATATGCCCAATCCACTTCATTGATAATGCCATCGGTATTCCCCATCCAAAAGGGCAAGGATGACAGGTCGTATCAGGTTTGCGTAGGTGGGCGGGTTAGACGTTTACCCCCAAGCAGCTTATTGCAGAAATACACGGGCCCATTCGTGTTGAACCCGGAATACCAACCCGTTGTGACACTGAATATGAACGAAAAGGCGTGTGCGATTTGATGATGATATGCGAACCAAAATGCGGTTTTCGGCAGGTGGATATCACTGACAGACGCACCTAAATCGATTTCGCCCATACGATGAAACACATTGCCGATCTTTATCCTGAAGCGTCCGTCGTTCGCGTGGTAATGGAAAATATCAATACCCATAAAATTTATGCCTTATATGTAGCATTTCCAGCCGCAAGTGTATGATTTGGCAAGAAGATTGGAATTTCATTATTTATGCCCTGTGGGTACACACCCAAACATGGGAGCTGGCTAAATATTGCCGAGATTGAACTCGCCGTATTGTCGAACATGTGCTTGTCACGACGTATTCCAGATAAAGACACTCTTCGTCGAGAGGTCGAAGCTAATGTGAAAGAGCGTAATCTGAAGGCAATGCCTGTCAATTGGCACTTCACCACACAAGATGCCAGACTAAAACTGGCTCGACTTTATCCTTGCGTTTCAAGTTGACTGACTACTGGATGCGATAAAAACCGCCGATTGGCTGATAGACATGGGGCCGGAAGGGGGCGATGGTGGTGGCACTTTAGTTGCCGAGGGTACGCCGCAAACGATTGCGGAGAATCCGGCTTCGCATACGGGGATTTATTTGCGGCGGTTCTTTAACCAGCCCCTTAACTAAGAAGTTTTCGCGTTTGTCACATGAGGTAAAATAAAATCCATTGAAAGCATTGGCTAAGTTAAAAAATAGCAATTCAATATTGACGCGTTTTTGTCAAGCCCAAGCTTTTGTGGCACACTGAAATTTATTTACAAACGATAAACCCTTATGGTCGGTTTTAAATTCGAGCAATATTCTGTGGACCTTATGATTATGCTGGTCGATGACCAAGCTATTGTCGGTAAGCTATTACAAAATATGCTTATCGATCAAACTGATATAAGCTTCCATTATTGCCATAACCCAGAACTGGCGATTGCAGAAGCCAAAATAATTAAGCCTACTGTGATATTGCTGGACTTAATCATGCCCAAAATTAATGGCTTAGAGTTACTCAAACAAATCCGCATCGATCCGGCAACACAAGATACTCCAGTAATTATGCTATCCACAGAAGATGATCCGCTTGCAAAAATGAATGCGTTTGAATGGGGAGCTAACGATTATGTCGTCAAACTGCCTGAAAAAATCGAACTGGTAGCTAGATTACGTTATCATTCAAAAGCTTATATACATAAATTGCAGCGTGACCGCGTCTTTGAAGCGTTACAAAAGGCGCAAACCGAATTGGAAAAGCAGAATATCGAACTGCTGCGCCTGAGCCAATATGATGGCATGACCGAAATTGCCAACCGTCGGTATTTTGATGAATGTATCCAAATTGAATTAAAGCGGGCTGCGCGCAACCAAGTGCCCATTTCCGTGGTGATGATAGATATTGACCATTTCAAAGCTTACAACGACACCTACGGGCATTTGCAAGGCGATGATTGCCTAAAAAAAGTCTCCACCATCCTAAAACAACAACAAAACCGTCCAGCAGATTTTGTCGCCCGATATGGCGGCGAAGAGTTTGTTTTATTGTTGCCGGAAACCGACTTAGCTGGGGCAGTTAACATCGCGGAAAAAACGCGTCAGGCAATTTTTGATGAAAATATTCCCCACGAAGGCTCTTTGACCGCCACTCATGTCACTGCCAGTTTCGGAGTCGCAGGCGGCATACCTGGCTACCATGACACCCCAGAACAGTGGTTGCAGCAGGCCGATGCTATGCTTTATAAAGCGAAGTCATCAGGACGTAACCAAGTACAGGCGATTGCCATACTGACAAATTGATGGTGGGTCAATGAATCTTGACGATTTCAAAACCTTGCTGATCCAGAATACTGGCTTGACCATAGCTACTAGTGATGAAGGCAAATTACGGGTGTTTCTTCAACATAGGCTGACGGAGTTAAAGCTGGCAACCTTAGCCGATTACCTTGAATTGCTGGCCGCTAACAGCTTACTTGCTGACCATGAATGGCAACAAGTCGTCCAAACCCTGACAGTGCCGGAAAGTTTTTTTCTGCGTGATAAAGGGCAGATGAATATCTTGCAAAAGCATATTTTGCCTGAGTTGATAGAGCGCAACCGCCATCATCGTAAATTACGGCTCTGGAGTGCCGGCTGCGCAACTGGCGAAGAGCCATATTCATTGGCGATGCTAGTGCAAAATCTATTGCCGGATGAACAGGATTGGGAGGTACTGATTCTGGGAACGGACATTAACGACAAGGTCTTGGCAAAAGCCAGGGATGGCCATTATTCGAGATGGTCGTTACGGGATGTAGAGCCTCAAGTGTTGACTTATTTCCAACCTGCGGCACATGGCTTGTTGTCATTGGATGCTTCAATCCGCCAGAAAGTGACCTTCCGTCGTGTCAATTTGCTGAAAACCCCTTTTCCTGATCTTGAAATCAATGCTATCGACTTGATTTTATGCCGTAATGTGTTCATTTATTTCGACCAGCAAGCCATCACCACCGTGCTGGAAAAGTTTACCCAAACCCTTAAGCCTGAAGGTTATTTATTGACCGGACACGGCGAACTTTACCAGCAGCCCTTACAGGGTTTGCAAACCCATTTGTATGTTGAGTCTGTGGTGTACCAGCGCACCGTTAGGCCCTTTCTGAAGGTTTCTGACAAGCTTGCTGAATTACCCCGCAAACCTTCTCCGCCAGTATTGTCAGAAATGCCAGAAGCAACCGTTAAGCCACCCAAAGCCGACCCTGTCACCGAGATGATCCTAGCTTATCAAATGGGTAACTACACAGGAGTTTTAGCCATAGCGCAAACGCTGTTATCGCAAGAACCTAACTTTGAAGCCCATTACTGGTCAGCCAAAGCGTTTGCCAGTTTAGGCCAATACCACACAGCGGAATCCCGCTTGGAATCAGCATTAGCGCTAGACCCGCGTTCCGCCCGCTGTTTTTATTTATTGGCGCATATTAAGGAATCCCAAAACGATAGTGAATTAGCCAAATCATTATTGAACAAGGCCATTGTCCTGGACGAGACGTTCATTCCCGCCTATCTTGATTTAGCAGTGCTCTATGAAACCGAAGATCCAACCAAGCATCAGCATATGCGTCAACAAGCGGTAGTTTTGTTAAAAAAACTACCCCCAGAAGCGTATTTGGATGATTTTTCCAGCCAGGTTCATGAACTTATCCAGCAACTTGATTAGCAATCAGCCATCATGACCGAACCTATAACAAATCAAGTAAATGTAGACGAACCTTATTTTGTGTTTGCCATAAACAGCTACTTTTATGCCGTGCCTGCCGGTATTGTCCAAGAAGTGGTGTATTTGCCAGAATTAACTTTATTGGCAACTACGCCAGCCGATGTGGTTGGGGTTTTTGATTTGCGTGGCAAACTGATTCCGGTGTTGGACGTGCGTTTGCGTTTTCAGCAACCGACCAAGCCTTATCAAATCAGCGATTGCATTATCATCATGCAATTAAAAGGACAAACCTTTGGTGTGTTGGTGAACGAAGTTTACGATGTCTGCATCACCGACACTATCGACGTCAACCCCTTGTTATTTTCGGGGCGCATCAATTCTGAATTGGCCAGTTCATTACTGATTGGCAGCCTTAAAAAGGATGATAAGATCATAACCTTGCTGGATATGTCGGCGTTATTGGCGCAGGTATTAGCCGCTGCGCCCTTGGAAACCGACGCACAGCACGATTTTTATACGCTGGCCAATGATGAAGACCATGCCGTGTTTGCGTTGCGGGCGGAACAATTAAAATGGCAGGAACTCCGTGAAGACCCGTCAGAGTTTCTGGCGATAGCCGTCGTGTTGCTTAATGATGAATATTTCGGCATTGATTTGCTCAGTGTCCGTGAATTTGCCAATATCAGCGACATTGTGCCTATTCCCTGCACACCCGAACACATTTTGGGCTGTATAAACCTGCGCGGCAATATCATCACCTTAATGGACATGCGCCGGGCTATCCATCTGCCCCCCTTACCGCCCCAAGCGGACGGCAAAATTGTGGTCATCAAAACCCCTGACGAATTTGCCGTTGCCATTATTGTTGATAGCGTCAAGGAAGTTATTTATGTCCATCCACAAAAAATTACCCCCGTACCCACCACCGCCTCATCTGTCAGTGGGGACTACTTGGCCGGGGAAATGCGTTACCAGAATAAGTTGCTGACTCTTTTAGACCTGAATCTAATCCTGGAAAAGGGCGAGTTAGTTGTTGAAGAAGAAGTTTAAGGGAAATCCTATGCGTATTAGCCAACAAAAATTAACCCATAACCTGATTATTTTATTTCTCCTCACCTCGGTTCTGCCCATCGGCTTTATCGGATATTGGAGCTATCATTTTGGTAAAGAAATATTAAAGTCACAATTTTTGAATGACTTTGCCGCAATTGCCCAAGCGAAAGCCCAATCTATTAGCCAATATTTGGACATGGAAGTGATGCGCATCGAAAACTTTTCGGCGGATAGTGAGCTTTACCATTTGCTGGAACAAATCTCTGTCAATTCCAGCCAAACTGACCCAAACATCCAACAATTACAAAAACTCCTCAATACCAAAACCTCGTTAGCCAAGGCGAATGACACCAATGGCTATGGAGAAATACTTCTAATGGATGCCCATGGCAAAGTGTTGGCATCCAGTTTTAGCCAATCCATAGGTAAGGATGAATCCGCTAATGAAATATTTACCGGAGCAACTGAAAGGGTCCATATCCAAGACGTGTATTACCACAATGCCAGCAAACAGTATGTCTTTGGGGTATCTGCCCCCATTAAGCAAAAAGACACCGGAACATTGCTGGGCGTGATCGCCAATCGCCTGACCTTGGCCGCACTTAATGGAATCATGACTAACCGCCAAGGCTTAAGGGATACTGGCGAGGCTTATATCGTCAACAAAAACAGCTACATGATTACCCAATCGCGGTTCATTCCCAACGCCACTTTAAAGCAAAAAGTCGATAGCCAACCAGTACGGTTGTTCCAATCCCAACAGCAAAACATGGCGGGGCTTTACCCCGATTACCGAAATATGCCGATAGTCGGGGTTTCGGAAGGGAAAACGATCAATAAACATTATGACTTAGGCTGGCTATTATTAGTGGAAATTGATCAGGCCGAAGCCGATGCCGAAATCATCCTGTTCCGTAACTGGGTTTTGCTATTTACGCTGACCATGGGCATTATAGCGGCAGTAACAGGCCTGCTATTTGGGCGAAAATTGAGCAATCCTATCGCGGCGGCGACGGCGGAAATTTTTACCACATCCAGCGAATTGTCCATCACGTCCGATGAGCAAGAACGCACTTCAGCCCAACAAGCGGTTGCCGTCAACGAAACCAGCGCGACGATGAACGAACTTGGCCGATCCGCACAGCAATCCATATTACAAGCCGATGCCGCCAATCAAGAAGCCCAAAAAGTCGTCACTAAAGCCTTGGACGGAGCGCAAACCATGCAGGAAACCTTGACCACCATGGACTTGCTTAAAACCAAAGTCGAACACATTGGCATTCAAATCGTCCGTTTGAGCGAACAAACCAGCCAAATCGGTCATATTACCGATGCGGTAAAAGACATTGCCAACCAAACCAATTTATTGGCCTTAAATGCGGCGGTGGAAGCGACCCGAGCCGGAGAACACGGCAAAGGCTTCACCGTGGTTTCCCAAGAAATCAGGAAACTGGCCGAACAAAGCAAAAAATCCGCAGAACACATCAGCAATTTATTGGAAAATATCCAAAAAATCACTAATACCACGGTGCTTGCCGCAGAAGCGGGCACGCAAACCGCCCAACTCAGCAGCCAAAAAGCCGAACAGACCAAACGCAGTTGCGATGAATTGTCCGATGCCGTCAATAATATCGCCGATGTTTTGCAACAAATTTCCCTGACCGCCAAGCAACAGGCAAATGCCACCAATCAAGTGGTCGAAGCGATGAACATGTTGAATACAGGCGCAAAAGAAACGGCAAATGGCATTTCCCAAGGTAAATTGGCGATTCATAACTTGAATAAAGCCGCCGGACAATTGCAAGACATGATCTGATTATGATTGATGATCCTGATTTGCGCTTGATGTTTAAGGCCGAATGCGAAGAACGCCTACAAAATCTTGAGCAGCAACTGTTGCAATTGGAAAAGCAACCGGAATTGGTGGCCTGCCAAGAAGAAATATTCCGTGAGGCCCATAGCCTGAAAGGTTCAGCGCGGATGCTCAATATCAAAAACATGGAGCAAGTCGCGCATCATTTTGAATCTGTCCTAAAAACTACCTTAAAAGCGGGCAAGCACTTGGAAAACCCCGTGATTGAAAGCTTATATCACGCGGTTGATGATTTGCGCGGTTTGGCGGAAGAAGCCATTACCGGAAATGCCTACCCAAAATCCATAAATCAGATATTGGCGAGCTTGGAAAATGCCGATAGTGGCGCTGACCAGCCAAATGCCGACCCACAATCGGCTTCGTTGACAAAGCTGCCTTTAGCAAACAATGGCACAATCCAAAATGATTCAACCGAAGCGCAATTGGCACCTCACCAAGAACCCGCCGCTACGGCAAAAATTGACACAATCCGCGTCGGGACACAGCAGCTTGATGCCTTAATGACCCATGTCAGTGAGTTGACCGTCAACAAAAACCGCTTGGCGCAACGCTTGACTGACATCAATGACATCCTCTTTATCTGGGACGAATGGAAACAATATAACCGCTCGCTGCTCAGCCCTGATTTGAATAATCTGGAAGCCCGTTTATTGGCTTTGCGTAGCCAACTCTATGAAGACAATAACCGCTTCGATTATCTTAATAATGAAATTGGATTTGGTATCCGCTCCATCCGCTTATTGCCGCTTTCGACCACCTTTAACCTATTTCCGCGCATGGTGCGGGATATTGCCAAACAACAGCAAAAGCAAATTGACTTAGTGATTGAAGGGGAAGATACCGTCGCCGATAAGCGGGTGATTGAAGAAATTAAAGACCCTCTGACGCATCTGCTCCGCAACGCCATTGACCATGCCATTGAATCGCCTGAACAAAGGCAATTAAGTGGCAAGCCAGCGCAAGGTACGATACGCCTGAAAGCTTATCAAACCCCCACCACTATAATCATTTCAATCACCGACGATGGTTCTGGCATAGACTTGGAAAAAATTAAATCGCGGGCTTTGCATCACCAATTGTATCAAGCTGAAGAGCTATCCGCGATGAATGACAGGCAACTCCAAGAGCTGATATTCAACCAAGGATTTTCCACAGCCGAACAAATCAATGACATCTCAGGGCGTGGCTTAGGTATGGCCATCGTGCGTAGCAAAATCGAACAGCTCAAAGGCCATATTGATATTGATTCCACGTTCGGGCAAGGCACCACCATCCAAATTATTTTACCCATCACCTTAGCCACCACTAAAGTCGTTATTATCGAATTGCAAAAACGTTACTATGGCTTCCCGATGGAGGCTATTGAGTTAATCAGAAGCGTAACTGCCGAGCAATTGTTTAATATTGATGGTTGCCCCACATTATTACAAAACCAACAGGCGGTATCCGTCGCACGCTTAGCGGATTTGTTGGAAATGCCCATTCCCTCAACTAGCCCAGCATCGGGTTTTGCGGTAATCATTGCTATCAAACAAGGGCGTGTCGCGGTGTTGGTCGATAAATTATTGGATGAACAGGAAATTTTGCTTAAACCCTTAGCCGGAGTTTTAAAACGGGTGCGTAACATCAGTGGCGTAACCGTGTTGGGCAATGGCGAAGTTTGCATCATCTTAAACCCCTACGATTTAGTCAAAACTGCCAACGGAAAAAAATTGCCCTCACCCGTAAAAAAAGAATCCAGCCTTCCTGCCCAAAAACCCCACATCCTTTACGCCGAAGATTCAATCACCGCCCGTACCCAAATCAAACGGGTTTTGGAAAAAGCCGGGTTTATCGTCACTGCTGCTGTGGACGGGCGCGATGCATACGAAAAACTCTCCGCTAACCAATTTGCCGCCGTTGTCAGCGATGTCACCATGCCGAATATGGATGGCCTGCAACTTGCCAAAAAAATCCGCAGCCAAGATCGTTACCAAAACCTACCGATTATTTTGTTGAGCGCAATGGATAAAACAGATGACAGACAGGCGGCCTTAAAATTAGGCGTGAATGCCTATTTAAGCAAAAGCGCTTTTGACCATCGCTTATTATTAGAAAATTTGAAAAACCTGATTTAGCGAGGAGTATAAATTTTGATACGCGTGTTTATTGTCGATAACGATCCTGCCGCTGTGTCAGGCTTACGGGCTATTATGGAAAAATCACAAGAAGTGATCGTATTGGGTTCGGCCTCGCTGGAGGGGCAAGGTTTAGCGACGATTACCCAAAACCAGCCCGATGTCATTTGCCTGCAAGCCGATATGCCCGGATCAACCGGATTATTATTTACCCAGCAGATAATGATGCAATGCCCGACCCCGATATTGGTGCTTAGCTCGGCGGTTAATGCAAGCAACCCACTGCTGGCAGCCGGTGCGGTTGATGCCCTGGCAATGCCTAAATCCGGCCTAGGCGTTGACGATGCCGCTTTCAGCAAAGAATTGCTCCGCAAGATTAAAGTGTTGTCTGGTGTTGTCGTTTTCAAACGCAACCAAGCCAACCCGTCAGCTTCACCCCCCCCCGCCAATTTAGTCCAACCCACAAAACAGCAAATTGTTGTCATTGGTGCATCAACGGGTGGCCCACAGGCTTTTGAAGCGGTTTTATCCAAACTGCCCGGAACTTATCCTTTTCCGGTGGTTTGTGTCCAGCATATCAGCCATGGTTTTCTCAATCCTTTTATCACTTGGCTCAATGGCAAAGTCAAATTACCGGTTAGCGTGGCCCGTTCCGGCGACAAACCCACCGTTGGACAAATTTATTTCGCCCCCGACCATGCCAATTTAGAATTGGACGGTCTGGGTCAATTTACCTACAGCCACGCCCCCCATTATCTGCATTACCCAAACATTGATGTAACTTTCCAAGCCATTGCTGATTATTACAGCAATCGGGCAATTGCCGTGTTGATGACGGGGATGGGTGATGATGGGGCAAGTGGCTTAAAAGCCATCGCGCTCGCAGGCGGCATAACCATCGCCCAAGATGAAGCCAGTTGCGTGGTTTTTGGTATGCCGAAAATCGCTATCGAAACTGGAGCAGCACAAAAAATACTCAGTCTCGAACAAATTGGCGACCAACTTTGTAACTATTCAAAAATGCACCTGAATGGCTTATAGGCTGGGATAATTGACATCAACACCGTCCTGTTTTACAGTTCGCGCACTTTAAGATACGTACTGATGTTACGCATTGTCCACGAAAGCACGAAAAAGCACGAAAGGGTCCAGAGCATTTATTTGGCTTTAATTGATCGGGAGCGGGACGGGGTCGCCGTGACGCCTACTGTTGGTTCACCCCCCGTCCTTAAGATTTCAAAATAGCTCTAGGTACTGAAATCGTTATTTTACGGGTAACAAAAACCCGCTCCGGCTTACGTTACAATGCGAAAAAAAGCTAAGGGGGAGACCATTCAAGTTGCCGCTTATTTTTGCTCACAAAGGCGTTAGTGAGTTTTTTTCGTGCTTTTCGGGCTTTTGGTGGACAATGCGTAACAACAGTTATTAATTTTTTCATAAGTGTCAGCCAGAATAATGAAGAAATTTAAGGTGTGGACGCTTATGAAACAATTAATATAATTACGAGGAGTGATACTCATGGCTAGACCTTTAATTCAATTGGCATTGGACTCGCTGGATTTTGACCAAACCCTAAGCCTTGCCGAACAAACCGCGCCGTATATCGATATTTTTGAAATCGGCACCCCCTGCATCAAACACAATGGCGTGGAACTGGTGAAGGCCTTACGCGCCAAGTTTCCCAACAAACTGATTTTGGTTGACCTAAAAACCATGGACGCGGGCGAATACGAAGCCACGCCGTTTTATGCCGCTGGCGCCGATATATGCACCGTGCTGGGCGTGTCCGGCATGGCGACTATTGATGGCGTTATTAAAGCCGCTAAAGCCCATCATGCCGAAGCACAAATCGACTTGATCAACGTCCCTGACAAACTCGCCTGTGCCCAAGCCGCCGCTGAACTGGGCGCACACATCATCGGTGTACATACTGGATTGGATGCCCAAGCTGCCGGACAAACCCCGTTTGAAGACTTACAAGCCATTGCCGGATTGGGCTTAAAAGTGCGTATTTCTGTCGCTGGCGGCATCAAACAAGCCACGGTAAAACAAGTGGTTGAAGCCGGTGCAGATATTATTGTCGTGGGCGCGGCAATTTATGGCGCGCCATCACCTGCCGAAGCGGCAAAGCAAATCCGCGACATCGCTGATGGCAAATCCACCCATCAACAAATGATCACCAACAAAATCGCTGACATCTTAAACGCGACCGACCAAGCGAGCGCGCTCAGGCTCACACGTATTCTGGATAAAGCCAAGCGGATTTTCTTATCCGGTGCCGGACGCTCTGGGCTGATAGCCAAATTCTTCGCGATGCGCCTGATGCACAGCGGTTATACCGTAAGCGTTGTTGGCGAAATAGTCACGCCCAGTATCAAACGCGGCGATTTGCTGATCATCATTTCCGGGTCTGGCGAAACCGAGCAATTGATCGCGTTCACCAAACGCGCCGTCGAACTTCGCGCCGATATATTGTTGATCACTGCCAAAGCCAGCTCGACCATTGGCGATATGGCGGACGACGTAATCCAAATGGGGTCGTCTGAACAATACGGCAAAGTCCAAGGTATGCCGATGGGGACGGTATTCGAGCTGTCCACTTTGTTCTTCTTGGAATCTTTTATCTCACATCTGATCCACGAAAAAGGCATAGCCGAAGAAGAAATGCGCTCCCGCCACGCCAATCTCGAATAAACCGTTCCCCGCTGATTTCAATTAGCCACTCAGCCAAAACTAAGGGCAAGAAGTTTACATAGGGATAACACCCTAAACTTCTTGCCCTTTATTTTTATAAACACTTTGCTTATCCCCACTGCATTTTTGCCATTTAACCGTAAACGGTAAACGTCTAACCCGCCCACCTACGCAAACCTGATACGACCTGTCATCCTTGCCCTTTTGGATGGGGAATACCGATGGCATTATCAATGAAGTGGATTGGGCATATTGAAGCATGGCAAGCCAGC
>Ga0247838_1006205_pt1 | contig 11428 bp, 10 predicted proteins | sample LaCruzMarch2015__5_FD_189097 | JGI IMG/M metagenome (GOLD analysis project Ga0247838, IMG submission 189097) | Freshwater microbial communities from meromictic Lake La Cruz, Castile-La Mancha, Spain - LaCruzMarch2015_15m | ecosystem: Environmental > Aquatic > Freshwater > Lake | place: Spain... | reverse complement strand
GCCGCCGCACTGACCCCCGCCCGCATCGCCGCCGAGCGGCGAGCAAAGGCAGCGGACGAGGAAGTCGCCTGATCAGCCGCGCCCCGCCCCAGGCGGACAAAGCATAGGACAAATTTAGGACGCTTACGCTGCACAGGCCGGAGGGCACTTGTGACTGCGCGGGTAATGCTGCCGAGGGTATTTCCCGAGGGAACATCAGAGGGAGGGAGGGACCCGCTTGCGGGAGGCACCCGGACCGAGATGCAGCATTACCCCGCGCACGTCACATGTTCCCGCAGGACCAGCAGATCACGTGATCAGCCGCCAGTGGGATGTCTGGCGGTGCGGAGCGACGATCTTTTGGGAAGAATTTGTTAGCGTAGGAAAAGTTGCCGCGTGTTCCAGGATTTTCACAGTCTGATTCTATTCCGAAACTCTTGTTGGATCCCAGTCATTTGATGACAGATTGCGTGAACCGGGCTTGAGATTGAGCCATGATGTCATGTCCAGAGGAGTCGAGTTGGATGAACCGTCGATACTAAAACGAATTCTTCCGTAGCTTCCATCTGAAAACTTCACGAAATATCGACGGTGAACATAACGCTCCCATTGCCCTTGGGGCATAGTAGCTGAGTATTCAATTTTTATAGTTTCCTGATAGCCTTTTTCCGGTGCTTCAAATTTGTAGTCGCTATCGCTTTCAAGAAAACCACCGCCGGGAATACGTGCTTCTAAGCTCCAATCATAACGCTTATTATTAATCTCATTATCCTTTGGTAATCTACTCCAATCACTTTTGAATCGGAATTCTATCTTGTGATCGCCTTGTCCTTTTTCTGAATCTAGGGCGATAGTCCGGACTGTTCCATCCATCGCTAGTTTCCAGCCTTTATCCTTCACATAAAACATCGGATCAACTGGACCAATTTCGTGGAGGGTGAGAACAAGTGGTGTCGCTGGATTGCTATAACGCTTTCCTGTTACGCCATCTCCTCCATAGGAAATCATCGCAGAAGATGAAGGCCCATCGAGAGGAGGTAAAGTCATATAGCCGTCCTTGCTTGTCCTAACGCCCATCGCGAATCCCTGCTTGCCTTTGACAGAAAACTCACCGGCGGCATCACTGATTAGAGTCATCTTTGAATTCGACTGATCTCCAAAGGGGCGATCCACCGGTGACAGCTTAACGGTTGCCCCTGCCACTGGATTGCCATGTTGATCTACAATTTTCCCATAAAGCTCAATGGGAGTTTTGAAAGCATCTAGCAATGCTGCGGCGGGATCTTTAGGCTCAATCACGGCATGCCTGGAGGTCGTAGAGCGAGGATTTTTCATGCTCTGTTCGGTTCCGGAAGAAGATGGCTGCGAGTCTCTACTGTTGCCTCGGACTAGCCAAAACACTAAGCCGATCAGAGCGATCAGAAGCAAAGAATACTTTGTGATTTTAGTCATGGATTTTCCTCCTTGAGTTCTAGCTTTCTAAATAATTCATCCCAAAATAATCGGGTTGAATGGTTGCTCCATCGCCATTGGGCACTGTGAGTATCACCAAACCAATTCTCCATATCCGTAAAGCCTCCAGTTATTGCCCCGCTCGTCCTCAAATCCGCACCTGCCGCTCGTGTTCTAGACTTTGTCACATATCCCATCGCTTCGGGAACGACCGTGACCGAGCGAAATGAACTAATCGGAGTTGCCTGATATACTAGTGGAAACGGCTGAAGAATTGAATTTTCTGTATAGAGATACTGGGGGTTGGGCTTGAAAAATAGATTGTTCGCACTCCAACTGCCAAGTGCAGTGTCATCGGGAAGACCGAAATTAAACACCGTTGGATTTCCCGGAAGATTAAATTTATTCTCAAGTCCGTAGCTTGTCCTGATCGCTGGATCTGGATCGGTGTCTGGTGTGTCTCGAAGCTCTGGGATGGTTCCTGGGATGAATATGTTATCTACATTCCTCAAAACGGGATCGGGATCGTAGCTCATGGCGGATACCGCTGCATTACACATCGCGTATCTTTGAATAGACATTCCCGACCTCAAGGCCGCACCGGAGATTACATTGCCCATGCTGTGGGCAAAGAGGCTTCGATTTCCGGCATTCGGCAGTTGGTTGACAAATGACGCTAGCGTGGGGCCGCAGAGCCATGCGCGGTATTCGCTGGCGTTGTAGGTAGTTCCGCCGGGAGGGAACGCCGTGCCTTCGATGTTTTCGTCAAAGCCGTATGGAAGCCCGTTGTTGTCTCCGCTAAATGTCGCCCAACGGAATGAGTAGAATTTTCCTTTGAAACCTTGATGCCAGAGCCGTTTGTAACTACTGTCCGACCAATTCATGTAATCCATGTATTTCAAGCGCCAGCCATGGACGAAAATCGCTGTCTTTTCGGTGGCCTGTGGGTCTTCTGAATACGGCCAATTCCACGGATCCCAAACCCATGTTTGTGCGGGTGGCGTAGGGTTCGTTGCAGGGGATGGGATTTGTTCCGCCTCATTGGCAATGCGTGCCCGTTGATACATTTCACGAACATCGAGTAGATCCATCCAAATCTCAGAACCTTCACCTATTTTCGCACCAAATTTATCGTGAATCGTGACAACAAGTTCACCTTTGCCTTTTGAGGTTCCCTCGAAGATTAAATGCGCTGTGGAATCGTTTCGAGTTGCCCAGTAATCTTTGGGAATGAGGGTGACTTGAAGAGGTGGAAATTTTTCAAATGCGCCAAGGGCGATTTGGGCGGTTGCCGCGTTGTGATCCTTCAGATAATCGAGATTCCCAACATCTGATTGGTTCTTCCAGATACGAATTCCCGGTGTGGCTCCCGAGCTCCCCCTGAACATCAAACCGATTTGAAAATCGCCGTCTCTGAGAGTCTGATTTGATAATCCGACGTTCAGTTTCAAACGACAGAAGTCTTCGAGATCACGCTTTGTTTGGATGATATCGTTGTCGAATGAATCTGGGGTTTCTACCAGAATGGGTTCATCAGCTTCGACATTATCCCCGTCATTGTTGATCCAAAATCTGAACGGTTTTTCGGCGGTGGTTTTGTCTTTTTGATCGAACGTGATTTCCCCATCCCGGTCCGCATCCACGGCTAACTCCACCGGGAGGAGGCCGACCATCACGGTGCTGGGCAGCGTGCCGTCTCCGATGTTTGTGGCGGAGAGCTCGATCTCGACCTCCAGGTCTGAGTCGGGAGGGGCGGTGAACGACTCGATTTTCTCGGCGTGCGAGGGGTAAAAGTTTTGGAATTCCGTTCCTTCGATCAGCGCCTCGTCGAAATCGCCGTGGCGGGAGTTTACGTCGATGGTTCCGGTGATTGGAGTTTCGTCGTCTGTGGTGACCGTCCAGTGTAGGGTGTCGTTGAACTCGGATTGGTCTGACGTGTAGTATGGGTATTCCTCGGTGTGGAGGGCGATGAGGATGAGGCGGCTCTGCCCGGCAGGGATAGTCACAGTGCGGGTGCGTCTTTTTTCCGCATCCTCATCAAGATCCCCGGTGAGAATGAACCACTCCGCCTCGGGGGTGTCGGTGGGATCGTTGGGGTCGTTTCCCTGGTCGGCTTCGCCGCCGTCGGTGATGCCGTCATCATCGCTGTCGGCATCGTTCGGATTGGTATCGAGCGCGTGCTCGTCCCCGTTGGTGAGGCCGTCGTAGTCGGGATCGCCGGAAGCGCCGTTTGCGGGATTTATGCTGCCATTGTCGTTGGGGTCGAGGCCGTTTGCGGTCTCCCAGCCATCGGGGAGACCGTCCCCGTCCGTATCCGATGAAAAAGGGTTGGTGAATGTGGCTGAGATCTCGGTGAAGTTGGCAATGCCGTCGGTGTCATGGTCGGCGAGTTTTGCGGCTTCGAGATCCGCCAACGTGCCATCGTCATAGTAAGCCAGGCGGACGAAGCCCTTTTCCTCGGAAATGGTTCCTGCCATGCCGTGAAGGGCTTCGCCGAATCTCATGGTGGGAAGATACACCCAATTCTCCAGATCGGGGGACCATTGCGGGAAATAGACGCGATCCGGCACACCCGCCCAGTCCGCATCCCATGACATGGGGGCGGTGTAACGGAGGTCGGGCGGGGCTTGCTGGGCGGCGAGCGTAGCACAGAGCGCGAGGGCGGGGAGGATGCGCTTCATCGTGCGCCCTCCTCCAGGCTGTCGCGGCGGGCTTTTTCGGCATCCGTGAGGGGGCGGCTGGGCTTGTCCCAGAAGCTGAGGACGATGTCACGGGGTGGCACGGGAGGCTGGGCGGCGGCCTTTTTCCCGGCGGCTTCGCGGCTCCGGCGTGCGGCGGCGAGTGATTTCCACTCGGCTGCATAAAGGGCGGAGAATGCTGCAGCGATGTCCGAGGTCCCGGGGGTTTCGCCCTTTTCAAAACGGAAGCCGCCGTGGCGTGCGGGGAACATTGCCTCGCGGGGCATGGATTCGTCGGAGCCGACGCCCATAATCAGGCCGTATTGGCGGTTGCCGTGGATGAAGCTGGAGACGCCGGAGAAATCCATGAAGTCGATGTCCGTCCAGGCGGAAAATTCCTGCCCGGCGGAAGTCCAGCCGCGCACGTGGGTGAGACGGCTTTGGTGGACGGTCGCGGATATGTGGAGGAGCTCGGTTTCGGGGGGGATGTCCGCTTCCGGTTTCGGGTGTACGGCTTCCGCAGTATCCGCCTCCGCAGTATGGAAACCGCCGACCGGCGGGCCAACGCGGCGGATGATGAGCTTGCGGTCCGGAAGTTGCACCGTTCGCGAGGATTCGATTCCGAATGCTTGCTGCGGGATGGGCAATCCGGGCGGCGGGGGGGTTCCATCGGCCAATGGGCTGGTGACGCGGGTATTGGGGGAGGCTGTTTGAGGAATCGGATCAGAGGTCTTGGGAGCGGGGTTTTCCGCGCTCGCGGCAGAGCTGCTCAAGATCAAAAAAAGCAGAAGAAAGGAACGGGTCATATACAATTCAATCTCGGGAAAGCATTGTGCGCGGTCAATGCAAAAAAGACTGACAAGAGCTCGGTGAGCGACAACCGGCCATAATTGCTAGGAATTTGCTTTTGGGGTTGAGGCCGTTAAGGGAGCCGGTGGCCAGACCGGAGGCGGGGAAAAGGGGGTTGACCCGAAGAAGGTGACGATTGTCGAGGATTCGTCTCGTGAGAAGGATCCGGAGATCGATCACTTTCAGCATCTCTGCCCCGGTCTTGGCGGATATGAGGTCATCCATGAAGGCGGAGACCTGCGCAGCTGGATCAACCTCAAGTTCAAGGGCCGCACGACGGACTTGGCGGGCGACACGCTTTCCGCCTGCCGCGGCATGTTTCCGGCCAAGGCCAACGATGTCGTTCAGTGGCGAGGATTTCGCACGTCCCAAGGCTTTGCACCCTATGCCGTCATCTACCGCATGAAATCGGTCGCCGATGATGCCCAGCAGACGCGCCAGGAGAACTTCATCATCATCAAGCTGGACGGTGGAGACTCGAAGGTCGTCGCCAGCATCCCCGCCGGCGATGGGAATGATGCGGCCGAAGCCACGGCTGACAGGCTCTGCAAGCCTTGACTGGCGAGTTGGTATGCGGGCCGGGATGGGAAAAGTCGATCCCAACTTTCTCCTTTTGGCACCGGCGCTTTCGCGTAGCCTTTATCGTTGTGAGGTTGCCCTTATTGACCGCCCTTGTGCTGTGTTTTTCGTGCTGGTGCCTGACGACGGCCCCCGTTTACGGGGATGAAATATCCGGGGTAAGCACCGGCTACTCCTTGTCCATTTCAAAGGATGGCTCGGTGCGACTTTTCTTCAGTTGGCCAGAAAGGTTCGGCCGCAAGATCTCCACGGTGGCGCAGAATGCCCTTGATCTGTCCAAGGCCAGGTTGGAGCCAGACCGCGGCGCGATGGAGGGGTCCTTGGCAGTCAGCATTCCCACGAAGGGCAACGCCAAAGCAGTCAGCGTGCAAGCTTGGGATGTCAGGGTTGATGGAGACTTCCCCTCCGAACCCGATGGCACATATCAGAGTGCTGAACTTGTCTTGCACTGCACTTCGGAAGCCGCCGCCCGCAAGGTTTTGGCGGCCCTGCAGGAAGCCAAGCCGTAAGGTGGGGGCGTCCCGTCTGCATCTCCGCATCTGATGTGGGCCAGATGCCGCGGTCCTTTAGTGAGAAGTTTGGCCGCATGGAGCAAATGGCATCACATGCTCCCACCCCTTACGCATCATTCAGCAGAGGACTCTTTAATTTCGGCCCGAAGCTCTGCTTTCCAAGTGCTGTCCAGTTGTTCCACGAGGACAAGGAAAAGAAACCTCGTGTCGCGCTCTTCTTGAGCCCATTTCTCGAAAAACGCCCGGCTCTTGGCCCCAAGGAGATCCGGAATGGCGTCGTCGTCGATGAGATCCATCCTGAGTTTTGGGTCGATCTCTGAGTTTCCCGAAAGTTTGTCCATGTTGCCCAGCGTCCTCAAAAGGTTGATGTAGTAATCGCCGGCGAGCTCTTTCAATTCCTCGTCCGGGGAGACGAATGCTGGTGTGACCACCGAATCTTCTCCGGCATAACCCACTGACTCCGCTGGCAGATAAAACATCACCGAGAAGTCAAAGTCCTCCCGTCCCGCTGCCGCGGGCACGAAGATCGTCCCGTCCATGCGCTTGAGCCCGCTTCCGTTAGAATACTCAATCAAGGCCAGCGGATCATCCGATGCCGATACCTCGTGCGTGACCGATTTATCGAACCACTTCACCTTGTTATCCAGTTGGTTGTTCATGAGGTATCTACGCATGAAAGCGCGCCGTTCTTTCTCATCCGTGATGTCGAGGCCGGCGGCCTCCATACTAGCCAGCTCATACATTCCGGACTTCTTCGCTATGATATCATCCAAGATGCTCAACCCCACCTTGGAAAACCTGGAGAAAGTGAATGTCCCCGAGCCATCGGGATCAAATTTTCTGTCCCAGTCATCCCACTCCGGTTCCACGACAACCTTCCCCTTGACTTTCAGTCCATATTTTCCTTCCCGCTGCATGATCTGACAACGAGGGGCGTCTGGATTTTCAGCATAAAAATCCGGCTCTGCTTGTGGACGCCAGTCGTTCGAAACGGTATTCTGCGTCACGTAATACCTGACGAATTGCTCGACTTTTTTCGGGTCGGTAATGCCGAGCTTCGAAGCTTCGATGCGCGCGAGGTTTTCTAAGCCCGAACTCCTCGGGTATCCTTCGTTGACCGCAAGAATCAAATCCACTCCCGCGCCGGCTGCCCGAAGCTTCTTGAGGGTTTCGGGATCTTTCGACCCAGAGTAGCCCTCCTCGCGGATTTTTTCGGCAATGTCGGCATCTGAAAAACCAGCCCCGAGCAGAGTCACGATGGTGTCTTCGTCGAGCGGCTTCGCCGATGCGGTCAGGCTTACGAGCATGAGGGCGGACAAACCCGCGCCTATTTTCCGGAGAGCTCGCTTCACGGAGGCGAGTGTGCAATTGAGCGCGGGGCCGAAGCAACTTGATTTCCGCATGATTGCTAGGAATTTGCTTTTGGGGTTGAGGCCGTTAAGGGAGCCGGTGGCCAGACCGGAGGCGGGGAAAAGGGGGTTGCGGGGGAAAAGGGGGATTTGGGTAGAGCTGAAATGCTGAAAACTGAAACGCTGAAAGGAAGAATGCTCCGCTAGACGCCGGGATTTGGCAGGATCGGGATATTTCACGTCGATTTCCATTCGCCGCGAGCGTAGCTCTCCGAACCGCTGTGCCAAGATTTTTTTTGGCGGCGGTTTTTCGGGAGTCTGCCCGGATCTTCAGGTGGATTCGAGAACCAGGATGCGGCCGTCGTCCAAATGGATTTCAGGGGCTTTCCACGCCTGAGTTTGGTTGAACCAGTCTGGGTCAGGCTCATGGGGATTCCGGGGACGGTTGAACCAGTCGAGGTCCGGTTCGTCATCGGGGATCCATTCTTTGATCGCCTGTGGCGGAGACCCAAGACTTGAAGACGCAAGACACAAGACGAAGAGGGCTTCGCGCAGATCACTGGCTGCGACGCTCATAGAGGCGCCGTTACAAGCGATTCATTCGCGTGCCGCCAAAGCCCGCCGATGAAATCGCGGGTTCTTGTCTTGCGTCTTGCGTCTTGCGTCTTGCGTCTTGCGTCTTGAGTCTTGAGTCTATCGAGGAATGGTGTAGACAAACTGGCGGTGCGGGACTTCGTGGCAGACGGCGGTGGCGATCCAATCGGCGGTCTGGCGAACGCGGCGTTGGTGGCAGGCGGGACAGAAGTGGCGGCCCTCCTGTCCGCCATAGCCTCTGGCGACGGCGGATGCAGGTGAAGGCGAGCAGGCGTTCGTGGCCGCAGTCGGAGCAGTGGAAGCGGAGGAAGCCGGAGGCGAGATCGCCGCAGCGGAGGAAGTTGCGGACGGTGGTGAAAACGTTGGGGCGGAGCGAGCCGAAGGTGGGTGAAATTCTGCATTGGAGACATTCGGACTCGTAGCGAGACGCTCCGGGGACGGCCTGCGGCGGGACGCCGCAGCCACATCGCGGGAGGTGGCCTCAATGGGGCTTTCGCGCTGGCGGCGGAACGCCGTTTGGTTCGGGGCTCCGCTATTTTGACTCGAAGTGTACCAATTTCTTCGCTTGGGCGAGGAACCGCTCGCGCATGGCGGAGACGCTGTAGTGATTTTCCGCGGCGTGGCGACCCTTTTCCCGGAAGGATTGGAGTGCGTCGGGGCTACTGAGAAGCTCGTGCCAGGCGGTGGCGAGGGCGATGGGGTCGCCGGGCGGGACGAGCACGCCGCCACCGCTGTTCTCGATGATTTCGGGAAACGAGGAGGAGGCGGGTTGGACGACCGGCACGCCGCTGGCCATGGCTTCAATCAGGTAGAGGCCGAAGGCTTCCGGATAGGTGGCGGGGACGGAAAACAGGGTCAACGAGGAGAGCATGGCGGCTTTTTCCTCGCGGGAAATGTTCGGTGACCAAGTGACCTGATCGGCGAGTCCGGCGGCTTCGAGTTGTTGTTTGAGGGAAGCGACCAAGGCTTCGTCGCCGGCGGTGCAGGCTCCTGCGATGTGGAGACGGGCGTCGGGATGATGGAGGTTTTTCCGCAGATGGATGAAGGCGGATACAAGTAGCCCAACGCCTTTTTCCCGGATCATGCGGGCGAGGTAGCCGATGACGGGAGGCGAGGCTGGCTTGGGCGGGAGGTAGCCTTCGAGGTCGATGCCGTTGGGCATGATCTCGATGCGGAGATCGGGCGCATCGAGGCGCTGGCGCATGAGGTCGGCATAAAATTGGCTGGGAGCGACCAGCAGATCCGCGTCCTTGAGGCGGTCGCGCAGCTCGGCCCAGCATTCGGTTTTGAACGGTTCGGGAAGGCCGTCGAGGAAGCTGTCTTCGCCTTGGAAGGAGCAGATGATTTTCACGCCGAGGCGCTGCTTGAGCTGGCGGATCATGCCGGCCTGGAGGGCGGTGCCGAGGCAGAGGACGTCCGGCTTTTCGGTAGCGAGCCAGTCGATGAGTTTATCGAGTTCCTTACCAAAGTGGCTGCCCTCGATGCGGAGCATGGCCAGCGCCATCGCGCCGTGGACGCGGGCGGAGGTCATGTGGCTGCGCTTGGCCGCGAAGCGGAGGAGCTTGGAGTTGTTGAGGAAATGATCAAGCCAGCGGGGCGTGTGCCGGAACAGGGAAAGGTTTTGCTGGAGATAGACATTGATGCCGCCGAAGAAGATCGGGTTTTGCGTTTGCGATAGCGTTTCCTCATCGAGCTGCAGCGGAAGATACATGGGCAACAGGGACACCCGGTGGCCGGCAGCAAGCAGCGACTTCGCGAGCGCGTTGTCGCGCATGCAGGCCCCGCAATAATACGAGCCGGTGCCGGGAGTGAGGAAGGCGAAGTTCATTTCGGAGACTCAAGACTTCAAGACACAAGACGCAAGACTAGAACCTACGGGCTGGATTCCTCTATTCGGGAGAAACCTGTCCGAATACAAAAAAAGAGAACCACGGAGGGGGCACACTACTTTTTCAGACCGCCACAGGAACACGCCCGTAGTCGAGAGGTTCGGGGAGTTCCGCGAAATCGGCGATGGCGCGGGCGAGGTCGGTGTAGTCCTGGCCTTCGATGTTGCCGATGAGGACGTCGGTGAGTTTCGGGCGGAGGTCGGGGTATTTGCGGATGAGTTTGGCGAAGCTGAAGTCCTTGTCGTAAAAGGCGTAAACGATGCGGCGCATGGTCTCGATGTGGCCGCAGAGTGTTTCTCCATAATGGGCGAAGGCGGCGGCGGAGGTATCGCCTTTTTCGAGGGCGGCGTGGGCGGCGGCGGCGGCCATTTCACCGGACTTCAGCGCGAGGAAAACACCGGAGGAGAAAACGGGATCGAGGAAAGCGAAGGCGTCGCCGACGAGGACGAGGCCGTCGTTGGCGCAGTGTTCGGCGCGATAGGAATATTCGCCGGTGACCCAGTATTCGCCGAACTGTGTGCCGACGGCGAGGTGCTCCTTGATCCACGCGTTGTTCTCGATTTCGCGGGCGTAGATTTCGGCGGGATCGCGGGTTTCGCCGGGTTTGAAAAGGTAGTCGCGCTCGGCGACGATGCCGGAGCTGACCACTCCGTTGCGCAGCGGGATGTTCCAGAACCAGCCGCCGCCGGGGAGGTAAGCGATGGTGGTCGCGCCTTCCTCAAGGCCGGTGTCGCGTTTCGCGTCCTGAAAGAGGGTCCAGATGGAAACCTTGTTGAGCTGCGGATCGCGGTGGCGGGTGCCATGTTTCCGCTGATAGAGCGCGTCGCGGCCGGTGCAATCCAGGGTGATGGGCGCGGTGGCTTCGAAGGGATCCTCATCGCCGGTGCGGGCGCGGATGCCGGTGATGCGGTCGCCACTTTTCATGAAATCGAGGGCGGTGGTATTTTCTCGGACTTCGACGCCCTTGGAGCGGGCGTTGTCGAGGAGCATGAGATCGAAGTCCTGGCGCTCGACCTGCCAGGTGGTCGCGGCGGGATGATCAAAGTGCTGGAAAAAGTAGAATGGGGCGGAGACTTTCCCGTCGGTGGTAGCGAACTGGACGCTGTGTTTGCGGGTGAAACCGATTTCCGCCATGCGGTCGAGGACACCGAGGCGGTTCAGAGTGAACCAGCAGAACGGCATGAGCGACTCGCCGACGTGGTAGCGGGGAAAGGTCGTCTTCTCGACGAGTAGGACGCGGTGACCTTTCTCGGCAAGAAGGGTAGCGGAGGTGGTGCCGGCGGGGCCGCCGCCGATGATGATGGCATCGTAGTGCATTGGAGATTGAGTTGGAAGTGATCGGTGATCAGTGATCAGTGATCGGTGATCGGTGATCGGTGATCGGTGATCGGTGATCGGTGATCGGTGATCGGTGATCGGTGGTCAGGAGTCAGGAGTCAGGAGTCAGAGGAAGGATTTCGAGGATACGGGCGAAGATATTGGAATCGTCTCCAACCAGGTGATTGTAGCGTCCAAATAGGATTTTTCCAGAGGGAGAATGTGGGAAA
>Ga0247838_1006202_pt1 | contig 11433 bp, 10 predicted proteins | sample LaCruzMarch2015__5_FD_189097 | JGI IMG/M metagenome (GOLD analysis project Ga0247838, IMG submission 189097) | Freshwater microbial communities from meromictic Lake La Cruz, Castile-La Mancha, Spain - LaCruzMarch2015_15m | ecosystem: Environmental > Aquatic > Freshwater > Lake | place: Spain... | reverse complement strand
TCCAGCCTGAAGAATGGGTCAGGCAGTTAATGGTTTTGTATTTATCTAAAATTCTTCATTTTCCATTAAACCATTTTTCTATTGAGAAAGGCGTATCTAAAGGTCTCAAAAAGGGCAGGTGGGATATATTAATTTTTGACTATTCCATGAAGCCATTTTTGTTGATTGAATGTAAATCTCCTAATATCTCTTTAACTGATGATGTTATTTATCAAGCCGCAGTATATAATATTGAATTAAAAGCCCCTTATATTGCCGTTACGAATGGTTCAAATACCAGTTGTTTTATGATCGATAAAGCAAATAATGGCTATAATTTTCTTACCGACTTTCCTGTTTATCCAATCTTGTAATATTTCCTTATGAATGTTCAAATTGAAAAGTTATATAAAATAGCTGCCTCAAATAAAAGATGCATTATTGGTCTGATGTCAGGGACTTCCTTAGATGGTTTGGATATTGCTCTTTGTCAAATTTCCGGCGCTGGGGTTCAAACTAAAGTAGAAGTTAAGCACTTCAAAACCGTTAGTTACTCTAATGAATTTAAGGATAATATTCTTGCTGTTTTTGCAAAAAAAAATATTTCATTTAAGGTATTAACCCTTGTAAATCCATGGTTAGCAAAGATTCATTCTGAAATGATTTTAGACGCTCTCAGGGAATGGAAAATAAAACCGTCTGAAATAGATATTATAGCTAGTCATGGTCAAACTGTTTTTCATTCTCCTTTCAGACTTCATAAAAACAAGGAATTTGGGAATGCAACTTTTCAAATAGGTGATGGAGATCATATTGCCGTTCATACGGGTATTATCACTGTCAGTGACTTTAGACAGAAGCATATTGCTGCAGGGGGAGAAGGGGCGCCTTTGGCGCTATATGGAGATTGTTTACTTTTTAATGAAATAGGTGTTCCTACTATTTTATTAAATATTGGTGGTATTTCCAATTTCACCTATTTACCCGGTACAGATAATTTTGATGGGGCTTTAGTAACGGATACTGGACCTTGAAATACATTGTTAGATGCTGTTGTGAAACAGTTTTATCCTCATCTGTCCTTTGATTTGGACGGAGAAATTGCTTCGTCAGGAAAAATAAATTATCAACTTCTTAACCTTTGGAAAAGTTTGCCCTTTTTTAGTGAAGCTATACCAAAAACAACGGGGCCGGAATTATTTGAATGGTCCTCTCTAATGACTATGAGTAAAGAAAATTTAGGCATCGTTCTAAATCCTCAAGACTTATTAGCTACATTAACTCTTCTAACTGCTGAAACAATCACTGATTGCATAAAAAGGGAAGTGCCAAATTGGAAGGAAACCAGAAAATTTGGTAGCGGAGGCGGTTGTCATAATAAGCTCCTTATGACTCATATTCACAAACTTTTGCCTGGCTCAAATTTCATGAATCCTTCTATTTTAGGTATTCCCGGCGATGCAAAGGAGGCCGTTCTTTTCGCTGTATTAGCAAATGAGACGATGTCCGGTGGCAATACACTTTATGGTGATAACCCTTCCGTTTGTATGGGTAAAATAAGCCTTCCTTCCTAGGTTACCGTTGTAAAACTACCTGCATGGTTTTGTGTTGTAAGCCTTGCCTAATGTGCAAAAAATAAATGCCATTTGACAAATCACTTAAATCCATTTGTAAATTCTGCTCCCCAGAAAACATGCCATTCCATTTTTGCTGCTTGATAGTTTGTCCTTGACCATTCATCAAATGCAGGTAGCAATCTCCTCCAACAGATTGAAAAGTAAGATTTATTGGTCCCCAGGTAGGATTAGGATATAGCTCAACAAACATAGGTAAAAGAACTTCATTTACGGGTGTGGCCGTTTGACAATTCTTAATAATTGGAAGCTTAACAAAATCATTAAATATAAGCTGTTTAACTTCGTTTTCTTTTACCCCAAACCAATCTACCAAGATAGAACCATAGATATTTCTAAAATCTATCTGCATAGAAACACCAGCTTGAGAGGGTACTGGATTGGGAATCTGTACATTTTCTCCAGTTATTCTATTTTGAACACAGGTACCAAATAAAAATAAAGGTGCAGCATTACCGTGATCTGTACCACCACTATTATTAGACTGAATTTGTCTTCCAAATTCAGAGTAGGTCATTCCTACGACTCTATTTGAGAGATTTAACAGTTCGAGATCTTTTTGGAACGCTTCAATGGCTGTCGATAAACTGCCAAGTAATTCAGCATGGGTACCTGTGGTGTTATCGGTAGCTATGGTTTGATTTGCATGGGTATCAAAACCACCAATTCTAGCTATATATACCTTACTTTTTAATCCCCCTGATATAAGTAAAGCGATTGATTTTAATTGAGTAGCCAGACTATTATTGGTAGGATATGTAGCTAAATTTTTGCCTTTTTCTGCAGCCTTTTGAATTAATTTCGAATAAGCATTTGTTTGAAGAATTGATTTTTGCAGATATTTCAACTCTTCACCATAAGATATTGATTCAAAGTTTTCAGCGTCATTTTCTGCTAACGCTCTTAGGTTTTTGGGGTCATTTACCGCGATACCAAAATTCCCCGAGGCACCCTCACATGTTTGAGAAACAGTGCTACCAATAGTTAATGCAAATGGATCAGGATATTCAATAGAAGGATATTTTTCTGGAAATCCTGGATATTTTGAATCTAAGAATCTTCCAATCCATCCGGAGTTTATATACTCATTTGATGTAGAGGCACTATTCCAAATATCTGTTGACCTAAAGTGAGATCTATTTTGATTAGGATACCCGACGCTTTGTAAAACACCAAGTTTCTCTTCCTTATACAAAGTGGAAAGGCCTGTCATCCTGCTATGTAGTCCTAATTTATCTGTAAGTTTAAGAACTTTTGACTCAGGTAGAGCAATATTAGATCTGACGCGCATTAGTCCTTCATATTGATCAATAGGAATAACCATGTTCAAACCATCGTTCCCGCCATTCATCTGAATCAATATCAATATTTTATCATCAAAAGGGTCCATTCCTGATAAAAAGGGCGACTCAGCTTGGGCAAATATATCCAGGCCATTGATTAGGAATGGTATAGTCAAACTAACGCCTGACTTTTTTATAAAATGTCTTCTGTTCATCATTGTACTAGCTTAAATAATTTTCAGGCATAGTTAACATGGCCTTAATGAGATTCCTTACTTTCGTTTCTAATGCTGCCTTAATGGGAACATTCGTTGGATTTTTTAAATAGGCTTCATATTGTTCCTCCCACTCATAGTCAGGTGCCCCGGGAAGGATAAGTGTTTTAAGGTCATTAATCTGATTTTGTGTTAATCCGAAAGGGAATAAAAATTCGCCTAGTTCCTTGATAAGAAGATTAGGATCTTTTACCTTCTTCATTCTACCAATTAGTGCCAAAACATCTATTTGATATTTAATGGTATTGTATGTTAATCCATTTCCTGCTAATGAATTGGTATAACTCATTCTGGCATTTAGAGTGGTAGCATTAATCCAAATTCTATAAAAACTAGGTTCCTGGTAATAAGCTTTCCAACCTGATACATCTGGTGGATAAAAATATTCCATCTGTTGACCTCCAATATTTCGAATGATAGATTGAAGAGAAAGAGCCCTTTTGTTATTATCTGTTGGTAAGACAAATTGTGTTTGCCTGAGCAAGCCAATACTAAAATCTATGGGATTTTTAATCATATTTCCCCGGTTTGCTATATCGAAGAAATGCTCACTGTTCAATAAAGCCCTTAAGACTGGTTTAATTTCAAATTTTTCTGCAATAAATAATTCCGACAAAGGTTGGATAATATTCATTTCTACATCGGCACTAATTTTGTAGTAAACAAAATATCTGTATAATTTTCGACAGATAAATTTAGCAACTTCTGGTTTTGTGAAAATGATATTAATTAAGGTTTTATACTCATTTTCGTTTTCATTTACAATCTTTATTGAATTAAATCTATTGGATAATTGTTTTGTAGTAGAATCATGTCTATTGACATTAAAACTACTTTGTATGACTGTAGCCGTTTTTGAATAATAACCCTGATCTGTCCAGCCAGTTAAGCATTTTGCCATTTCCTTGATATCAACTTCCGTGTAAGTAGTGTAATCTCCCGGTCCTGCTATGGCTCCTTTCCCAATGGTAAATAATTCTAGAAGTTCTCTGGCAAAATTTTCATTAGGAGAGCCTTTTGAGTTCTGATTACCATTTAAATACCTTAACATTGCCGGATTGGTAGTTATCAGATATACAAGATTCTTAAAATTCTTAAGACCATTATTTCTTAATAATCTAATGTAATCATACATGTATTTTGGGTCAGAAACTGTGCCAAGATCAATAGGAAAATGATTATGCCAAAATAGCGTTATTTTTTCCCTGATGGATAATGCTTCTGTTAAAAGAACCTCAGCATTCCAGGCCCGAAGACTCGAGGTTCTGTAATTTATACTATCCTGGGTATCGTTATAAGGTGCATTTACCCAAGAGGAACCCATAGGTACATGAGGGTCAGTTTCAAAAATATAATTAATCGGTTGTGGTACATCTGGCAGGTCCTCAAAAAGTATATCTAAAGACCTTTTTAATCCTTTTGAAATAACTGTATTCATTGACTCAGCATTAGGTCCAATAGTAGCTCTTCTGAGTAAATGCAATGCTTCTCCTTTTCCCCATTTTCCTGAATATGGGTTCAAAGAAGCACCTGATTCTTCTTCTTGCGTAGATTTCATTTGGCTTAATTTTATGAGAAATATGGAGTGCAATGTATCAATTATCTAAATTAAGAGTAGGATTTAAATTAAAAACTTAAATTCCACTTTTAATTGTATAAAATTAGGTATATTTTTCAATAATTTTAATATATTTCGGGAAATAATAAACTTTTTTATGATAAAAGGATGTATTTTTAATTTAATAGATGTTGTATTAAAAGAAGTATCAAATGAAGATGACCTGGTCCCTAAATTAATTACCCCAGATTATTTAATGGATGGTTTTTTAGTTTTTTTGAAGGAGTTAAAAAACAAGGGAATTCAAATAGCTGTTATTTCTCATAATCCATTATTGAAGGAAATATTAGACAGACTTAGAATTACTCATTTAATAAACAATTATTTCATAGGTAATAAAAATGAAAGTTTAAATACATTAACAAACATTTACGCGTTCGCTGCGACTTCTCTTCAATTAACCCCAAAAGAATTAATAGTTTTTATATCATCTGAGGGATCGGAGGATTTAAGCTTACTCGAACCTTTTAATATAGTTTGTGTTGGAAATAACCCAATTGAAATTTCCCCTGTTCACCATGTTACTGATTTTTCTTCCCTTAAATTTAATCATTTGATAGCCTCCTTTAAAAATATTAGTCAAAATTAGCCTAATTTTGTTTTAAAATAATCTTTTATGAACATGACTAAATTTCTACTGCAACTTTCGTTTATTCTAATGGTAACATTCTCTTGTCAACCAAATAGTAAGGTAAGTAAGAGCGGTGATTCCTCTGTTGATGCAAAACCTTCTTTGGGTAGTATTGGAACACCTGCTATCCCTGAAAAATTTAAGGAAACAGATTTACTTCTAACAGACTACTGGGTGTATGAGTTTTATGTGATTCCAGAAAAGGTAGGTGTTGGGCCAAATTTTGTTGGTACCTGGTACAAATTTAATCCGAATGGGACCTATTCAAAAGGGCAGTTTCAAGAGACTTTTGATAATGGAAACTGGTATATTTCAAGTCGTCCCAGTGAACATCAGCCTGGAAAAGTATTTAAATACATCTATTTTGATTCCGCTGTAAACGATTTATGGGACGTTGGTTTTGAAATTCAGGGAACGAGCGGTTATAATATGTCTTGGGTTAAGCAATTGGATCCGCCCGATGGTGAATCTGGTTTAGCTAAGGTTATGAAAATGCTTACGAAACCTACTCGTGAACAGATGGGCAGGTAATTAGCGAATCGTTAGTTAAGAAATAAAATATATTAGTTATAGCTTAAGTATTTTCAGCAAATGCCTCAAGGTCTTTTTACTTCGAGCATTTGCTGAAAAATTAAACCTTTTTGTTGCCTGGATATTTATGAAAATTAAGCGTTTAATGCTTCATTAATTACATGGTCAAGCAACATCGATACCGTCATAGCCTGTGATTTAACTTGTTGGGGAATAATGCTTGCATTAGACATTCCAGGAATGGTGTTTACCTCAAGAAAATAAAAAGTACCGTCAACACAAATTGAATCTACTCGTACAACCCCTCTACAACCCAATACCTCGTATATTAGCTTAGTTTGAGCTTTACATTTAGCTGTTAAATCCTCCGAAAGTCTTGCTGGAGTAATTTCCTGACTTTGGTTTTCATATTTTGCCTTATAATCAAAAAACTCATTTTCAGAAATTATTTCCGTAATAGGTAAAACCTCAACGCTATTATCTTTTCTGAAAACTCCATTTGAAAATTCAGGGCCCGAAAGAAATGCTTCAACAACAACCTCGTCATCATATTGAAAGGCCATGGAAATGGCTTCAGAAAGTTCATTTTTAGATTTAACTTTACTTACACCAAAACTACTTCCATTTTTATTGGGTTTGACAAATAGAGGTAAACCTAAGGATAGCAGATCTTCCTCATTCCATGTAGTATTTTGCGTTAATAAAATGGAATTTGCCATAGGAATATTATACTTTTTAAGTATGTCCTTGGTTGCTTGCTTACCAAAAGTTATGGCACTGGTAAAAAGGTTACAACCTGTAAAGGGCATTCCAATCAAATTAAAATATCCTTGCAAATTTCCATCTTCTGCCGGATGACCATGTAGCATTAAATAAACTAAATCAAAGGTTGTATGATTTGTTTCCGTCCTTAATGAAAAATCATTCAAATCAATCAGATATTCCGTTCCTTGTAAGGTAAACTTTCCTTTATTTAATTCAATGATGAATAGGTTATATTTGTTTTTATCCATTTCAAGCGCAATATTTTTAGCACTTTGCAATGAAACATTTCTTTCTGCAACATCTCCACCAGTTACAATAGCAATATTTTTCTTCATTTTAATGACTTTACCTTAGGCCTCTTCGAATTAAATTATCTCTGTATATCCTTGCATTTCGATTATGCTCAGATAGGTCGGTGGCAAACGAATGTAAACCGGATTCATCACCTACAGCACAAAAATATAAATAATTATGTTTTTCGTAATTTAAAACAGCGTCTATACTAGAGATACTGCTCATAGTGATAGGTCCCGGAGGAAGTCCAGTATATTTATAGGTATTATATGGGGAATCAAACTTGGTATGAAAATCCGTAACTCGTCGGGTTAAGAAATCTTTTCTGGCAAAAACAGCCGTAGGATCAGCTTGCAAGGGCATTCCAATCTTGAGTCTGTTAAGATAAACACCGGCAATTCTCTTTTTTTCAATATTCTGTTGTGTTTCTTTTTCAACTATAGAGGCAAGGGTATATACCTCTTGCGGAGTTAATGCGAGGGATGCTGCCTTTTTTAAACGTTGATTTGATGCCCAAAATTTATCATATTCTGATTTCATACGGCTTAGAAAGGCCGGGGCAGAGGTATTCCAATACATCTGATAAGTATTGGGAATAAATAAGCTTTGGAAATTCTCCTTGGTAAATCCTTCTTTTCCTATGATTTCATTTCCACTAAAAATATTATTTAATAAAATGGAATCAGGTTCTATAAATGATGAAACTTTTGCAGCTACATTTTCAGGCATTCGTTCGGTGGTCAAAACGACATTTACAGGTTCTTGATTTCCAGCACGAAATTTTCTTACTAATTGAATCAAATTAATGCCTTTGTTTATTTTATATTGTCCCGGTTTAATTTTTCCGTCTTTATAATTCATTTTTTCTGAAAGAATCGAAAAAACAGTAGTATTCGCCAGTATTTTCTCCTCTTCGAGCAATATTAATAAGCCTTTGAAGTCTGTACCTGAAGGAATTCTAATAATTTTACTCTGCAATGATCCTGGTAAAACGGGTGAATACACTAGTTGATACATAAGTAACATACCACTTATAGTCGCGGTGAGTAGTAAACCCCAAAAGAAGTAATTTTTTTTAATCATATAATCCAAATTTGGCTCAATTTAGTGATAAATGATTTAGTATTAAAGTCATTTAAAGTGATTTGTTTATAATCTTTCTCTAACTTTGTAAACATGAAAAAATTTATTGAAACATTACTTATTTTGTTCATCGTTTGCAGTTGTGAAACGAACTTTGACATTGAGGCCAGTGAAAAGGAAATTCCAGTGGTTTATGGGGTTTTAAATGTCAATGAACCTAAACAGTACATAAGGGTACAGAGAGCATTTCTTTCAAAAGGTGGCAACTTATCAGTCCTTTCCAAGGATCCAAATATATTGTATTATTCAGGCGGTAGAGCTATTTTAACTGTCATTGGCACAGGAAAAACCATTATAGGTAAAAGAATAAATACAGAAGATATTGGAATAAAAAGAGACAGTGGTTTCTTTGCTGATTCACCAAACATTCTTTATGAATTTGACACCAAAGATTGGTTGCTTACACCTCCTGCAAAGGTTATTTTTACTTTTGAAAATGAATCCTTATTAAAAGTGGTTTCATCCCAAATTTCATTGGTAAAAGATCTTCAATTGAGAGAAGGAATTCCCTCTGCTCCTTTAAATTTAGGGTATGATCGGGTAATCACAATAGGCTGGAACCATTCCCCGGAAACTAAGTTATTTGACTTGACTATGCGAATTAATTATTTGGAAAAAAGTAATAAATCGAATGGTATCTTTTTAAATAAATCAGTAGATTGGGTATTAAAAGACCATCTTGAAGTTGGTTCAGATCCTACAAAAGGTTCTTTTTCATTCAAAGGCATTGAATTTTATAAATTCTTAGGCAGTGCACTCCAAATTTCTTCAGACATTCAAAGGAATATGAAATCAGTAGATATTTTACTAACGGCTGGGGGGAATGAATTTAAGGAAATACTGAATTTAAATCAGGCAAATTTTGGATTAACAGGTTCTAATAGTATTCCAAGGTACAATAATATCGTTAACGGTATTGGATTTTTATCATCACGAATGAAGGTGTCCAGGACTGACATTTCTTTATCTTCTATTACTCTTGATTCTTTAAGGTTAGGTGTATATACCAGGACATTACAATTCAAATAATGCCAATTTGTCAGTTTTTCAAAGTTCATATTAACATTAAAGCTATTTATTAATGTAAAATCTGCCTAATATAGACAAAAAAGGCAGATTTATTGAGTTGGCATATAGCTTGATAAGGAGAAATGAATGTTAAACACTTGAAAAATTTAAAAACAAATTATCATGGGTAAAATTATCGGAATTGACCTCGGTACCACAAATTCTTGTGTGTCAGTTATGGAAGGAAACGAACCGGTGGTTATTCCAAATGAGGAGGGAAGAAGAACTACACCGTCAGTTGTTGCTTTTATGGATAGTGGGGAGAGAAAAATTGGCGATCCAGCCAAGCGTCAGGCAATTACAAATCCTCAGCGGACAATCGCTTCTATTAAAAGGTTCATGGGACGTCGGTTTTCTGAGTCTGCAAGTGATATAAGTGCATCCCCTTATAAAGTGGTAAAAGGAGATAACGATACTATCAAGGTGGACATTGATGGTCGCTTTTATACAGCTCAAGAGCTTTCTGCTATGGTTCTTCAAAAGATGAAAAAAGTAGCTGAAGATTATTTGGGCCATGAAGTTACTGAAGCAGTAGTAACCGTTCCCGCTTATTTCAATGATTCTCAGCGTCAAGCTACAAAGGAAGCTGGTGAAATTGCTGGTCTTACCATTAGAAGGATTATCAACGAACCTACCGCTGCAGCGCTGGCCTACGGTTTAGACAAGCGAAATAAGGAAATGACCATTGCAGTGTATGATTTGGGTGGTGGTACTTTCGATATCTCTATTTTGGATCTCGGTGATGGGGTTTTTGAAGTAAAATCTACAAACGGTGATACTCACCTTGGTGGTGATGACTTTGATATGGTTATTATCGATTGGCTTGCAGGTACCTTCAAAGAGCAAGAGAATATGGACCTCAAAAAGGACCCAATTGCTCTTCAAAGACTTAAGGATGCAGCTGAAAAAGCTAAAATTGAGCTTTCGTCTTCTTCAGAAACTGAAATAAATTTGCCTTATATTACTGCAATGGATGGTGTGCCTAAACACTTGGTAACTAAACTTTCCAGAGCAAAGTTTGAGCAAATGATAGAGCCACTGGTAGAGCGGAGTCTGGAACCTTGCAGGAAAGCACTGGCTGATTCAGGTCTTTCTCTTTCGCAGATATCTGAGGTGATTTTAGTGGGTGGTTCAACCAGAATACCTAAAATTCAACAAGCCGTTGAAAATTTCTTTGGTAAAAAACCAAATAAAGGAGTTAACCCGGATGAGGTTGTAGCCGTTGGTGCCTCAATTCAAGGGGGTGTCCTCAGTGGTGACGTACAAGATGTTCTATTACTCGACGTAACACCTCTTTCTTTAGGTATTGAAACGATGGGAGGTGTATATGACGTAGTAATTGAAGCAAATTGTACTATACCAACCAGAAAGTCAAAAGTTTATTCTACTGCGGCAGATAATCAACCAAGTGTTGAAATTCATGTGCTACAAGGAGAAAGACCTATGGCGAAGGATAACAGACCCATCGGTAAATTTATTCTCGACGGAATACCTCCTTCACAAAGGGGCGTGCCACAAATTGAAGTTTCTTTCGATATTGACGCTAATGGCATATTAAGTGTAGGCGCTAAAGATAAAGGAACGGGCAAAGAGCAATCTATTAGAATTGAAGCTTCTACTGGCTTGTCTAAAGAAGAAGTAGAAAGAATGAAGGCCGAAGCTGCCGCTAATTCTGAAACAGATAAATTAGCACGCGAAAAAGTAGAAAAATTAAATGAAGCTGATAATTTGATTTTCCAAACCGAAAAGCAAATCAAAGAATTTGGCGATAAGCTTCCTGCAGATAAAAAACCTGAATTGGAAAGTGCTTTGAATACACTAAAAGATGCTCATAAATCTCAGGATGTTTCTTCTATAGATGCTGCAATTACTAGTTTAAATGCAATCTGGCAGGCAGCAACTCAGGAAATGTACCAAAGCGGTCAGGCGGGTGATCCCAATGAAGGCCAAGATCCCAATGCAGGTGGTCAGTCTGGAAATACTTCTAATAATAACGGTGATGTCACTGACGTAGAATACGAAGAGGTAAACGATAAAAAATAAGTAAGGTTAGTTAGGTAAATGAGCGGGGTTATTGTCCAATAATCCCGCTTATTTTTTTCCATATCTCAGTATACTCCTCCAAATATTGAAGTTCCTTTAACTCATTTATTGAAAAGTAGTTCATATCTTTTTCAAATGTTATTTCCCTGCTGGTATAAAACGGAAGGTA
>Ga0247838_1006170_pt1 | contig 11490 bp, 10 predicted proteins | sample LaCruzMarch2015__5_FD_189097 | JGI IMG/M metagenome (GOLD analysis project Ga0247838, IMG submission 189097) | Freshwater microbial communities from meromictic Lake La Cruz, Castile-La Mancha, Spain - LaCruzMarch2015_15m | ecosystem: Environmental > Aquatic > Freshwater > Lake | place: Spain... | reverse complement strand
CCGGCCCATGTCGACGGCCTCGATCTGCGCCGGAGAGGTCCCCCGCAAGGCTTCGTAATAGCTGTCGCAGATGGCGATATAGTCCTTCACCACCTTGTTCAGCGGCGTCAGGGACAGGCCGTGGACGCGGTGGAATTGCGGCCCGCTGATATCGAAGGCCAGCCGTCCATCCACCATCGCCAGCTTCAGCCCATAGGGGCCTCCCGCAGCGCCCGTCGGCTCGAAGCTGTTCTTCTCCAGCAGGTCGAAGATGGCGACACGGCGCTCGTGCTCGATCTCTGCGGTCGCGGACTGCAGCGTCGCGGAGTCCAGGTCGATCGAGGTCAGCCGGTGTTCGCTCACCCGGGTTCCCCCGCTTCTGAAAGATGGCTCGGTGCCAACCGGGCGGGCCAGCGTTCCGACAGATCGGTCAGCACGGCGTCGAGGCATTCGACGTCGATGCGCAGATCGCCGCCGCCGGCGAACATCAGAATCACCCGCCCCCCCGGGGCCTCGTCCGGCGCGAACTCCATGGCGAGCAGTTCCAGCGCGCTCTCGGGCAGTCGCGGCAGGCGGCGACTCTTCACCGCAATGACGTCGCCGAACTGCATGGCCGCCATGACCCGCGTGCCGCCGCATTCCCAGCAGAACCGGCTCAGCTTCAGTGTGACCCGCCTCGAACCGGGCTCCCAGACGATATCAACGGGGCGCAGAATGGCGTCCTGCAGGGCCGCCGAGATGATGTGCAGGTCCTCGGCGTCCCCGGCCAGCAGGCGCAGCGGCTCGGCCGGCGCGACCGCCGTCATATCCGCCCCGACCTCGCCGGCCTCAGTGCTCATGGGCAGAGTCCCGCACACGGCGAATCTCCGCCCCGCAGGCGCTGAGCTTTTCTTCCAGTCGCTCAAACCCGCGATCGAGGTGATACACGCGGCCGACGGTGGTTTCGCCCTGGGCCGCCATGCCGGCGATCACGAGGCTGACCGACGCCCGGAGATCCGTGGCCATGACCTGGGCACCATGCAGGGTGGTGACACCATGCACCACCGCCTCCCCGGCCTGGACATGGATGTCCGCCCCCAGCCGCGCCAGTTCCGGCGCATGCATGAAGCGGTTCTCGAAGATGTTCTCATGGATGACGCTGTCGCCGTCGGCTGTGGTCATCAGGGCCATGAACTGGGCCTGCAGGTCGGTGGCGAAGCCCGGATAGACCTCGGTCGCCACATTGACCGCCTTCAGGCGCAAGGCCGGGTCGCGCTTTACGATCACGCCATCCGATGTCGGCGTCACCTCGACCCCGGCCTCGATCATCTTGTCGCTCAGGGCTGCCATCAGCTCCGGCCGGGCCCGGGTCAGCCGCACCTCGCCACCGGTCATGGCCGCCGCCACCGCATAGGAGCCCATCTCGATCCGGTCGGGAATCACCGACCAGGTCGCGCCGCCCAGCGAGGATACCCCGGTGATGGTCAGGACATCGGTATCGATCCCCTCGACCCTGGCCCCCATGGCGGTCAGGCAGCGCGCGAGGTCGCCGATCTCCGGCTCACGCGCGGCCTTGCGAAGGACGGTCACACCATCGGCCAACACCGCCGCCAGCAGGGCGTGCTCGGTCGCCCCGACCGAGACGAAGGGGAATTCTATCTCCGCCCCCTTCAGCCCGTTCGGCGTGCGGGCGATGACATAGCCCTCCTCCAGCTCGATCTCGGCGCCCATGGCCGTCAGGGCCTGCAGGTGCAGATCGACCGGCCGCGCGCCAATGGTGCAGCCGCCGGGCAGGGAAACCTTGGCCTCCCCCGTGCGCGCCAGCAGCGGCCCCAGCACATTGAACGAAGCCCGCATCTGCCGGACCAGGTCATAGGGCGCGAAGGTCGAGGTCAGGGCCGCGGCGTGGAACAGCGTCTCCTGTCCGTCAGCGCCGTCGCGCTCGGTGACCTGGACCCCGAGCTCCCGCAACAGACGTCCCAGAAACTTGGTATCCGCCAGGCGCGGCATATTGGTCAGCAGCAGTGGCTGATCGGTCAGGATCGATGCGGCCATCAGCTTGAGGGCGGAGTTCTTGGCGCCGCTGATCGGAATGCTTCCGTTCAGACGGGCGCCGCCGGTGATGGCGATGCTGTCCATATCGTCTCTTGCGGCCCCGAGCAGGGCGCAAGGGGTTGGGTTCTCTAGCGCGGACCGCCACCCTTGCGAAAGGCCGACAACCGTCCGGGCGATGACATTCAGTTGCTCGGCTTTGCAGCCTTCCCCGGGCCGGCCGCCGCCTTGCGACGCCGGAGGTTGTCCCGCAGGGCCGAGGCAAGGCGCTGGGCCCTTTCTGTCGCGGGCGTTTTTGCCGGTGCCAGGGGATCCGGCAGACTGACCGGCAGATCGGGTTGGGGCAAGGTGGCCTTCGACTCATCCATGGGGTTGACCAGACCCCGTGTCAGGCTTTTCCGCAAGCGGACACGCCTCCCGGGACGCGCGAACCACTTTTATCCCGCAATCGAAGCAAAAGTGGTTCGGGGGCTTCCCCCTTTGTCCCCGGTTGGCTATAGGGCCGCTTCCTCAGATCAGGCCGCCGTAGCTCAGTGGTAGAGCGCATCCTTGGTAAGGCTGAGGTCGTGGGTTCGATTCCCCCCGGCGGCACCACCCTGAAGACAGAAAGGACGGCGCTTCCTGAAGCGCCGTCCTTTTCCGTTTGAGCCTGACCTCGCGGGTACCGGGTCTCAGTCAGCCCGATTCGGCTGAACCAGCGGATAGCGCCGCGGCGGGCCGCCCGGCCGCATGACCCGCGCCTCGAACGCCCCGGCAGCGCCCTCCGGCTGATAGCCGGGGAAGGCATAGCCGCTGTCGTCGAAATAAGGATTGTCGTAGCCGCCGCCATACCCCCCGTAGGGATAGCCGTTCTCGACCTGGCGATAGCTGAGATCCAGCCGACCGTTCTCGCCGACCGGCAGGGACACCGCCACGCCATAGTCGCGGTAGCCGCCGGTGCCGATGCCGAAACTGACCTCGCCGTGCGGCTTGCGATCGTCGGCGACCTCACGGGCGGCCTCTGCCCAGGGCTTGTCAGCGATCGAGCGGCCGGCGATCCAGCGGTCGATCTGCTGGTCCGTCGTCAGGCCGTGAGGCACGGCGTCCTGGGTCGCCCCCTCGGTCGAGGCGGCAACTGGCTGGACGGTAGCTTCCAGATCGACCGGCGTGGCCGGAGCGGTGACGACGACGCCGTCAGGATCGGACGCCAGCAGCGCGGCCGTCAGGATCAGTGCGAAAACGGCCATGCTACGAACTCCACCGGAGCCCGCACCCTAACCCCAAATGAGGCCAAGGTCAGGCTGGTCTTTCAGGCCGGTCTTTCAGGCCATTCCGTCGCCGCGTCCCAAGGGGTCGGGCAGAGGTCCGCCCTCGGCCACAAAGGTCAGGGCCACGGAGTTGATGCAGTAGCGCAGGCCGCCCGGCCCGGGCCCGTCCGGAAACACATGGCCCTGATGGCTGTCGCAGCGGGCGCACCGGGTCTCGGTGCGGGTCATGCCGTGGGACCGGTCGGTGATGGCGAGGACGTGAGCAGGGTCAACCGGCGCGGTGAAACTGGGCCAGCCGGTGCCGCTTTCGAACTTGGTCCCGGTGCGGAACAGCGGCAGGCCGCATTCCCGGCAGCAGAAGACCCCGGCCCGCTTCTCGCCCAGCAGGGTCCCGCAGAAAGGGGCCTCGGTGCCATGCGCGAGCAGGACACGCTTCTCCTCGGCGGACAGGTCCGCCTCCAGCGCCGCCCGCTGGCTGTTGCTGGGGGGCGTCAGGTCATAGCCGGACGCGGAACGGTGAGTCATGGCGGTGTCCTGATCGGTCATGGCGCGAACATAGGAAGGGCCGGGCGAGGGTTCCACCCCGCCCGGCCCGGTCCTGATATCAACCCCGTCAGACGCCGGGGTCGGGTGCCTTACTGGAACAGCGTTCCGACCCAGGCCCGCACGGCGTTCTCGTCCACCGGGTCACCGGCGTAGATCAGGCCCTGGGCCGGCGCATAGGGCTGGTTGTTGGCGCGCGGACGCGAGGTCCAGGCCTTGTGGCCGTAGCTGAGGTCCGAATAGTTCGACGGCAGACGCTCGACCGTCGGCTCGACGAAGATCGAGTCGGTGGCCGTGGTCGAGCCGGCGATGCGCACGTTCGGCAGCCGGGACAGAAGGTCCAGGGTATCGAGGCAGCCGCCCGAGCAGCCGGCATCGACCAGAACGATCACAGGCCCCTGCACCGGGTTGGTTGCGCCTGTGTCCGAAACCGCCGGACGTCCGGCGAGTGTAAAGGTCGGCTGACCGGCCGCGATGGCGGCGTCAAACGCCGCCACGATCTCGCGCGTCTGCTCGATCACGAACATGGACTCCTGCACGAAATACGGATCGGCCTCCATGCGACCGAGGGCACCGGCGTACCAGTCGCGGTTGCCCTGGGTGGCGCGGTAGGTGATGTCACCCGCGGCGGGCTGGCGGCTGACCGTGAACTCGGGCGTCCAGATGCGGTTGGCCAGGCCGTAGCCGCGGGCGGTCGAGGAGTTCTCGCCCGAGCCGCGGGCGGCACGGAGGTCCAGCACAAAGCCCTGCGGGCCGCGCAGCGCGGCCGCCTGGGCCTCGACGGCGGCGTTGAACGCCGGCCAGCCGGCGCTGTCCGAGAAGGAATGAACGTGCAGCCACGGGCGACCGTTGACCGTCTCGACCGCCAGCGGCGTCGCCGGCGGCATATAGACCGTGGCGCGATAGGCGGCCTCGAGGTCCCCCGGAACAATCGGGATCGGACGGATCTGGATATCGCGCGGACGGCCGCGGCCCGACTGGAAGCTGCACTGCGAGGGCACGCCGGTCGTGAACGGATTGTTCCGGTTCCACATCAGATAGGGGGCCGAAGTCACCCGACCGGCCTCGGTCTCGAGATTGCCTTCCCAGCGGTCCAGCTTGGCGCGGGCGAATTCCTCGATCGGGATGAGGTTACAGTCGGTGACCACGTCGCCGACCCGCGGTGCATTGCGCGTTCCCGGCTTCACATAGGTCACGACATAGCGGCCGTTGCGCCAGCCGGTGGTGAAACCCGGCCAGCTGATGCCGAAATAGGGGCCCGCGCCCTCGAACGTCGGGCTGACCTGGATATTGGAGTCGCGGAAGCCGCCGGCGAAGAAGCGCATCAGATAGGCGTGGCTGTCGCCGCTGTTCGCGCGCGGTGCCAGGGCCATTGATTCCTGCAGGCCGGTGTCGAGCCAGGCCCGGAAGCCCTGGCTGGCTGCGCCCGGGATCGCCGGGGCCGGATGGTTGGCCGCCAGTTCAGCATGCGCGCGCTGCAGGTCCTGTCGTGCCAGGGCCCGGAAGTCCTGGGCGAAGGCGCTGCCGGCGCTGACGGCGACGACCAGGGCTGCAGTGGCAACAACGGAGAGGAAACGGGACATCAGGTCAGGCTCCAGGCCAGTAAGCGGGACAGGGACGGGATCGGGTTGAGCGGACAGGAATGAACGGGACTGGAAGGGGTTAAACCCCATCGGAACCGCCCTTGCCAAGCCCATACGCGGCTCAGGTGAACGCCCCCTCGGTTTACTCCCGCGGGATCGCGGCCTAATCGGGGCGCTCATGCCATGCTGCGATCACGTTCGCTTCAGATTCAAAGACACATGTTCTCCAAGATCCTGATCGCCAACCGCGGCGAAATCGCCGTCCGCATCATCAAGACCTGCCGCCGCATGGGTATTGCGACGGTGCAGGTCTATTCCGAGGCCGACGCCGGTTCGCTGGCGGTCGAGATGGCCGATGAAGCGGTGCTGATCGGCCCCGCTCCGGCGGCCCAGTCCTATCTGCTGGCCGACCGGATCGTGGAGGCGGTGCGTCAAACGGGCGCGGAGGCCGTCCACCCCGGCTTCGGCTTCCTGTCCGAAAACGCCGGCTTCGCCCGTCGCCTGCGCGACGAGGGCATCGCCTTCATCGGCCCCAACCCCGAGGCCATTGAGGCCATGGGCGACAAGATCAGCTCCAAGAAGCTGGCCGCCGCCGCCGGGGTCTCCACCGTCCCCGGCCACATGGGCCTGATCGAGACGACGGAGCAAGCTGTCACTATTGCCAACGGGATCGGCTACCCGGTCATGATCAAGGCCTCGGCCGGCGGCGGCGGCAAGGGTATCCGCGTCGCCCATTCCGACGCCGACATGGCCGAGGGCTTCGCCGCCGTGAAGGCCGAGGCGCTGGGTGCCTTCGGCGATGACCGCGTCTTCCTCGAGAAATTCATCATCGACCCGCGCCACATCGAGATTCAGGTGCTGGGCGACAAGCACGGCCATGTCGTCCATCTGTTCGAGCGCGAGTGCTCGATCCAGCGGCGGAACCAGAAGGTCATTGAGGAGGCCCCCTCCCCCCTGCTCGATCCGGAGACCCGCGCCGCCATGGGGGCCCAGGCTGTCGCCCTCGCCAAGGCCGTCAACTATGACAGTGCCGGCACGGTCGAGTTCGTTGCGGGGCAGGACAAATCGTTCTTTTTCCTCGAGATGAACACGCGCCTTCAGGTCGAGCATCCGGTCACCGAGCTGATTACCGGGGTCGATCTGGTCGAACAGATGATCCGCTCGGCCTGGGGTGAAAAGCTCGCCTTCGAACAGAAGGACCTGGCCATCAAGGGCTGGGCCATCGAGAGCCGCATCTACGCCGAGGACCCCTACCGCGGCTTCCTGCCCTCGATCGGCCGCCTCGTCCGCTATGAACAGCCCGAGGAAGGCGACCAGGGCGATTATACCGTGCGCAATGACTCCGGCGTCCGCGAGGGCGACGAGATCTCCATGTTCTACGACCCCATGATCGCCAAGCTCTGCGCCTGGGGCGAGACCCGCGACGCCGCCATCGACGGCATGGCCCGGGCGCTGGAGGACACCCACATCCAGGGCGTCGGGCACAACATTCCCTTCCTTGCCGCCGTCATGGACCAGCCTCGCTTCCGCTCCGGCAACATCTCGACCAGCTACATCAAGGACGAATTCCCTGACGGCTTCCAAGGCCTGCTGCCCGACCGGCGTCAGACCGACATTCTGATCGCCTCGGCCGCGGCCATGAACGAGATCGCCGCCGAGGCCTCGGGCGACCCCTCCGGGCGCACCGACTGGATTGTCCTCATCGCCACAGGATCAGGCGCGGGGGAGGCCCACGGCGTCTCCCTGTCCTACGACCACGACGAGGCCCTGACCCTCGACCTCGCCGGCGAGGATCGTGCCCTGCAGTTGAGCGACATCGACTGGCGCCCGGGCCTGGCCCAGTTCCGCGCTGTGCTGGACGGCATCTCCTTCACCGCCGAGGTCGCCCGCGTCGCCGACGGCTTCAGCATTCGCACCCGCGCCGCCCGCGCCCGCGTCCGCGTCCTCAGCCCCGCCGTCGCCGCCCTCTACGCCCGCCTGCCGGAAAAGGTCGCCGCCGACACCTCGAAACTGATCCAGTCCCCCATGCCCGGCCTCGTCGTCTCCATCCCGGTGACGGTGGGCCAGGAGGTCAAGACCGGCGAGACCGTCGCCATCATCGAGGCCATGAAGATGCAGAACATCCTCAAGGCAGAGCGGGACGGCGTGGTAAAGGCGGTCAGCGCCGCAGCCGGCGATCCTGTTGCGGCGGACGATGTGCTGGTGGAGTTCGAGTAGTCGGTGCCGGTCTGACCGACGCCGACGCAGAAGTCCCTGTAGCCCCCTTGAACAGCCAGGCTTCCGGGGTCACAACTCATGGATGAGCGATCCTCCGAAGCGCGGTAAACTGGTGGCCACGCCTGCGATGGTGCGGGCGGTGGACAGGACACCCCCGGTGTCGGCTGTCGCGCCGAAGCCACCGCTCGAGATTCGACGCTCAACCCGGACAGGCGAGGTCTATTGGTGCGCATTCAGTCCGCATCACTACCCGCCCGAGTTCGACGACAAGCACCTCGTGGTAGTGATCCGCGGAGCCAAACCCGTATTCGGCGCTCACGTCGTGGTTCCCCTGACCAAGAAACCACAGGTCGACAACCCTCACGGATACAAGCTGATCCGAAACCCGAACCCCGGGTCGGCCGATCAGTCCTGGGCTGTTTGCGACCACATCTACACCGTCGCCTCCGAGCGGCTGCAGCGGTTACGGGATTCCAGAGGCGTGATGAAAGAGCCTGAGCGGATCGATGCGGCCGATTTCCGGGAGATCAGCCTGCGGGTATTCAACGCCTTGAAACCCTTTCTTGCGCAGGCGCACCTGCCCGTGACCGGCCCCCGGGAAAGCGGGGACGGGGCTTCCGCCGACACGCCCCCAGTCGGGGCGAAGTCTGCATCACGCGCCGGTCCCACTTGATTTCGGAGCCCGAACCGCTATTTTCCATCCACGGCTTCGGCCGCCGGATCGCAAGGTCCACGCCCCGAAAGGGGCCAAAGCAAAGGCCAGCCGCCAGGCTGGCCTTTTTCTGTTTCTGGCTTCTGACCGAACGCGCGCCTACCCGGCCGCCGCCCCCTTCGAGTAGGCCTCCGACAGCCGCCGGTCATGGTCCGAGTTCCGAGCCCGCACCAGATAGACACCGGCGATCATCCCGCTCGCGAACATCGATCGTGTCACCAGAAACACCCGGAAGGTCAGGGCGAACCAGACGGTATAGTTGGTGATGTTGGCGACGAGTTTGTTGGCCAGCACCGTGTGGAACGGAGTCATGCGCCGGCTCAAAGAGGGCCGCGCGATGGGGCGGACGCGGCTACTTCTGACCCGTACGACCGTATTGCCAGTCGAGAGACGCGACGTGGATCCAGCTGGACGGACTTCACACCGGCCCCGCGCCGGCTACCGTCTGCCCGAACACCCGGCCGAAACTGACCCGCAGCGCCTCATCCGCCTCATCCATGGTGGCCGGCACGCCCAGATCGACCAGGCTGGTGACGCCGTGCTCGGCAATCCCGCACGGCACGATCCCTGTGAAATGGTCCAGCTCCGGCTCCACATTCAGGCTGATGCCGTGGAAGCTGACCCATTTGCGGACCTTGACGCCGATGGCGGCGATCTTGTCCTCACGCGACCAGCCCGGCCCCTTCCTCTCGACCCAGACCCCGACCCGGCCCTCGCGCACATCGGCCGGTACGCCGAATTCGCCCAGCGCGCCGATGATCCACTGCTCCAGCCCGCGCACGAAGGTCCGCACGTCCTTGCCGCGCTGGTTCAGGTCCAGCATCACATAGACCACCCTCTGGCCCGGCCCGTGATAGGTGAACTGCCCGCCCCGGCCGCTGCGATGAACCGGGAACCGGGCCGCATCCAGCAGGTCGCCGTCCTTCGACGAGACCCCCGCCGTGTAGAGGGGCGGATGCTCGAGCAGCCAGACCAGTTCACCGGCCTCGCCCGCCGCGATCGCCGCCGCCCGGGCCTCCATCACTGCCACCGCCGCGTCATAGGCGACATAGCCTTCCGAGACCGCCCATTCGGCCGGGCGGCCATCAGCGCGAATCAGTTTTTCCATCGCGTCGCTTAAGGCTTGGGAAAGCATGACGGCTCCAATGTGGACGGGCGAAGCACCATGCAAGTCCAGACCGCCAAATCACAGCCAGTATTCGAGTCCCCCTTGAGCCAGATCGAAGCCGTCGAAGTCGAGATCTCGGTCATCCTGGGGCGATGCGTGCTGCCCATGAACCAGCTGCTGAAAATGGGCCGCGGAGCCGTGATCCCGCTCAACGCCTCGGAAACGGACGAGGTCTGGATTCTCGCCAACAACCATCCGGTCGCGCGCGGCGAGATCGAAATTCGTGAGGACCGCATCGCCATCACGGTCACCCGGGCCGCCGATGTCTATGACTACATGGCCGGCTCGGCCTGAGGGTGATTGGTGGTTAGTGGTTGGTGATTGCTGTGCCGGATATCGTTGGTTAGGCGCGGCCCCAAAGCGATGAAGCAGCAGCCACTAACCACTAATCACTCACCACTCAGACAACCCCTTCCCTTCCAGGCCGACCTCCGCTATCAGCCCCCCTCCGATGCGAGCGGTCGTGGCGGAATTGGTAGACGCGCAGCGTTGAGGTCGCTGTTCCCTAACCGGAGTGGAAGTTCGAGTCTTCTCGACCGCACCATCTGATTTGACAGGGCGAAACATCGGCGACAGCTGATCTGAAAACAGGGGAGGCCGAGCGTGAGCAAAACCGCAGACGCCCCCCTGCCCGTCGCCTCCCGGATCGAAAGCGATAACCTCGCCCTCGACGAGGACTACGTCCTCACTGCGGCCTTCGTCGAAAAGGTTGTCGACGCCTCTGACGACGGGGACGGGCTGAAGCTGCGTTCGCTGCTCGAGGACCTGCACCCCGCAGACGTCGCCGATCTGATGGGTTTCCTGACCACCGAGCACCGCGCTGTCGTCGTGCTGTGGCTTCCGCCCGACCTCCTGGCGGAAACCCTGCCCGAACTCGACGATAACATCCGCGAGGAGGTCCTGGAGCGCGTCCCGCACCTGACCCTCGCCGAGGCCCTGCAGGAGCTGGACTCCGACGACGCCGCCCTGGTGGTCGAGGACCTGGAAGACGATCAGCGCGAAAAGGTGCTGGCCGCCATGCCCGAGGTCGATCGCGCCGCGATCGAGAGCTCGCTGCGCTACGATGAGGACTCCGCCGGCCGCCTGATGCAGCGCGAGGTCATGGCCGCGCCGTCGTTCTGGAACGTCGGCGATACCATCGATCACATCCGCAAACAGGGCGAGGACCTGCCGGAGCTGTTCTTTGACATCTATGTCGTGGATCCCTCCAACAAGCCGGTCGGCGGCCTGTCGGTCAGCGGCCTGCTGCGCGCGCCACGCACGACGGCCCTCGTCGACCTCATGGAGCCCATCAATGCGATCGCCGTCGACCAGGATCAGGAAGAAGTCGCCTACATCTTCGAGAAATATCACCTGATCTCGGCCCCCGTCGTCGATGCGGCGGGCCGGCTGGTCGGTCAGATCACCGTCGATGACATCGTCAACATCATCCAGGAAGAGAACCGCGAGGACATCCTGCGCCTCGCGGGTGTGTCCGACGAGGACCGCGGCTCGTCCGTGTCCGAGATCGTGCGCGGCCGCGTGCCCTGGCTGGCGGTCAATCTCGGCACCGCCGTGCTCGGCTCGATCGTCATCTCCTGGTTCGAGGTCACGATCGCCCAGATCGTCGCCCTGGTAATCCTGTTGCCCATCGTTTCGGCTATCGGCGGCAATGCCGGTACCCAGGCCCTGACCGTGACCGTTCGCGCCCTGGCGACGCGTGAGCTGAACAGCTCCAACGCCGCCCGCACCTTCCGCCGCGAGCTGGCTGTGGGTCTGGCCAACGGTCTGGTGCTGGCCCCGCTGATCGGCACGGCCGCCGGCCTCTGGTTCCGGGACTGGCGCATCGGCGCAGTCATCGGCATGGCCATGGTGCTGAACCTGCTGGTTGCCGCCACAGTCGGGGTCCTGACGCCCCTGACCCTGTCACGGCTGAAGTTCGACCCGGCCGTATCCTCCGCCGTCTTTGTGACGGCGACGACGGATTTCTTCGGCTTCCTGATCTTCCTCGGTCTCGCCACACTCGTCCTG
>Ga0247838_1006147_pt1 | contig 11531 bp, 9 predicted proteins | sample LaCruzMarch2015__5_FD_189097 | JGI IMG/M metagenome (GOLD analysis project Ga0247838, IMG submission 189097) | Freshwater microbial communities from meromictic Lake La Cruz, Castile-La Mancha, Spain - LaCruzMarch2015_15m | ecosystem: Environmental > Aquatic > Freshwater > Lake | place: Spain... | reverse complement strand
TGCCGTTTATCTCGCCTTGTCTTGCGGGCCTTGTTGTATAAAGTACTGCATATTTGAAATTTTTAGACTCCATCTTTTTCCTAAGATAGTCTTTACCAGATGCAGCTGGACCGCAAAGTATTATTCGCTTATTCATATAAGTTTTATGAAAAAAGTGAATGATGTTTCATATTACATAAATAAAAAAGCGACCTTACGGGGTCGCTTGAAATAGGCTACACTAAAGCGTGCAGACCTTTTAAGAAATAAATTTTAATTTACTTAACAGTATCTACTGAAGCAGTATCTACTGCGTTAACAGTGTCAGCAACTGAAATTGAAAGACTGTCAGTAGTAGTAGATGTTTCGTCGCTTTTTGTAGAGCATGAAGTTACAGTAAGTAACAAAGAGATTGATAAGAGTGTAAATAACTTTTTCATATTTTATTTTATTTTTTATATGTGCAATCTATATATTGTTTAAAAAATATCGTTAACTTCTTCTAAATAATGTATCAAATGCATTAGCGTTAACCTTAATACCAGTATCAATTAATGTTGTCTTAAGATTATTAATAGCTGTAACAACCTGTTCCATGCCCTGTGTATTCTGTGCCGCTTCTGGTTTGGCTTTAGCGGGCTCAGGTTTAGATGATGTACCAGGACCGATGCCAAGTGCATTTGCTGCTTTATCAAGTAAGCCAGGTTCATTTTGTGCAGTACCCAGTTGGTCTTTAATCTCTTCTAAAATATCTTTAAGAGATTCCATGCCTTTTGTTATGGCACTACCTACATCTGCAACAATATCATCGGATTCTCCATTTGCCAATCCATCTAAGAAGCCCATTAGTTTAGTAACCTGAGTAAGTCTTTCTATTTCCATTCCATTGATATGATCTTTCATCACACCAAACGAATCTGCAACACGCTCAAATGATTCAGCTACTTTTTCTAATTTATCTGCACCTTTAATTAATATATCAGCATTAGAAGCAAATGTCTTAAATCTTATGCCTGCTACCATGTTATCCTCATTTTTAAATATGTCAAGAATGCCATTTAAGAAGTATTTGAAATTTACGCCTGCTTTAATAGGATCTGCTGTAGCAAACTGTTTAACATTTTCAGAAAGTGTACTAATGATTTTACTTACACTTGGCATAAATTCACTGAAAGACTCTATAGCATCTTTATTTAGTATAAATTTTAAACCAGCCTGTATTACAGGATCTAGAATTGCATCAATTACTCTTCTAAATTGAACTTTTGCTTTAAGTATTTCTGTTTCACCCATTGTCTGTGGGCTACCATCTAGTACTAATTTACCACTCTTTTCATCAAGCTTATATTTTTGAAAAGTAAGATTAGCAAATCCCTGTACACCTTTTGCAAGATCTGTCATTACTGCTCCTACTCCTGTTAATGCTTTAATACCCTTTGAAATATAACCATCACTGAAAATACCACCACTTGTGCCTTCACGCATACCAATATTATATAAAGGTATTTTCATTGCAGTAACTACCTTTTCAAATGTTGATACAACACGTGGTATAACTACGTCCATATCGATCTGTTCAATAGATGCTGGCACTATTTTGGTGTCAGCGCCTGTACCAACAACTTTAAATGTAGTGAAGGTCATATTAGCAAAGGCTTGAACACCTTGTGCCAGACCTGTCATAATACCTCCAATACCTGTAAGAGCTTTAATACCCTTTGAAATATACCCTCCGCTGAACCAGCTATCACCTGCGGCTTCTGCTTCTCCAACTTTTCTCAATGGATCTACTATAGCATCTATAACTTTTCCAAAATTAAGTCCTGCATTTTGTATATCAGTATCACTAAGCTTATTTATAGATTTAGGCTGTATCACAGCCATTCCGTCTTTATTCTTAACAACTTCATATTCTATGAATTTCATATTAGCAAAATTTTGAATGCCTATAGCAAGACTGGTCATTACATTTCCTACACCTGTTAATGCTGATATGCCTGTTCTTAATTTATATAATTGATTTAATGAAAGATCTGTAAATGTTGTTACTAAGCCTGTTATTATTTTTTCTAATACTGCAATGAAATTTTCTGCATCAGTTTCATTAAATTTTGAATTTTTATAAGTGAGCAAAGATTTAGTGAAAGGAATAAGTGCCAATCCTATTGCTCCCATCGCTGCAGCGCCAAGTAAAGGAAGACCTCCAAACAACATTAATCCACCTAACTCGGTAGCAAGAAATGCAAGTGCAACTATAAGTAAACCGAACACAACTATATCTTCAGTTTCTATTTTACTATTTTTATAAATTACAAGAGCTGCTGTGAGTGGTAATAATGATAAACCTATTGCTGTCATTGCTACAGCACCAAGCAGAGGAAGGCCGCCTGCTTCCATTAATGCACCGAGTACTGTACCTATTGTACCAAGTGCTATTATTAAAGCAGTAAGTACTACTGCATCACCTAAACCAAACCCGGAGCTGGTAAAAACATATAAAGCTGCAGCTAAAATTAATAAAGAAACTGAAATTGCACCCAGTGCAATTGCACCCTGTATCAGATCGCCCTTAACCTTCGACAAGCCATACATTATAACTACTAAAGCGCCTAGTAATATTAGTATAGGCCAGCTTGCTCCTAATCCTGCTTCCATTTCTTTGGCATAGCCACTTATTAAATATAATATTAAACCTACTAAACCAACTGCCGCTACCATGACAAATAATGCTAATGCACCTTGATAAATATTACCTTTCATCGAATTTATTGCAAACATAAGAGCTACTAATGCTCCTATTACTACAAGTATAGGCCAGGATGCAACTAGGCCTTCGACTAATTTACCATACGTAATCGTTGCTAATAAAAGCAAAATACCTACGGCAAATATAATTAAAACCATAATACCGAGTGCTTTTACACCGTCATAAATAGTATCTGAAAGCTTGTCTAACAGGATCATAAGGCCAACTACTATTGCAATTGTAAGAAATATAGCAAGAACACCTAGCATACCTACCCAGAGCTGTGCATACACAAGACTGGCTAATAATAAAATTAAACCAAATCCTAATAATACAAGAGCCATTACACCGAGCATTTCTGCGCCGCTTTTTATATCTTTAATGTATTTTGAAATAAATGTAAAAAAGAATACTGTCATGGTTATGACAGCGTATATTGCTAAAATACCAAGAATGCCTGCCAATATTTGACCATATAGTTGTGCTGCTACTAGAATTGCAATACCGAATAGTATTATACTAGCAGCCATATACATAAGATTCTTAGAACCACTTTCAATATCATCGGCATATTTACCAACAGTATTAACAAATAACCAAACAAGACCAGCTACAACCAACATGACAATTGGACCGGCCACTGCAGCTAATAAATAAACAGGTAATGACAATATCATTAATACACCGAACCAAAATATTGATTTACCAAGTGATATTAGTGCTTCTGCGCCGCTTTCTATAGCCTTGTTAAGAGATGAAAGCTTTTTAAATGCATCTCCTATTTTTTCTATACCTAATACAAATTTATCAACTGCTTCTTCAGCTGTTTTAACCATTTCCTGCTGATCTTTAGAACTAAGCTGCTTGGCATCCTTTTTAGTTAAAAAGTCCAGTATTTTAGTCTGGTTGCTAACAAATGTTTTTAAGTAATTACCTATTTCATTAATAGACTCGACAATTGAATTACCGGAAATAAAGTAGTCCTTTATTTCAGATAAGCTTTTAACCATTTTTTCCTGGTTCTGTATGGAAAGATTCTCGAATGGGTTTTTAATTGCACTGAAAGCCATTAAATATTAGAATTTTTTGGGCGCTCTAAAACTAGGTGCACTAATCCTTGGAGCGCTTGGCATCTTTGGTGTATTTATTGACTTGCCAACATCAGTTTTTTGCTTTCTATATGATGAGTCATTTTTATACTTATCATTTTCCTCTTCTTCACCTTTCTTTTTCTTTTCCAAGAAGTCTTTTAAGTTTTCTAAGGTATACTCAAGTTCATAATAAGGCCAGTCTTCAATTTCTGAAGACTGTAACCTTAGGTAATGATATAGATAGAATTTAGTTTTAAAGAAGTTCTCCAGAGATATCTGAAACAACGAAAAGATCTTTGATTCCGCCTTGAAAGTTTATTGCTGCGGCGACCTCAGCGCCACAAGCTTTACAACTACATCTTACATCTGGTTTAACACCTACTTTAATCTGTTCAGCCAAGCGATAATGAAGTGTATACTTAGTATCACCCCATCCCTGGAATTCTACTTCACTATTAAATATATCTTTGTCAGTAAAGTTTCTCCACTCATGTCTGATATAGGGAAGTATTTGAATATGTGATTTGTCCCAGTTTTCACCGTTTCTTTCTTTTTCACGAATGTATTTAGTAACAGCTTGCATTACACCAATTGTAGGTGGTTTCATTTTAATAACGCCACAAGACTTGGTTTGAATTGAAAGTACTCTTTCGAATTCATCATGGTATTTCATCAAGTCTTCAGGTATTGTATTGAACTGTAAATTTCTATTAGCGATTTCAATTTCGTTTTCTGTATTACAATCAGCACAATTCTTTTTTACCTGTAATTTATTTTCACCTTTACTAAAAGTAAGAGCACGTATAGCAAGAATCAAGAAAATTCTATCCTCTTCTAAAATATCTTTCCAGCTCATTACCCTGGTTTTAGTTTTTATTTTAGTACAATTCTGTATAATATTATTTAGCTTATCGTCAATGTCAAAAAGATCTCGCTCTTGTAATGTTGAAAAATGTCTAATCTCTGCGACTTTGGCTGGCCTGATTTGTATTTCTACATCAACTGGATAAAATAAGCCTCCTGATGGCATATCTTCTGTAAAGACAGTGTGGTAGCCCAATAAGATATCTGAATTGACATCTTCGCCATCTCTTCTTCCTAGATTAACTTTACCTAAGCCCTGTGTCTTTGCTGATTCGGACATTTGATTTGCTGTAGCAATATAAGGATCATCTATATGCACTTGCTTTTCTTGTTCTTCAATGATTTTTTTCATTTCATCTGGGTTTAAATTTTCATCTGCCATGTTACTTGTTTTCGTTAATGAATTTTTTTGTTATTTTACGTATACAGCTTGAAACTGTTTCGGGTTTTATATTTTTTTCAAGAGACTTTCTATTTAGTATAAGATATAGATCTTGTAGATCTTCTATTGAAAGTAGGACTTGTACACGTTCTGTAAGTTTTTCTTTTTCCACTCATTTTAAATTTATTTATAGTATTATACTAACATAGTATATATTGGTCAGCAGACATAAAAAAGACCTGTTAACTGACAGGTCTTACTTTTTATAATTAATTTTTCTTATCTTCCTTTTCGATCATAATATCCCATTTATCGATAAATTGTTCCATGAGAGTTAGGCATTCTTGTTTAATATCCATTGATTCAATAGCAAGCATTGGTTGAATACGTACATCAATACTGTCAGCTGCATCTTCAAATCTTTCTTCCAGATCATCATTGCTAAACCCTCTAAAGTCGTCTGCCATCACAGGTTTAGACTTTTTAAAGGTTTTACCTTCTATTTTACTTTGTAGTAATTCGCTAAGGTTTAGCACATCGGCTAGACACGTTCTTCTAAATTTCTTTGAATAAAATTCATTGTTTATTGACTCAATCAGGCTTTCAATATCATTGGCCATCTTCTGTAAATCTTCATCTAGCTGTTCAGTAGGATCAGATAATTTTTTAATAGTTATAGATTTTTTACCCTCATTTAAGAAGTTTTTAAATGTATGAATGTACTTCATTTTGTTTTTATTTTTATAGTCTATATATTTGTAGACATAAAAAGCCCTCAGTAAGAGGGCCTTTTTGAAAATTAAAGTTATTTCTTTTTCTTAACCGCTTTTGGCATTTTGATACCGTATTTAAGAAATGGACTTTCTTCATCGTCTTCTTCAAGCATAAAAAGAATGTCTGCTACATTTTCTTCATCATTAATATCATCCAGCGTTTTGCCTGGTTTTACAAATGGTTTCATTAATTTATCTAATTCACCTATAGCCTGTTTATTACCGCTGTCTTTGATCGCCTTTTCAAGCTGTTCTATACGCTCTATCATTTCAACGTACTCTTTAATGCCTGTTTGTCCTCCATAATCATCAATTAGTTCTTCTAAATCGACCATCCAGTCTTCTAATCCATCTGGGTTTAAATCTTCAATTTTTGAAACTTTATTGTCTTTAAGAGTCATGTTTACAAATTTTTCATATTTTTTTGTAAGCATTGACTGTCTGCTATTCATTATTATATCAGTCATCTTTTTTATGCCATTAAGCTCGTTAGCTTCAAATAAATAGCTTTCATTCATGTTCATGAAATCAAGTTCGCTTGCTAGCTTGTCTACAAGATCTTTTTTGAGAAAAATCCAATGAACATGGCCATCAGAAGCCATGTCTGCTAAAAATTTATGTCCCTTATATGTGCCCATCTTAAAACCTTCAGAAGACAACTCTTTATCACTAACATTGGTAAATTTACCAACAGATGTTAATTCCTCTATTGCTAAATCCATAGTAGGTTTAGGTGGGTTAATATAGTATATTTCTGTTTCTTTAGCACCTATCGCCTTTGCAACTGATGGAACAAGACTATAATTAGGTGAACCTTTTACAGCAAGATAAGCCAGTGTTTGTTCACCCTTTTTAACTTTAACCCTGTATGCTGTTTTGGCAGCGGCTTCAAATAAATAGCTTTCATTCAAGAAGCTTTCAAATGTTTTAATGTACTTCATTTTGTTTTTTTTGTTTTTATAATCTATATATTTAGATTGTTTAGTTGTTTTCATCTATCCAGTTATCACAACGGAATGTAATATCCAATGTTAATGGATCTGGTGCGTTATAATCTAAACTATCAAATGCTGCTGGATTGCCCGTTGGGAAAGTATCAAGAAGTGTTACCTTTCTGTGGATGTTTCCTTGACGATCGTACATAACGACTACAATTGATCCGCTATAATCTTTCTTAAGACCCATTGCACCTGTTGCTGGATCATAGATTTTTTTATACCAGTCTCTTATAGATTTGTAGATATAATTCTGATTTGAATCATTTAAGTTTAATGAAAAATTGATAGCAACATCTACAAATGTTTGTGCTGGCATTCCTGCATAGCTCCTGTCTGCAAATTTATATTTTTGACCAACAGGATCTATAGTAGGGTTAAGAGCACTTAAACCACCGACTGTATTAACATGTTCAAGTAAAAGTGATTGACCTGTAACACCCGCTGGCGGGAAAAATGTAACTTCAAAGAGATTACCTTGTACTGGTTCATATTTTTGAGTAGCTGCGCTAGAGTTATTATAATGTGGTAAACCTGCCATTTTTATTTGTTTATTTTTATATATTGTTGTATTTTAAATAAAAGCCCAGATTTAACCTGGGCTTTTATATTAAGTCATTAAGAGAATTGACCTGTAGCGATAGAACCTGTCTTCAAGATAGTTGTTCTATGTACTAGTATTTCTAATCCTTTTACTGGCTCTACATAGGTATCAAGTATACCGATATTAGCATCAATTACGTCAGGCGTATTATTGCTCGTATCCATTACATTTTTAAAATCATAGACACCGTTATCGCGTTTAACACCTAGCATAAAATTATCTGCAAGTGATTTAATTTCTAAACGTGTTTGAGGTGTATTAAATTCAAATGTATAGTTCTTTAATATAGAAGCAATACCATCTTGCATGTAAATTAATACTTCACGAACATGTACACTAGAAAGTGCAGACTTGATATTTTGCTGACCTGTTTTATTACCATGGATTTCAATTCCGATTCCTCTTTGGAAGATAATTGGATTTAAACCAAATGGCTCGATATTATCTCTGTCATTTTTATCAAAGTTAACTTCTAAGCCAATAAGACCTCTTCCTCCTACTACTCCTCTACGTGGACCTGCTACTATTGACCAAGGTAAAGCATTTGTATACTTGTCAATAAAGTTATTAGAAACATAACCTGCAGGCGGTACTGCTAAATTCTTACCTCTGTCTCTTATTATTAGATAAGGTGAATAATATGCACTGTAGCTAGAACCATTAGCGATACTAGGTAAACCATAAGTGGTTGTAGGATTCAAATCTAATCTACCACCTTCTGCAATGTATCGAGTACGAAGAGTTCCGGTGTCGTCAGTAAATCTAGGATCAGTAGATTCACGGAAGTCTTGCATTGAAGGTGCATTAATAATTGCTAGCACGTTTTGACGAGACTTAGCAAGATAACTTAACTGGTATTTAGATTGAGGCTCAATACCTAAACCAAATGAATCAACAATGTAACGATAAGAAATAAGATCTTTATCGATAAGACCGGTAAAGAGATTTGTACCTCCGCCTATTGTATCGTTAAAAATTTCATTCATTCTATCTTCTGTGCCGTTAGGAACATGATAGTTAGGATTCATTGTAAATCCAGCAAGAGAGAATAATTTATATTCTGTTATTACAGATTCAATTGTGTTATATCGCTCTACTGATGTTCCGCTAGTTATTAAAATATCCTGATCTGTATAAACATGTAAAACGGTTATGCTACTTACAGTTTGCTTAGAAATCTTGTTTACTTTAGTTAAGCGAGATTCTCCATTTGGACCTAATTCACTAGATACTAAGTATTGTCCTACGCTGATATTTCCGTTAGCTGAAGTGTAATCAAGATAAACTTCATTACCTGGTAAAGCAATTTGTGATACTGCTGCAAGTGTAAGTGACTCATTAAGTGAGCCAATAAGAGAAATTACTGTGAATTTATTTGTTTGTACTACTGCAGATGAGTTAACATAATTGTTACCTGTATAGTCAGGTAAATTTATAGCTGTAGTAAGAGCAGCGTCTGAATAACCTTTAATTTCTACAACTGGTACATTGTAATAATTTGTTGAAGCTGCTGAAAGCACTGTTGATGCACCTGCTGCTGAACCGTCATTTGTATATACGCTATTATTAAGTGCCCATGTCATATTCAAATACACGTTGGTATCTTGTGCAGATGCAAGTCTTACAACATCGCCACTGGTAATAACACCTGCGCTCCAGTCTTTGTAAGTCTGACTTCCGTACTCAAATTTAAAATAGTCTGTAGCTGATACATCATAATCTGAACCACTTGGCTCGTAAATAAACCATACTTGTGATGCTTCAAGTGATACAACATATCCTGTAACTTCAATTGAAACTCCAACATATAGATAACCTGATGCTTCAGTCAATGAAACAACTGGTGCCCATTTATATGTTGATCCATTATCAACTAAAACATAAGAACCTACTGCACGCTGGCCAATTCCTACACCTGCAACGTTAGCTGAAAGCCTGTCTTCTAAAAGTGTAGCATAATCAGGGTGATCCTTGTTTATTTTAACTACATAGTTTGCGATGTTAGCTCCAAGTGAAGCTGGTAGTTGAGCAGTTGCCACACTAGGAGGCGTTTGACTTGCTGTACTTTCACCGCTTGCAGTAAGGTAAAAAGAAATATCACCTGCTGTATTAACATCAATTCCTACTTCACCTGTTTCAGAAGCTTGGTAATAGTAATCTTCTTTTAAACCTCTATTATAAGAGATAAAATCAAGTTGTGTAAAAGTTGAGTCGTTATTTAATTTATTTTCTAAATTGTGACCAACTAAATCGACACCATCTTCAGTACCGCTGATAATATAATCTGAATCAAATACCTCTTTGTTTACTGCTGATAAAATACCAGTCTTAGCTGTATCAAAGTTAATCATGTCTTGAATAAACAAGTTATTACCGTTCAAGTCTATGAAGTCAGGAATAAGACATCCTGTATACTTAGCAAGATAAGTTACATTTGGTGAATTTAAGAAGTTGTCAAGTTTGCTTTTAATTAGACCGTTTACATTAAAGAATGCTCCAAAGATTGGATCAACTGCAAGTGATGCATAGTTTGTAAAGTCGCCATCAACGATAAACACGTCAATCATGAAGTCGCTAATATAATCAAATTCATTCATGAATGCTGGTACTTTACCAGAACCATACCATTGTTTAGCAAGCACATCAAATGCTTTTACGTCTTGTGCTTTACGCATAAAGACTGTTACTGGAGATTGTTTAAGATTTACAACTTGAATAACACCTGTGTTTGTTGAACCAATGTTATTTAAGAAAGGAAGATCTTGTGGAAACCAGAATTTATCCTTGTTGTAGAAACCTGAATAAAGTGCAGACTTCTCTGCTGCGTTAACACCTGTTGCGCTAACTGAAAATGTTTGATATTGAACCTTGTCACCTGATTCTGAGTCGTTATTAAGTCTCAGTAAATTAAGCGCAAGAATTGGACCTCTTTCAAGTGCCGCAAGTGCAGTTCTGTGAAAGTAAGAACCTTTTCTTTCAAGTGTTCTATCAATGTCACCATAAATATTGGTGAAAAATCCAGAGTCAGATACGAATACCGGCGTGTTGAAGGGGCCGTCTTTAGAGAAACCTACCACCATTCTTATTTGGTCGCTAGGAATAGTAGCTGTCTGGCTCTTGTCAAATTCAAGTCGGTAGACTCCCGAACTCTTGAACTGTAATAATTCTGCTGATAATGCCATTGTTATTAGTTATTTTTATTTTTGTTATATATCTTCTTGGCCTCAAGAAAATATCCGCAATAATTTTTACCTTTTTTAGAATATTGCCTCAATGTATTATAACTAACACTAACGCCATAAAGATATTCCTTCAATGGTCCAACTTCATCAAATACCATTTCACCACCGTCTGGACATTTTAAAATTCTGGTCTTCGATGCAGCATGATTTTTACAGCTTTTACCATATTGTGGGTTATTCACACCCCTTTTATTGTCATTAATAACCTAAATTATGTCGTAAATGTCGTAGTAGATATTACCGTCTTTGTCCTTGGTCGTCTTTTCAAGTTCAGCTTCCATGGCATCATACAGGTCTTCGTCTATGATATCAAGTATCTCTTCGACAAAGTCTGAATAGTCAACTGTTGCAAAAAATTCAGTGGCTGAAACACAGGTCATAACATGATCGTCATGTCCCATTTGCCCCATGTATAAACCTGCTGTAGTTCTACCAAATGAACTCAGCTCATTGACTGTCATATCATCTGTTATAAACATTCTATTTTGCTCAATTGATTTTTTAAGATTTTGACAGAGTATGGGTTTATTATCACGTTTAATTTTAAGACCGAACTTAGTATTTCTGGCATCATGCCTGTGTTTAAATTTTACAACCATTTCCTCGTCAAATTCATTTCGCTGAGGAAAGACTGTAGCTAAGTGATTGATGACAGTTGAGCCATAGGTATTATATTCAATTACAATTTTGATGTTCTCCTGATAGAAGACATCTATTACCAATGTATATAAAATTTTTGATAAATCCTCTACACTGTGTTCATTGCTTCTAAAAACAATTGCCTGTTTTAGTGCAAAGAACTCATTAATAGAACTCGGTGTCAAGATTCTATTAAAGTCTTTCTTTTGCATGGGT
>Ga0247838_1006143_pt1 | contig 11536 bp, 8 predicted proteins | sample LaCruzMarch2015__5_FD_189097 | JGI IMG/M metagenome (GOLD analysis project Ga0247838, IMG submission 189097) | Freshwater microbial communities from meromictic Lake La Cruz, Castile-La Mancha, Spain - LaCruzMarch2015_15m | ecosystem: Environmental > Aquatic > Freshwater > Lake | place: Spain... | reverse complement strand
GTTGGGTGTGCTGACAGCGCTGTTCGTGTTCGCCGCAGCGCTTGATCTTGTGGAGGTCGTCGACCCGGGCGCGTCCGACGCGTCCGCCCTGAATGCTCCGATCGCCGTCCTGCTGGGCGGCCTTGTCGTGTCGGTGTGGGCCTCGGTCGTGATGACCGCGCGACAGGTCGCCACCGCTCGCCTCATCGTGGCCGGCCACCGCGGCAACCCGGTCGCCGTCGGCGTGGGCAGCCGGCTCGGCGGGGTGGGACGCAGGAGCGTCCCATTGGCTCTCGCGTTGCTTGGCCTGATCGCGTTTTCATTCGCGCGGCAGCCGTTGCTGCGCCTCGCCGTCTCGATCCCGATGGACCTCTCGACCACGCTGCTGCTGCTGGCTGGTGCTGACGTCCGCCCCCGCGATGCCTTCGACCCTCTCGGCCAGCGGATCAAGCATCGGGATGCTGGCCTGGGCGACACGTTCGCGATCGGCGTTCTGCTGGACGCCCGAGCCGCCGACCACGTCGACGAGGCGGCCACCGTGGCGCGCGCGATCGAGGCCGGCAACCTGGGGGCTCTTCAACGTCTGTTTCACAAGGCCAGCCCTGGCGAACAGAGTGTCACCATCTCATCGATGGACCTCCACAACGCCCGTGGCCACACGGGCCTGTCGCTGGTGGCCGACGTTGCCGACGCCGGAATGCGCGCAAAAATGGCGGCGCTGCTGCTCCAGGCCGGCGCCAACCCTGACGCCCCCAACAGCGACGGCTCCACCGCGCGTGGCCGCCTGCAGGCCCTGGGTGACCCCGGTCTGGCGGCCCTGCTCACCAGGTACTGACCCCGTCAGGAAGGCGTTTGACCGCCGGTAGATCGTTGCTGCTGAACGCAGTACCGGGAGCCCACACCCTGTGAACGACGCCACCGCGAGGCATTCCATGAGCGACCGTTTCTATCCCATCGGCACCCCTGGCACCCCGTGGAACGACGACGAACGCGCCCAGTGGCGCGGGCGCCAGGTGACATCGCGCAGCTACGCCGACGATGTCGTGGCTCGCGTCAAAAAGCTGGCTGACCGCTTTGACGTCGTCGAATACGGCACGGTGTCGGGCCATCCCTTGCTGGCCCTCGTGTCGCGCACGAGCAACGCCGCCTTGCCGGTGGCCGTCGTCACCGGCGGCGTCCATGGCTACGAGACCAGCGGCGTTCACGGGGCCCTCGCCTTCGTCGAGGAGCATGCGGCGGACTATGCTGGGCGCGTGCAGTTGGTGGTGGCCCCTTGCGTGTCGCCGTGGGCCTACGAGCGCATCCAGCGCTGGAACGAAGACGCCATCGACCCCAATCGCTCCTTCAAGGCGGCGGCCCCGGGCGTGAGCCTCGCCCCCGAATCCCAGGCCCTGCTGGCCTTCGTCGCCGCCCGCGGCTTCACCGACAGCGCCGTGCTGCACGTGGACCTGCACGAGACCACCGACACTGACGAATCGGAGTTCAGGCCCGCCCGCGAGGCCCGCGACGGCAAGACCTTCTCGCCGGGCACCATCCCCAACGGCTTCTACCTCGTCGACGACAGCGCCAAGCCCCAGCCGGCGTTTCAGGCGGCCATCATCGACGCGGTCTCCAAGGTCACCCACATCGCGCCCGCCGATGACAAGGGCGAGATGATTGGCTGCCCCGTCGTCGCCCCCGGCGTCATCGAATACGCCGTGAAGTCCCTGGGCCTGTGCGCGGGCCTTACCAACGCCCGTTTCACGACGACCACCGAGGTCTACCCCGACGCCCCCGGCTGCTCGCCCGCCGAATGCATCCTGGCCCAGGTCGCCGCTGTGCGCGCGGCGCTCGACTTCTGTCTCACGCGCTGAAGCAGCGTGCGCGCTGATCACCCAACGACGACGACGCCAACGCCAACGACAAACCCCCGCCGGGCAGCGTGTGCTCGACGGGGGTTTGGTTGTCTCAGGAGCTGATTGTCAGCCCGAACGGCAGCTCAGAAGCGCGACCAGAGGTACTGGTTGGTGACCTCGTGGTGGAACTGGATCTCGGGGACCTTGATCAAGGAGCCGAGGCTCTTGGCGCAGCGGTCGGCCTGCATCTGCTTGATCTCGGCGAACTTGCCGGTGACGCCTTCACCGAGGCAGTCGTTGACCCACTTGCTGCTCTTGAAGAGCCGGATGGCGTCGTTGATGTTGTCGGGCAGGTAGCGGGTGCGGGCGCGCTTGGCCTCGTCGGAACGGTCGGAGCGCGGACCCTCGAGGGCCGTGCGGGCGATCGTGTAGAAGGCGAGGTAGGGGTTGGCGTCGGGGCCCACCGAGCGGACCTCGATGCGGGCGCTGCGCTCGTTGCCAGCGGGGATGCGCACCATGGAGCCACGGTCGTTGGCGCTGGACTTGATCTGGTTGGGGGCCTCGTAGTGGGGGTCCAGACGGCGGTAGGCGTTGACCGACGAGTTCAGAATCAAGCACAGGTCGTCGGCGGAGGTGAGGATGCGGTCGATGGCATCCCAGCCGGGCTGCGAGAGGTTGTCCTTGCCGCCCTTCTCCCAGTAGAGGTTCTTGCCGGCCTTGTTGAAGGACATGTTGGTGTGCATGCCCGAGCCGTTCACGCCGGTGACGGGCTTGGGCAAAAACGACGCCGTCATGTTGAGGTTCGCGGCCACCTGACGGCAGAGCAGCTTGTAGAGCTGGACCTGGTCCGCCGTGATGAGGGCGTCGGCGTAGCTGAAGTTCATCTCGAACTGGGAGGGCGCCACCTCGGGGTGGTCCTTCTCGTTCTGGAAGCCCATGGCCCGCTGCACTTCGGCGGCGCCGTCGATGAAGGTGCGCAGCTTGTCGCCGGGGAGGGAGTGGTAGTAGCCGCCCGTCGAGACGTACTCGAACTTGCCCGTGTCTGGGAAGTGGCGCTCGGCGTCACGGCCCTCAAACAGGAAGCCCTCAATCTCGGGGGCCACGTGGCAGACCATCTGGTCCTTGGCGTAGACGTCGTCGGCCCAGCGCTTCAGGCGGCCGCGCATGTCGGAGCCGTAGAGGTTGCCGTCGCGGTCGAGGACCTCGGAGAAGCACAGCACCTTGCCGGGGCCAAACACGTCCGACGGCAGCCAGTAAAACGCCGACCAGTCGATGCTCAGGCGCAGGTCGCTCTCGTGCTGGGCGGAGAAGCCGCGGACGGAGGAACCGTCGAACGTGAGGTTGTCAGCGCTCTTGAGGAGGAACTTCTTGTCGTAGTCGAGCATCTGCAGCCGGCCCTCGAGGTCGGTGAAGCAGACGGTGACGGCCTTGATGCGCTTTTCGTCGTGGAGATACTTGAGGCGGGCTTCGCGCAGGACGTCGGAGGACACGCGGTCGACGCGGGCCTGCTTCACCTCGAGGTTCATCTCCTCGAGCTTGTCGTAGGGGATTTCCAGAAAGTCGCGCAGGGCAGAGGGGGTCGACGGCATGGTCTCTCCAGGGCAGCGGGATCACAGCGGGAACAGTGGGGACGGTCGGGCACGGTCTAACCGCTTGACCTTGATTTCCGCAACCGAAGCCTTGATCCAGCCGGATTTGTCCTAAAGAGCTGTCTTTTAAGCCAAAAATGCCGGTCATTTGTCCGATGTCGGACAGACACCCACATCCCGGGCGCCCCAAGAACCGTTCAGCGGCCGCTGGCGCCGAGCTCTTCCAGGGAGCGCACCACGACGTCGGCGCCGAGGGTGCGGGCCACCTGGAGGCGGTGCATGCCGTAGGCGACGACGACGGCGCCGCTGCCGGCGGCGCGGGCGGCCCCCACGTCGCGGGCGGTGTCGCCCACCATCAGCACCCGGCGGGGATCGAGGCCCACGGCCCGGCAGGCGGCGAGGACGACGTCGGGGGCGGGCTTTGGGCGCATGGGGGCGTCGGTGCCCTGGATGTGGGCGAAGAAGCCGTGCAGGCCGCAGGCCTCCAGCTGTTGGCTGGCGCGGTCGGTGGGCTTGGTGGTGGCCACCGTCAGCGGCAGGCCCAGGGCCCGCAGCAGCCCGAGCCCCACGACGACGCCGGGCAGGGGGGGCGGGTCCCGGTCGGGGTGGAGGTCGTGGTGCACCAGGTAGCGATCGATGAAGTGCCGACGGCGCAGGGCATCACCATCGGTGATGAAGGCGTCGTACAGCTCATCGAGGGGCGCGCCCAGATGGTCGGCGACGGCGGCTTCGTCGACGTCGCTGCCGAGGTCGCCAAACGCCAGGCTCGCGGCCGCGCAGATGGCTTTCTCCGAGTCGATGAGGGTGCCGTCGAGGTCGAAGACGACCCCGTCGATGCCCTGCAGCAGGTGAGCCACCGCCATCAGCGACGACGACGGAGGCGGCGCAGGCCCATCAGACCGAACAAGACCGCCAGGGGAGCCGTGGGGCTCGCATCGCCGCTCTCGCTGCAGCCGCAGAAGCCGCCGCGGGCCAGCGACAGACACTGGCCGTCGAAGTCCAGCACGCGGACGTCGTCGACGCCGCCCTCGAGGCGACCGCCGCCGGTGAAGATGAAGCGGGCGGTGACTTCCTCGGGGACGTTGTCAAAGACGTCGCGGACCGAGACGCGGCCCACGACCCAGCCGTGGAAGCTCTCGGTGACTTCCTTGCCGGTCTTGAAGGTCTTCTCGCCGTCGCCGGAGAGCTGGACCACCAGGCTGTCACCGGGCTCGCCGTCGAACCAGTAGGCGAACCGGATTTCGGGATCACGGGTGCCGGCGAGCTTGAAGACCGGCGACCACAAGGAGGTATCCCCCTGCAGTTCGGCGCCGAGGCCCGGGTCTTCGTCGAGGAGGTTTGGCACGTGGTCGGTGCCGGGGCCCGTGACGAAGGCGCCGTCGTTGTCGGCGGAGGCGTCGCGCTCGGGGCTGCGCTTGCTCATGTCGCAGGTGAGCTCGACCTTGTCGGTGAAGGTGAGGGCACCGGCGGTGCGGTCGTCGGTGACGTCCTTGCCGTCGACGTTGGCCTCGAACTTGTGCTCGCTGGTGGCGAAGGTCTCTTCGAAGAGGGTCTTGTAGCCGGGGAAGAAACGGATCTCCTCGGTGACCGAGGCGGCGTTGTCGGCGTCGAGGGTGGCCACGATGATGGCGCCGGTGCCGCAGGGGTAGTCGCTGCCGAGCTCGACGTCGAAGGTGACGGTCTTTTCTTCGCCGCGACCCACATCGCCCACCTCGACAGTGGCCGGGAACGTCATCTGGTCGGCGCCGTTGCCATCGGCGCGCAGGCTGACGACGGCGCCCTCGACCTTGGCGTCGACCGCCTTGATGGTCAGGGACACGGTGCCGGTGCTGCCGGGCTGGAAGCTGTCGCCGTCGTGCTCGAGGTTGCCCGCCGCCAGGGTCTGGCTGGCGTGGACGCAGTCGAGGCCGAGTTCCGTGCAGAGCTTGAGGGTCTTGTTGGTGCGATCGAGCCACCAGGCTTCCCAGGTTTCCAGGGCGACGTTGAGGTCGGCCGCGAAGGCCTCGGCCTGGGCAATGGTCTGACCGGGACGGGTCAGCAGCACGACGCCCTGGCGGAAGGTGCGCTGGGTGTTGTCGGGGTCGGGGCAGCGGTTGCCCTCGGCGTCGACGACGTCCTGGATGGTGACCGGCACCTTGGTGCCCAGGGCGCCGGTGTTCATGCCATTGGCGTCCATCAGACCATCCGAGGGCAGCTGCAGGACGTCCTGAGCGCCGATGGCCCGGCCGTTGAGGCCGATGAAGTCGCGGCCCTGGATGTCGTAGAAGCCGTCGTCGATGACGAAGAAGGGCTTGGCCGCGGCCACGGGCAGGGCCCCGATGGTGTAGAGGTCCAGGGTGCTGAAGCGGTCCATGTCGCCGACGAGCTCGAAGCGATTGGGGTCTTCGTCCGACCAGTCCCAGCCATCCATGACCGAGGCGTCGGTGTCGACGTACGCCGCCCAGTGGGAGCCATCGCGGCCCAGCAGCAGGTTGGAGACGCGGTCGCTGCGGCTGTCGACGAAGCGCAGGCCCGAGCCCCAGCGGTGGGCGACTTCTTGTCCAAGGGTCGAGAACACGCCGGAGTCAAAGCTCGTGAAGGGATGCACGACGCCGTCGTAGTTGCGGTCCCAGTCTTCCCAGGTGGCCAGGGAGTTCATGAAGACGAAGCCCTGGAGGTTTGGCACCTGACCCTGGAACTGGTCAAAGAGGCAGCCGAAGGTCTTGCCCTGGTTGAAGTCGCATTCGCCGAGGCCGTCGACGTCCTGCTTGAGGGGCAGGTAGTAGGCGGCGACGTTGGCGTCTTCGAAGGTCGAAAAGACCGTCACGAAGTCGAACTCGGTGCCAAAGGCCCCGAGCATCTGCTGCATGATTTGTTGGGGACCGTTGTTGTGGTCAAAGCCGAGGCCGGCCTGGGTCGTGGGCACCAGATTGGCATTGCCCTCGATGATGAAGACCCGACCGCGCACGGCGGTGGCGGCGTTTGGCAGCAGGGGTGCTTCGGGAGACTGCAGCACATTGTCGCCGACCTGGGGCGACAAGACCGCCAGCTCGTCGAGGACGGCCTTGTTGATGCGGGGCATGGCGGTGCGCTCGACCCAGGCCCGGTCGACGACGCCGGGGCGCTTGGAGCGCAGCAGGCGCGGGTTCTTCGGGTCCGACACCATCAGGTCGTCGTCGACGGGGACCACGTGCTGGTGGCCGCGGGCGACGTGGACGGGGCGGGCCGGGCGGGCCGTGACGACGGGAGCGGTCTGGGCGGCGGCGCCCGTGGATGCAGCGGAGGCGACCAGGGCGCATACGAGAAGCTGGGCAGGACGGCGCAACATGGAGTTCCTCAGTTCATCTCGATCGCCGGACGCACGGGGCAAGCCCCGCATGTGCGGAAAGTGCACGAAAACCACGACCAATCCCGACATCGCAGCACATGGGATGCCAAAGGCCCTCGGATGAATGACCGATGCCGACGTCGTCGACCTTGTCGCTGTGTCCCACTTTTCCCCACCTGCAGGCGGGCCTGGCGAGGCGTCAGGGCCTCGGATTGGCGGGCATCGGGGGTGCTGTTGGTCCGGTCGTCGGCCCGGTCGGCCCGGCCGGGACGGCCTGGGGGAGCAGGGGGGGCGGATCATCGAGCATCGGCGGCGAAGTGAAGGCCGGCACGGGCTTGCCGAGCCGGGCCAGGGCGGTGCGGGCGCCAACGTTGTCGGGGTCTCCAAGCAAGACCCGGCGGAACTCCAGCGTGGCCTCGGTGGGCATGCCAAGGAGCTCCAGGGCGTAGCCGGCAAAGAGACGAGCCCGCCCGTCGCCGGGGTCGATGATGAGGGCGCGCATATACCAGACCAGGGCTCGCTGTTCGTCGCCCGAGCGGTGCCAGGCGTAGCCGAGGTTGACGATGTATTTGGGCTCGGTGGGGACGAGGGCGGCGGCCTTTTCGAGGTTGTAGATGGCCTCGGGGTAGACGCCGCCCGTCAGCAGAGCCGCGGCGAGGTGGTTGCGATACTGGGCGTTGTCGGGGTCGATGAGCACGGCCTTCTTGTAGGCGTCGACGGCGCGGCGGGCGTCGGTGCCGCCGAGGCCGGGGTCGAGGCTCACGCCACTTTCAAAGGCCGCCCGGGCTTCGGGGGAGCGGTGCATGAGGCCACCGCTGCGGAGGTCGGGCCGGGCGTTGTCGGGGTAGCTGCGGTTGCGGCACACCTCTCGACAGGTGGCGCAGTCGATGGGGCCGGCGGCGCTGGCCGTCGTCGCCCCCAGCCCCGCCCACAGTCCCACTGACAGCGCGAGGGTTGAGAGGTCCAGTCGAGTCAGTCGAGTCAGTCCAGTCCAGGGCGATCGCATGGCCACAGAATGACCGATGCGAGGGGTCTCTGCACCAGCTGTCGCACCGGGATGGCTGCCCATGGGGGCCGTGGCCATTCTGTGGAACTTCTCACGTCGTCCACATTCGCGACGCCGTCGCGCCCGGCACGGTCCACCCATGTGGCTGGCGGTTCTCTCGATGGTGGCGGCAACAACGACGGCACCGACCGCCGCAACAATGACCATGAGCCTGGCCGAGGCGGTGTTGGCGGCGGATGGTGCGCCGATGGTGGCGGCCGCCCGCTCGTCTGCCGAGGGCCTGGCCGACGCGGCCCGCCGGGCGTCGCTGCTGGACACCGTGCGCTTCGAGGTCCAGCCCGGTGGCCAATTCGATCCCCTCGCGGGGGCCTGGGTGTCGCCGTCGGGGCAATTGGCGCTTGAGGGCACCCTGTCCCTCGCCGGTGTGACCGGCGCCCGTCGAGCGGTGGCTGCGGCCACCGCCGGGGTTGTTGCCGCTGACAGCGCCGCCCACCGCCAGGATCGCCGCCTGGCCATTGTGCGGGCCTGGTTTCTGCGACGGGCCGCCGAGGTCGACGAGGCCGCCGTCGCCCGCGCCGCCGCCGACGCCGTCGTGGTCCAGACCACCGTGAAGCGTCTGGCGGCCACCAACGTCGTCAGCGCCGACGACATCGCCGAGGCCGACGCCTTCGTCGCCGAAGCGGGGCTGCTCATGCTCGACGCCGAAGCGGTGCGGCTGGAGGCCGGGCTCCATCTGGGTCGCCTGGTGGGCGTCGATGTGGAGGTCGCCACCGACAGCGCCACCGACGGCGCTGCCACCCTGCCGCCGGACGCCCTCGGGTCGACCCGGGTCGATCTCGCCGTGGCCCACGCCGAGGAAGCCGTGCAGCAGGCCCGCGCCACCTTGCACGAGCACGACCTGCGGCAGCAGCCGGCCCTCGGCATCGGCCTGGCCGCCCAGGTCGACGACCCCAGCGCGGGCTTTGTCTACGGGCGCCTGTCCCTGACCTTGCCGAGCCTCGACGGCGACGTCGTGGGTCGAGCCGGTATCGCCTGGCGCTTGCGCACCGCCGAGGCCGAACTTGAGGAGCAACGTCGGCTGCACCAGGAGCGCCTCGCCCTGGTGGTCCACGAGGTGGAACACCAGCAGGCCGCCCGGGTCCTCATCACCGAGCGCTTGCTGCCGGCCCTGCGCGAGCGTCGTCGCCTGGCGGAACGTCGCCAGGCCCTCGGCGACGGCGTCGTCTTCGAAGTCGTCCGCGCCACCCGCGCCGAGAACGACGCTGTGCGCAAACACGGGCAGGCCACGGTGCAGGAGCAACTCGCGCTCACCATGCTGCGCCTGTTGAGCGACTCGTCCACCGATGCGTCCACCGACGTCATCCACCACGACGCCCACGACACCCACGCCGCCACCGCCATTGAAGGAACCCCATGAGCCGCCCCACGCCACGCCAGCGCTTCGGCGTCATCTTCGCCGCTGGTGCTGTCGCTGCTGTTGTCGCTGTCGTCGCCAGCGCGTGTTCACCGGCGACTGGCGATGGCGCCACCGGCCCCGGCGGCGCCGCTGCCCCGGGTGCTGCACAGACGTCGTTGCCGACGGTGCTGGTCCAGCGTGCCGATGACAGCAGCGTCAGCATGGCGGGTCGGGTGGTGGTAAGCGGGGCCCGCACGGAGGTTGCCGCACCATTGTCGGCCCGGGTGCGGCGGGTGTTGGTGGCCCCCGGCGACGTGGTGCAGCCCGGGGCCGCCGTCGTCGAGGTCATCATGCCCGGCGTGGTGGATGCCGCCGCCCTGCACGAGGGGGCCATCGCTCGTCGCGCCGTGGTGGTGCGCCGTCAGGCCCATCTGCAGGCCTTGCGCGCCGAGGGGCTGGCGCGGGTTGCTGACGAAATCGCCACCGACGTCGACCTGGCCGAATTGGAGGCGAGCATCGCCCGGGCCCGGGCGGTGCTTCGGGGGGCCGACGTCAGCGACAACGAGAGCGCGGCCATCCTGCTGCGCGGCAGTGTCACCCTGCGGGCCCCTCGCGCTGGCGTGGTCGACGACGTCGCCGCGGTGGTGGGCGCCGTCGTCGACCCCGGCTTCACGCTGGTGTCGTTGGTGGGCCGGGCCCGCGACGCCGCGCCCGGTGCCGTGCGGGTGGTGGTGCGCAGTGCGGTGATGATCGACGACGCCGCTCTGTTTGGCGGATCGGCACCTGCTCCAGCGGCAAAGCCGAGCACGGTGACGACGATCCTGGTGACCGCGACCACGGCCACCGGCGCCACCATCCGCCTGGTGCCCATGTCGGTGGTGGATGAGGTCGATCCGCGAGACGGGGCCCGCGACCGCTGGTTTGTCGTCGACAGCAAGGACGCGGTCCACGTCACCGATGGTGTGGCGCTCACCGTCCATCTGCCGGCCCGGGGGAGTGCCCGGGTGCCGTCGTCGTCGGTGCGTCTGCGTGGTGACGGGCTGGCCGAGGTGGCGGTGGTCGACGACGGCGGTGTGGTTCGTCCGTTGTCGGTCGTGGTGTTGGGCCGGGTGGGGGGTGACGTCTTGCTGGCGGATCTCCCCGGTGATCATCCACCCATCCTCCCCGGCATGCGCGTGGCTCGCGATGCCCGGGCAGCCCTCAAGGACGTCGTCGTCGAAGCCGGGAGCCTGTGATGGAACGGCTCGTGACCCTGTCGATCCAGCGGCCCCTGGCAGTCCTCGTCAGCGCCGTGGTGGTGGTGCTCATTGCCGCCGTCGTGGGTCAGCGCCTGCGCCTGGACGCCCTCCCCGACGTCACCCCGAACCAGGTGCAGGTGCTCACCACGGCGCCAGGGCTGTCCCCCGAGGAGGTGGAGCGCCTGGTGACGACCCCCGTCGAGACGGTGCTTGGCGGCGTGCCGGGCCTCGCCACCCACCGCAGCGTCTCCCGGTCGGGCTTGAGTGCCGTGACCGCCATCTTCAATGACGACGTCGATCCGTGGCTGGCCCGTCAGATGGTGGCCGAGCGGCTGCAGACCGTGACGTTGCCCGATGGCATCGACCGACCAGAGCTTGGGCCCCTCACGGGGGCCTTGGCGAGATTGTACAGTTCACGTTGCAGAGCAGCGCCCGGGACGGCGTTGAGCTCAGCGAGCTGGCGCGCACCCGGGTGGGGCCGGTGCTCCGGTCGGTCCCCGGCGTCGTCGAGGTCAACGCCTGGGGCGGCGCTCGTCGGGCCTTCGTGGTGCGGGCGGATCCCGCGCGCCTCACTGCCCGCGGCGTGACCCTCAACACCCTGGCCGATGCCGTGCGACGGGCCACGGGCACCGTCTCTGGCGCGACGGTGCCCGCCGGCAGCGGCGAGGCCATGCTGCGGGCCTCCGCCCGGCCCCAGCACCCCACCGACCTGTGCACGGCCGTCGTGCGCCCCCAAAGTGCGGGGCAGGCCGCCATTACCGTCTGCGACGTGGCCGACGTCAGCGACGGCAGCCTCCCGCGCCTGGGGGCCGCCACCAAAGATGGTCGCAGCGAGGTCGTCTACGTGATGGTGCAGATGCTGCGCAACGAGAACGCCCTGGAAGTCGCCGAGCGCATCCAGGGGGCCATGCCCCGGGTGCGGGCGTCGCTGCCCGACGACGTCGTCATCGACGTGCACTACGATCGACGGGCCTTGATCACAGCCACCCTGAAGACTGTCGGCACATCGCTGGCGGAGGGCGGCACCCTGGTGATGGTGGTGCTGCTGTTGTTGCTCGGCAGCGTACGGGCGGGCCTCATCGTCGCCGTCGCCATTCCCCTGTCGATGGTGGCGGCCGCGGCGTTGATGACCATCAGCGGAACCCCGGGCAACCTCATGAGCCTGGGGGCCATCGACTTTGGCCTC
>Ga0247838_1006124_pt1 | contig 11569 bp, 6 predicted proteins | sample LaCruzMarch2015__5_FD_189097 | JGI IMG/M metagenome (GOLD analysis project Ga0247838, IMG submission 189097) | Freshwater microbial communities from meromictic Lake La Cruz, Castile-La Mancha, Spain - LaCruzMarch2015_15m | ecosystem: Environmental > Aquatic > Freshwater > Lake | place: Spain... | reverse complement strand
TTGAGATCCGCACCCGCAAGGCGCGCGCGGTCGAGGATCGCATGGGAAAGCTCCGCACGGGGCATTTTAGCCTGACGCAACGTTGCACCGCTCAACTTCGCCCGGAAACACACGGACTGGGAAAGATCCGAGTCTGAGAAATCTGGTGCGCCAGCACCGCCAACCCAAACCAATGAACTGAAAGGTGTTCATCATGCCAACTGAACGTCCAGCATGTAGCGAAGCGGGCGGGGCAGGGAGTAATCTCTGCGTCGAAGCCCCGTGGAGCGAACCTGTGAGCCGCAGCGCAAGCGAACCCGAATGGGCCTCGTTATATAATCCGAGAGCGGCCAATCACCCAGATTTGCTGAAGCCTGAAACCCGCCGTGAAGCGATGTTCACGAGCAACGGCGGGGCTCTCCGGGGTAGGAAGGGGCAGCGCGCAGGGAAGGATGGGTTGGGCAGGCTGGGAGGCCCCAGCCACCGGCCACGTGCAGAACGTGGCAAGACGTGCGCCGAATCCATAAGGTGCGCGCTGGGGGCGGGGGAGTCGGAGAGGCCCATAGTAGCGAAGAGAGCCCGATCAAGTCGGGAAGGAGCCAAGGGGCCTTGGCAGGAACGGAGCGGACTCAGAAAGAACCGGGGCTGATTGGGATGAGTAATCGACCTATGACAGAGCAGGAGGAAGAAGAACTTTCCATGAGGGAAGCGACGCTGCCGCCCAAACTCCGGGAATGGAGAGCGAAGCTGAGTGCGAAAGCCAAACAGGAGAAGCAGTTCCGCTTCTACAGCCTTTACGGGCTGGTGAGTCATCCCGAGACGCTGAGGGCGGCATGGGCGCAAGTCCGGGCCAACGGAGGCAGTCCGGGAGTTGATGGAGAGAGGATCGAAAAGATCGAGAAGGAGGGCGAGGAAGCCTTCCTTGAAAAGTTGGCCCGAGAGCTGACGGAGAAGACTTATCGCACCGGAGCGGTGCGGCGGGTGTATATCCCAAAAGCGAACGGGAAAATGAGGCCTCTGGGCATCCCGAACATCCGGGACCGGGTGGTTCAAGCGGCGGTGCTTCTCATCCTGGAGCCGATATTCGAATCGGACTTTCTGGAATGCTCGCACGGGTTCCGACCCGGACGCAGTGCGCACGATGCGCTGGAAGTCATCTGGGAGAACCTCGCTAAAGGTCGCTGCACGGTGATTGATGCGGACATGGAAGGCTACTTCGACAGCATCCCGCACGACAAGCTGATGGCTTGTGTGCGGATGCGCGTGGTGGACGGAAGTGTGCTGCGCTTGATCAAGCAGTGGCTGGATGCACCGGTCGAGGAACGGGATGAGAACGGCAAGACCCGACGCAGACGCAATAAGCAGGGAACACCGCAAGGGGGTGTCATCTCGCCGCTCTTGGCGAACATCTACCTGCATTGGTTCGACCATGTGTTCCACGCCAAGGACGGTCCGGCCCGATGGGCAAAGGCTGGTTTGGTGCGCTATGCGGACGACTTTGTCATTATGGCCCGCTACGCGGGCGATGACCTCCAGAGGTTCGTGGACGAGAAGATCGAGGGGTGGCTGGGGCTGAAGATCAATCGGGAGAAAACGCGGGTCGTTGACCTGCGGCAAGAGGGGGAAACCCTCGACTTCTTGGGCTTTAGCTTTCGCTACGACCGCGATCTTTACGGCAGTGGCAAGCGATACTGGAACATGCATCCCTCGAAGAAGTCGATTGCGCGAGAGCGCGAGAAACTGCGGGGCATGATCAATGGGAAGCAAAGCCACACGCCTCTGCCCGAGTTGATCGGGCGACTCAACCGCCACCTCAAGGGATGGGCCAACTACTACCGGCAGGGATACAGCCGGTGTGCCTTCGGGGATATCAACTGGTTCGTTCAGAAACGCCTGTGGCGGCATCTGCGCCGTCGCAGCCAGCGTCACTGGCGACCCGCCCGGGGGACCTCCTTCCACTCACAGCTGGCTCAAATGGGGCTTGTTCAACTGTGAATGCTCCGCACAAGAACGCCCTGCAAAAGCCGGATGCGGGAAATCCGCACGTCCGGTTTGACGAGGGGGAAGGAAGTCAGCGGTCATTGCCCTCGGGCTCTCATCCCGTGGCTTCCCTCCCTACTCTACCATCCGTCGTCGAGCCCGAGCCGACCACGACCGCCGTCTGTGGGCCGCTGATCCGCGGCCTCGGCGTTCTTTGCAGGGGGACAAACGGATGATCGATCGTGAGGGTCTGAAACTTGCAGTCCACCGATGTCTCAGATTCTTTTGCCGCGAGGATCTCGTATCCCGGGGTGGAAATCTCGAGGAACATTTCCGTCACCATCATCGGCACATTCTGATCGCGACGTGGATAGCCACTTAAGGTGAATTGTGCTCCTGCTGCGATACCGAGAGCGTTGCACGTGCCGCGATGAAAACTCCGGCGGACGTTTTGGGCATGCAGGCGCGCGGCTGCCAGCTTTTCCCCAACCAGTTCCAGGCTGGTGCCGTTCTGTGACAGGCAAGCTGCGCCGGGGGAGGTCCCATCGCCCGGCGCGGGTCAGAAACCATCCAATTGTAAAAATGTCGACAACTTGGTCTGGTTCAACGGAGAACGGACTTTCCAGTCCGTTTACTGCTTCACCCGACACGGGCAGGAAAGCCCGTGCTCCTTTGATTGCACGGGATCTCGAAGGTTCCCGGCGGCCTGGCTATCGACGTCGGCCCCCTTTGCGGCCGGAGGCAGGTTTGGCATTGAAGCATGCCGGAGGCATGGATGTGGACAGCCCAAGGTGGAGCGAAGCGCAACCTTGGATAATGCGGCGACCCAGAGGGATCCCGCCCCAACGGGGCGGACGGGGGCGTTGTCTCCCGAATCAGATGGAAACTTTCAGACGGTGTGTGCGGTCGATCTCCCGCATCGTGACCTCAGCCACAGGGTAATGCCCAAAGCAAATCCCAACAGTGCGATTGCGGAGGGTTCGGGAATGGCGGTCGCCGCAAAGGTGCTGTTATGGTTGATCACGGCCCAGACGTTATCGGACGCGGCGTCGCGTCCGTACGCGCCGAGCATGGAACTGTTTAGTACGCCTCCGTTCGACGCTAGGAAGTTTGAGTAATCCATCGCGTGGAATCCCGCCAGAGCCCCCGAGCCCGTGTTGCCAGCGGTGGCCACCACCCAGTTCCCAGCCCCATCGATCCAGCTCAACATGGCGTTTGCATCCGCAAAAGCGCTAGATTGGTAGCTTAAACGGAGCACGATGAGATCGGTTTCAGTTCCGGTGAGACTGAACCGGTCGCTCACCAAGGTGGCGTCGGCCAAAGTGGGATCGGTGAAGATCAGAGTGATTTGACGCTCCTGTGATGTGGTGCCTCCGATCCAGGCTTCCGTTCCGTTAGTCTCATTGCTAATGAAGGCGGTGTTATAGGCAATGCCCGAGCTCTCATACATGACGGAGGTGGAGTCTCCAATCGGGACAGCCTGCCAGAGTTCAGTTCCGGAGTTTTGACCGGACGCAGAAAAGAAAAGCGTTCCATTGACGTTCGTCAACGAGCTCACGGACGAACCGCTGCCGCCTGGGTAGATGTCTTTGACGATAACTGTACCGCTGGTTGTACCGTCACTTTTCCAAAGTTCAGATCCGTTTGTTCCATCGTTCGCAGAAAAGAAAAGCGTCCCATTAACGTTGGTCAACGAGTCCGGCGAGGAGCCGATGCTGCTGGGGTAGATGTTTTTGACGATAACCGTGCCGTTGGTTGTGCCGTCACTTTTCCAGAGTTCAACTCCGTTTGTTCCATCGCTTGCAGAAAAGAAAAGCGTTCCGTTGACGTTGGTTAACAAACTCGGAGAGGACGCTATGCCGCCGCTGTTGATGTCTTTGACCATAACCGTACCGGTGGTTGTGCCGTCACTTTTCCAGAGTTCAATTCCGTTTGTTCCATTGGTCGCTCGAAAGAAAAGCGTTCCGTCGACGTTGGTCAACGAGCTTGGGGAGGAGGCACTACTGCCGCTATTGATGTTTTTGACCATGACCGTACCGTCGGTTGTGCCGTCACTTTTCCAAAGTTCAATTCCGTTTGCGACATCTCTCGCAGAAAAGAAGAGCGTTCCGTTGACGCTGGTCAACGAGCTCGGGGAGCTGCCAACGTTGGTGTTGATGTCTTTGACGATAACCGTCCCGTTGCTTGTGCCGTCACTTTTCCAGAGCTCATTTCCGTTTGTTGAATCGTTCGCAGAGAACAAAAGCGTTCCGTTGACGTTGGTTAACGAGTTCGGGGAGGAGGCACTGCCGCCGGTGTAGATGTCTTTGACGATAACCGTGCCGTTGGTTGTGCCGTCACTTTTCCAGAGTTCAGTTCCGTTTGTTCCATCGCTCGCAGAAAAGAAAAGCGTTCCGTTGACGTTGGTTAACGAGCTCGGGGTGGAGTCAGCACCGCTGTTGATGTCTTTGACGATAACTGTACCGCTGGTTGTGCCGTCACTTTTCCAGAGTTCAGATCCGTTTGTTCCATTGGTCGCTCGAAAGAAAAGCGATCCGTTGACGTTGGTCAACGAGCCTAGGTCGGAGCTGCTTAAGCCGCTGTTGATGTCTTTGACGATAACTGTACCGCTGGTTGTACCGTCACTTTTCCAAAGTTCAGATCCGTTTGTTCCATCGTTCGCAGAAAAGAAAAGCGTCCCATTAACGTTGGTCAACGAGCCCGGCGAGGAGCCGGTGCTGCTGGGGTAGATGTCTTTGAGCAATCGAGCATCCCAGCTCGTAACTCCCGCCCAGCCGACGGCGGCGTGAGCCAGGAGCGCGACAATGCTCGCGAGTTCCAGACGTGTTTTCATCCGCGCTGTTATCGATTGCACGTTGCTACGTGCAACGGAGTTTATTGTGAATTTTCTGTCACGGGTGTAGCGCGGCATAAACGGGTCAGAACCCATGCACCGGCAGGCAACTGAAAACGGAGAACGGACTTTCTAGTCCGTTTAATTTTTCAACCAACACGGGCAGGAAAGCCCGTGCTCCTTTGAAACATCGAGCTAAACGCAATACGACCCTGGCGGGCTTACTTCTTAGCGTCGAGCGCGGCCGTCACGTCTGCTTCGATCTTCGCGTAGAGCTCGGGATCATTCTTCAGCGCTTCTTTCCCCGCATCCCGACCCTGGGCGAGCTGCTCGCCCTTGTAGCTGAGCCACGATCCGCGCTTCTCGACGACGCCTTTCTCGATGGCCATGTCCAAAAGTGCGCCAGTGTTCGAGATTCCCTCGTTGTACATGATGTCGAACTCCGCTTCGGTGAATGGCGGGGCGACTTTGTTTTTGACGACCTTAAGCTTGGTTCGGTTGCCGATCGTGGTGCCATCGCTGTGTTTGATGGCCCCAATGCGGCGAATGTCGCATCGCACGCTCGCGTAAAACTTCAGCGCTTTACCTCCCGGTGTCGTTTCCGGATTGCCAAACATTACCCCAATTTTTTCCCGGATCTGGTTGGTGAAAATGCAGACCGTCTGGGCCTTCGAGATGAAACTCGTCAGTTTCCGCAGGGCGGCGCTCATCAGGCGGGCCTGGGCACCGACGACCGCGTCGCCAATCTCGCCTTCCAACTCGGACTTCGTGACGAGAGCGGCCACGGAGTCGAGGACGATCACGTCCAGTGCATTGGAGCGGATGAGCGTTTCGCAGATACGCAGCGCTTCCTCGCCAGAACTCGGCTGCGAGACGAGAAGATCGTCGAGTTTCACTCCGAGGCGCTGGGCGTACTGGGGATCGAGCGCATGCTCGACGTCGACAAACGCCGCGAGTCCCCCGCGCTTCTGAGCCTGAGCGATCACGGTAAGCGTGAGGGTGGTTTTCCCGGAGGATTCCGGTCCGTAAATCTCGACGATTCGCCCTTTTGGAAAGCCGCCGGTTCCCAGTGCCCGGTCGATGAGAATATTGCCCGTTGGCACGACATCGACGGGCGTCGTGTTTTCGTCGCCGAGCCGCATGATCGCCCCGTCGCCGTAGTCCTTGGCGATCTGCTGGATGGCGAGATCAAGATTCTTCGTTCGGGCGGCCTGGGCTTTTTCCTCCGCAAGTGCGGATTCGGGTTTGGTTTCGGGTTTGGACATCAATGGGATTTTCAAGAGATACTGTCGTGCCTTGAAGAGCGGGACAACTGCGAAGCGCGGAATTTGGCGGATTTCCGCCTATTTCACCTGAAAGCTCGCCCTTGCCGTCTCGCCGTTCGCCCGAGCCTCCAACGTCCAATCACCCGGTTGCAACGGCCAAAGCACGCGCTCCGTGCCCGCTGCGAGAGGCTGGCCATTGATCCGCCACTCGACCCTTTGGGATGGCGCGCTCCGGAATTCGATCATTTGTTGCGACACCGGCAGCTCTGGCGAGCGGGAAAACACCGCCCCGTCGCGTGGGACTAGAATCCGAAACGGACCCTCCCGGACCCTCGCGCCGAGATGGTTGTGAGGGGAAGCACACCACGCCGCGTACTCCTCCGGGAGCAGCAGCGCGGGGGGATCGGATCCCTCCGCGTACCAATTTGCTGCAAGCTCCGCCGGTGCGGTGCCGGGCAGGAACCATTCCGTCACCGTGGCCTCGCCCGATCGAGGAAGAAGGCCGGTCTCCGCAGCAATTTCGACCCGTTCCAACGATTCGGTCGGAGGGTCCGCGACAGGGCGGTCGCCTTTGCCAAGCAGCCAACGGATTGCCGCCGCCCACAGCGGTGCGGCAGATCGTGCGGCCAGCGTCTCCTGCATCGGTGAACCATCGAGATTCCCGACCCAAACACCCACGGTGTGTTCTCCGGTGAAGCCGACGCACCATCCGTCGCGGAATCCCGAGCTTGTGCCTGTTTTCACGGCGACGCGGGCGTCATCCACGTTGAGCGGAGATGACCAACCGAAGGACCGTCGGCGCGCGGCGTTGTCGCAGAGCATATCCGCAACGATCGCGCATTCTGGTGGTCCGGCGGGCTCGGAGACTTCCGCCACCTCCCGCACCAGGGCTTTCGGTGCCCACGCCCGGCCACCTCGGGCCAGCGACGCATAGGCTCCCGTGAGATTTAAAAGCGACGCCTCCCCGTTCCCCAGCACGAACCCCGCTCCGCTGTCCGCAAACGATCCCGCGAACTCCAAGCCCCAATCGCGCAACTCCCCATACATGCGACGCGCACCGAACCTGCTCACCGCGACCACCGCGGGAACATTCAACGAGTTTCCCAGGGCCTCGCGCACGCGGACGGGGCCGGAAAAGCCTTTCGCAAAATTTCGAGGATCGTAGTCCGCGTACGCGGCCTTGATCGCTTCCGCGGTATCGGGAAGCAGGGTGGCAGCGGTCCAGGTGCGGTCGCGGATTCCCGCAAGGTAAACAAAGGGTTTGAGGGTGGAACCCAAACTGCGCGGCGTGGTGGCCGTGTTGATCCAACGCGATGACCCCGCCATTGCCCGAATTTCGCCCGTCGCGTTTTCGAGCACGACGATCGCGGCGTCCCGCGCGCCGATCGATGCAGAATCCGCAAGATGCTGCCTCAACATGCCCTGTACCACGCGTTGAAGATCGGGATCAAGCGTGGTGCGAACGACCGCCTCGTCCGGGCGGACGCGTTGCAGCACTTCAGACGCGAAGGCGGGCGCGGAGAGAATCGGCTGCGGGCCCAGAACGGCGGGAGGATGCGCGCGGAGCGACGTCGCTTCTGCGGGAGAAACAATGCCCACGCGGGTGAGGCGGTCCACCGCCCGGAGGTAACGATTCCGGGTCGCAACCGGGTGACGCCATGGGTTGAAGCGATGGGGGGATTGGGGAATCCCTGCGAGGTAGATGGCCTCTGCGGCGGTGAGGTCGGCGGGCGCCTTCCCGAAGTAGGCCCTCGCTGCGGCGGCGATCCCGAAGCGTCGATTGCCGAAATCGATTCGGTTGCCGTAGGCCTCCAGAATGCGGGATTTGCTCCAGCTCATTTCCAGGCGCGTAGCGGCGCAGGCCTCGTAGAACTTGCGACCGAGCGTTCGCGCGGACGGAGAGTCGGAGATCTTCACGAGCTGCTGAGTGATCGTCGACGCGCCTCCGGCGATGCGCCCGGCTTTGACCGCGCGAACCGCCGCCGCAGCAACCGCGTAGGGATCAATGCCCCGGTGGGTTTGGAACCGATGATCCTCCAGCCCCACGATCGCCTTAGGGAACCACTCCCCCATTTTTTCAAGCGAAATCGGACGCTGTTCGGCCGTTTCCGATCCCGGAGCGGCAACGAATTCCCCGCCCCGGCGGTCGAGGAGGAGGGGAGTAAATGGGTCTGCCTTCAGGAGCCTCGCGGGCAGGGGGATCAGGGCGATGCCGATCGCCGCGATCGCTCCGGCGGCCAGCAGACCCCACCCCAATCGGCGAAGGTTTACTCGGATTTCACGACGCATACGGAGCTCGCCGAGCGGCCGAAGACCCGGCTGTCGTACATGGGCACCGCCTGAGTAGAGGGCCAGCGGAACACGCCCGCGGCAGTCGCCCGGGCAAGGACACTGGTTTGAAGCGATCCCTTCTCGAAACGATCAAAGTACAGGTTCACCAATTGATCCCGCATCTCGCTGTGCGAGGGATCCGTCGCGCCGTCGAGTGCGGTTCCGAGACTGGAGAACGCGCTGGCAAACAACGCGAGGTTCGGATTCACCACCTCCACGCCCGCGGGAAGGGTATCGGTCACCGCGAGGTAATACCGCGTCGCGGGACTGAACAGTCGGTAGGAGATGAGCAACTGATCTCCCAGGACGAACGGGTGCTCCGGGGTTCCATTCCGCGTTTTGTCCGTGAGATTATGAACGACGCGTTCGACGCGGATGCCTTTGTCGACCATTGGGGCCTCGACCTCCGTGCTCCGGGTGGCGGCACTCATTACGAAAGTCGCTTTGCCTCCGTCGAATCCCTTCACGACTCCCGCCGCAAGCTGCGCAACGTCACGAGGACCCCATCCCGCGGATGCCTTGTTCGCAGAGACGGTCAGGGGCTTGGGCGTGAGGTTCTTCGTTGCCAGCGGCGGCGTTTTGGTGCTGTCGATCATCGCGTTGAATGCCATCAAGAGCCACAGGTTTTCCTGAGTGGAAAGTCCGGGCGCTTCCTGCATGCGCTTCCGGATTTCCGCCCGCACGCGATCCCGATCCCCCTGCGATCCTGCAACAAGCTGCGCCCAACTGCTGAGCGACTCCGTGCGCGATGCCGAAGTGAACGTGCGGGGATCGAACTCCACGGGCGTGACGAGCGATTTCATCGCGGAAACCAACGCCTCCGCCTTGGGTTGATTGCCGACCGATGAGAGAGCGATCGCGAGAGCCGCGCGACTCTCCGGAGTGAGCTTGTCCCGGTCGAGATACAACTGTTCCGCGGCCGTCTTGAGCTCGGCAGTCTCCTCCTCGTCGACTGGTAGCTGGGAAGCGACGAGCAGCGCAAGCGCTCGCACCGACGGCGTTTCGGCGGTGCGTCCGTTCACGATCCGACTCAGGGTGTCCGTCAGCTTCTCCAGGAGGGTTTCCGGCACGGTGAGGTCAGCTGCAACCGCCTGCTGGACGGCCCACGCCGCCTGAATCGTGACGAACACATTGCCCGTTGTACCGCCACTCCAATACGGGAGGAGCCCGGAGGGAAGGATCGAGGCGTCGAATTCCTTCAGGGTCGACGCGATCGCAAGGTCGTAGTTCTTCCGCCGCTCGGATGAGTCGGGGAGGAAATTCAGCAGGCGGCCCAGGCCGGTCAGGACCAACAGGCGCGACGATTTTTGCTCGAAGCAGCCGTGGGGATAGTCGAGGACCATCGGCAATCCAAGGAGGTCCGGCAGCCATTCACTTGTCGAAATCGATAGGTCGTAGATCCCCCGTGCCGTCTTCCACCCTGCGAGCGCATGAGCGGAGGGGTCAAATGTCGACCCGCTGAAACCACCCGCAACGGTTTCCTTCGCCAGCACGACCGGCTCTGCAACGGGCAGGGTGGTCTCGACGCTATCTGTCAGTGTGGGAGCCGCGGCGGACGCTCCGCGGAAGGACACCCGCGCCGTGATTCCATCCGCCGGTACCTGTGCGCGGAATCGGGCGACCGCCGGCGCCCCATCGCGCACGGAAAGCGTGACGGGCGCAGGATCCACCAGTTTCAACCCCTCGACCGCACACGATACGGTGACCGAATCCGATGCCAGGCGCTGCCGCCGCACGACGACCCGGAGTTCCACTTCGTCGCCCTGGCGCACAAACCGAGGGAGCGCGGGCTCTACGGTCAGGTCTCGCGTGACCTCAAACGTGGTCGATCCGCCGCCAAATCGACTATCGGGCGTTTGCCCATAGGCAATGACACGAAAGCGCGTGAGGTTGTCCGGTGCCTCGACCTGGAACTTCGCCTCGCCCTTGGCGTCGGTTTTCAACGACGGCAGCCAGAGGATCAAGGGCTTGAAGTTGCGCCGCGTGAATTCGACGCTTCCGTAGTCGTCCCCGCCGCCATCTCCTACGGTGAATCCCTTTTGAGTCAGGCTTTGCGGAGAGATGGATTCGACGTAATCGCTGAGCACTCGCAGGGTTCGCACCCCGTACGAGCGAATCGGATAGAAGAAGGGAGACACGCTCGCCAGGCTCCACGAGCCGAGTTCGAGGATCGCGTCATCCACCGCAAAGACCGTGAGTTCCGCTCCCGCAATGGGCCGCCCTTCGGAGGTCGCCACGACGCGACCGGTGAGCTTTTCCCGCGGTTGTACGACGTCTTTGGAGAGGTCGAGGGCGAGGCCGAGATCACGCGAGGGATCGTTTATGGCGATCGCCTGATAACCGAATCGTTCGCCGGGGACGGCGCTGCCCTCGCCGGGTTTGAGGACATAGGCGGTGATGGTGGCGTTGGGCGCGAACTCCGGTTTGAGCCGCAGAGGCACCACGGCCATGCTGCCGGGAAGGGAGACGGTGTGGGATTCAAGGATCGTCCCGGTTTCCACGGTCAACCAAGCCATTCCGCCGCCAGGGGAACTGATTGTCACCGGCAGTGTTTCTCCGGCACTCCATGCGGCTTTGTCCGGAATGGTGATGTTGAGTTCGTACGGTGACGTGGTGGCCACCTCCGCGGGTGAGGTCGGATCCGTGGGAATCACGACCTCCACGGAGTCGCTTACCGGAAAGCCTCCCGCGCCGGGCAACGGACCCAGCACGACCGTGTAAACGCCTTCATCCTTCACGGAAATTTCGACTTTTTCCCCGGGCTTGAATTCCTGAGTCTTCACCACATCGAACTGGTCCGTATTGCGGTAGCGGTAAATGTTTGTCCCGAGGATCTCGCGCACGGTCTTCGTTTGAACGCGGTAAACGGAGAGTGTTCCCTTTTCGGGGGCTGTCGTTCCGAAAGGCAGGAGGACGTTCGTGTTTACCTCGATCGTGGCGGGTCGGGGAGACTCCGCGTTAACGCCGAACAGGATGTCTTCCATCGGCACCTGCTCGTCCGTGGTGCCGGCGGTGATCGTTTGCCCGTCCGCGCCGGTGACCTCCACTTTCCAGTAAACAGTCGCGTGCGCCCGGTTGCCGCGATCAGGGAACGGGGACGTGGAGGTCAGCACCGCGCCGCCATCGGCATCAAGGAAAGCCTCGCCGGAGACAACGGCGTCGAATGCCGCAGGGGCAGGTT
>Ga0247838_1006121_pt1 | contig 11573 bp, 11 predicted proteins | sample LaCruzMarch2015__5_FD_189097 | JGI IMG/M metagenome (GOLD analysis project Ga0247838, IMG submission 189097) | Freshwater microbial communities from meromictic Lake La Cruz, Castile-La Mancha, Spain - LaCruzMarch2015_15m | ecosystem: Environmental > Aquatic > Freshwater > Lake | place: Spain... | reverse complement strand
AACAATTGCGCTACCTCGAGCTAGTAAAAAGTTACGACCATAGCCATCTTTAACAGTTACAACATCTCCTGCGCCACCTAGGCCAGATACTTCACGAGTAAGGATTAGTTTCATTATCTTTTTCTCCTTATCGAGCAGTTGATGTGTAAGGCAGAAGCGCCATCTCGCGGCTGTTTTTAACCGCTGCAGCTACTGCACGTTGATGTTGAGTACAAGCACCAGTAATACGGCGAGAGCGAATCTTGCCTCGATCGCTGATGTATTTGCGAAGGGTTGCTATATCTTTGTAATCAATATAGTTAACTTCATCCCGGCAAAATGAACATGGTTTCTTTTTGAACTTTTTCATTGCCGCAGCTGCTGCTGCAGATTTTGATTGCTTAGCTTTTTCTCTAAGCGTTTTATTACTTCTTGCTCCCACTGTGGTGCTCCTTTAGTTAGGGCCCTGTCCTTTTAAGACAGGAATGGTTGGTTAATTAGGGTTTAAAAAGGTGGTGTCTCATCACTTGGTGTAGTTGACCAACCGCCACCGACTGGGGCTGCTGACCAAGGATCATCTCCTGATGCTGTTGGTGTTGCACTTGCTGGTGCGCTGTAACCGGTACCAGTTTGGCGAGCAGCTTTAGTTACCTTTGCAGTTGCGTTGCGAAGTGAAGGTCCCACCTCATCAACTTCTACCTCAAAGACAGTTCGCTTTTCACCCTCTTTAGTTTCATAAGAGCGTTGTTTTAAACGTCCGGAAACAATTACGCGCATTCCTTTAGTTAACGACTCAGCAACATTTTCAGCTGCTTGTCGCCAAATTTGGCATTGTAGAAAAAGGCTATCACCATCTTTCCACTCATTTGTGGTCTTATCTAAATAACGTGGGGTTGATGCCACGGTAAATTTTGCAACCGCTGCTCCGCTTGGTGTGAAGCGCAACTCTGGATCGCTAACTAAGTTACCGATCATCGTTAAGTTGGTATCTCCTGCTGCCATTTTTTTATTTCTCCCTTATCTGCTTTAGATGCTTGTTTTTGATTTACCGGTCGGGGATTTACTCTGGCCGGACAACTTTAGTGCGCAGAACAGACTCATTTAAATTAAGTTGACGATCCAACTCTTTAACTGGTGCTGGCTCTGATTGCATATCGATAACTGCGTAGATTCCCTCGCCTTTTTTATTTATTTCAAAGGCCATTCGTCTTTTGCCCCAGATATCTAACTTATTTACCTTACCGCCACCATCTTTAATTATCTTTAGATAAGTTTCAAGACTTGGTGAAACGGTTTTCTCTTCTAAATCAGGATCTAATATGACCATGAGTTCATAGCGACGCATTTTTTCTAACCACCTCTGGACTAAAGCGGCGACGGAATTTCCGTAGCAGGTGTTGAAGGCAATATTAACCTGACCCTGCCTTAGCGCGAAATTACGCTTGATTTTGCTGTGGATTTAGCAGCTAGATCACGCATCAGGATAAAAGTAAAGGTACTCACTCCAACTACGCGAAGTAATGTTGCAATTACGTATCCGCCCTCAGGTAAGCCGTACTTAGCGCCAGCATAAAGTGCTAAATACTGCCAAATAGCTAAGTGATAAATAATTTCAGTAATCTGCCAAAACCAAAATGAGATTTGCTGCCTACTGTTAGTAATTGCAATTACTGCAAATGGGGTTAGCCATAACACATACTGCGGCGAGTAAACCTTGCCGAAGGTTGTAAATATTACTAATGCAAAAAAATTGACCTGAGCTAGGTTTGGAATCTTATCTAGCTTTAATAAGTAAATTGCTAGAGCGATAAACAATGCAATTGAAAGCAATGGGTATACCAGATCTAAATTTGAAGAATTAATATTTAGTAAAGATAAGCCATACCAAATTGATCCAAAGTCGGCGCCTCTGTCAATGTTCAATTTGAAAAAGCGCCACCAGCCATCAAAGTAAAGTATTGCTATTGGTAAATTGATCGCTAACCAAAGTATGGTGGTGGTGAAGAGGTATATACTTAACTGCTTTATCTGTTTTCTTCTATAAAAAATAATGGCAATTGGTAAAAGCATCACAATTGGGAAAAACTTGGTAGCAATTGATACACCGAGTGCTATGGCGCTTTCTTCATACTTTTTCTTTTCAAAGAAGTAAACCGTAAGAAGTGCGCTAACTACAGCAATTAAGTCCCAGTTTATAAACAAGCTTGCAATTACTGCCGGGGATGCTAAAAATAAATACAGATACTTGGGCGATAGTTGTTTTAAGATTAAAGCCGAGATAAAAAACATTAAAACTAGAAATAAAACATTTAAATCAAAAAATGTTACATGAGATGAGTTTGGTGTAATAAAACTAATAGCCCAGGCAATTAACCCAGTAACTGGTGGATACTCCATTGAGTTTGTCTGAGAAAGATATGGGAATGTATTTGTATTTAACCCTCGCTCGGAAAAAAGAGCGGGAATATCGGTATAACAGGCGTGGATGTAGTTATCCGGTGAGGTGAAATCGTTATTACGACAGTGATTAAATTTTAAAAATGAAATAAGTGAACTTAATAAAACTAGTGTGATTAAAGATCTACTTACCAATTTGGTAAGCAAGATTTACCTCTTTTTCTTAGGTGAAGGTGTGGGAGATGGTGGGATTAATGATGGATCCATCTCAGGCACAGCATTAATGAAGTTAACTGGCTCAGTTCCGCCAATAAAAGCTGGGGCTGGAAACTCTTGAATTGGTGATTTAGCTAAGTATTTTTTAACAAACTCTGCCCAGATTCGGGCTGGAAATGAACCACCAGTTACAGATGTTAACCCGCCAATTCCATTTAAAGTTTGAGTGGCATCATCTCGATAAAAAGCAACGGAGGCGGCAACTTCTGGGGTGTAACCATTAAACCAAGCAGAGGCGTTGTCATTTGAAGTTCCAGTTTTTCCAGCAGTAGGTCTGCCAACTCTGGCGCCAACTACTGCAGCAGTACCGGATGAAGTGACTTTACTAAAGGCGTAAGTTAAATCTGCCATTACATCTTTTCTAAATACCTCTTGAGCTTGAATTCTTCCCTGGTACAAGATTCCTTTATTAGGTCCTTGTACTTCATTAATAATAAAAGGTTTTGCATAAACTCCTTGCGCTGCAAAGGTTGCATATGCATTAGCTAAATCAATTACATGTGGACTTGCAGCTCCTAGTGAAACTGAAGGGGACGCCACCATTTCAACTGACTCTGGAATACCAGCACGGCGAGCAACATCGACAACTTTTTCTAATCCTGCTTTCATACCAAGTGGAACATAGATTGTGTTAACAGATTTTTCAGTCGCAGTTAGCAGATCAAGATTGCCCCAGCTTTCACCACCATAATTATTAACTGGATATGGCCGGCCTATCCCATCATCATAAACTTTAGGAGAATCACCATTCCAAATTGAAGATAATGGTATTCCTTGCTCAAGTGCTGCAACTAGTGAGAAGGCTTTAAATGATGATCCACCAGATGTAATACCTTGTGTGGCAGCATTAAATTGATACTTTAAATAATCTTGTCCACCATACATCGCCAGTATTTCACCAGTACCAGGCTTAATTGCTACTAAGCCAATATGAAGATTTTCTGGCACTTTAACTGGTGCTTCTTTGCTAACTGCAAATACCGCTGCCTCTTGGGCCTCTTTTACTAATGTGGTTTTTATGATGTAACCACCAACCATTAATTGCTCGTCAGTAAATCCGAGTTCATTTAACTCACGCTCTACCCAAGAGATTACATAACCTTTAGGACCAGCTAACGCACCTGATGTAACCCTGGGATTAATTACTGGAAATTTTACTTTTTCAGCTTTTTCTTTTTCAAGCCAACCTTGTGCAACCATTCCATCTAATACATAAGTAAATCTTTTTTCAAGCCTTGGTAAGTTCTCTTTTTTAAATCCAGGATCATAAAGGCCTGGGCTTCTTAAAATACTTGCTAATACCGCTGACTGGGCAGTGGTTAATTTATCTACTGTTGTACCAAAATAAACTTGGGATGCTGTCTGAACACCGTATGAACCACGACCAAAATAAATAGTATTTAAGTAGTTCTCAAAAATTTGATCTTTAGTAAATTGATTCTCAAGTTTTATCGCAATTACTAATTCTTTTACTTTTCTTGTTATTGAACGTTCTGGTGTTAAAAAGGCAGTTTTCGCATATTGCTGCGTAATTGTTGAACCACCTTGTAGTGAACCACCTCTTACGTTATTCCAAACTGCTCTAATAATTGCAGTTGGGCTAATTGCTCGGTTTGAATAAAAACCGCGGTCTTCCGCTGCCATCACTGCGTTTCTAACCTGAACTGGAATCTGAGCAAGTGTTACAACAGTTCTATTTTCAGAACCCATTCGGCCAATCTCACTGCCATCTGCATATTGAATAATTGTGGACTGAGAATTTACATAAGCATTTGGGTCTGGAATTGAAACGGTAAAATAGGCAAAGCCAAATAAAAATACACCAGCCACAAATGAGAAGCCGGTTATTAATACCGCAAGGCGGGGCAGTTTTGCTAGCAGATTATTCACTGGTCAAGATTAGCGTTAATCCTCATCAGCTAAGGTGGCAACCTTTCGTGGTGGCTTTCTATATTCACCGTCTCCTAATAAAAAGGATTCCACTAGGTGATTCCAATGACAGTTGGTGCAGATTTCAACAATATAAACTCGAAACTCACCATATTCACTTTGCATTTGAACTAATTCATCTTGATTCTTAATTCGCCCTGAGTATTGCCCGAGTTGATCGCCAAAGGCGTACCTCAGGTCAACAATTTTTCGCTCTTTACAAACAGGACAGCTTCTATTGGTTAACTCGCCATGATATTTAGCTGCACGCCTTAAATACGGATCAGCATCACAGGCGTCCATCGCACTTACTGCGCCCTGAAAGAGTGCAATTAAAGTCCGGCGCTTACTGAGTGAGTAGTCAACTAAGGAGCGCATGGTGACTAACATAAGATCCAAGGTTAATCCTAAATTAATAACTACGCTTACCCCATGGGAATCTGGCCAGTGGCAAGGGGGGCAAGGTTAAATCGGATATTAACTATCCGTTGGATTGGCCAGTTAACAGATGGTTTATTTCAATCAGCACTAGCCAGTTTTATCTTATTTTCTCCTGAGCGATCACCTAATGCAGTTGCTGCTGCCCTTGCTTTTACTGTGGTGCTGCTGCCTTACTCATTAATTGGTCCTTACGTTGGAACCATATTAGATCGCTTCTCTCGTCAGCGGATTATTAGAAATTGCAACTACATCAGAGCTTTTGATCTATTAATTATTGCCTGGTTAGTAAATAACGGAAGTACTGGTGTGGTTATAACTTTATTTGTTTTAGTTGCATTTGGTGTGAACCGATTAATTTTAGCTGGTCTTTCAGCTGGGCTGCCGTTGTTAGTAAAAAAGGAAGAATTAATCACTGTAAATGCGCTAGCGGTAACCGGTGGAACTATCTGGGTTGTAATCGGAGGCGGAATAGGAATTGCAATTAAAAACTTTGTAAGTGCTACATATAGCGCAGATTTTGCAGACTCTGTTGTAATTTTATTATCATCAGCTTTTTTTATACTTGCAGCTCTAAGTTGTTATCGATTAAGTAAATTTGAAATTGGACCAACTGATAATGAAGGTAAATCTGAAAATCAAGGATTACGAGAGATGGTGGAAGGATTTAAAACCTTACGCGCTCACCCTGATGCTCTTCGTGGAATATTTTCAGTTGGTATCCAACGCGGTGGTATTACAGCGCTAACTCTTATGGCGCTACTACTTTCACGAAATAATTTTAATGATCCAAATGACCCAGATGCTGGTTTGGCCGGTTTTGGTGTTGCGTTAGCAATTGCTGGAATTGGTATTGGTCTTGGCGCAATTATTTCACCTTTTGGTGTTTTAAGATTTGGCCGCCACCGTTGGATGCGATATTTAATGTTTGCCTGTATTCCGCCATTAGTTATTTATGCTTTTAATATAAATGAATTTACTATGACAGCTAGTGCTTTTTTAGTTGGTTTATGTGGACAAGGAATTAAGGTTACAAATGACGCACTTGTTCAATCAAAAATTAATGATGCATACCGAGGAAGAGTCTTTGCTTTTTATGATGTTGCGGTAAATGCTGGAATTATTACTGGCGCAATCGGCGCAGCTTTACTTCTGCCAGATAATGGCGCAACTTATTTGTTGCCGGTTTTAATTGCTATTGCGTATCTTTTTGCAGCGACAGTATTAATGCGAAAAGCTACTTTTGCTCCTTCCACCAAGTAAGCAAAGCTTCTTTTGCCTTATCTTCACCGATTGGGCCATTTTCTAAACGCAGCTCAAGTAAAAAGTCATAGGCCTTACCAACTGCTGGAGATGGCTTAATACTTAGGATCTGCATTATTTGCTCACCCGTTAGGTCAGGACGGATTTTATTTAACTCCTCCTGTTGCATTAATTCTTTAATCCGTTGCTCTAATTGATCATATGTAGTAGCTAGGAGCTGCGCCTTTTTTTGATTTCTAGTTGTGCAATCAGCTCTTGTTAATAGGTGTAAGTGCTCTAGTAACTCACCTGCATCTCTGACATATCTGCGCACAGCAGAGTCTGTCCATTCTCCACTTCCATAGCCATGAAAGCGAAGGTGTAGGAAAACTAAATGCCCAACATCTTTAACAATGTGATTATCAAATCTAAGAGTTCGAAGCCGTTCCTTTGTCATCTTTGCCCCAACTACCTCATGATGATGAAATGAAACACCACCTCCTGCTATTAATGCCTTTGTTTTTGGCTTACCAATATCGTGAAGAAGGGCTGCAAGACGCAGTGTTAAGTTAGCCGCGCCTAACCTAGCCTCTAATGCAATTGCTTGCTCGAGCACCGTTAATGAGTGCTCATAAACATCTTTATGGTGATGGTGCTCATCTATTTCAAGTTTTAGTTTTGGAACCTCCGGCAGAAAAATATCTGCTAGCCCGCATTCAACTAATAAACTAATTCCAAGGCGCGGATTATCGCTCATAATTATTTTTATGAACTCATCCCTAACTCGCTCACTAGAGATAATTGATAATCTGTGAGCCATCTCTTTAATTGCAACTAAAACTGATTCATCAATTGTGAAATTTAGTTGGCTCATAAATCTAGCCGCGCGCATCATTCGAAGTGGATCATCGGTAAATGAATCTTCTGGTTTACCCGGGGTTTTAATTATCTTATTTGCAAGATCAGCTACGCCATTAAATAAATCAATAAATGTTGGCTCATCCGTTGTTAATTCAAGTGCCATGGCATTAATTGTGAAATCACGGCGAGATAAATCACCTTCAATATCTTCACCAAACTCAACAGCGGGCTTACGTGAATCTTTTTCATAATTTTCACTACGGTAAGTTGTAATTTCGACAGTTATTTCACCTTTTCTACCAGCAACAGTTCCAAAGGCTGCGCCAATATCCCAAACAGAATCTGCCCATTTCTTTAAAATCTTTTCAGATTCTTTTGGGTGCGCATTGGTTGTGAAATCTAAATCATTACCAAGTCGTCCCAATATTGCATCCCGTACTGGTCCGCCAACTAGCGCTAATTTAAATCCAGCTGCTTTAAAGGCGGTTGCAAGTGAGGTTGCAGCCGGTGCTTGCTTTGTCAGTGTGGTGATTGCAAGTTCAGCGGCAGCCTTATTTGGTGTTTTCACGGTGGTACTAGGTTAGAGCAGAGCGGGTAAGAGATGAGGCAGTATCCTTACTCTTATGACCCCAGCAGCTAATGCGGGTGGCAATCAGGATTCAAATACTGCTCGCAAGGGTGGGCAAAGTAGTAGTTCTGGTAAGCCCGCTAAAAAATATAACTCAGGCAACCGCAAAAATCCTAAGTCAAACTCTGGTGGAAAAAATTCTCGCTCAAAGTATGCCAAGCGAGTTGATGAGGTTAGCGCTGGTGGTTTAGTCGTAGATAAAACTGGAACCAAAGGTTTACTTATCGGCAGACTTGATCCAAAAGATGCCTCGCATGAGCGATTGCTTTGGTCGCTTCCAAAAGGTCATATTGAAGATGGTGAATCTCCTGAACAAGCAGCAATCCGTGAGGTGGCAGAGGAGACAGGAATTAAAAGTGAGATTACTAGATCACTTGGAGTAATTGATTTTTGGTTTATGGCTAGTGGTAAGCGAATTCATAAAACTGTTCACCATTTTTTGTTTACTGAAGTTGGTGGCAAATTAGCACCACAGGTAACAGAGGTTGATGATGTTGGTTGGTTTCCAATAGATGAGATCGTTAGCAAATTAGCTTACCCAGATGAGCGAAAGCTGATTGCAAAATCTGGAAAATTATCCCCGTGAGAAAGTTTTTAACTTTATCTGTATTAATTTTTTTATCTATTTTGTTTTTTATTCCAAACACAAACGCCGCTCAAGTTGTAAAGATATCCGAGCCAACACACAGATTATCTGATGGTGTTTTCTTCGATGACTTACTCGCTCAAAAACTTACCCCTGCTGGAAGCCTTGGCCAATTAGTTTATTTAAATACACAATCTATTAACAGCTGGCTAGTTGACCCAGCAATTATTGATGAAATCATTGCTATGAGTAATGGTTATGGCGTTTCAGATGGAACAGCTCCTAGTGGGCAAGAGATTGCAAAGAGTTGGCTTACGCAATTCAGTAAAGTAACTAGGAATAAAAAAATCATACCTATAACCTATGGAAATCCTTCAAGTTTTTGGGCGAGTGAAATCATGCCCGATCAGATTAAGTACTTAGATGAAATAAGTAAGTTTAAATTAGAGTCAATTTTGAGTCGCCCAGTTGAAAAGACTGGTGGAAATGAAGAAGTGAAGCAGAAAATTGATCGGGCTTCGGTGAGTGTTTTAAAATATGGCCAGCGCCAAATAAACTTGTTATCTACTTTGGTAGAGAAAAAACAGTTAGAAGATAATCAGTTACGCCTTTCTAAATTATTAAATCCAAATTTAGATGAGAATCTTTTTTTAGATTTACTTAAGGATTATGATAAATCTATCTCGGCTATGCGCACTAAATTAAATGTTAAAAATACTAAATTTACAGTTACTAGCTCAAAAGAGGAGCTACCAATTACTGTAGTTAATGATTTTGACCAAGTTGTTAGATTAAAACTAAGCAGTAGGGCAATGAATGGCAAGGTATCTGTTGCCCAAATTGAAGAAATTGAGTTGGAAGCAAAATCAAAAAAGCAGGTACTCCTTCCGATAGAGGTCTTCGCTGTTGGTGATTCAAGGCTTTTGGTCCAACTTACTAATCTTGAAAATAAACCAGTAGGTTACCCAGTTTATATAGATCTAAAACTTTCTGTAATTAGCCCGGTTGCCACCTGGATTACAACCGCTGCTGCGGTACTTTTAATTATTGCGGCCTTAGTACAAAGTGTGAGAAGAGTTAGGAGGCGCAGTTAATGTCTGATCATCAGTTACTACGTGCTAGCTCTGTTATGGCAGTTGGCACTATCGCCTCTCGAATTACTGGATTAATAAGAAATCTTTTACTAGTCGCACTTCTTGGAACTGCAATATTAGGTGACACATATAACGTGGCAAACACCATGCCAAATATTTTATATAACTTACTAATTGGCGGAGCACTTACTGCAGTATTTGTGCCACAGATAGTTAGATCATTGCGGGATTCAGATCAAGGTGCAGCTTTTATATCTCGCTTATTTACTGTAACTGTTACTTTTCTTTTACTACTTACCGCACTCGGTATCGCACTTGCACCAATGATTGTAAATCTTTATGCCCCAGAGTTTTCAACTCGCCCAGAGTTTGATATCACTGTCTCTTTTATGCGTTACTGCCTGCCACAGATATTTTTCTTAGGTTTATTTGCTTTACTTGGCCAGATTGCAAATGCAAAGGGCAAGTTTGGGCCAATGATGTGGGCACCAGTTATTAATAATCTAATTGCGATAATTTTATTCTCTTGGTTTTTATTAAATAAAGATGTTTTAACACTTGGTAATATCTCGCAAACTGATATCACCTGGCTTGGACTTGGTACTACTGCAGGTTACTTAGCCCAAGCAGTGATACTTTTACCGGTTGTAATAAAAAGTGGTGTTAAGTTAACTCTTAGATTTGATTGGCGTAATAGCCAAATTATTAAATCGTTTCGCCTAGCAAGTTGGAGTTTTTTATATGCAATTATTTCCCAGGTTTCTTATTTAGTAACCGTAAGTATTGCAACTACTGCAGCAGTAAAATCTGAAGTTTTAGGTGATAGCACTGGTGTTGGATTTACTCCCTACGCGAATGCATACCTTATTTTAATTCTGCCTCATTCGATAATTACTGTCTCAGTTGTTACTGCACTTTTACCCCGGCTTTCAAATTATGTAATTGATAAAAAACATGATGAGTTAACTAATTCATTAGTTAAAGCGATTAGATTAATTGGTATTTTCACTGTGCCGGCGGCGCTTATGTTTTTAGCGTTTGGTCAATTAGTTGCAAACACACTTTACTTTGGTATCTCCAATGCTGATGCAAATTATCTCGGTTTGACCTTATCTGCATTCGCACTTGGTTTAATTCCGGTTAGCATAAATCTGGTTTTACTGCGTGGCCTTAATGCATTTGAAAATCTTAAATCACAGGTAATTGGTAATTTCATAATGAATCTGATTTCAATTGTCCTGTCATATCTTGTCGCTTCTTGGCTTGAACCAAAGTGGGTAACTGTTGGCCTAGCTGGAATATTTACAATTCATTACTTTATTGGCGCTGGCATATCTTTCTATTTAATTAGAAGACATCAAGTCAGGCTGCCGCTGCTTTCTATCTCACTTTATTACTTAAGGCTAATTTTCATTTTTGCCTTGGTGCTAGCACCTATTTGGTTAATTAGAGGTGAAATCCCGGGTGGGAATTTAATATCACTATTATTGGTTACATCTGTATCGGCGGTTTTTTATCTACTTATTGCAAAACTGCTAAAAATATCTGAAGTATCAGATTTGCTTAAAGTAATTTGGAGTAGAAAGGTTTAGGGTGGGGCAGTGAGTGAGATAAATGAACTAGTAATTGTTGGCTCAGGTCCTGCCGGCTACACCGCAGCAATTTATGCAGCCCGTGCGCAATTAAAACCAATTATTTATGAAGGATCAGTAACCGCCGGTGGTGCGTTAATGAATACTACTGAGGTAGAAAATTTTCCAGGTTTTGCAGATGGTGTGATGGGTCCTGAGTTAATGGAATCCATGCGCAAGCAGGTAGAAAGATTTGATGCAAAGATTATTACCGATGATATTGTGGAAATGAAATTAACTGGTGATATCAAAGAATTAACTGATGGCTCAGGTAATACTGTTAAAGCTAAGGCAGTTATTTTAGCGATGGGTTCGGCGTATAAAGAAATTGGGTTAAAAAATGAGAAGCGCTTATCTGGTAGAGGTGTCTCATGGTGTGCAACTTGTGATGGTTTTTTCTTCCGTGATCAGGTGATTGCAGTAGTCGGTGGTGGAGATTCAGCTATGGAGGAGGCGAACTTTTTAACTAAGTTTGCTAGCAAGGTAGTTTTAATTCATCGCCGTGATTCATT
>Ga0247838_1006096_pt1 | contig 11614 bp, 9 predicted proteins | sample LaCruzMarch2015__5_FD_189097 | JGI IMG/M metagenome (GOLD analysis project Ga0247838, IMG submission 189097) | Freshwater microbial communities from meromictic Lake La Cruz, Castile-La Mancha, Spain - LaCruzMarch2015_15m | ecosystem: Environmental > Aquatic > Freshwater > Lake | place: Spain... | reverse complement strand
AAATAACAGGAATTGAAGACAATAATAGTTCTTTTGATGTTTCAGTTTGCAATGTATTAGGAGCAACTATTTACAGCTTCCCAAACATTAGCAAGAATCAAGCGATAAACATTGCTGATGCGGCTCCTGGTATTTATTTAGTGCAGGTGAAATCAAATAACACTATTTCTACATTCAAGGTTTTGAAACAGTAAAACAGCGATAACAAATTCCATTTTTTATTTTCACTTCTTACCAGTTAAAAAAGAACATCTTCTAAGTTGACTTACAGTATTTTCAAGTCAGCCGTTTGCTTAACGACTTTTTGCGCACAGCCGCCGTTTTTCAGAGGCGGGTGTGCGCTCTTATGGCCAGTACTTATTATTTACGATTCCGAAAGTATATTATATAAGTCGACATTCAAATAAACAACTTCTTTTCCTATTTTGGTTGAAGTCATTATTCCAAGTAGTTCCATCTCGCGCAAATATTTTTTTGCAGTGTTTAAACTTTTAATATCCTGGCCTAATATACTTTTCGGACTAATATATGGTTGCTCATATATCTTTTCAACTGTTTCTTTTCTCAGTTTTGGGATTTCTTTACTTATTAATGCAAGTGTATTTTCAAATAGCCTATCGATTTCAATTATCTTATTTATTGTATATAACGAAGTTTCTTCAACAGCTTTTAACATGTAAATTATCCATTTTTCCCAACTTTGACGAGTCGTTACAGAATTTAATAATTCGTAGTAATCTTCTTTGTGTTTAATTATATAAGCACTTAAATAAAGAATTGGTATATCAAGAAGACCTTTTTGAATCAGTAGTAGTATGCTCATAATTCTTCCTGATCTTCCGTTTCCATCTCTGAAAGGATGAATTGCTTCATATTGATAGTGAGATACGGCTAACTTAATCAAAGGATCATAATCGAATTCGTTATCATTATTTATATAATTGAATAAATTGTCAAGTTTTTGGTTAATAACATTTATGCCTCTTGGCGGTGTGTAGATTACTGAATTATTTATTAAGCTACTTCCAATTTTTTTAATTACGGTTTCAGTTTGTGGTGGTCTTATTTCGTCTTTTGCTTGTTTTATTTCTTGGTAAATCTTAATCACAGACTCAACACTGAAATTACCTTTTTTTTTAATTTCATTAAATCCAGCCCATAATGCATTTCTATAGAATAAAACCTCTTTTGCATTTCCTTTTATCTCAGAACTTTCCAAATGTAGAGCTTTATAAAGTTCATCATCTGTAGTAAATATATTTTCTATTTCAGAACTTGTTTTGGCTTCTCTTAGCGCAATTGTATTTACAAGCATAGATTGATTTGGTAATTTCCTTGCCAGTCCCTTTAACTCGGCTAATGCTTTATTAGCTTTATTGAGTGCTAGTAATACATTAATTGTTAAGACCTTGCTATCAATTGGAGGTAATTCGGGCAATTGATTATATGGTATATTTCGGTCATACTTTATCGAACTTGACATTAAATTCTATTTTTGTCAAATATAGCGAATAATTGACAGTTGATTAATTCGGTTTGAAATTTTGACAGATTATTAACACTAATGTCAAAATCAATTAGAATATGACAGAAGTATTTCCCATATCAATTAGATAATGCAATTGTGGAAACTCGTATTTGCCAGATTACTTAATTCAATTGTGGCCGTTTCGTTTTAATAAGATAAACTTAAGTGTATTTACATTTAATCGGAAAAAATAGAACTAATGTTATAGATGCCATGCTGCTGATTCATTTAATATTGCCAATGATTTCTAAGATACGATTAGTAAATTGTATCGATTAAATTTTGTAATTAATATTTAAAATTCACCCATTATATTTTTAAAAAATAAATTTCGAATATGAAAAAAGCTATTTTGTTACTCTTTGTTTTCACTATTCAAACAGTAATTGCGCAAATCACTGTAGATTGGCAAAGAACCAATGGCACAACTCGAGCTGATGCAGCAGATTTTCCAACTTGCTCGGTTTCCGATAATGCAGGCAATACCTATATCAGTGGAAGGACTTCAATAAATTCAGATTTGTTCTTAATGAAAGTATCCAGCAGCGGTCAACTTCTTTGGCAAAAAAGTTTTGATGTTGCGCAAACCTTCAGCGATAATTATTACTCAAGAATAACACTAGACAATCAACAAAATGTTATTCTAGCTTCTCCTGATTGGTATAACGCTGGCCTTTTTATTACAAAAGTTTCATCAACAGGAAGCATCATTTGGTCGGATACTTTGAACCCAGACACTTATTACACAGTTAGGAAAGTAATTACCGACAGTAACAATAATATATTCATCGGTGGTGAAGCTAATGGAGATATTGTTTTTATTAAATACGATCAGAATGGCGCCCTACAGTTTAATCTGAATATTGATGGAGGACTTTTCATTACCGATAATTTATGCAACATTTCACTAGACTCCAACAATGATATCATTCTCAGTTCAGACAGAGGCACTAGCGGTAGTGTTTATAAATATGGGAATAACGGAAATCAAATTTGGAATACTGTTATTACACACACTACTTCATCTCAAATATATCTAAATGACCATACCATTCTAAATAATGAAATAGTTGTTTGTGGTACATTTTATAACACGGTTGATTCTTACAGAGGTTTTTTAACAAAGTTGAGTGCTACGGGTGTTCAGAGCAGTTTTGCGGTAGATCCACAAATTTCATCTGGTTACAGCATAGTATCTGTGCTGGGCAATGAACTGGTTGTAGGTGTATACGATGCACAAGGATTTAACACAGTAAGTTCAAGTGTTAAACGTTTCACCGCAGCGCTTTCAGAAGTCTGGAATGAAGAATTGCCTTTCGGAGGAAAGATTTTTCAATTGGCAACAAATCAAAATGCTGATGTCTTTATTTTTGGCGAAGATGGCAATTTTCCTAACGTTTATAATACTGTTTACAAATACACTGGAGAAGGAAATTTGGCATGGAGCTTCGAAAACGACAGCAGTACCTATTTAGGTCGCAGCGAATTCATGAGTTTTAGTTCAAATGGAAATGTTCGTTTAACAGCACCTTACTATCACAGCAATGAACCCTACAATGAGAGCACAGACATTAAGTTGTTTGACTTGAACAGCAGCTCTGGACAATTAAATTGGACGTACCAATACGATGGAGCAGTATTGAGCGAAGACGAAGCAAATTTAATGACCAAAGACAGTCAAGGCAATATGATAATAGTTGGAACATTCGAAGCTGGATTTTCAAATAATGCAGTTGGAGTTGCAAAATATAACAGCACAGGTGATTTACTTTGGATAAGGAAGCTCGATTTTAGTAATAAAGACGACGAGCCACTTAGTATAACCTGCGATGCTCAAGACAATCTTATCGTAGCTGGATATTCAACAAATACAAATCGCGATTTCTTGCTTTTTAAATTAAATCCATCAGGTGATGTGGTTTGGCAAAAAGTATTCAATGGTTCGGGGAATAATACCGACCAGTTTAATTCTGTTGTAACAGATGCTGCATCAAATATTTATGTGGCAGGAAGAACTGCAAGAGATTTTGGAGTTGATGGTATTTTTTACGTGCACCAAGTTTATAAATACTCTCCCAGTGGAGTTGAACTTTGGGAGAACTGGGATTATTCAACCCCAACAGGAACTGAAAAAATCATACTCAGTCCATCGCAATTAATGGTGTACGTTGCTTGCGAATACTATGGCAGTTCTACTAATCCGAGCGATTTGGCTGTCTTTAAACTGCGGGCCGATAATGGCTCATATGTGAGATGGGCGAGTTACAGCGGCACGAGTAATAATAGTAACGATAAGATTAAAGGCATAGCTGTGGATAGTTTAGAGAATATCTATCTCAATGGGAGTGTCAATAGTTCTGGGTTTAAGGTTGCTGTCATTAAATACGATAGCACATTAACTGAAGTATGGGATAATATTGTGTTTTCTGGTTCGGGTACTGGAAATAAATTTTACCAAGACCAAAACCAGGACCTATTGGTTACTGTTGGAACGATAGCTTCAGATAGTGTTTCTATGATTAAGTATAATAAAAATGGCTCTATTATCTGGACTAAAAAATTACTGGGAAGCAATAACACCTTAGTTACAAACCCATATGTAAGGCAATTGAACGATGTAATGTATGCTGTTGTATCAGGTTATAACCAATTTGGTTTGTTTGTGCATAATGTATTTATTATGGATACGTCTGGAAATGTTTTAACTCAATTCATCACAAACAATACTGAAGCACGTTACCTTAGAGACATACAAACTAATGGTAATGAAATTTATACTTGTGGCTCTTTTAACGAACGAACGAACATATACACCCTTACAACAAATTATTTTATCGATAAATATACCATCAATGTTGATAATATACAAAATCAAGCACCCACCATATCTGCTATTCAAAATTCTAGTATTTGTAACAACCTTGTTACGTTTACCATACCATTTACTGTATCTGATGAAAACATTGGTTTACTTAATTTGATAGCAAGCTCTTCAAATGAAAATGTAATTCCTAATAATGCATTAACAATTTCAGGAACTGGTAATCAACAAACGTTGACAATTTCAATTCTCAGTTCCAATACTGGACAAACAACTATTAGCATAGCAGTCATTGATGAATTAGGATTAAATGTGAGTACTTCATTTTCAATTTTGCTTGAATTATGTTTAGGGAATGAAAATTTGAATTCCGATTTAATCGCAGTATATCCTAATCCAGCAAATGAACAACTCACAGTAAACCTTGGAAATCCAATGCCGAATTCGAGCATGCAAATAATTAATATTTTAGGGCAAATGCAAAAAGAGCAATTAATAATGAATAGCAATGAGATTATTGATGTTCACGATTTAGTTTCTGGAACGTATAATTTACTTATAAGAACCGATGGAAATATTGTTTCAAGGAAACTCATCCAAGTAATTCATTAATGAGTTTTTAAATAGTTTTATCCTAGTCTCATAGAGAGCTAATGGTTGCTTAGCTCTCTTACTTTTTACTATAGTTATCGGTACAGATTTATTTTTAAAAAGAGTAAATCCTAATTCTAGCATTTTATGTTCCGCAGAGTTAATCTAAGTGTTCACGGAAGTAATATTGTTTACACTGAGCTTGTCGAAGTGTTTGCGGTTCCTATTTTTGCACAGAGATTCACTATGGTCACTGAGCTTGTCGAAGTGAGGTTGTGGCACTGAGCGCACGGAGTTTTTGTTCACACTGAGCTTGTCGAAGTGTTTACTGCTGCTTATTTCTCAAGGATTTGTTCACAGAGATTGTCAAAGTGAGCTTATTCGCGTATTTTAAGATATTAATGAAAATTAGTTAAAAATGTGGTTTTTGAAGAGCCTATTAATGATTAGGTAACTGGCAATAAAATTCTGAAGGTAGTTCCTTTTCCTAATTCAGATCTGCGTACGAAAATTTTCCCTTTGTGGTAATTTTCAATTATTCTTTTGGTAAGCGAAAGACCCAATCCCCAGCCTCTTTTTTTGGAGGTGTAACCAGGTTCGAATACCGTTTTTAACATAGATTTTGGAATCCCTTTTCCAGTATCAATCACATCAATCTGGATCCATTTTCCTTTAAGCAAATAAGTAACTTCTAGAGAGCCCGGACCTTCCATTGCATCTATTGCATTTCTGAATAAATTCTCAATTACCCAATCGAATAAAGGCACATTTAAATTTACAATAATTGTTTCTTTATTTTCTGTCAGATTTTGAAGTGTGATATTTATTTTCTTGGAAGCCCTTAAGCGCATGTATGCTATGCTTTCTGTTAATACTTCTTCTAAACTATGTAAGGACAATTCTGGAATAGAGCCGATTTTAGAAAACCTTTCGGTAATCACTTCCAAGCGTTTTATATCTTTTCCAATTTCAGACAAGGTATCTTCATCGATCCCTTTCAATCTCAAGATTTCCATCCAAGCCATGAGGCTGGATAGAGGCGTTCCTAATTGGTGTGCAGTTTCTTTTGACATTCCAACCCAAACCTGATTTTGTTCCGCCCTTCGACTAAAATTAAAAAGGAAATAGGCCACTAACATAAAAAGGGCAATTACCACAAATTGAATTACAGGATAAAATTTTAATTGGGTTAATAATGCTGAATTTTGATAATAAATTAAGCAGGGGCCATATTCCGGTAAATCAATTCTAAAAGGAGTATTGTCGCCCGACATATTCTTCGTTAACTTCAGCATAGCTGTTGTGTCTGTAGAAATGGCATTACTCAAATTTCCCGATGCAATTATTTTGGTTGAAGAACTATCTGCTACAATTACAGGTACGCTTGCAGAATTTACAACAACTTCAGAAATAAACGATTTTATGATATTATCTAAAACTTCACGTAATTCAATAAATACTTTTGAATCTTGATAGTAGATGTAGTAATTATTTGAAAATCCATCATCAATTATGATGGGTTTATACCTAGTAAATTCGTTTTTAACCTTACCGCTAAATGTTGAAGCCATTTTCATTCCAGCGGTATCTACATTTGTAATATAGTTGATTCTGTTTTGCTCGTCAACAATTATTGCTGGAATAGTATTGTTTTCGCTTACAACTTTTAGATAGAATGAGCGGGCATCGTCGTCTTCCGTAATACTTAGATTTTGCGTGGCTTGTGCCCAAATTTCGGCTCGTTTTCTTTCTTCAATTTTTAAACGTTCAAATAGTCTTTCGGTGTATTGCACCAATGTAGCGCGGCTTCTAACAGCATCGGCCCAAAGCTCTACTTTTTTTCTTTCTTCTACTGCAACATTTTTTACCAGTTCGTTGGTGTAGTAAAGTGATGCAATTACAATTAATGCAGCTCCGCTTGCCAACCATAATTTCCATCTTTGTTTTTTTTGGTAAATACTCACTTCTTATTTCTCTTTGCTTAACTCGAACAATATAGCTTTTTCTTCTTTACTTAAGCTGTCGTAGCCCGAACGAGATATTTTATCTAATATTATATCTACCTGTTTTTGTTTTTCTGAAGGACTTAAATCTTTACTACGCTCCATTTTTTGACGGTGCGTAACTTTCATATTACTGTTTCTTTTGGGATTTCTAGCTCCTGAAAACAATAACCACACAGGATTTAAAAAAGCGGCAATATCCTGCCCAGCCCTGAGCCTGATTCCCCAAATAAGTCCAAACAATGCGCCACCAAGATGCGCCAAATGCCCACCTTCATTGCCAGAGCGAAGATTTATTAAATCGAGTAGAATAAAAATGATGGCCAACCATCTTAATTGGACATTCACCACTCCAAATAAATACACATTCCCATCAGGACGAAATGCGCAAACGGCTATCATGGCTCCTAATGTGGCTGCAGAAGCTCCTGCAGCGCTGGTAGTAACTCCTTCAAAAATCGGAAGAACATTTGCAGAAATTAGAAAAACGATGGCTCCTGAAAAACCCGAAATAAAATAAACATTTAAATATTTCCTATCGTCTAAATAGGTAGTAAATAGTTGGTAGCCAAAATATAACGTAAGCATATTGAATAAAATATGCAATACTCCAAAATGTATAAAAAGGTGTGTAATTAGTGTCCAAGGCTTAAAAAATAATTGCAATAAATCACCAGGTAAAACTAGCTGCTCAATAATTAAATCGCCAACAGCATCTTGTTTCATTAAATGCAGCACCGAAAGCGGCACATATAATAAAGCAAATATTGCGACATTAATAATGATTAATCGGATGCCAACTCCCGAACGTGCCCAATATGATTTAATATCATTCATGTTTATAAAACGTTCTTATTGCTTGCTTGTTTTTTCCACAGTAAAATAAGTAAAATCCCGAATAACATACCACCTAAATGCGCAAAATGACCTACATTATCTTCGAGGTTATTTCTCAGACCTAGCAACAATTCCATTCCTCCAAATATAAGCACAAAGTATTTCGCTTTCATTGGTATTGGGGGAATCAAAAGCATGATAACAGAATTTGGAAATAACATTCCAAAAGCTAAAAGCAGTCCGTAAATAGAGCCAGATGCACCAACAGTAGGAGTATTCAATCTAATATCTGTTACTTGATTTACAATTTGAACAGATTCTTGTAAATAACCCGGGTTTAATGGGTCGGCATACCAAGCTTTTAAAAATTCATTTACGCCCTCATTTTCATAAGAACCTGGTAAGTAATTAGATACAAAGTGCTCGAATAAATTGTAGCCTGGGTTGTTCATATAGAACACTGCTGAGTCAAACATAGGTTGTAATAACACAGTGGTTGAAAAAACATTTATTAAACCAGCACCAATGCCTGTTACAAAATAAAATATAATGAATTTTTGTGCTCCCCAAAATCTTTCCAAAACTGAGCCAAACATCCATAAACCCAGCATGTTAAAAAACAGATGTGTAATTCCTCCAGTATCGTGAAGAAAAATATAACTTACTAGCTGCCAAGGCTTAAAATATGCAGAATTCCAATTGTGCAAACCGAAATTTTTAACAACATCAAATTGGAAAAATTCTGTTGCTGCAATATTTAACAAATGACAAACTACAGTAATAATAATTAAATTTCTAACTGTTGGTGGGGTAGAAGGGCGTGCGCCGAATGATGGATTCATTAGGACAAAAATAGATGATTTTTATTTGCTTAAATAGTATTAATCAAAGGTTGAGAAGTATTTCAAAAACTAATTGGAAGTTTGCTTGCTCAAAAGCTCAATTCCTAGTCCATATTTGTTTGAAATTTGAACTAATCCATTGGTTATTGAGAGGCCTTTTGCGAGATCTTCTTTTAAGAGCAGCGGTCCATCCATATCTACAAAATCTAACTGAGGAAGAAATTGCGCCACGGCTGCGGTACCAATTGTACTTTCGTTCATACTGCCCATCATTACATATAGACCTAAGTTCTGAGCAGCTTTTACCATTCTCAGTGCGGGTGTAATTCCTCCGCATTTGGTAAGTTTAATGTTTATTCCATGAAAACTACTGGCGCAGATTTCTACATCTCTTTCTTCCACACAACTTTCATCTGCAAATATTGGCATGTGAGCGTGTTGCATGATTTCTTGCATGCCTTTCCAATCTTTTTTAGAAATAGGTTGTTCAATTAATTCAATTCCTGAATCGTTTAGCTTTTTAATTTTTTGAATGGCTTCAGCCTTTGTCCAGCCTTCATTTACGTCAATTCTAAATTTACTTTTACTTCCTTTTTTTAATTGATTCAATAATTGAAGGTCATCTTTAAATCCCATTTTAATTTTATAAATAGGAAAAAGATTTTGCTTCATTTTATGTTGCATCGCTTCCAAAGTATCAATTCCAATGGTATAATCAGTGAGTGGAATATTTTCCCATGGAAATTGCCACATTACGTGAAGGGGTATTTTACTCAGTTTTCCAAACCAATCCCAAACGGCCATATCTATTGCACAACGAAGAAAAGAATTGTGCGGAATAAGTCGAATTAAAAGCTCATAATATTCTTCTGGATGCGAAAAATCGGCAGCATTTAATTCCTTTAAATTAGCCAATAAATCGGCTTCCATTTCTTCAACCGTAACATTGTAATAGTTAATTGCAGGTGCTTCGCCATAACCGGTTATTCCATCTTTTTTAAAATGAATAATCAACGTTGGTTGATGCGTTTTAATTCTATTACCTGCAATTTGGAAAGGGTAATGAAATGGCAATGAATAGCTGAAATGTAGAATCGACTGCATGTTTACAATCAATTAAAAATCAAAATAAAGCGATTTTGCTTTTATTAATTCATAATTTTCTTTATCGAATTCAAACAAACGAGCCCTTTTATGAGGCACTCCTTTTTGTTTTTCTTGCAAAGGTTTTAGAAATCCTTTGTTTAATATTTTTCTTCTGAAATTTCTTTTGTCGAGCGTAGTGCCTAAAATTGTTTCATACACTTTTTGCAATTGACCTAAAGTAAATTTCTTAGGCAATAGCTCAAATCCAACAGGTTCAATTCGTAGTTTGTTTTTTAAGCTATTTAATGCAGTTGTAAAAATCTGATTATGGTCGAAAGCCAAATCAGGAACTTCTGAAACCGGGCACCAAAATGCTTTTCTTGCGAATGAGGCAGCCGATGGTGCATAATCTCCAATTTTAACCAAAGAATAATATGCAACTGTAATTACCCTTGCAGTTGGTAAATCTCTCACTTCATTCAACCACTGTGCATCGGCAGCATTTTTAACACGGTCAGGATTTCCGAAAGTAAAAAACTGCTCCAAAAATATATTATCGAGCATCGTTAATTCTTTCAAAACGCGCTTGGCAGAAGTGTCCAAATCTTCCGCATCGTCTACCAAGTTTCCAGGCAATGAAAATCTCTTAGTGTTGTTTTGTGGATTTGCAAGATCTCGCTCAATAAGTAATACTTTCAATTCACCTTCATCAAAACCAAAAATAACGCAGTCAACAGATACATGCGGATTTAATTGGTGTTTTTGTTGTTCATCAAGGGTCATAATGGTGAATTCTTCCTAAAATTGCGGTGGCAAAACTACACTTTATCTCTAACAAATATGGAACTTCCATAGTTAATTCATCATTTTTTGGTTGCTTTGTGCATCAAATGTGAATAAATCTAACAAAGCTTTAGTCAAAGTGTCCGAGTAACACTTATATTTGCTCCTTTGTTTATGGAAACTAAAAAAATACAAAAAATAGGCGTTTTTACCTCAGGTGGTGATGCTCCAGGCATGAATGCTGCAATTAGAGCGGTAGTAAGGGCTTGCATTCATTATAACATCAAAGCTGTAGGAATTTACCGCGGTTACGATGGTTTAATTGCTGGCGATATGGAAGAATTAAATAGCCGCTCTGTTTCTAACATCATTCAGCGTGGTGGTACTATTTTGAAATCTGCACGTAGCATGGAATTTAAAACTCCAGAAGGCAGAAAAAAGGCTTTTGAAAATATTCAGAAATTTGGTATAGATGCCTTGGTTGCAATTGGCGGAGACGGCACATTTAGAGGCGCACAGATATTTTCAGCAGAATACAATATTCCTGTAGTTGGAATACCTGGAACAATAGATAACGACCTTAACGGAACAGATTTCACAATAGGGTACGATACTGCTGTAAACACTGCAGCATCAGCTATTGATAAAATTCGTGACACAGCTTCTTCACATAACCGATTGTTTTTCATTGAAGTAATGGGCCGACATTCGGGGCAAATAGCATTAAGAAGCTCTATAGCAGCCGGTGCTGAAGCCACGTTGATTCCTGAAATACCTATGAATGTTGAAGAATTGGTAAATCTCCTTGAACATGGTGCAGGAAGAAAAAAATCATCCAGTTTGGTTGTGGTAGCTGAAGGCGGAAAACCCGGACACTCTATAGATTTGGCGAGAGAAGTAAATGAACGTTTTAATCATTACGATACAAAAGTTACCATTTTAGGACACTTGTTAAGAGGAGGTTCTCCAACTGTTGCTGACAGGGTTTTGGCAAGCCGAATGGGAGTTGTAGCTGTTGAAAGTTTGTTAAACAACAAATCGGGAGTTATGATAGGTATTGTAAATAATCAAGTTAATTTTACGGCCTTCGATAATGCCACCACTAACGTAGATAATTTCGACA
>Ga0247838_1006094_pt1 | contig 11617 bp, 15 predicted proteins | sample LaCruzMarch2015__5_FD_189097 | JGI IMG/M metagenome (GOLD analysis project Ga0247838, IMG submission 189097) | Freshwater microbial communities from meromictic Lake La Cruz, Castile-La Mancha, Spain - LaCruzMarch2015_15m | ecosystem: Environmental > Aquatic > Freshwater > Lake | place: Spain... | reverse complement strand
GCTTCGCTGCGCTCGAGAGGATTTGAACCTCCATGGGTTGCCCCGCTACCACCTCAAGGTAGTGCGTCTGCCAGTTTCGCCACGAGCGCGTACCGAAAATCATAGTTTATCGCCTGCGTGGTGACAAGCCAGCCCGCACCCCCACCTTTCTCATGACCTCATCCAACATGGCCTCCGTCAGCCTACCCGTAAACGTGTTTTGCTGACTCACATGGTACGATCCCACCAGCCACCGTCCTTCGGAAAGCTGAACCTCGACCCCGTGGCCAAATTTCGGCTTGGGCCGCAAAGCAAAATATCGGGAGACCGCCGCAAATCCAAATCCCCCCAAGGCCAGATACACCCTAGCCCTTGGCAACAACCCTAACTCCCGATCAAAAAATCCGCCGCACGCATCTCTCTCTTTCACGGTGGGACGATTCGTCGGAGGGGCACACTTTACTGGCGCGGTGATCCAGACATCGCTCAGCTCCAACCCATCCTTTCGACTGACGCTCTCCGCCTGACTCGCCCACCCCGCCCGCCACAAAGCCCGATATAGCCACCGGCCCGATTCATCCCCGGTAAACATTCTCCCCGTGCGATTCGCCCCATGTGCCCCCGGCGCTAACCCCACCACCACGATCTTAGCCTGCGAATCCCCCCACCCTAAAACCGGTTTTCCCCAATAGGTTTCTTCGGCGTAGGCGGCTTTCTTTTCCTTCGCTACCTTTTCCCTCCACCTGACCAACCTCGGACACCGCCGGCACTGCAAAATCTCCCTTTGCAGAACGGCCCAACCGCCCTTGTGCGCCTTTAAGCCCGAGGCGGAATCCGACAAGACGTCCTCCCCATCCAACGAGAAATTCTCTGCCGATTTGCCGCCACGATCGCGTAGCCGATCGAGGCAAAAGGCAAAATCAGCGGAAAGAGAATAAAATGACCAGCCCACGCCCAACGAGGCATCAAGGTCAGGCAGTAACCGGAAGCCCGCGCCTTCGATCGCATCTGACCATCCTCTCCCAAAGCTTGAATCCCTTTATCCGCTAAAGTTCGATCCACCATCGGAAATTGTCTCATCCCCTCGTCATCCTGATAGGCCACCGGATCAAAGGTCCCCGGCCGGGCTTGCCGCAACATCCACTCCACACTGCTCTGGCAAAAACCGCAGTCCGCATCATAAAAAAGGGTGACCCGAGCCATTCCTTGACCCTACCCCGATTTCATCCCTCGCCAACTCACTTGCTTTCCCCAATTTCTTCGTCACATTGGGGGGCGTGCTGAAACCCGACCCATCCCGCCTTGGCTCCACCCTTTTCCGTCTGATCGCCAAAGGCGAGATTATCACTTACGGCTACGTGGCGGTTCTTCTTCTGGTCGTGGCTGGATCCATCGGCATCTACCTCGTTCACTACATCCTGAATGCCATGCTTCTGCATCAGCCCTTCTTCTCCAGCCTCATCGCGGTCATCAATGAGGTTCTCCTCATCCTGATTGTCATGGAAATTCTTCGCACCGTCACCCGCCTCCTTGTCTCCCCCGCGCATGATGTCAGCATCGCGGATCTGATTCCTTTCTTGGTCATCGCGGGCATCAGCGTCACCCGCCGAATCCTGACCATCGGCGCGGGTCTCTCCGTCCAAGAGACGGAAGGTCACTCGCTCGACCCCGTCAAATTCACTCAGTCCATGACCGAGCTCCTCGTCAGCGGTGTGATTATTGTTTTAGTCAGCCTTTCGGTTTGGCTGATCCAGCGCAAGGTGCCGGCAAAACTAAGCTAAGGCGCGGTCTAGCGTTCTTCAGGCAGATAAATCGAGTCGGGGAAATTCCCGCGTAAACGTTCGCCCGCCGGTCCCTGCGTGACCGCTTCCACCAAATACTTTCCTCCGACAAAACATCCCTTCCACGACTGCCCAAATCCCCCAAAACTCTCCTCATTATCCCCACGCGACCTCACCTTATTGTGCCCAAATTTAAAGCAGCGCAGATCCATCGCCACCTGCTTGGCCAAATGGGCATCGTCCGTCGCTAGACTCGAAACGAGATTTCCATTCGAAACATTCATCTCCGCCACCAGCTGATCCACACTATCCACCACCGTCACCGAATCCACCGGCCCAAACGGCTCCCCATGGTACAGCTTGCAGTTTCGGGGCAGGCTCAATAAAGCCACTGGCGCCAAGTAAGCCGAGATATCTTGGGCAGGCTGAAACAACCCCTCATCCAACTTCCCCTCAAACAGCGCCACCGCGCCCCCCGCCACCGCCTCGGTCACCTGCACCCGTAGCTCCTCCACCTTCTTACTGTTGATCAGCGGCCCGTAATCCAGCGCGGGCAACGGATCCTCCGCCTTGTCCACCAGCAGAGGGTGACCGCACTTCAACCCTTGCACGACCGCCAGGTACATTTCCAAAAACTTCGGGAACATGGACCGCTGCACCACATAGCGCGGATAGGCCGTGCATCTCTGCTTGCCAAACTCAAACCCCTTCTTGATCTGCGTTGCCAAACTTTTCCAATCCGAATACTCCCACACCCCGTAACAGTTCACTCCGTCCATCTCGAGCATGTAGCGCTTCGATCGATCATAAAACGCCGCCGCGATCTCCCGCCCGTTGTTTTTCCCGCCGACGAACGCCAAACAGGAAATCGCCTCATTTCGCACCAAGGCCTCACTCAACTCCCCCCCCGAACCGCTGACTAAGCTCACCGGCAATCCCCGTCTCCGGGCCAGAGCCATCGCCAAGGTCACCGCGTGAATTCCGCCGTCGGTTGGCGTCTTGGCAATGACCGAGTTGCCCGCCAAACACTGCACCAGCACCGCATGAATCAGAACGGACAGGGGATAGTTCCACGAGGCGATGTTCGAGATCAGCCCCAGCGGCTTTCTTCCCTCCATCATTTTTTCAACCTGACCGACGTACCAGCGAACTCCTGAAATACAACGTTCCACGCTCACCTTGGACTGCGCGTAGGGTTTGCCGATCTCCCAAACCAAAGTCTTGGCCAACAAATCGGCGTGTTTCTCCAGATCCTCCAGCGTCTCGGTCACTTTACGTTTGCGTTCGTCTAAGTCGGTCTTCGACCAAGCGTGAAACTCCGCTTCCGCCGCCACCACCGCCGCCCGCGCCGCCTCCAACCGAATCATCGGATACCGGCCCAGAGGGGTGGCATCCACCGGAGAAAGGAAGAGCTTTCCGTGCCCCGGCTGCTGCCACTTGCCGGCAATTAAGTTGAAAAGATTGCCCTCGGGGCCAAACGCCTCCGGAGTCACCTTGCGGTGCTGCTCAATCAAATTGGGCCAAGAGGCCCATGGGGAGATAAACTTACTCAAGGAACAAAGAGGCTACTCAATTTTCGTCTCGAGTCACGCTCCGACTCGACGAATGCCCTATTTTTCCTTATCTCCATACGATGAAAGAAATTCGTGCCCTGCTTCAGATCATGGCTCGCCTGCGCAGCCCCCAAGGTTGCCCCTGGGACCGGAAACAGACCCACCAAACTCTCCGACCCATGATGCTGGAGGAGGTCTACGAGCTACTGGAGGCCATCGAGCAGAAGGACGATCACGCCCTGCAAGAGGAGCTGGGGGACGTCCTCCTTCACCTTATTTTCCATGCCCAGTTGGCCAAAGAGCGCCGGGCGTTCGATTTTCGCCAGGTCGCCCAGCGATTGGCCGAAAAACTGGTCAACCGTCACCCCCACGTCTTTGGCCAGGAGCGGCTCGCTACCACCCGACAGGTTCTTCACCGGTGGCATCAACTGAAAGAAGCTGAAAAACCGTCCCGCCAAAGCTCCTTGGACGGGATCCCGATTCATCTTCCTTCTCTTCTTCTGGCCCAGAATCTGCAAAAACGGGCTGCCCGAGTCGGTTTCGATTGGCCCAATCCAGAGAAAGGCATCCCCGCCAAGATCCGGGAGGAGATAAAAGAGGTTTGCCAAACGAAAGGCCGAGGCGCTGCCTTTGCCCGCGAGCTGGGGGACCTCCTTTTCACGCTGGTCAACCTGGCTCGCCACCGCGGGGTGGATGCGGAGACCGCTTGCCGTGACTCCGCCCGCCGCTTCGCCCGCCGAGTCCGCTCGATCGAGTCTCATCTGGCCAAAAAGGGAAAAAAAACGACCCAACTCAAGCCCGCTGAGTTGGAGCGAGAGTGGCAAAAGGCCAAAAAAAGGAGATGATTTTACTTAAGAATAAGTAATTACTTCTCACAACTTACTCTTCCCTTTGTCAGCTTTTCACTTGCCCGCAATCGCTCTCTCTCCAAGTATCTCCATTCAAGCAAACGCCCCAATAGGGGCAGAAGGAGAAACACACTATGCTAGCAGCTGCAGCAATGAAATCGGGTGACCTTGTCGGGTTCACCTTCTTTATCGGGACCATGGCAATGTTTGCCGCCTCGGTCTTCTTTTACTTCGAGCGGCAGACCGTCTCGGATAAATGGAAGACCTCGCTGTTGATCAGTGCTCTGATCACCACGATCGCGGCCGCCCACTACATGTATATGAGAGAGTATTGGACAGCGACCTTCACCGGTAATAACGCCGGTGCCGCCTCGCCCACCGAATTCCGCTACATCGATTGGCTCCTCACCGTGCCTCTCATGTGCGTGGAGTTCTACCTCCTCCTCAAAACGGCGGGTGCCAGCGTGAATATGCTCTGGCGCCTCATCGGCTACTCGGTGCTGATGCTCGTCGCCGGTTACATCGGTGAAGTTTCCGCCAAAATGGGGCAACCCATCCGTGGCTTCGAAAACTTCGGCTGGGGTGTTATCTCCACCATCGGTTGGGCTGGAATCGTCTATGAAATCTTCTTCGGCGAAGCCAAACAGCTGGCCGACGGCAGCAGCGATGCCAATGTCCGCGTTGCGTTCAATCTCCTGCGCGGCTTTGTCCTCATCGGATGGGCCATCTACCCGATCGGGTATATGACCTTGCCGGGCAACGTGCTCAGCAACTCCACCGAATTGGCCGCCAATATGAACGTCGTCTATAACATCGGCGACGCCATCAATAAGATCGGCTTCGGTTTGGTCGTCTGGAATCTCGCCAAACGCGGGAAATAATCCGACAAAAATCTTCGGCGCAGGATTTTCTCCTGCGTTAAGTTGGGGGATCTCCGTCAGGGGATCCCCCATTTTTTTTCATCCTATCCCATGCCGTTCTCCCCCTACTCTCTCCTATGCCCGTTCTCCTCAAGCAAACCGGCCCCTGGCTCATCGCATCCCTCATCACCCTGCTCTCCCTCCTGTTTCCTCAGCCCGCCTCCTCCTTCGCCCCCTGGTTTTTTCTATCCTCTGCCCTTCTCTTAGGCGTTCCGCACGGTGCCTGTGACCCTTGGATTCCAGGGTGGGTCCTTCATCGCCCATCCCGACTCCCTTTCCTTTTCATTTTTTTTATCCTCTACCTCTCTCTTTCCGCCGCCTACCTGCTCCTCTGGCGCTCCTACCCACTGCCTTCCACCATTTTTTTTCTCGGTCTCACCGCCTGGCACTGGGGCACGGCCGATGCCTCGGTCGAAACCTCCCCCAATCGATCCTGGCTTCTTTTTGCCATCGGGCGCGGCTCTCTCGTCATGCTCGCCCCCTTTGCCTTCCACTTGGCCGATACCTGGTCGGTCATTCTCCTCTTAGCTCCCGCCGCCGGTGCCCCACCCGCCTCGTTCCCTTTCGTCCCCGCTCTTCTTCTCGCCGCCGCGCTCAACCTTCTCTCCCGACCCTCGATCCACCAAACAATCGAAACCTCCCTGCTCCTTCTCCTTTTCTATCTCACCCCACCTCTTCTCTCCGTCGGCACCTACTTTGTCGCTTTTCATGCCTGGCGACACCTTCTCCGCCTCAGCGCCCTACGCGATCGACTCGCTCCCATCGACCCAATCCCCCGCTGGACCCGCTCCGTCCTCCAACTTCTTCTCCTCTCCATCCCCCTCACCCTAGCCAGCTTAGCCTTTCTCCGCTGGATCCCCCCCTTCCTCACCTCCTCCTTCCCCCAAGGCGAAAATTGGGTCGGCCCCTACCTAATTCTCCTCGCCGTTCTCACTCTGCCCCACGCCATCCTCGTCGGATGGATCGACCAAAAGTCCCTCGAAAGCTCTCCATCTTATTTTTAAGTCATTGGTTATGAGTATTTTATAATATTTCGTCCAGCCCCTACCATTTTTACGCTTCCTATGATATGTTGCAACGTGAGCATCCTGCCAAAACTTCGGGAAGATTTCCAAAGTGCTGAGTCCGCCGTCGGTTACGCCAACTTAGGTATGTATGCCGATGCCCTCGCCGAACTCGACCATCTCTCCCCTCAAATGACGCTGGATGATGGTGTCCAAGAATTTAAGCTTCGCCTCCTCGAAAGAGCCGGCCGCTGGCAGGATGCCGCCGGCCTGGCCGCTCGCCTCGCCACCAACCACCCCGACGAATCCCGCTGGTTCATCGCTTGGGCTTTCGCCAAACGTAGAAGCGACTCCCTCGAGACCGCCTCGAAAATCCTCACCGATGCCGCCAGCCTCCACCCCAAAGACCCCCTCATCCAATTCAACCTCGGTTGTTACGCTGCCCAACGAGGGGATCTCACCACCGCACAAACCTACGTTCGTCGCGCCATCGAGCTCGATCACGATCTCGAAAAACTCGCCCACCAAGACCCCGATCTCGAGCCTCTCCGCCAAGCCCACCTCATCGATTAACTTTCTCTCCCTCGCTCCCCATCTTTGGGGCTAGCCCCCGCACCTGGCACCACACCTGGCACCACACCTGGCACCGAACCTGGCCCCGCACCTGGCACCACACCTGGCCCCGCACCTGGCACCGCACCTCGCCCTCCCTCCTCCCTCTCCAACTCCTGCAGATAAAGTCGCAACTCACCCACCCTCTCATCCGGCAACTCCCCATAACTGCACCCAAACCTCTCCTTCACACATCCCGCCACGTGCGCATACGGATTCCGCCCTCGCGGATGTCTCTCCTCCTCTCGCAGTACCCCCTGCAAACGATCCCCCAGTGACCGCATCTCCGCCCAAACCTCTCGCTTCAAATCAGAGTTCAATTACCCGCGCCGTTGAATCACCAACAAAGTAATATCGTCCGACCTCTCCGCCTCCATGACAAACCCCTCCACCTTTTCCAGCACTCGCTCCGCTATCTTTTCCGCCGAGAATCCCGCCACCCCCGCCACCGCCTGCTCCAAACGATCCTCCCCAAATAAATCCTTCGCCTCATTCATCGCCTCCGTCACCCCATCCGTATAGACCAAGAGCGACTCCCCCGACGCCAACTCCAACTCTCGCTGCCCGAATTTCGCCTCCTCAAAAACCCCCAGCGGCATTCCCCCCGGCGGCTCATACACCCCCTTCCCTTTTCCCGTCACCCGAATGGGTGGGTTGTGCCCCCCTTGCCCATAGACCATCCGACCCGTCTCCGTATCCACGATTCCCAAAATCATCGTGACAAACAAACTCGCCGGATTCTCTTTGGCCAACTGTGCGTTCACCCGATCCATAATCTCCACCGGACCCCTTCCGGGAATCGCGATCGCCCGAATCAAGGTTCTCGTCACCGCCATAAAAATCCCCGCCGCAATTCCTTTGCCCGACACATCCCCCACCACGAAACACATCTTCCCCGCTTCGATCGGGAAAAAGTCGTACAGATCCCCACTCACCTCCTTCGCCGGCTCCAAGCGGGCAAACAGCTCGATCCCCGGCGCCTCCCGCCGAGTTGGAAAAACCTTCGGCAACAGGCCCCCTTGCAACTCCCTCGCCAAATCTAAATCTCTCTGCACCGCCGCCCTCTCCAAGGCCGCCTCATGGGCGCGAATCCGGACCAGCGCCGCCGCCACCAGACCCGCAAAATACTCCACCATCGTCTCGTCCCGCCCACTAAAGGCCGCCCGCCCAATCGGATTCAAAAACTCGATCACCCCCACACACTCCCCTCCGTCCAAAAGAGGCGCCGCCAGCAAAGCCTTCGTCTTCCATCCCGTCTTCTCATCCGCCTTGGCATAGAAACGCGCATCTTGGCTCACATCATCCACCCGCACGACTTTCCTCTCCTTCATCGCCGATCCCACAATTCCCTCCCCCTGGGGCACCCGCAACGTCCCCAACTGCGGTGCGCTGTCCCCATGGGCAGAGTGAATGACCAACTCCCCCGTATTCTCATCCGCCAAAAAGATCGAACACGCCTCCGCTTGGATCCAAGGCCTGCTTTTCTCTAAAATCATCACCAGTAACCCACTCAAGTCCGCCTCGCGACCCATCTCGCCCGCCAACCGAAAGAGCGGCCCGTAATCCAACTCTTGTTCGCTACTTCTGCTCATTCCATCATCCTAAACCATCCCGCACCATTGTCAGAGCGAAACCTTTCCGACATAGTCACGGTATGTTTCCAACCATTCGCCTCCCCAACACCACCATGTGGGAACCCGGCCCCTATCCCGGGGTTGAATTTGCCCACCTCTCCCAAGACTCAGCCAATGGCGCCCGCTTTCTCCTGCGCAAATTCGCCCCAGGCACCACCATCCCCGCCCATCGCCACCCCCAAGCCGCTGAGTCGGTCGTCATCCTCAAAGGAAAGTGGATCGAAGCAAATGTCGAGTACGGCCCCGGCTCCTTTCTCTATGCCCCGAAAAATACCGTCCATGGACCCCACCGCGCCGACAAAGAGGTCATCAGTGTCACCTGGTACGATGGCCCTCTCACCGTCGAATCGGCCGAGGCCTCCGATCCCGCCCCCGGCCCAGTCCCCGCACTCCCCTAAGGCTTCGGAATCGGTTTAAAAATAATTTCTACCCGGCGATTCTTGGCCTTGCCCTCCGCCGTATCGTTCGGCGCCACCGGATGACTATCCCCATACCCCACCGCCGCCAACCTCTCCGCCGGTACCATCCCGGTCGCTTGTAAGGTTCGAACCGCTACCGCCGCTCGCGCGGTCGAAAGCTCCCAGTTTGTCGGATAATACTGGGCCAAAACGGGCGCAATCGGGTCGCTGTCCGTATGCCCTTCCACCCGCACCTCGTCCTGGGATTGATTCGCCGCCGCCGCCACTTTCCGCAAAACATCCGCCCCCGCCGGCGCCAGCTCCGCCGAACCACTCGGAAATAAAATCTCACTCGCCACCGTCACCTTCAGCTGATCTTTCAACCTCGAAATGACCACATCCTGATCCGCGAGCTTTCTTTTTAACTCATCCTCCAACTTCTGCTCCTGCTCCGTCGGCACCGTCGTCGCCTTCAGCTTCTCCAAAGACATTTGCTGATCGGCCAGCTTTTTCTCCAAAACTTTGCGCTCCGCCTCCGAAATATCCTTCAGCCGCGCGAGGTCCGATTTCACCTTCTCCAACTCCAAAGAGGAAACCGAGAGCTTCTTCATCTCCTCCTTGGCCTGCTCCAACTGAGCCTGCAAAGCCTCTTTCGCCAGATCCGCCTTCTTCGCTCGATCCTCCAAAGCCCCCGCCTGCTGCTCCATCTCGGTCAGCTGGGTTCGCGCCTTGGTATCCCGATGGAGGTAGTAACCCCCACCCCCCAACCCCAGCGCCGCCGCCGTCGCTAACGAGACCGTGTGCCACGCCGCCACCTTAGCCACACCGCCCGCCGCCGCTTTGGCCGCTCCCGTGGCCACCGTCTGGGTGGCAGAGGCCTCCCCCACAATCGGTGGCAAATTGGGTTTTACCGGATCGGCCATAAATCTAGCTCGTGCTCTTCTTCTTGTTCTCCGGCGAAGGTGTCTTTCCTTTGATGGCCGGCTTCTGGTCCAACTCCTCTAACGCTTTCCATAATTTCTGCACCGCTTCGGGAGTTTTCTTCACCTTGCCATCCAAAATCTCGCGGGGATTCAGTCGCTCCCCATAAAAATTTTCATTCGTGTCGTCCGCCGAGGCAAACCCCAGGCCCGACAATGAAACCCCACCAAACAAGCCCTTGCTAAAACTGTAGGTATAAACCGGCGCATTCACCGTCGCCACCCCCGCCGATAACTCCCGCCCCACGGGCCCCGCCGTACCCTCCACCGCCGCACTGCTCGTATAATTTCCCTTTTGCATAAACTGCTTCACCGCCTCCTCCGTATTCAGCAAAAGCACATAATCCTGCACCGTGCCCCCCGCCTGAAATCCCACCCCCGCCCCCGCCGCCGAAATCCCCGAAGGAGGCGACCACTTCTTCCCCCTCCGCATCACCACCAAGCCCTCGCCCCCCTCCGCCCCAATCAGAAACGCCGCCTTGTACACCGTCAAAATCACTAATCCCTTGCACTCATGAAACACATTGCGCGGAATCGAGTCACCCTGCGCTTTCCCATACTGCTCCAAAATATCCACCGTCTTATCAATCGACTCCCCCAACGTGCTGCCGGCATAGACCGAACCCAAGCACATCCCGGACAGAATCAGCAGCGTGACCATAGTTTTGTACATAAATTGACAATGTCTCCCCCGCCTCCACTTGGCAATCCGATCCCTTACCAAGACCTACCCTCATCCGCATCGATATAGTCAAAAAATGTCTGAATCTCCCCTCTCCCCTCCCACCCCGCCTCTTTTTTACGAAAAATCAGCCGATCCGCCATCTCGTCCCTCCAACCCCTTTTCGATAGATACTCGCTCCAAATTTTCCGCTCCCCCGCATCCCTCCTTCGCCCCTCCCCCTCACACCAGTGCAGAATCTCCTCATCCGTTCCGCCCTCCCCCACTCGCCCTCGTAATTTTTCATAATCCACTCCCAAAAATTCACAGCACGCCCGATCAAAGGCCTGACCTAAATTCGCTCGGTACTCCTCGGGTAACTTTCCCGCCCGCTCCAGCCTCACCTTGTCCACCATCCGCCCGAAATAGACCAACCCCGCCACCTCCTCCCGTGGTCCTCGCAACCCCACCACCGGCTTTCGCTCCCCGCTCACCGCCCCAACGCCTCCCGCAAGCTTCGAATCTCATTTTCCAGCTCCTCCACCCGTGCCGCCAAATCCAAAACCAAGCCCGCCCCCGCCGGCGAAACCCCATACTCAATCCGCAACTGCTCAATCCGCCTGACCAAAAATAAGCTCCCCTCCCCAAAACTCGACCCCGTCCCCATCTCCCGCCCCTCTTCTCCCAACAGTCCCATCGCACAATACTCTCGCACCAACTCCTCCGTCGTCTCCGCCAGACGAGCCAACTCGGCCAAAGCCAATCTTCTCTCCACGTCCTCCCGAATTTCTCGGGCTAACTGAAATCGCTTCCCCTTCATTTCCTACTCCCTCCCCTTCGGCGTCCAAGAGCTTCTCCGCGCCAACTCTTCCCACAATTTCCGCTCCTCCAGCCCCACCTCCGACGGCACCCCCACCTGCAAAATGGCATACAGATCCCCACGCCCCCCATCCTCTCGCGGTAACCCCTGCCCCCGCAATCTCAGTTTCTGGCCCGCCCCCGCCCCCGCCGGCACTTTCAACATCACCACTCCCGCCAAAGTCCGCACCGGCACACTCCCCCCCAACACCATCTCCCACGGAGCCATCTCCACATCCGTCACCAAATCCGCCCCCTCCACTCGCAAATCCGGATGCCGCGCCAGTCGCACCCGCAAATACAGATCCCCCGATTCCCCCCCGCTCGCGCCCGCCTCGCCCCTCCCCGCCAACCGAATCCTCTGCCCCTCCCGCACCCCCGCCGGCACC